>JADMIO010991117.1_pt1 | contig 10428 bp, 8 predicted proteins | sample 8958161 | NCBI WGS metagenome assembly JADMIO01 (sample SAMN16585339, study PRJNA669376) | soil metagenome | isolation source: Crop rotation soil | place: USA: Cullars Rotation, Alabama | collected 2011
GGCGGGGAACATCGGCCCGCCGAAGCCGCCGCGTCCGAAGCCGCTGCGGCCGAAGGCTCCTCCGCGTGCGCCGAAGCCCCGCGCGGCGTCGGGGTGTGGGCCGTTGGGATCGGCGCTCATCCAGTTGTCCAGATAGAAGAGCATGGCCGGGCTCTTCGCTGTCGCTTCGAGCAGATCCCGGAACTTGCCGAGCACGTGCGGCCGGATCGCCTCGCGCTCGTATTCGGTCAGGAGAAAGCGATCGCGGCCCTTCCTCGCGTCGACGTTGAAGTGATTGAACCAGAAGTCGGTCAGGGCTTCTTCCAGCTGACGCTCGCTGTACACGGCCCGCAGGACCTTTTGATCGCTCAGCTCGATAATCAGACGGTTCGCGCGCTGCATCGCCGGAGCGGGCATCTGCGGCGGCTGGCCATCGACGCCGCCGTCGCCGCCTGGAGGCGCGGGGGGAGTCGCCACGGAGCGCTGGGCCTGCTGGCGCTCCCGGCGGGCTTCCATCAAAGGTCGTTCGAACTGGTCGGCAATGTCGCGTGAGCTCATCCGCAATGTCGAGAGGCCGCTCAACCGTTCGGCCACGGCGGCGTCCGGGATGCGGTCCGGATGGAGCTGCTGGTCGATGTATGCCTGGAGCCCGAGCGCACGCACTTTCTCTACATCGCCCGGGCGGGGCCCGAAGGCCAGCCGGTTGAGAACGTGGACGATCGTCTTGTCGTCGAGGGAAGTGGCGGCGGCGACGGGTTGCGGGGCGAGCCGGGGTCCGCACAGAACCAGGCCGCCAAGGGTCGAGATGGCAACGAGCCGAAGGCCTGACCTCATAACGGTCTTAGACCGGAGGCGCGTTCCAGGGTGACAACTAGCGGATTCGCACCCTCGATTGTTCCCGCATGAACTGCTGGAGGTAATAGGGGCCCCCCGTGCCGCGCCCGGTCGATCCGCTGGCCTTCCATCCGCCGAACGAGTTGATCCCGGGCCACGCGCCCGTCGTCGCCCCGGCCCGGCGATTGGCGTAAGTCACCCCCGCCTGAATGCGATCGAAGAACTGCGCAATCTCGCGTTCGTCTTCGGAAAAAATTCCGGCCGTCAGTCCGTATTCGGTCCCGTTGGCGAGATCGATGGCTTCGTCCAGGGTCAGAACGTCGGCGACGAGCGTGATCGGCACGAACAATTCCTCCGCGAACAGCGGATGGCTGGCCGGCAGGCCGTCGATCACGGTCGGCTCGACGAAGTATCCGTGGGCGAAGTCGCCGTCGGTCAGGCGACGGCCGCCGATCAGGACGGTTCCTCCGTCGGCCCTGGCCCGGTCGATCGCCCGTTCGTAGGTCCGGATCGCATCTTCGTTGATCACCGGGCCGAGCCACACGTCGCGCTTGAGCGGGTTGCCGATCGTGATCTTTCTGGTCTTCTCCACCAGAAGCCTTACGAACGCGTCGCGGATCGGCTTTGCCACGTAGACACGCGAGCAGGCGGAGCACTTCTGCCCCTGCGCCGAGAACGCCGATCGCATGACGCCGTCGGTGGCTTTCTCGAGATCGGCCGATCGCATGATCAGCGCCGGATTCTTGCCGCCCATCTCGATGATCAACGGGCGTGGAACCGGCCGTTGCGCGTTGTCCCGGATCAGATGCATCCCGACATCTTTGGACCCGGTGAACACGATGCCGTCGACGCCGGCGTTGTCGATGAGCTCCTGGCCGGCGGTGCCGCCGCCGCCGGTGACGAAATTGAAGACGCCATCCGGAACTCCGGCGGCCTTCACCATCTCGTACAACTTGTAGCCGAGCAGCGGCGTGACTGAGGCCGGCTTGAACACGACCGTGTTGCCCGCGACCAGGGCGCCGCCGGCCGGACCCGCCGCGAGCGCGAGCGGAAAATTGAACGGCGAGATGACGGCCCACACGCCGTACGGGCGCATGACGCTGACGTTCTCCTCGCCCGGGCCGAGCGCGCCCAGCTTGGTCTCGAACCCGTGATGCCGCTCCATCTCGTCGGCGTAGTACTCGATGAGATCGGCCGATTCCTCCACGTCGCCGACGCATTCCAGCCTGTTCTTGCCGGCCTCGTATCCCATCAGCGCCGCAAGCTCCCATCGGCGCGCGCGGATGGCGTCGGCGACTCTCTTCATGAGCGCGGCGCGCTCGCGCCACGGCTTCGCGCTCCATGCGGGGTAGGCGGCACGCGCGGCAGCAATGGCCTCGCGCACGTGGTCGCGCGTCGCGCTTTGGAACCGGCCGAGGAGGATTCGCGTGTCGATCGGACTGCGGTCTTCGAACTCGGAGGCGGCGCGGACCTCGCGCCCACCGACGATGAGCGGGTAGCTGGCGCCGAACGTGCTCGGGACGCGCTCGATCGCCGCGTCGAGCTCGCGGTGCAGATCGTCCATGCGATCGGCGGTCATCGTGGCGTAGGTGATCTTCATGGCGCGTCGCTCTTCACGATAGCCGATTCGAATCCCGCCGGCTCAGCAGCGGATCGTTGAGGAAGCGAATCAGGGGAGTCATTTTCCGAAACACGCCAAGGAGCGTGGAATAGAAGCGTGGGCTCACGGCAAAGGCGGCGGCGAACTCGCGTCCGGCCAGGAACTGCCGGAATTTGAGATATTCGGCCGCTTCGTGGTCCGAGGGAAAACCGCGCGGCACGCGCTGGAGCCGTTCGCCCTCGAGGCGCCCAACCTGACGACGAAAGGCGGGAGACTCCACGAGCGTTCGAAGCCGCCTGACGTTGGAGGCGATGTGCTCGCGCACCTGGTGCAGCTGCGGCGCTGGAGGGGCGTACATCCCGCCTCCCATCCAGACCTCTTCGGGCGAGATGTGGAAATACAGCCCGGCTCCCTCGTGGCGCGGCAGCCCGCGGGTCGGGAAGCTCGCGGCCGCGTGCGTCTTGTAAGGCGACTTGTCGGCAGAAAACCGGATGTCGCGGTAGATCCGGTACATCGACGTACTCGGACTCGCGACGAGTTCAGGAGCAAACGTCCGGAAGTCGTCCGCCAGGCGCGAGATGATTCCCATCATCGGCTGGCGGACGTGCGCCTCGTAGTCGTCGCGGTGCGCCGCAAACCACTCGCGGCGGTTGTTCCGCTTCAAGGCGCGGAGAAACCGCAGCGTGTCGGGAGTGAACCGCAAATCCTACGCTCTCGCTTGTGCCTGGGCCTGGGCCATGCGCTCCTGGCGCTGGCGCGTGAGGTGTGTCACCTGCCCGATCATCCGCTGTAGAAGCATCAGCTGCGCGCGGTGGTGCATCTCGTGCTCCTTCGGCGACAGCAGCATCTCGAACCGCGACTTGGAGGCGACGGTATCCCCCGGAGGCATGGCCACGTGCTCGGTGAGAACCGACTCCGGCAGGCCCTCGAGAAACGCCGCGAATGTGTCCCCTTCGCTTTTCAGGAACGCGACGATCTCCGCCTTGTTCCGCGGCTTCGCTTCCTCGGCGCCGAGCTTCTGCACGATCTCCGGGAAGTTCAGCATCTTCAGATCCGGGATGCGTTTGCCGTGAATCTCGAGCGCGACGCGCGGCCCAAGCGCGATGTGAACCAGCAGCTGCCCGATGGTTCGCGCCTCTGGCGACGCTCGAAAGCCGTACTTGTCTTCTGGAATTTCTTCCGCAATCTTGATGGTGTTGCCGCGGACCGTGCGAAATGCCGACGCCAGTTCCTTGCCACCGTAGTACGTCATAGGACTCCTAATACCAACCGATCGGTTGTTCGCTGAGATTGATGTACACCTGCTTGACGTTGAGGTACTCCTCGACGCCCCACTTGCCGAGCTCGCGGCCGAAGCCGCTCTGCTTGTAGCCGCCCCAGGGCGCTTCCACGTAGGTCGGCTGCATGTGATTCACCCAGACGATGCCGGCGCGCAGCTGCTTGACCGCCCGCATGGCCCGGAAGATGTCGCGCGTCCAGACGGCGGCCGCAAGGCCGAAATAAGTGTCGTTGGCAATCCCGATTGCCTCGGCCTCATCGTCGAACGGAATCACCGCGGCGACCGGACCAAACACTTCCTCGCGCGCGATGCGGGCGTGGTTGTCGACGTCGTAGAAGATGGTCGGCTCCAGGAAGTATCCGCGGCCCAGCCCCGCCGCGGGCCCGCCGCCGCAGGCGACCTTCGCCTCGCGCTTGCCAATCTCCTGATACGCACGCACGCGATCGAAATGATCGCGCGTGATGACCGGTCCCATCCTGGTCGTCCGATCGAGGCCCGGGCCCAGCTTGATCGTCTTGGCCTTCTCGACCATCGCGTCGAGAAACGGCTTGTAGATGGATCGCTGCACCAGGATTCGACTGCCGGCCGAGCACACCTCGCCCTGGTTGAAGAAGACGCCGAACAGCGCGCCTTCGACCGCATTCTCGAAATCCGCATCGGCGAAGAAGATGTTCGGCGACTTTCCGCCGAGCTCGAGCGAGATCTTCTTGAGCGTACCCGCGGCGCTGCGCATGATGGCCTTGCCGACTTCCACGCTGCCGGTGAACGCGATCTTGTCGACGCCTGGATGTTCGACCAGCGTCGCGCCGGTTTCGCCCAGCCCCGTCACGATGTTGACGACGCCTGGCGGCAGGCCGGCGTCCGCGAAGCTGGAGGCGAGCGCGAGGGCGCTCAGCGGCGTCTGCTCGGCCGGCTTCAAGACGGTGGTGCAGCCGGCGCAGATGGCCGGGGCCAGCTTCCACGCCGCCATCAGCAGGGGATAGTTCCAGGGAACGATCTGGCCCGCGACGCCAATGGGCTCGCGCAGCGCCAGGCTCATCGCGTTGTCCGGGACAGGTATCACGTCGCCGTGGATCTTGGTCGCGAGGCCTCCGTAGTACTCGAAGCACGTCGCGACGTCCTCGATGTCGAATTCGGCTTCGACGATCGGCTTGCCGGTATTGCGCGTCTCGAGCTCGGCGAGCTCGCCGGCCCGCGCGCGCACGCTCTCGGCGAGCTTGAACAGCACGCGGCCGCGCTCCTGGGCCGTCGCGTCCTTCCATGGGCCTGCGTCGAAGGCCGCGCGTGCGGCGGCGACCGCGCGGTCGACATCGTCAGCGCCGGCTGCCGGCACCCGGGCGATCACGTCGGTGGTCGCCGGATCGACGATGTCGAGCGCGTCGGGTGAACCGGCGGCGACGAATTCGCCGTTGATGTAGAGCTGAGCGCTAGTCACGTGCAACCGGCAACTATATGCAGGTGCTCGAATCGTTGTAAAGTTGGGGTTTCCGGGCGAACAGGTTGGAGGAGGTGCGAAATGAGTCTTCGTATTGGCGATGTGGCCCCTGATTTCGAGGTGGACACCACCGAGGGCCGAATCCGGTTCCACGAGTGGATTGGCGATTCCTGGGCGGTGCTGTTCTCGCACCCGAAGGATTTCACCCCGGTGTGCACGACCGAGCTGGGGTATATGGCGAAAATCAAGCCCGAATTCGACAAGCGGAACACGAAGATCATCGGGTTGAGCGTGGATCCGGTGGAGAACCACAAGAAGTGGTCGGCCGACATCAAGGAAACCCAGGGCCACGCGCCGAACTATCCGATGATTGGCGACACCAATCTGAAAGTCGCGCAGCTTTACGGCATGCTCCCCGCCGAAGCCGGCGACAGCTGCGACGGGCGCACCGCCGCGGACAACCAGACCGTCCGGACCGTGTACGTCGTCGGCCCTGACAAGAAGATCAAGCTGATGATTGCGTATCCGATGACGACGGGCCGCAACTTCGACGAAGTCCTGCGCGTGATTGATTCGCTGCAGCTGACGTCGAAGTACAAAGTGTCGACGCCGGCGAACTGGCAGCAGGGCGACGACGTCATCATCGCTGGATCTGTCTCGGACGAAGAGGCCAAGAAGACCTATCCGAACGGCTGGAAAGCGCCGCGTCCCTATCTGCGAGTCGTGCCGCAGCCCGGGACCGTCAGCACGTCCTAGACGCCTTTGAACGGATCCGCTTGCCGACAGTAACCACGGCGCTGGCGCTGATTATCTTCGGCGCCGGCGCTGCCGCCGGAGCGCTTGGAGCGGTGCTGGGGATCGGCGGCGGCATCTTCCTCGTTCCGTTCCTCAACGTCGGCCTCGGATTCCCCATCACGGCCGCGGCCGCCATCAGCCTCGCAACCGTCATCGCCACCTCCAGCACTGTCAGCGCCGGACGTGCGGGCGAGCACCTCATCAACATCCGATTGGCCATGGTGCTCGAAGTCGTGACGGCCGCCGGCAGCGTGCTCGGCGGCATCACCGCCCAGAGGCTCTCGGAGAGCTCCATCCAGAAGATCTTCGGCATCGTGGCGGCCGCGGCGGCACTCGTCACCATGGCCAGGTCGAACCGGCGCAACATCCTCAGGGATCCTGCGGCGGATCCGGGCCCGCTCGGCGGCCGAATCTTCGATCACGATACCCGGGAGGTGGTCACGTATCGCGTGAGACGCCTGCCCGTGGCGCTTCTCGTGTCGTTCGTCGCCGGCAACGTATCCTCGCTCGTTGGAATCGGCGGCGGCGTGCTCAAGGTCCCGATTCTCAATGCATGGTGTGGGGTCCCGCTGCGTGTCGCGGCGGCGACGAGCGCGCTGATGATCGGCGTCACCGCAACCGCCGGGGCCGTGATCTATTACGGCAACGGACAGCTGATCCCTGCCGCGGCTGCCGCGGCGGTCCTCGGCGTGCAGCTCGGGTCGTGGGCCGGGCTGAAGGTGTCGACGCGGGTGCCGATTCGCTACCTCAAGTTTCTGCTCGCGGTGGTCCTCGGACTCGTGGCTGTTCTGATGCTCGAACGGGGGGTCATGTGACCCGGGCCGGTGACCGCCACCTCGAAACGGCGATCGGCCGGATGCTGCGCATTGGCGTGATGGCGAGCAGCACCCTGCTTGCGGCCGGCCTCGTGCTGAGCTTCTTCGACGCGACTGCCGGCACCTGGCTGATGCGCGCGGGCATCGTGATACTGATTGGCACGCCCGCCGCACGGGTCGTCCTCTCGTTCGTCGATTTCGCGATTGGGCGCAATGTTCTCTTCATGGCGCTGACCGCGATTGTCATCGCGGAGCTTGCGGCCGGCGTGATTGCGGCACTGGTGTTTCATCGAAGGCTGTAAGGCGCCGTGAACGCTCGCAGCGCATCCCTCCGGATCTCTTCATCGACCAGCGGAAACGTCGACAGCACGTATTCGAATTCTTCTCGGGTCAGCTGATAAAGAGCGGCGGTCGCCGCCTGAAGATGCGCGAACGCCCGGGCGTCGTGCCTCTTGGCGAGAGTGCGTGCGAGCGCGGCGATCGTCCGGCCAGCCGTCGGCGCGGCTTTGCGTATGGGGATGGGCAGCCCCTCCACGACGGACGTCGTGACATGGGTCGTGACCTGCAGTCGGACGAGGTGGTTGACGATGAATGTGTTGAACAGTCCGCAGAGCAGATGCTGGTCGCGCAGCGGGAGTGACGTACGGAGGCAGAACAGCGTGTGCGTCGAAACGCAGTCGGCCGGCAGAATCGCGGCAATCAACGTCCACTTGTTGGTGGACCCTGCGACGTCCCGGTACGCCACGCGCGCGCGCTCGTAGCGGCGGTCCGAGAGCAGACGCCGCGCATCGCCTCGGGCGATGCTCAGCGTGGCGGCGTTCAGGTCGACGGTGAACGCCCGCACCATCTTGCCTTCGACGACCGGCAGGCCGCTGCGGGGACCGCTGAAAGCGCTGCGATCCTCCGTCGCATTGAGCTCGCGGCCGAACCTGGCGCCCCAGCCGCGCGGATCGTCCAAGCGCGGAAACAGGCTTGCAGCCCGCTCAGCGATCGCCACGTCAGCCGGACCGCGGAACCACGGAATCGTCAGCTGGGAGCCCGATAGTCGCTCGAGCAGCCCGGACGACACGGTGACCGCCCGCGCGTCGCGCCCTTTCAACGCGTGAGCCTCGAGGTCGGAAGGCGCCGTCAGGCCAAACCGGCATGCGATCGATTCCGTCGGGCGGCCGGTCGACGCGGTGACGAGAACGAACCGCACGCTTCGGTGAATTGGAAAGACGCCCAGGCTGTTTTCAAAGCCGGCGATGTGGTCGACGTCGCATCCGGTCAGCAGTCGCCGCCGCAGAGCAGCGCTGCCGTGGTCCGTGGCGAAGCCGGACGGAAGGAGCAGGCCAAGGCGGCCGCCCGAGCGGCAGAGGGACAAGGCGCGCTCGGCGAACAGCTGATAACAATTGGCATGGCCGCCCGACTGAGCGGAGTAGATCCCCGCCTCACGGGTGAAGCGGACGATCGCGGCCGCTCGACCGGATGCATTCCGTCCTCCGGTGGACGGATCGTTGCGGAGCACCTTCCAGGGTGGATTGCTGATCACCGCGTCGAAGCCGGCTGACGGCAGACGACGGCCGTCGGCGTCGAAGAAGACCTCGGGGAATTCGAGCTCCCAATGGAACGGTCGATGCCGCCGCGCAATGCCGTCGGCCTTCTCGATGTACGCCTCGCACAGGCGTCCGGGCAGAGTGCCGCCGTGCCCGAGAATCAGATCGGCGATCGCCCAGAACACGCCAGGCGTCGTCAGCTCTCTGTCCGCCGAGATCGATGCCGCGAACCAGAGATCTGCGATGCGGCGCCATTTCGACAAGGCCGATGCCTGGCTGTTCAGGGCCGAGAACGCCCTCTCCTTCGCCCGAACGGCGTCAATCGTATCGTCGGGCGCTGACTCGAACGAGAAGCGCACCGGCAGCGCCTGTCGAACCGCTTCGTTGAAGTCAGGCGTGTCGAAGAGCTGAGGGTCCTCGGATCGGCGCCGTCTCCGGTTGCCCGGCCCCGGAGCGCGAACCAGCGCGGCGAGCCATACGCCGAGAAGACTGTCTCCGGCCTGCAAGCGGTGATCGAGGAACGTCAGGGGCTTCTCGGCCGCGAGGGTCGTCAGCCAGAGAGAGAGTCGAGCGAGCTGCACGGCCATCGGGTTCAGGTCGACTCCATAAAGGCATCGCTCGGCGATGGCGCGCCGTATCGCGGCGCGCTCCTGCCCGCCAAGGTCGCTCGCGTGGCAGGCGCCGGCCTCGATGAGGGCGCGCTCGTAGGCGTCGGCGAGTGCGTGGCACGCCGCGATGAGAAACGCGCCGCTTCCCATGGCGGGATCGACGATGCGGAGTCGAAGAATCTCTTCCGGAGTCCGGCCGGCCACCAACGGCCCGAGCGTCTGACGCGCCAGATGATCGGCCAGTGGCTGCGGTGTGTAGAAGGTGGCCGTTGCCTTGCGCACGCCGGAGCCTGGCTGCAGTGCAACGCGACGCGGCTTCGGGGAGGCCTCGACGATCGGCTGGTAGTCGAGCAGCGTCTGATAGACGACGCCGAGCTGATCGATCCCGAGATCCCGGTACGAAATCCGTTCGCGTCCTCCCGCGGCGCTCCTTCGCGTCGAAAGTGCCAGCACCGCGCGCTTCGCCGATTCCTCGTCCAGCGTCCGACGCTCCGCAAGAGGGGTTCGTGCCGGAGCGAACAACCGACCGTTGAAGGCGGTCACCCGCAGATCGCCGGCGGCGCAGCCGGCATGGGCGAGTCGCGCCATGGCTCGAAGCGTGTCCCACAGGCCCCGCGGCCGCCCCAGCGACTCTGCCGCCGCCCGAAGCGCATCGGTGCTGTAGCTGTCCCGATAGACCGGATGCCAGATCGGCATCAGTCCCCGCGACTCCGCGAACAGGAGGAAGACGACGCGATAGACGATCGTGAGCGCCTGCTCGAACGCGTCCGGCAGCGTTGACGGATCGACCGCCTGCCGGCGCCGGCCCGACAGCAGCGCATTCAGGACGTTGTCGGACGCCGCGAGCACACTGGTTTTGAGCGATTCGCACACCCCGGCTGCAAATGAGTCGGAGGCGGCGACCAGCGTATCGAGCGAACCGTCGGACCCGTGCGGTGCGCCCAGGGCGTTGCGGTTGACCACCTGCCAGAACACCTCGAAAGCGGTGGGATCGTCCAATGCGTGGTCGAGATTGAAGTCGGCATAGCGGCGCGCGAACGGACGCCCTGCGTCGATCACTCGAACGTTGGTTCCGTTGAAAAGGATGGTCCACCGTGCGGAACGGCGGACAGCTGTTGCTGCCGCGAGGTGCCACGCGGGATCGAGGGGAGCTCCCCAGCCGACCACAGCCACGGCGACAGGCACGGCGTCGGTGCGCAGTGTGGCCGTCGCAGCGTCGCCGCCGATGTCGATGCTGTCGGGCGCCGCGTAGCCAAGGGCCACCGCGATCGGAGACATGCCGGCGCTCAACATGGTCCGCAGGCTGGACGCAGGGCCGAGCGACGTGGATGTGCGCCGCCAGCGAATCAGTTCACGGCGAACGGCGGTCGCATCGCCGGCGATCGGCGTGGTCAGGTGCGCTTCGAGGAAGGCTTCCGACAGCAGCCGTCCGGCAAATCCAGCCAGCATCAGTCCGGCAGGAGGATGAGCGCCAGATCGCACGTCGTCGGCGAGACCGCGAGGCTCTTTTCGAGCACCGTGGTGCACGAGGATGCGTTCTCCGAGGCG
>JADMIO011367353.1_pt1 | contig 10428 bp, 10 predicted proteins | sample 8958161 | NCBI WGS metagenome assembly JADMIO01 (sample SAMN16585339, study PRJNA669376) | soil metagenome | isolation source: Crop rotation soil | place: USA: Cullars Rotation, Alabama | collected 2011
CAGCTCGTCTCCGGCGTCGCGCACGAGTTGAATAATCCGCTGCAAGGTGTGCTTGGTTACGCCGAGTTGATGCTGGCGACAAAACCGGGGACGCTCGAAACCGAGGAGCTGCGGGCGATTCGCGACAATGCCAATCGCGCCGCCGGCATCGTCCGCAACCTGCTGACCTTCGCGGGCCGCACCACTTCCGCGCGCGGCTGGCAGCAGATCAATCGCGTCGTTCGCGATGCAATGGCCGAGCGCGAGGCCGATCTGCAGGGTAACGGCATCGCGCTGAAGTTCGATGCCGCCGACCGGCTGCCGCTGGTCTACGTCGATGCGGTGCGTCTCGAAGATGTCATCGGCAATTTGATCCAGAACGCCGAGGAGGCGATTGCCGCGCGCCGTGAGGGGAAGTCGCTCAACGGCGCGGTCGCGGCCAACGCGCCCGGCGAAATCAAGATCACGACGAGGCTCGAGGCCCATCCCGATCGCATCTTCATCGAAGTGGCTGACAACGGCAGCGGTTTGAAGCCTGAAGATCTGATGCGCGTGTTCGATCCATTTTTCACGACGCGCGAAGTCGGACAGGGCACCGGGCTCGGTCTCTCGGTCTGCTACGGCATCGTGCGCGAGCATGGCGGCCAGATCACCGCGAAGAACGGCGCCGCCGGCGGTGCGGTGTTCACGATCGAATTGCCGGTGATGGCGGAATCATTTGTTGCCGTCAGCGCTGCCGCAGTATCGCAGTCGCCCAACATCGACATGAGATCCGCGGCTGCGGCCGCCTTCTCACGAGGGACGACGCCGGCTACTGAGCTCGACGCGATCGGCCCCGCCGCAAAGCGCTCGTCGTGGACGACGAGGAATCGAATGCGGCATTGGTGCGCCGTGTCCTCGCGGGCGCGGGCTACGACGTCGAAAGCACGACGTTATCGAGACGCGCGCTGGTCATGATCGAGCGCACCGCCTATGACGCGGTCATCGCCGACGTGAAGATGCCGGAATTGAGCGGCCAGGAATTGTACGGCCGCGTCTGCCAGATCCGTCCGGAGATGGCGCGGCGATTTATTTTCATCACCGGCGACATCGACGGCCAGGACACGCGCGAATTTCTCGAAGAGACTCGGTGCAGCTACTTCATGAAGCCGTTCAACCTCGAGCGTTTGACGAACGCGGTCGATATCCTCACAGGAACGCGAACTCCGGATAGCATTGGATAGCTATGGACAAAGTTGTCGATTTCATCAACGTCAACCGCGATCGCTATATCGACGAGATGAAAAAATATCTCGCGATCCCCAGCATCAGCGCGCTCCCCGAGCACAAGGGCGACGTGCGCAAGTGCGCCGAATGGACGCGCGACGAGCTGCAGCGCATCGGGTTGAAGAATTGCCGGCTCGAAGAGACGCCCGGGCATCCGATCGTCTATGGAGAATGGCTTGGCGCACCGGGTGCGCCGACGATTCTCTTTTACGGTCACTACGATGTGCAGCCGGTCGACCCGTTGCACCTGTGGACGTCGCCGCCGTTCGAAGCGACGATTCGCGACGGCGAAATTTACGCCCGCGGCTCCGCCGACGACAAGGGCCAGGTGTTCATGCACTTCAAGGCGGTCGAAGCGCATTTGAAGCAGAACGGCTCGCTGCCGGTGAACATGAAGTTCCTGATCGAGGGCGAAGAAGAAGTCGGCAGCGCCAATCTCGATAACTTCATCAAGGCGCACAAGGATTTACTGAAGGCCGACGTCGTCGTGATCTCCGATTCGCCGATGTTCGATCGCGGCATTCCCTCGATCTGCTACGGTCTGCGCGGTCTCGCGTACTTTCAGATCGATCTTCGCGGCAGCAAATCGGATCTGCATTCCGGATCGTTCGGCGGCGCAGTTGCAAATCCCGCGATGGTCCTCGCGCAAGTGTTGTCGCAGATGAAAGACAAGAGCGGCCGCATCAAGATCGACGGCTTCTATGACGATGTCGTTGATCTGCGTCCGGAAGAGCGCGCTGAATGGGAGCGGCTGCCGTTCAACGAAAAGAAATATCGACAGGAGCTCGGTGCGCCGAAGTTGTTCGGTGAGACCGGCTACACGACGCTCGAGCGCGTGTGGGCGAGGCCGACGTTCGAAGTGAACGGCTTGTTGTCAGGATTCACCGGCGAGGGCGCGAAGACGGTGTTGCCGGCGGTCGCGATGGCGAAGGTCAGCATGCGCCTCGTGCCGAATCAGGATCCGCAGAAGATCGGCGATCTGTTCGAAGAATATCTGCAGAAGGTGACGCCGAAGACCGTCGAGTTGAAGATCACGCGCATGCACGGCGGCAAGCCGTGGATGACGGCGTTCGACAATCCGTTCGTGCAGGCCGCGGGCCGCGCGATCGAGCAGGGTTTTGGTCAGAAGCCGGTCTTCAATCGCGAAGGCGGATCGATTCCGGTCGTGTCGACGTTCCAGGAAGAGCTCGGCGTGCCGTGCGTGTTGTTCGGTGTCGGGTTGCCGGATGAAAACGCGCACGCGCCGGATGAAAAGCTCGATCTCGGAAATTTCCACGGCGGCGTGATCTCTGCGGCGTATCTCTATAGGGAAATCGGCGAACTGAAGACGTAACAAATTCAAAAAAGGAGCGCCATGTCGATCCAGTCCGCCGTGTTTTCACGCCGAACGTTTCTATACACTGGCGCTCTCGCGATGGCGCTTCCGATTCAGCCCGCTGCAGCGCAGAAGACCGCGGTTCCCGCGGTCAAGGCGCTCGTCTTCGACACCTTCGGAACCGTCGTCGATTGGCGATCATCGGTCGCGAGCGAAATCGAGGCGGTCGCGAAGCGCCGGGGCATCTCAGTCGACGGCCCGAAGTTCGCTGACACGTGGCGCGCCGGCTACGGGCCGAGCATGAATCGCGTCCGCAGCGGCGAGTTGCCGTGGACCAGGCTCGATGATCTGCATCGCATGATCCTCGACAAGATCCTTGTCGACTTCGGCATCACCGGACTTTCGGAAAGTGAGCTGCGCGATCTGAATCATGCGTGGCATCGCTTGAAGCCATGGCCCGATGCGGTCGCCGGCCTGACGCGGCTGAAGAGGCGCTTCACCATTGCGCCGCTGTCGAACGGCAACATCGCGCTGATGACGGCGCTCGCGAAACACTCCGGCTTGCCGTGGGATTGCATTCTCGGCGCGGAGCTGGTGAGGCATTACAAGCCCGATCCCGAAGTCTATTTGTCCGCAGCGAGCCTCCTCGATCTCGAGGTGGGTCAGGTGATGATGGTCGCGGCGCATCTCGGTGACCTGCGTGCGGCGAAGGCGCTGGGTTTGAAGACCGCGTTCGTGACGAGACCGTTGGAATTCGGACCGAGTGGCAAGCCTGATCTGAAAGCGGATCCATCGATCGCCGATCTTTCCGCGACCGACTTCAACGATCTCGCGAAACAACTGGGCGCGTGATGATGCTGACTCGACGCGACTTCCTCGTGACCAGTGCGTCGATCACCGCCGGCGGCGTGCTGTTATCGGGTCAGCGGACTTCGTACGAGCTGATCATCCGCGGCGGACGTGTCATCGATCCGTTTCTGCGCCTCGATGCGATCCGCGACGTCGCGATCGCGAATGGACGCATCGCCGCGGTAGAACCCACCATTGCCGGCGGCGCCGCGCGCGTGTTCGATGCACGCGGCAAGCTGGTCGTGCCTGGTCTGATCGACATTCACACGCACACCGCGCGAACCGCCGACGGTCCGCGCATGAATCTCGAAGACTGCGTCACCGGATGGATCGACGCCGGATCGCAGGGCGCGGACAAGATCGCCGATCCGATCGCCATTGCGCGCTCTGCGCCGCAACTCGCTCGCGTGTTGATCAACATCGGGCGCGCCGGACTCCTTCCCGATGGCGACACGATGGACCTCGCGCGAGCGGATGTCGCCGCTGCGAAAGCTGCCATCGCCGCCAATCGCGACATGATCGTTGGCGTCAAGGCGCGCTTGTCGCGCGATGTTGCCGGAGCGAACGATCTCGAAGTGCTGCGTCGAGCACAAGACGTCGCATCGACATTTGGCTTGCCGGTGATGATCCACATGGGCCAGACGATGACGCCGATTCCGCAGTTGTTCGAGGTATTGAAGCGCGGCGACATCGTGACGCACATGTTTGCGCCGCCGCCGAACAGCATCGTCGACGATCAGGGACACATCCTCCCTGCGGTCAACGCGGCCCGTCGTCGCGGTGTCTTTTTCGACGTTGGCAATGGACAGACCGGCCACATGCGGTGGGACACCGTCGCATCGATCGTGAAGGAGGGATTCTGGCCCGACACGTTCTCGACGGACTGGGGAGCCAACAGCAGGCAGACCGGCGTGATCGATCTGCCGAACTGCATGTCTAAGCTGCTTGGCTACGGCATGTCGGTGCCCGGAGCTGTTGCGTGCGTGACCGCGAATGCTTCGCGCGTGTTTCCGGTCCTCAAGGATCGCGGAACGTTGAAAGTCGGCGCGCCCGCCGATGTTGCGATCCTCGAACTTCGTGAAGGCTCGTTCACGTTTCTCGACAACTACAAGGGAACGATCACCGGCAAGCAACGGTTCTTTCCGATCGCAACCGTGTTGGGCGGAAGTCTGACTCAGAGGCAAGCGTGATGATCAAATGCATCATCGCCGCGTTGATGACGCTGTTTGTCACCGGCGCAGTTGAATCAGCCGCGCGCGATCAGCAGCCATCTACATCTGCGCTGAAGATCGTGGTGATCGAAGGTGAAGGCGCGGTCAATATCGTTCAGCAAAAGACCGCGGTTGCGCCCGTGATCGAAGTGCGCGACCGCAACGATCAACCGGTCGCCGGCGCGACGGTGAACTTTGTCGTGCGCGCAGGTCGCGCGACTTTCAGTGGCGCGCGCACGCTCTCCGTGACGACGAATGCTGCGGGTCGAGCTGCCGCAGCAGGATTCACACCGAGCGGCACCGGCGCATTGCAGATCGGCGCGACGGCGACGTTTCAAGGACAGACCGCCGCCGCAGTGACGATCGCGCAGACGAACGTGATGACCGCTGCTGAAGCGGCGGCGGCATCGAGCGCAAGCGCAGGTGGCGCGGCCGGCGGTGGTGGTGGAATCTCAGCGACGACGATCGGCATCGTCGGTGGAGCGGTCGCTGCAGGTGCCGTTGTTGCGAAGGATAAACTCGCCGGCGGCGAAGGCGGCATCAGGTTTAGCGGTGAACTCAGCGCTGTGATGCCTGAAACCGAAGTGGCGATCCCGCTGGAAACGAATTATTCGTGCCTGCGTAGCTTGGATGAGAGCGGCACGGTCGAAATCAATTTCGACAGCGTCGACGCGCCGGTCCAGGGAAACATGAAATTCCAGATTCACGCGCACGTGAATCCGGGGAACTGCAATTTTGGTCCGTACGATACTGAGTTCGCCGAAGCCAGGGGAAGTGTGAGCGGATCGCGCGATGCACTCGCATCAACGATTCACAATCCGAGCACATTCACGAGCACCACGGACGTCACGGGTACGGGCACGGTCACCGAGGACTACGGTTTCAAGGGACACTTCGACGACGAGAACCAGATCTCCGGAATCATCACGTTCGACCGGACGGTGATTTTTCGCGGACCACGATACAGCAGCGACAGTCACGGCTCCATCGCCATTCCAGTAACGCTGCGAAAGCAATAACCGTTAGCGCGCACCCTCTTTGAGAAATGCAAGGAGTGGTGGAATGGTTTTCTCCGGCGCCTCCATGTGCGGCACGTGGCCCAGTCCCGGAATCAGATGCAGCTTGCCGTTGCCGTTGGGAATCTGGTCGACGATGTATTTCATGCGATCCTGAAAATTCTTTGGCGTGCCGGCGAGCATGTCTTCGGCGCCGCCGAACGCGAGCGTCGGCGCCTGGATGTGCGCCCAGTCGTAGACGACCGGATCGGCGTAGTTGACGTTGTTGATCAGCGTCTGCACCATCGCGAGCCGCGGCCAATCCGCTCCGAGCGTCCACGAGTAGCGAAGCTTCGCGTAGCTTTCGAACTCGGGCGTCCATGCCGCGGGATTGTGCGCGACGTAGCGCATCAGGCTGGCGCGAATGCTCTGGTAGGTCGCAGCGAGCGTGCTCTTGTACTGATCGTCGATGCTGCCGCCCGGACGATCGAAGCGGCCGTCTGACAATCCGATCGGGTTGTAGAGCACCAGGCGTTCGGTGACCGCGGGATACTGCGTCGCAAATCGCGCCGCGAGCATGCCGCCCATCGAGTGGCCGACGATCATCGCCTTGTCGATCTTCAAACTCGCGAGGATCGCGCGCGAGTTGCGCGCCCAGTCGTTGAAGCTGTACGGAATGATCGGCTTCGACGATCGGCCGTAACCGATCTGATCGGGCACGATCACGCGGAAGCCTTCCTTGCGAAGTGCGTCGATGATGTTGCCGAAATAAAATCCCGCGAAGTTGTTGCCGTGAAAAATCATCACGGTGTGGCCGTTCGGCGTGCCCTGCGGCGCGACGTCCATGTAGGCCATGCGCACGTCCTGGCCGTACAGCGTCAGCGGCAGATAAGACGAGGGAAATGGATACGGGCATTCCTCGCACGTGATGCTGCCGGGTTTGACATCGGTTGGCGTCGGCGCCGCCGGCCGCGCTTGCGCGAATGCGGCAGCCGGCATCAGCATCGCCGCAACAAAGACATGAACGGTTTTCATCGTCCCGAATTATAGTCGTCGACTATGGCCATCAGAACATTCCTGTCGTGCGTCACGATTCTCGTCACTCTCGCGGGCGATGTATCCGCGCAGGCGCTGACGGATGCCGAGCGCGCGGCGATCGATGCGGCGGCGAAGGCTGCCGTCGACGCGACCGGATCGCCGGGCGCATCGATCTCGGTCGTTCGCGGCGGCCAGATCGTGTACGAGCAGGCTTACGGTATTGGACGCATCGACCCGCAGACGCCGGCACGATCCGATATGCGCTACGGAATCGGATCGGTGAGCAAACAGTTCACCGCGACGTCGGTGATGATGCTGCAGGAGGAAGGCAAGCTGTCGCTCGACGACAAGGTCGCGAAGTGGTTCCCGAGCTTGACGCGTGCGAATGAGGTGTCGATCCGCCAGTTGTTGTCGATGACGTCGGGCTACCAGGATTACTGGCCGCAGGATTACGTGTTCATGGACATGCAGCGCCCTGCGCCGGCGCGCGAGATCATGACGCGATGGGCGGGCAAGGACCTCGACTTCGCGCCCGGCACCAAATGGCAATACAGCAACACCAACTACGTCATCGCCGCATCGATCGTCGAGCGCGTGTCGGGCGTTCCGTTCATGCAGTTTCTGCAGCAGCGAATTTTCACGCCGCTGAAGATGACGACGGTCACCGACTTCGACAAAGGTCCGCTCGGACCGAACGATGCGCAGCCGCTGTTGCGCAACGGCATCGGTCCATTTCGCACCGCGCCGAAAGAGGCAGCCGGATGGTTGTTCGGCGCCGGCCAGCTCGCGATGACCGCGCACGATCTCGCGCTCTGGAATATTTCGATCATCAATCAATCGTTGTTGAAACCGGCGTCATACAAGCAGATGCAGACGGACGTGTTGCTCGAGTCAGGCGTCGATACCGGCTACGGCTTCGGCATGCAGGTGAGGACCGTCGGCGGCAAGCGCCGGCTCTCGCACGGTGGCGCGGTTTCTGGATATACGACCTCGAATCTTGTTTATCCGGACGACAAGGTCGCGATCACTGCGTTCACCAACATTTATCCAGGCGCTGCGGATGCGCCAGGATCGATTGCCAATCGCGTTGCAAACATCATCATGGCGCCGCCTCCGGCCAATGCGACCGCGCTCGCGCAAGCGCAGAAGATTTACGCGGATCTGATGAAAGGCACCATCGATCGTTCGCTGTTCACGGCATCCGCGAACGCGTTCTTCACTGCTGAAGTGTTGAAGGATTACGCTGCGAGTCTTGGTCCGCTCGGCGCGCCGACGGATTTCACGGCGGGCGGCGACAGCTTGCGCGGCGGCATGGTGATTCGCGGCTTCACGATTCGCGCTGGAGGAATGATTCTCAGCTTGACGATGGAGATCATGCCGGACGGCAAGATAGATCAGTACATTGTCTCGCGAGCAGGGTGATCAGTTCAGTTGCGCGACGCGGCGGCGGAGCGTCTTGACATGCTCCCAGACCTGTTCGGTTTCTTTTTTCTGATCGTCATCCTGCTCGGACAATCGCGCGACCTTTAGATACTCCTCGAGGTCGCGCAGCGCGTGCGAAAAATCGTTCATGTGATACGCGAGCAGGCCGCGATCGCGCAGATCCGCGAGCGATGACGGCTGCAGCGCCAGCAATGCATCGGTGGTCGCCCGCGCTTGCGGGAACGAGTGCATCTTCACGTAAAGCTTTTTCAGGTTGAGCAGCATCCGCACCAGGATCTGGCGTCGGGTGGCGCGCGCCAGTAGCGACGGATCGAACGCCGCTTCGCTCATGTGCGGCTCGAGGAGCTGACGGCACTCGGCCTCGTTAAGGATCGCGCCGCCGTGAAACGGATCGACGATCAGGCCCTCGTTCGGATCATCGGTGTGCAGATCCTGCAGGCAGCGGACCAGGAAGTGCCCGGGGAAATTGACGCCTTCGGTGCGCACGCCGGCGCGGCGCGCGACCTCGATGTAGATCAACGCCAGCGTGATCGGAATGCCTTTCTTCCGATCCATCACCTCGTTGAGACAACTGTTGCGCGGATCGTCGAACTGCTCGCGATTACCGGTGAAGCCAAGCTCGTTGAACAAATAGCGATTGACGGCGTCGATGCGCGCCGCCAGCGGCGCGTCGTGACCCGGATCCTTCGCCACCTCGCGAGCCGCCTCTTCGCCCATCGATTCGAGGCGATCGAGGTACGGAGTCGGATCGAGGCGCGGATACTCGATGCGCGCGATCAGGAACGCCGGCGCCGCGAGGTCTGGCCCCGGCCGGTCGGCAGCGTCAGCGATCTGTTCAGCGAGTGTTTTAGACAAGTGTTTTTTCTGATTGCCGATTGCTGATTGCCGATTGCTGCTTGCCGATTGCTAGTCGGCGCAAAGTGTATCCAACGCCTCGAGCGTTAATGCGTCCAGCCCGCTCGCGACCAGTTCGGCATCGGCCCTGAGCTCGGCGGCCGAATATGTATTGGTCACCGCGACACAGCGCAGACCCGCATCACGCGCGGAGATCAAACCCCATCGCGAATCTTCGATCGCGACCGAGCGCCACGCGATCAAATCGCGGCCGCTACGCTCGCGCAGCCGCGCGAACGCGGTCTTATAAGGATCGGGATGCGGCTTGCTGCGTTCCGTCTGATCGGCGCCGACGATGACCGGAAAGAGCGAGAGCAGTCCGGATCGCTCGAGCACATCTTCGATCTCGTGCGTCAGCGCCCCCGATGCGATCGCGATCGGCACATCAGCTTTGACCGCGCCGCGAATGAAATCCGCCGCTCCATGAAACAGCATCTCACCCGCGGCTGCGAGCGATTCGTATCGATGTCCCTTTGCGGCGATCAGTTGCGATACGCGATCATCATCCATCGGAATACCGTAATCGCGCCCCACCGCCTTGAACACGCCGACATCGTCATAACCGAGATACTTCTGCAGGTAATCCTCCGTCGAGATCTTCACGCCTTCGGGCGCGAGGATCTCTTGATACGAACGCAAGTGAAGACGCTCGCTGTCGGCGATCACGCCGTCGAAGTCAAAGACGATGGCCTGCAGCCACTTCACGGAACGCTCGAATCCGACTTCTGCATCCGCTCACCGGCGCGAATCGGAATGCCGAGCCGGTTTTCTTTCGGGGGATACGGGCAGTCGTACTCGGGGCTGTAATAACAGTACGGGTTGTAGGCGATGTTGAAGTCGACGACGTAGATGCCGGTCGGCGTCGGATCGAGCTCCATGTATCGGCCGGCCGCATACGTTTCGGTGCCGCTGGTGAGATCAGTGAACGGCACAAACAGCCGATTCGCGTTGGCGGATTCGAGATCGCGAAACGCCGTCAGCCGCAGCGATTGTCCTTTGAGAAAAAACTTCAGCGCGCCGATGCGTTCGAGCTGACGGATCTTGCCGACCGAGGTCGGCACTTCGATGCGCGTGCGATCCTCGGCGGGCTCGAGCGACGCCGGCACTGCGTAGCTTTCATCGATCGGAAAATATGCGAGCGGTAACAGCGCGTTTTTCTTGTCGGCGGGAATCGGCGAGTCCGGATCGTTCTTGAAGCTCTCGTCCTTTGCGGATCTGATCGCCGCGATCTTCGCCGGGTAGTCTTCTTCCTTCGGCTGCGAGCCGCAGGCGGCTGCCGCGAGCGAAAGGAACAGAAGGAGTAGCCGCTTAGCTAACACGTACCAAATATATACGGGCGCGGAGCAATTCTTGGAAATACCAGTACCGCGTTAGCGGCAGTGTCTCATTCAGATCTCAGCGCGCTCATCGGATCGACGCGGGCGGCGCGGCGGGCGGG
>JADMIO011538861.1_pt1 | contig 10428 bp, 5 predicted proteins | sample 8958161 | NCBI WGS metagenome assembly JADMIO01 (sample SAMN16585339, study PRJNA669376) | soil metagenome | isolation source: Crop rotation soil | place: USA: Cullars Rotation, Alabama | collected 2011
CGATCTACCCGATTGTGAATACAAGAACTGAAACCACGTCGGCGGCGCTGGCGGCGCTGGCGCCCCCGAATTCCGCTCTTAGCATCTTGTTTGCTTTAAGCTTTTGCCATTTGCTGAATGATTCGGTCCAGGCGCTGCTGCCGGCGATTTATCCGCTGCTCAAGGACTCGTTCAACCTGAGCTTCACGCAAATCGGCCTTATCACACTCACATTCCAAATGGTAGGCTCTATTCTTCAGCCCATAGTCGGTTATTATACCGATCAATATCCCAAACCCTATTCTCTGGTTGTTGGCATGGGAATTACCCTCGGCGGACTTGTCACCCTGGCGATTGCGCCAAACTATTATGGCGTTCTTATTGCGGCCGGGATGATCGGCATGGGCTCGGCAATCTTTCATCCGGAATCCTCTCGCATGGCTCGGCTCGCGTCGGGTGGCCGCCATGGTTTTGCTCAATCACTTTTTCAAGTCGGTGGCAATGCGGGAACTTCAATTGGCCCGTTGCTCGCCGTCGGAATCGTAACGCGGTACGGCCGCCGTCACATACTATGGTTCACGCTCATCGCAGTGGCTGGCATGCTCATCCTTTCGCGCGTCGGCGCTTGGTACCAACAACATCTCAACGAAAGGCGCGCCAACAAAGCGGATGAAGTTCATCATCAGCCTGTCCCCCGCGCACAGGTGCCATTTCTGCTGGCAATATTGCTTTGCCTGATGTTCTCCAAATTCTTTTACCTGGCCTCGATGACGAATTATTACACGTTTTATCTGATCCGAAAATTTGGTCTGACCGTGCCTCAATCCCAGCTCTATCTTTTTGCTTTTCTGTTTGCAGTTGCGATCGGCACCGTCGCTGGCGGGCCGGTCGGAGATAAAATTGGGCGCAAACTGGTGATCTGGATTTCGATTTTGGGAATGGCGCCATTTGCCCTTTTGTTGCCGCATACGAATCTCTTTTGGACGGCAGTCATGAGCATCATTAATGGCCTGATACTCGCTTCTGCTTTCCCGGCGATACTTGTTTATGCAACTGAACTCTTGCCGGGCAAGGTTGGAACCATTGCCGGTTTGTTCTTTGGGTTTGCTTTCGGAATGGCCGGTATTGCTTCGGCCGTGCTTGGAAAGCTGGCGGATGCGACGAACATTCTTTTCGTAATCAAAGTATGCTCTTTTCTCCCGTTACTTGGGCTGCTTACGGGGTTACTGCCGAACCTAAAGAACTCTGGGCAGAGCGTATCGGTAGCAAAAACAAGCCAGTGAAAGAGCAGGGGACAGAAGCCCGGCTCTTGCATCAACCAAAGGGTTCGTATCATAATGAACTCGCGCATGGGAAAGAAATATCGAGGGCTTATGAAAAGGATTTCTAAGTTACTTTTGGCGCTGTTACTCATACTCGGAATCCGAGTTTCTGCATGCACCATTTTCGTGCTGACCGACACTAACCGGACTCTGTTTTGCAATAACGAAGATTGGGAGGATCCCAAAACCAGAATCTGGTTCGTTCCGGGTAGCGACAAACATTATGGGGGCGTTTATGTAGGCTTCGACAATGACTATGCGCAAGGCGGTATGAACACCGAAGGGCTGGCTTTCGACTGGGTGGCCGGGTTCACCGAGCGATGGGAGCCCGATCCCAAAGTTTCCGTGGTCTGGGGAAACTCCGGCCAGCAAGCTTTGGAGAATTGCGCTTCGGTGGAAGAGGCCATTGCTTATTTTCGGAAACACCAGGATCGGCAATTCTTTCGGGCCAAAATTTTGATGGCAGACCGGAACGGCGCATCAGTAATCATCGGTGGCAAAGAGGGCAAACTCGAAATCGAATCCTCGCGGCAATGCCGCGGCTTCGGCTTCGGCCAGCGAACCTTGAATAAAATGCTCACGCCAACCACCGAGCCAACTGTGGCCAACGGGGAGAAGATCCTCCGCGCCTCTTTGCAGAAGGGCCAATATGCGACCAAGTATTTCAATATCTTCGATCTCAAATCGGGTGACATTTTTCTTTATCCCTCTCCGGACCGCGACGAACAGTTGAAATTCAACCTGGCCGCCGAACTCAAAAAGGGCGGCCATTTTTACGACATGCCGCAGATCCGCCAACAATTGAAACAACCGCAACGGCCGCTTCTGGACGATATGCAGCGCCTGCGGTTGGACAAATACAAACCGATACCGGACAAAGAACCCGAAATCACCTCCCACATCCGTACCATGTTTAAGAATGCGCTTGAAGCCAATATGCACGCCGAAGACTTCACCGCCGATCTCTGGAAGCAGGAATCTCCGAAGCAACAGGAAACGCAGGCCACTCTGAAGGCATTCGGACCGCTGGTTTCTCTGACTCTGGTTGATCGGGGCAGTGACGGTCCAAATCGTATTTACCGTTACCGGTTCGAGTTCGAGAAGAACACGCTGTTGCAGCGTTTCATCTTCGACGAACAAAACAAACTCACCGAATCGAATACGGAAGAAATCCTGTAGCACGCTTTCTCAGGGTGGGATCTCTCGCAGGCGATAAAACCGGTCAGTTGCGGTCGAAGCCGGATCATTCAATTGCAGTGAAGTCGTCTGTGCTTGAGCAGGGACTCCCAGAGGTGTCCACACGGGTGGGACGAGGCTAATTGTGAATTCAAGTTGATACGTGCCAAAGGCGCTCACCAGCCAATCCATTTGGACTCCGTTCGTATCGCGCGCAATTTTCTGTGCCAGCATGCCGTGCTCGAGCGCGCCAATATCCGGAGCTGCACCAAGCCAGTTGTCGTTTATTCCGGGGATGGCAATGGCTTTATCGATGAGAGGACTGTTATCCGGCAGATAATAATCATGAAGCGCCTGATTCAGAAAAATGGGCTGGTTGGTGACCCCATGCATTTCCTGGCCTGTTGCCGCTGAAAAGGCGGCCAAGGAATTGTAGGAGACGCTATTCCAACGAATCAGCGGCGGAGCTTTGGTGGTGAAGATGCAATCGTAGTCGAGGCTCTCTGTATTGACCATGCCGGAATCGTCTTCGAGAGCGTATGCAGTGCCGGAGTAGATATTGTTGCGTGACGTGATGTTGGTCCAACTGCTGTATTGCTTTAACCAGAAACCATTTTGACTCGGCACACCGGTGTAACAAGTGTTGTGGTAGAGATAAACCCATTGGATAGGTATTGAGGAGCTGACATTGAATTTGAATGGGTAGCCGCTGAATTCTTCGGAGTCACGCCAGTCGGAAACGATGTTGCGAAAGATGTAGGTTGGACCGGGGGCGGCTGGAGCGACTGAGATACCGGTCAGGAAATCGCGAAACCTATTAAAGTAAATCCGGCAATTTGAGCCCGCGCCGTCTGTCTCGATGCCGTCGTCGACACAGTGTTCGATGACGTTATTGTGGAAATCGAGATTCTCAGTGGGGCCGGTCGCGTCGTCGGAATACAGATGGGAGCCATCGAACATATTTGTGAATTGGCAAAAACGGACGACGTTGCCTCGGTTGGTCTCGGTGCTGCCGTATATGACGAATCCGCCGGCTTCATAATCACTTCCGCTATCCTTGACGGCGTGCCAGGACCAAGTGCTGATTGGGGATTCGGTGAACGCACAGTTTTGTACCGTGTTGAAGTTTGCTGCGCGTTTGAGCGCGATCCCAATTCCATTATGATGGAAAATGCAGCCGTCGATGACATTTGAATTACCGCGATTGATGTAAATGGCGCGATGAAATGCATCGAGTCCATAGTAACAGAATTCAATTCCGCGAATTTGGATGTTCGAGATGCCATCCAGAGTCAAACCGGTTGTGTGCGCCGGAATTGTAACGATGTTCGTCCCCGGCGCGGAATTTCCAGGGAAACGCGCGTAAAGGTAAGCTCCATCCGCAAAGTAGCCGTCAGGTTGCGGCCATGGAGAATTTAACAGGCTGGAAAGATCCGGATAGTGGAACAACTGTCCTCCGTTTAAGTAAGCATTCTGCGGGATTGGCGTGCAAGGGGTTCGATAGACATGAGCGCCTGCGTTGTAAACCGTCCAAACGGCCGCGAAGTTCGTATTAACTCCGTTAAGGATTGGGTGTTCACCCGGCGCATTAGCAATCACGATGGGCGCACTCGCGGTTCCAGATCGCGGGGCAGAGAGGTCGCCTTCGTAGAAAGTGCCGTTGTGCAAAAGAATCTTCGCTCCGGCATTTGCTACAGAAATTGCCTTGCCAAGAGTTCGAAATGCCAATGCCATCGAAGACCCGTTGTTCGAGTCATTGCCACTGGGCGCAACGTGATAAGTCGTGTTGGTGGCATCTGGAAAACTGTCTGAACGCGTGCTAACAGAAATAAATTGGTCAGAAGCGAATGCACCTGATGTGAGTTTCAAATCGTAAGCCGTGGCTGCTTTCAGTTCGAAAACACTTCCGGCAAATCGCGTAGAAGATAATTTGGAGAGAGGGTGGACCTCGCGATACGTGTTTGTAGGAGCACCGCCCACCTTCAAAAAAACTCGCACTGACGACTGTGCCGTTGAAGTGTTGAGATCAACAACAATTCCGATATTGTTGAATGTCGGAGTAGTTGTAAGGATTTGGGAAAACCCTTCCCACGTCACCGACATTGCTGCAAATAGAGGAAAGAAGCTCTTTCTGGTCATATCGCTCAATCTAAAACCATTGCCACACGATTCAGAAAAAAACAAACCACGGGAACGGATCCCGTGGTTTGCTGCGCGCTTGTCGCGGTTTTTTAATTAAGCCGTCCCGACCGGTCTTTTGCCATTCCTCCAGCCATTGAGGAATGAGGACGCTTCGTTCAGTTTCTTTTCCATATTCTGCACGTTGCGATCGCTCTCGGTGGCTTGTTGCCTGGCCTCGTCGCGCTCCTGTTCGGCGCGGGCCAATTGCTGTTTATAAGGTTCGATGGAGGCAGTGGCCGACTGTAGCTCAGCCAGGACGGCATCCATCTTTACTTGCCACTGTTCTTCACGTTGGCGCATTCTTGAAACGAAGGATTCTTCCTTCTCTTCGGCCTCGTGAGCCAGGCGGGATTCAGTAGCACGAACCCGTTGTTCGGCCTGCTTCTGCCATTCTTCCTCGCGGACGCGGAGATCGGCAGCCCATTGCTTTTGCAATTCAGTTTCGCGGGATTCGGCTTTGAGTGCCAATTCCTGGTCGCGTTGTTTGATCTTCGCCTGGAAAACCAATTCCTTTTGTTGCAACTCCTGCTTGAACCGGTTTTCGGCTTCGCGAGCTTGCGTTTCGAGTTTATGCTCCAATTCAGTTTCGCGACGGCGGAATTGCTCATCGGTCTGCGATTGCGCGTCGCGCAATCGGTTGTCAGCTTGCGCCTGCAGTTGTTGCTCGCGTTGTTTGAGGCGGACTTGCGCCGCTTCTTCGCGTTGCGCAACGTCTTGCTTCCAACGGGCTTCGACTTCGCGGGCGCGCTCGTCAATCTGGCGTTCAATCTCGGTCTGGCGCAAGCGGGCGCTTTGTTCGACTTTCGTCTTCGACTCGGCCAAACGTGCTTCAAAGGCGAGTTCCAATTCCTGCTCACGTTGTTTCAGCCGGTGTTCGAATTCTTCATCGCGCTGGCGCAAGGCCTTATCAAATTCCATTTGTTGGCGCTCGTTGCGATACTTCTCCTCGCGCGTCGCTTTCTCGAAGAAACGTGTTCCCTCCTCCTGCACTTGGGACATTTGGAGCGCGTGAGAGTCGACCTGGCGTTTCAAGAGTGACTCAGCTTCATCGCGAGCGTGTTGGGCGTCTTTCAAAGCCTGTTCCATTTTAGCGATTTTGTCGACAGTCGCCAGCTCGGCGTCGGCCAATTGGCGTCGGGACTCGAACACCTTGGCTTTGGCATCCTCCGAGACTTCCATCAACTTTTTATGATGGGTCTGCATCATCTCGGTGCGTTCAGCTTCGTGAGCATTGCGTTGATCGTCCAGTTCCTGGCGCAATTGAGTGATCCGGTCGGACCATGCGTTCTGGCGCATTTGGATCTGGCGTTCGACCTCGGACTTCTGCAAATCGCGCAGCGCATCCTTTTCAATCACGGTGCGATTGAGTGAATCAGCAAGGCCGGTAATTTTGGCTGTCCATTCCGCTTCCTTCTTCTTCGCTTCATCAGCAAATTTAGCTTCAGCGGCGGCGACGGATTCGCGAGCGGCCTGGACTTCCGCCTCTTTCTCGACCTGCGCCTTTGCTGCCTCGCCTTTCGCTTCAGCGACTGCCCGATCGCGAGACGCTATCTGAGCCTTCGCTTCTTTAGCAGCACGTTCGTACCCAATCATCTTGATGCGCCCGGCTCGAATATAAACGTCGTGAAGTCGGCGACCCAAAAAGCCGATGCGATGAGACGGTTTCACTTGTTCGGGTTCGAACACAGTCGAGAAACCAATTTCAACCATTAACGTCGGCAGAAAGGCAACAATGAACGCGAGCACTGGATAAACCCAAACACGTACCATGCTGATTTGGTCGGTAAGAATGTCGCCGCGCTCCTTGGCTGTGGCTTTGATTGACATTGGGCGCTCACCCTTGATCAGGCCGCGAACAATTTCAACCGTAGTCGCAATACGATGAACTTGAGTCTTACGAATGGCAGCTTCGCGAGCCTCGTAATATCCGTTGGCAGTTTTGCGGCAGGCGTCGATTTCTGCACGAAGACTGTCAGCGTTTTGTGCAGCACCTTCAAATTGTTTGTCAATCTTTTCACGTTCTGCTTTCTCCTCGGTTGCCAAAGCGGTGAGAGAGGCGGCCAATTCCTCCCGTTTTTTATCGGATTCTTCCCGCTTCGAGACTGAACGTTGGTCATATTCCTCGCGGATGCGGCGGGCATCGGCGTCCACCTGGGCGACGCGCTCGCGGCGCTTGTTATTGACAGCGAGCAATTCAGCTTCTTTGGCCTGAATTTGAGTATCAATGTCAGCGACCGCAGTCGGCTTAAGAACGGTGTTGGCTTCACGTTCCGGCGGCACGCCGGGGCTGACCGGTTCTCTCAATAATTGCCGTTTCAAAAAATTCGCGTTGTCGTATTCCGTTTTGGCTTTGTCGTAGGCGGCTTTTTTGTTGTCCCAATCAGCCTTTTTCGTCTTGTAAGCGTTTTCGATGCGCGCTTCCTCCGCATTCCATTTCGTGTTGCGGGTGACTTCGACTTCACGTTGTGCTCGGAGATCGGCGAGCTGTTTATTGATCGCCGCAGTGTCATTATTGAACTGGGCGATGATTCCTGACTGGCGCATTTCCACCTCGGACAACTCCTTCTTCTGATAATCTGTCAAGGCGACGGCGTCCTGGCGGGTGGCATCATTGCGTTTCAACGATTCTTCAAGTTCCGCTTTGGTCTTGCTTTGCTTGGCCGCCAGATCGGCGAGCTTCTTTTCGCGTTCGACCCGCTTCTGGTCGATCGCATTCAATTCGCCAGTGAGGTGCGCGATCTTTGCGTCCTCGGCGGAAGCCTTCTCATGGAACTGGCTCGCCGGTGTCATGGCGACTCCCATTTCGTAAACCGCCATGTCTTTGACCAATTGAAATGTCAGCACACAAATCAGCGGCAGGCCGCAACAAATCATGAATGTCTTTACCCAGCCGTGTCGCGAGGCGGTCCAAATCGCGAGCGGTAACTTCAGCAATTCGACGGCGAGAATAGTCGCGCCGATGGGCCCGATGCCGAAGAATGTGACGCCCATGCCTTGTGGCAAGCAGACGACCTGTTGATATTTCCAGCCAGTCGCGAGAATGACGAATTCCGTGATCGTCGCCATGATGAGCAACGGAATCGTCAGATAGGAAATCCGTTTGGATTTCAACCGCTCCCATGGCGAGAAGCCCGAGTCTTTTGGTGCGGTGGATTCGGCAGGTGCGTTCGTATTGGTTGAGTTGGGACTTTTCATAATGGAAACTTTTGGCGATTCGGCGAGAAATGGCTGCGATAGGCTCTATGACGTAACCGATAGAATTACTTAAACGGTAGGACTGCAATTGTGACAGTGCTGGTGCATGTCCTGATTATGGCACATCCATACATCGGATGTGGTTTTAAGCATCGCCCGTGCCACTAGGCAAAAATGTCCGCAAAACAGGCTGCAGAAAGACCAATCACACTCAGGACAGCGACGACTTTACCGATGAATTGCGCGATGAGTCGGTTTCAACCTTGCCTTGAGCAGAGACAGATTCCGGGCAAGTTTGGGCAGTGGTGTCAACAATCCTGACTTGGGATTTGCCAGGAAATGGCGCGGTAAATGGACCTGAGATCACTCTTTGAGATCACGGGAACAAATACAGGTCCGTGATCATATGAGGAAGGTCTGATATTTTCGCGTCGTTGCGGTTTGCGAGAATCGCCAGTGTGAATTGCTTTTCCGGAAAGCGCGCGATACGAGTGGTGAATCCGCGCGTCTCGCCATAATGCCAGATTTCTTTGAGGCCGCGATATTGGCCGATGTACCAACCGAAACCGTAATAGCTATTTGGAAAATCCGTTGGCGGGACGTTGGGAGTGAATGCAAGCGCTAGCCACTTGGCGCTCACCAGCTTTGTCGTATACAGAGCCTGGTCCCATCTGAATAGATCGGATACAGAAGTATAGATGCCGCCGTCACCGAGCACTGAACTGGTGAGACTTTGATCTGTGCGCGTGAAACCACCTCCTGAAGCCGAATAGCCGTACGCGCGATTCGGAATAACGGAGAAACCCTGCTCGTAAGCGAGCGAGTCGTTCATTTTGAGCGGCTGGAAAATACTCTGCTTCAAAAATTGGGCGAACGGCATGCCTGAGCGAACTTCGACGATGAGGGAAAGGAGGGAATATCCTGAGTTGCTGTAGCGGAATTTGGCGCCGGGAGGAAAATAAGTTTTGTCCTGTTTCAAAAGCAGGCGCATCACATCGCGGTCAAGAACCGGGATACTCGTTCCTGGAGGAATAATGTCTTCGTAATCGATCAAACCAGAAGTGTGACTGAGTAAATGTCGAACGGTAATTCGTTTCCCGTAATCCGGAAATTCGGGAAAGAAGGCGGTAAGCGACTCATCCAAGGTCAATTTCTTGCGATCCGCAAGGATGAGTATCGACATCGCAGTGAATTGTTTCGTGAGCGATGCGAGCCGAAAGTTTGTCTCGGGTGTGCATGGGATTTTCTCTTCAACATTCGCGAAACCATAACCTTTCGCCATCAAAACCTTGCCGCTTTGAATTACGGTGACGCTTGCGCCGGGAGCATTTGGTCGATTGAATTCTGCAAAGAGCGAGTCGATTTTGGCTGTCATGTTGTTGAGATCAGCCCGTGCTTCAATGGAGACCAAAAGGAGCGCAGTAATAGAAAGCCTTTTGATCTTCTTCGCGAATAGTTCCCGAAAGCGCCACGTCATAACGAGAAGCTTCGCCCTATTCTCCCACCAATGAAAAAGGGTCGAGCCCATTAGGCCACGACCCTGTTCCATATCCGTATTAATCAGTGTTTATCCGCGGTTAATTTGTCAGAAGCGCCAATCAAATGCCAAACTTGCGCTGTGCGTGTAGGCGTGTCCAAACCGAACCCGGTCGGTCTCGGTGCCGAAAGTTTCATCAGCTGTCCAACTTGGAGCGTCGGCTTGGAAATAACGGTATTCGACACTGACGCCCATGTGCTTGTTGATCATGAAACGCAACCCCGCAAACGCTTGCCACGCAAAGACCACATCGGTATCGCTTCCATGAAGAGTTACATCATTGATCTCCAAATGATCCACGCTGAGAACGGAGGCTGAGCCCCCCACGCCCGCTCCAACATACGGACTCACGCGATACCAATAAGGCAGGTGAAACTTCGCATTTGCTAGGAAAGGCGCATTTTCGAAAAAGCAACTGTCGCGGCGCTGCGCGTCGGTTACGGATGAGATCCGGTTTCCATAAACCCCGAATTCGCCTTCAACCCCAAACCAATCGCAGAAGTCATAGCCGGCGGTCAAACCCGCGCGTATACCAGGGTCGAGCCTGACTCTGCTGCCGGGCGTAACCGGCCCAAAAAATTCAAGCAACTTGATATCCTTCGTCACATTGCCACCAACATCAGCTTTAAAATAGAGGCCATCAGCAGGACCGCAATATCCTGCCAATGGCGCAAGCGCCAACAACGAACCGCCGATCAGCAAACCAACAGTTCTCGAACATTTCTTCATAGTTTTCCTTTATCTGGTTCCCGTGTAGCCACTGAAATAAGGGCAGAAGCCAAAGCTGTCAAATCACTTTTGCGCTTGAAGTTCGGTGCGAATTTGCGTCAGGATTTCGTAATACCGCCATGCAGCAGGAGCGTCTGGTTCCTGATGATGATCCGGTTTGAGCACAAGATTTCCGGTCGACAATAATACGCGCTTCACTTCGGGATTTTGGTGAACCTTTTCATGCGTTGCCTCGACGATGAGGCGATAATGCTCTCCCGGCGTTACAGGTTTGTATTCCATCCGTTCGCCCTCAAAAGTTACCCAGTT
>JADMIO012611085.1_pt1 | contig 10428 bp, 6 predicted proteins | sample 8958161 | NCBI WGS metagenome assembly JADMIO01 (sample SAMN16585339, study PRJNA669376) | soil metagenome | isolation source: Crop rotation soil | place: USA: Cullars Rotation, Alabama | collected 2011
GCGCGACCTTTTTCCTACATCAATCTCGGTTTGTCCGGATTAGGTGTCGCTGCAGCTACCGCACGTTTGAGTCAGCTTTCCAAAATCAAAGCTTACCGCGAATACCTCGATGCCAAAGGTGGATCGACGCCCAAAAAATTCAAAGGCGCTCAAACAAATTTTTTGGCAAGCCAATCAAAAGGCGCTCCGCTTACACGCACAAAACTTGGGCAAATCGCCCATCAACTGCGCGCCTTGAAAAATCCTGGCAATAAAATTTTGGATTGGATCAGCGGCAAAAAACCTGCAACTGAACCGCAAGGTGTTCCACATAATGTCGCCAATATTAAAAATTATTTGGATTACATAAAAAACGAAAAAAACGCTGGCAACAGCAAACTTGGATATGGTGATGATCTTTATTATAAAATTCCAGATCCAAAAACACCACCTCGTGGACCTATCACTACTAGAGATCCAGTAACAGGAAGAAAACCTATCAACCTGCAGACAAGCACTTACACAAAACCACAGGGTTCGGTTGAAGTAGCTGTTAAAACAAAAACTTTATCCCCGACAAATCGTTTTGAAATTGAACCCGATATTGTACCGATGCCTGTTGAACCTTACGTTGTTCCAATGCCCGTTTTGCCAGATGTAATCGAATCACCCGAAGCATCCAACAAAGCCAAGGAATTTTTGGAGTCACAAAAGCAATCCAAAGTAAAACGTGCAGAACAAGTACTCGAAAACGATTTAAATGAAACAGATCAAGCTGTGATTGATGAGATTCAATCCATCGCAAATGGTGTGGGAGACCTAGCTAAGAAAGCTAAAGAATGGTTATCACGACATAGGCTTCCGATCAGTTCCCACTCACATTATTCAACAAGTGAAAGCAGTGTTCATGTTAAAAACAAACTGCAAATTGAAAAAGAATTTTTATATTTGGATAATTTAAACTCTGACTTGATTAAACACCTTAAGGCAGGAAATGAAAATGCAGCCAAACTGGCAAATGAAAAATTGATTTCATCATTGAGCCAAATTGTAGAAAAATACAATTTTAAATTCGATATACTCACAAACGAAGCAGACATGAATGTACTTAGGATCTTGCCTACTCCTGAAACAAAATTTTACCGAACATTGTCGCAATATACGAAAAAACTCAATGCGGATCCGGTCGAGTATTACCGAATTATTTTTAATCCTGGAGAATTGCACTTTCGATTTGCAGCTGCTTCTGTAACTGACGCAACTGTTGATGTAGGATTGGATTCAATCAAAAACATATTGCTCAATGAGATTGAAAAAACTGAACTTCATGAGATTAGGCATTTGTACTATCAATTTTTAAGAAAAACTCACCAAGCTAGTCTCTACCACCAAGGTTATTCATTCAGTAGCGGGCCTTTAAACACCACCAATACTTATGAACATTATGTGAGTGCAGAAGAAATTCCTGCCTATGGAAACGATCTCAAAGAAGAAGTTTCACTCATTCGGAACATTACCGATACAACACGTAGAAACCTCATATCTGACAAAGAGTGGGTAAATTTTGAATCAATGGACTCAACTGCAGACACCTTGCTGGATATCGACATCGGTATTTTGCGCTCTTCAGCAAAATTTTTGAAGGCCATCAATAATCGGTCTTACTCTTTGATCGAACTTGGGTCTGATTCCACACATTCAGTTTATCTAACTTTGGATACTGGCGAAGAATTACGTGTAGACTTTATTTCTGAAGAAGAAAGAGCGATTTTTATAAATTTCATGAATGATCGTCAAAAAAACCTGATTCCATTGCTAGAAGTTATTTATACCAAGCAACTTCAATTGAATCACTTGGCTTATAAACAAATTATTTATTTAGCTAAACTAACCAATGCAATCGCGCACTATAATAAACAGATAGATGATTTAGACAATGAACATGAAACATTTGTATTTAGTAACCTGGATGGACAAATCAATGACATTGAATTCATCGCTGACTATCTTCGAACTGAAACTTTTGCGGACAAAATCAATTTCATTCTAAATACAGCAACCCTAATTTATCAAATGGGCAAAGAGACAGGTTCTAGCCTGACAGTTGATCTTAAACAAGGCGATGACGAATTATGGCAATCCGTTATTTCTGAACCATTCGTAGATACAAATGTAAATCAGGCACCAAATACGTCCGAAAGAAAAAATTCCGATGAACCTAAAAAATCTAGCGCTTCTAAAGATGACTATGAAACACCATCTTATGGCGCAGGAAAATATGGTGATGAGAAATTTCTCGACCACCTGGTTTACAATGTCGATGATCCACAGCAAAACTTGGTTGCATTATTTAGAGGCGTTTCAACATTCTATAAAGATACCGGCACACTACAAGTAGAGCTAGAGCTTTTCTCTAAATGGGTTTTGGATAATTTTTCGTTCACTCCATTCTGGGGCAGAAACATGAATGGTATTGATTGGGGATATTCCTATCTGCAAATGTGGCCCAAAGCTAACTTCGCAACTGGAAATGTAAGCCCCCAATTTGATGTCGTCTTTTTAGTAGACGAAAAAAATCGTCCTTTTATTCTCGTTAAAATACCAAAATTAAACATGGAAGAATTGTATGATTTTCATGACTTTGTCGCTCATAAAGGCAGATATGTAGGCGGAAATAAATTATCGCCATCTTTCGAAAACAAATCTTTGCCCTATTCCTATTTCACGACAAATGAGCAGTATAATGTGACTGAACCAACGATTTGGATGAAAGAAGCATATGAAATAGACTATGTTCCATCTACGATTATCGTTCATGAATCTCCATTGGATGACAGAGTTCCAGCAAACGATCACTTGCTGATTCATGTTGTTGATGAGGAATCAAGATACAAGTCATCGGGCCTTGAAACCCCAGAAACAAAGGTTTTCATTGAGCAATTAAAATCCATAAAAATGGACCTTGATGCCATCAAAAAACTTCCTTTTGCTGATTCACGCGAACGATCTTCGACGCGTATACTTAAAATAAATGAAGATGAAACTTATTTCGTGAAATTTTATGAACCGAATACTCAAGTCAACCCATCTCACCCCAATCCTGAAGAATTTGAGAAAAATAAAAAATATTCCCTCACTGATCTAGAATATTCGGTTTTCATTGCCGATCAACACTTTGGCCATCGTTACGCTCCATCATTCCTAATCTCTATTGACGGCGAAAATGTTTTTTTCACGAAAAAACAAAACTTGATTCAATTTAATTATGTCGATTTTTTAGGCAACAAATATGACCGTATTCCTTTTGATCATATGGCGCGTATTTACTTAATGAATCATCCCACATCGCAAGGGCCTGTAAACTTCAGCATGCCCGAAGATGTAATTTTATTTGATCTTCTAATGGGAAACATCGATCGATCGATCACAAACAACGTTAACTTGATTGGAAATGAAAAGTTTTTTTACAAAGAAAATAAAAATCCATTGGTTCTAAATAAAGACCAATATGATGTGATGATTTTTGATGGTGGATTATCCTTTATGATGCAAACTGAACAAAGAATTAAAGATTCTAAAAGCTTCTGGAATTGGTACGAAGAGTATTTTTTCAATCCGCTCACCAATAAAAATGAAGACCCCAAAATAGTTATTCAACAATTGCTTTTGAACAACCCTTCATTTGTAGAACACCTAAAAAATTGGAATGAGGACCAAATTAAATCTGACATGAACTTATTGAAACAAGCGCATATGGATCAATTTTTGGTGAATCGTAGATTCTTACTTCAATTGGCGGAGAATCCATCCGCATCAAACAATTAATGTCCGCCAGCTGGGCAGCTTGGAGGGACGCTATTACCGCATTGGAAGATCGCGGCGTTAGGGTCTGGAAGATAGGTAACCACTGGTGAGCCAGCTGTAGAAAGATCGGCTGCATCCACATAGTCTTGGTAGAATGCTACCCAAGAGTTTTCATCCATAGTTTTTTTCAATCCAGGCAATTTCGCTGCATCCAAACGAGGCTTGGTAGCTGCATACATCACACCTGGAAGAAGAACATTTGGAAGTTTGCTAGCTTGTCTGTCATATTTCGTGACAACTTCGCTCGCTTCAAGATTATTGAAATCAGTATCAATCGCAGCAATAACTCTCTCGGACATACCTCCGAAGTTGATGCTTAAAGTTGTGAAATCTTGCTGTTGATAGTCTGCAGGCTTAGGACTATCGACATGCATATGACTTTGGTTACCCAATACGAAACCATAGGCCATATCGGAAAGTTTCACTGCATTCATGCCTGTGTTCCAACCTAATACTTGTTGGTAAGTGTTGGCTGATTGGTTTTGATATGCCTGTGACAGTGTAAAATATCCATCTGCATACTCCTTCACTGCAGGCGTAGACGCTGTTGCAGGAATATAGTTCGCAAGTTCATCTGTATAGAAAGTAGGAACAACCGTTTGTTGCCCTTGGACAAGAGCAGCAATATCTTCTGCAGTCATGATTTGGGTCACAAGTTTACCTGAGAAAACCAAATTACCATTCATGGATGTCATGCTGTTTACTTTGAAATTGTGATTTGCAATTTCAATTGGTGGAGATCCAGGCGTGGTCAAGTTGTACAATACAATTTTTCCATCTTCACCAGGTGTAGCACCATCGGAGATTGAACGTGTTGTTGCGATTGGAAGATATTTTGTTCCAGCGACCTCAATTGGATTTTGTGCAATTGCAGAAATAACACGGCTTCTAGAAATTGTGCCTGTATCATCTACAACTTGTTCTTTGAAAGTCGTAAAGCTGGTGTCGGTTTTATAAACAGAAATTTTATTGTCTTGGCCTTGCTCACGTGTGATGGAAGCCATGTAAACATCTTCACCATCCACAGCAATTCCTGCTGCAGTATCTCTTAATCTTTCACCTGAACCTTGGATTGTCATCTCATTGATCGCTATCAATTTACATCCGGTGTCCAATGAACATGTATCGCCCCCACCTGTGTTGTGTTGGGCCACGAAATCTCTGAACTGCATATTGTCCGGATATTCGATTTCAGCCATCATCGGCTTACGGGTCATTTGACCTTTCGCATCCGTAACGACGGAGAATCCACCAATAATAATTTTATTCATACCGCTGCCATCCGCAGGTTTCTCAACCATGGTGCTTGGCATGAAGTATTGATTTGATTCTTTCGGTTTGAATGTAATCTGTTCACAATTCGCAGTTGTGCATCCTGTATTCGCAGTTGCAGAATCACCGCGCTCATCCAATACAAGCAATTTACCGTTTTCCATTGGAGCAGGGTTTTTAGGATCAGTACTGCCAAGTGAACCTACCGGAACAACGATATCTACTTTACCTGTACCAGGAACATATACTTGGTTACCGCGACGAGCTACAGGACGACCTGCTACTTTTGGTGTGTGTTTCAAATACAATGGTTGACCAATTCTTTGGCCATTCGGCGCATAATTTGGAACCAAGTCACCGGAGTTCTGCGCAAGTGCATTTCCATTTTCTTGGTATTGATCGTTGATGCGTGCTGGATCGAGTGCAACGCGAATCTCATTGAATTTTTGATTTCCTTCTTGGCCGATTTTCGTATCACCGGCAGCAAACATACGCATGGAAATAATATTGGATGTGGAAACGAATGCATCATTTGCCATAGCTGGATCATCTGGATTTGGATTGATAATATTTACGAATTGAACCGAGGTGTTGTTTTCGCGGCCGATGTCTTTTGCAATTTCACCACCCGTAAAACCATCGAGTGAATCTGTTCCACCTTCACGTTTTACCAAAGCATCATAAGTCAAACCAAGTTGATTGGACTCAGCGAGATACTCACGATTAACCCCTGCGCCTGTGTACTCCGTACGAACAATAACTCTCTTTGGATTACCGTCGGCATCCAAAACGTGTTGGTTACCGTTTCCTGCTGGCAATTTATCATTCATCGCCCAATCCAATTCATAAGAAACAGGTTGAACTACTTGAACGTAAGATTTTTCTTTTTCAAATTTGATTTTATCATCGTCTGGACTAGCCGTGTTAGCACCATTCCAGTCATAGCTTGCAGGAACAACACCCGCTTTGGTTACATAACCTGAACTTCTATTCACAATTGCGTTCATATGCGAAGCAACAGTTTCATTTGCATTCGGTTCACGTAAGGTAATTTTTCTAGGAGTGGTGTGAGAAATAGCAGAAACAACGCCAAGTGCGTATTTGCCCGCAGTAAATACAATGACCCAATCATTGCGAGCGATATTCACATCTGGCTCAACCAACGTTAATGGCTGACCGTAGAGAGGAACAGAAAGACCCGATACATTCGGGTATTCAGCATCAACATTCAATGTATATAGACTAGCCTTTTGTGGATGGCGTTTCAAAAAGGTAACACCATCATTCAAACCTTGATCGCGAATCAATGCATTCACATAGAAGTTATCGCCAAGTCCTAAGCCTTGGTGCGGATATACAACTGAAGCTTTATATTTGGTCCAGTTGAATTCGATTTGAGATGCATCTTTTTTGAAGCGATCGAGGGCAGCAATCAATTGTGTGTTTTGCTTTTGATTGAAAACTGAATCACGTTGTGTTTGGCCTTGTCCGGTTAAGATTTTGTAGCTTGTTGCAGACAGAAAAAGAACCAGAACTGTTGCAATCAACATTTCGATCAGAGAAAAACCGGAATGGCGTTCTCGTTTTTTCATATGAATAGTTATAAACATGATACGTAATTTTTGGTTACGTTTTTATTATACAAAAAAACCACTTTTTTTTCCAATATGTTTTTATTGTTTACAGCTAGATACGATATAACTGCATCTAAGCGTAACTTTATTTACATGAAAATAAGGGTAAAAATCTAGCAAATCAATAAGTTATCCAAAATAGTCAGGATTTGGAAACCACAGGTGCAGGATGAATTATTTTTTTGCTGCAGGTGCCGCAGGCGCTGCCGGAGCTGCTGTTTTAGCATCTTCAGCTTTTGGAGCTTCTGTTGAAGTCTGTGCCGGAACGGTAGTGGCTGGTGCAGTTTCAGCTGCTGTGGCTGGGGATGCAGGTGCTTCCGTCGCTGTTTTTTCATTCAAGATACTGTTGGATGTTTCTTTAGTTGAGAAATAAACAAGACCTAAACTTGTGCACATGAAAATAACGGCCAAAAACTTGGTTACTTTTTCAAGGAAGGTTTCAGCACCACGTGCGCCGAATACAGACTGACTTCCGCCACCAAAGGCAGCGCCCATTCCATCTTTTTTACCTTGTTGCAAAAGAACGGTTAGCACCAACAAAGCACAAACCACAACGTGAATGACAGTTACAAATTGAATCACAGTTTACTCTCCATATTGAATGATATCGACAAAATGTTCCGCGTCTAAACTTGCTCCACCAACCAAAGCGCCATCAATGTCAGGCTGCTTCATCAATTGATTGATGTTTTTTGACGATACGGAACCCCCATATACGGTACGCATGCTCTGCGCAACGTTTTTTGAAAACAGATCTTCCAGCATTCCACGAATGGCTTTGTGTACTTCCTGCGCCATTTCAGGCGTTGCAGGCTTACCAGTGCCAATCGCCCATACAGGTTCATAAGCGATCACAATGCGAGATGCTTGCGCATCATTAATGCCACGAAGGCAAATGCGCAATTGATCTTCGACAACAGAGATGGTCTTTCCCTCTTCCCTTTGCGTGAGATTTTCACCGATGCAGAGAATGGGATCCATTTCGTGCTCTAGGACAGTTTTAACTTTTTTGTTGATGATTTCATCGGTCTCGAAAAAATATTGTCGACGTTCAGAGTGACCAACAATGACGTATTTGCAATTTAGGTCGAGCAACATCGATGCGGAAACTTCACCGGTGTATGCACCGTTTTCTTCGTAATGAACGTTCTGCGCTGCCAAGCCAATCGATGTCTCTTGAAGTGCAATGTCGCAAGGATGCAATGCGATCATGGCCGGAGCCACTGCAATTTCCGCATCTTGTTTTCCGGAAAGTCTACCCTTGAGTTCTGTAATAAGGCGGATGGAATCCGAAACATTATGGTTCATTTTCCAGTTGCCGATGATGATGGGTCTACGCATATGGAATGAGTCAATATCCCAAATGGTTTCATGAGTCTATAGCTCTGGTTGACACATAGCGTTTAAAAATGGTAAAAGGCCCTCATGAAAAAAATAGCCCTTATTCTATTGGTTCTTATTTCAACCCTTGGTTCGGCCCAAGCCAAAGACAAAACAAATGCTTTTTTAAGATTTAAACCACTGATCGAAACCATCCGTTTAGATAATCTTGAAGCTTTCAAAAAAGAATTTGAAAAACAAAACCCAGATATCAATGAATCTTTGAATGAGTTCGGCACTAGCACCCTTAACTTTGCAATTTCTTACAATAGCCCGAAAGTTTTTGAATACGTTCTTGTGAATTTTTCAAATCTTGAAATCAATTGCCAAGATATTGTGGGTTCAACTGGCCTTCATCTAGCTGCAGTTAGCTGCAATTATCAATTCTTTACCGACTTGGTGAAATACAAAGCTGATACAACACTTGAAAATACCGGTGGATATACGCCGATCGAACTTGTGGAAGAGCTTTGCAAAGAAAACAAAGACCTTCTTGCATTTGCAAGAGCGCAAAAATACTAAACCAGAAGCGCTTTCAATCCCGGAAGATTTGGATCTTCCAAGAATTCCAAGGTAGCACCGCCACCTGTAGAGATGTGGGTCATCTGATCTGCAAGTCCAGCTTGCGCAACAGCTGCAGCTGAATCACCACCTCCGATGATTTTGATTCCATCCATTTTGGCGATGGCTTGTGCTAAATTATTTGTTCCAGCGTTGAATGGTTCTTGTTCAAACCAACCCATCGGTCCATTCCAGAAAATTACTTTTGAACCTTGAAGAAATTCCGTGAAGTGCGCAACTGTTTTGGGACCAACATCCAAACCAGTCCAACCAGCTTCGATATTGATACCATCAGTTATTTTGTGTTCTGCAAAATCCTTCATGGATTTGGCGATCGCGAAATCTTTAGGAAAAAACATGGAGACTTTTCGCTCGGAAGCTTCATCCATGATTCTTTTTGCGCGATTAATCATATTTTCTTCAAACAATGAATTTCCAATTTGAAATCCCTTGGCTTTCAAGAATGTGAATGCCATTGCACCACCGATGAAAAGGCGATCTACTTTCTTGAGCAAGGTTTCAACGACTTTGAGTTTGTCAGAAATTTTTGCACCACCGAGGATAACCGAGCATGGACGTTCAGGGCTTTTCACAAGCGGATATAAAAATTCCAATTCTTTTTGGATCAACATGCCAATGCAACGATCTTCAAATAACTGTGGCAAAGCTGCAGTGCTTGCATGTGCACGATGAAGTGCGCCAAATGCATCGGACACGTATACTTGATGATGCGCTTTTAGTTTTTTCGCGAATTCGACGTTGTTGTCTTCTTCATCTGCATAATATCGAAGGTTTTCCAGCAAAACGACCTGACCAGTCATTTGTTCTTGATATAATTTTTTTACGCCATCACCGACGCAATCATCTGGAAATAAAATTTCACGATTTGTAAGTTCTGCCAAACGTTCAGCAACTGGCATCAAAGTATATTTTGGATTTTTTTTACCTTCAGGACGACCTAAGTGAGAAATCAATGTCACTTTGGCTTTTTGCTCAATCAAATAATTTAGCGTCGGAATGATTGCGCTGATTCTTGTGTTGTCTGTTACTTTTCCATCTTTGATCGGTGCGTTCAAATCCACGCGGAACAAAACTGATTTTCCAGCGACATCAACTTCTTGAACTGTCTTGAAAGATTTACCTTGAAATGGAATCACGAAACTACTCCTATGAAATCGATTTTATGTGTTGGAACAAAGATCGTTGAATATACATATTTCGATGCTTCTTTTTTTGGTTCAACGCTTTCGACTCGAACAAGTACACCATCCGGAAATTTTTCGATGACCTTTCCCTTAATCGTATCCACTGGGTATCCGTTGATCGCCATAAGTGGGGTTGAAAGGTGTATATTTACGTTTTTGGCGGTGAGTTCCATGGCGACTATCTAGTATGAATCAGAACAAATTCAAATGGAAAATTCCGAAAAAATAGTCCGCAACCAAGATAATGCCAACTAGGACCAAAAAGAGCATAAAAAGGTACATCGGGGGGAATCCTTCGGATGAAGAAGGTATTTTGGTCGATACGTGGTCCAAGCGCTTCTGTGGGATATCTGGAATCTCTTTGCTGATTTCAAAGGTCTGACCCGAAAACAATCTGGAAAGGAAAACACGAACATCATCTCGTGTACTTTGTGGATAATCACTTTTCAAAATACGGGCAAGATCATCCGCCAATGAAGGCGCATCTGGATAACGATCCTTGGAATCTTCCGCTAGTGCACGTTGAAGTACTT
>JADMIO012611086.1_pt1 | contig 10428 bp, 9 predicted proteins | sample 8958161 | NCBI WGS metagenome assembly JADMIO01 (sample SAMN16585339, study PRJNA669376) | soil metagenome | isolation source: Crop rotation soil | place: USA: Cullars Rotation, Alabama | collected 2011
GGGTTCCCCCGCGAGGAGTCGGCCGATGGCGGCGATCGTCGCGCGGACGTCGGACGGCGCGGCGTCCGTTTCCACGGCGTCCGGAAATCGCCGCCGCATCCGAGCGCGCGTCGCGCGCGCGTTCGCCTCGGGCAGCTGCAGGCCGACGAGGCCGCGCGCGCCCCAGGCGATGCCGCAGCGGCCGATCGGCGTCTCGAAGAGCGTGTAGGCCGTCGTCATGCGGCGCTTCTCTAGCACCGCGCCGCCGTCGGGCAATTGGAGAATCTTGCGGTCGAGCTGGCGGCCGCGTCAGCCGTTCGCACCGGCGTCGAGGCCGTGGTGCTTCCCCGTCACGTAGTAGGCGATGCCAGCGACCAGGATGCCGATCGACACCGCCGTCGTCTCGTTCCAGAACATGCAGACCGGCCCGCAGGTCGGCACGGCGAGCGACATGATGCCGGGGGGCAGCATCATCAGGAAGCCGCAGAGCGGGCCGCGGAGGTACCAGCGCGGCGGCCACCACGTGAGGCCGACCATGACGCCGACGAGCAGGCGGGCCGTGTACCAGCTCCACACGGCGACCGCCCCCCGCAGGTAGAAGAGGTTGAACTTCTCGGGGATCGGACCGTGCAGGAACATCGGGATCCACCCGAGCACGAAGCCCACGAGCGCGCAGACGAGCGGATACGGCAGACGACGCATCGGCGGCGTGTAGCGCGCGTTCGGCGGAGGCCGCAAACGGTCACCCGGGTGGTACGGCGCGGGCGCGTGCAGTAGAACGGCCCGCTTCGGAAGGAGAGCGATCGCGATGAAGTTCATGTGCTTCGCCTACGAGTCGGAAGAGGCGTTGAACGCGTTGTCCCCGCGCGAGTGGGACGCCCTCCGTACGGAGACGATCGACTACGTCGCGGCGCTGCGCGCGCGCGGCCACCTCGTCGACACCCACGCGCTCCAGACCCGCCGGACGGCCGCGACGGTGCGGGTGCGGGCCGGATCGACGCTCGTCACCGACGGCCCGTTCGCCGAGGCGAAAGAGCTCGTCGGCGGGTACTTCATCGTCGAGGCGAAGGACCGCGACGAGGCGGTCGCGCTCGCGGCGGGCTGGCCTTCCGCGCGGTTCGGCGCGATCGAGGTGCGCCCGATCGAGGACACCCTTCCGACCCGACAAGCGCTATGCCTAGCGCCGTCAGCGCTTCGGATAGCACCGTCAGGCGCTTCGGATAGCTCCGTCAGGCGCTGCGGATAGCTCCGTCAGGCGCCTCGGATAGCCTTCGCGTTGCATCAGCCGGGAGCGCCGACTACTTCCGCCCCGACCGTTCGTCCCAGAAGGAGCTCCCATGCTGAAGATCTACGGCGCCCTGCTCTCCCCCTTCGTCCGCAAGGTGCGCTGCGTGCTCACCGAGAAGCAGCTCCCCTACGAGCTCGTCGCGACGAACCCGTTCGACAAGAGCGGCGACTTCCTGAAGCGCAGCCCGCTCGGCCGCATTCCCGCGCTCGAAGACGAAGAAGGGCGGTCGCTCGCCGACAGCACGGTCATCGTCGAGTACCTCGAAGAGCGCTTCCCCACCCCGCCGCTCTTTCCCAGCGATCCGTACGACCGCGCCCGCGTCCGCTGGTTCGACGAGTACGCCGACGGCGGCATGGCGCCGAGCCTCACCGCGAAGGTGTTCTTCCAGCGTGTCATCAGCGCGAAGCTGATCAAGGGCGGGTGCGACGAAACGGTCGTGCAGAGCGGGCTCAAGGAGCTTCCCACCTTTCTCGGCTACCTCGAGAGCGAGCTCGGCGGCCGCCAATATCTCGTCGCGGAGACGTTCACGCTCGCCGACGTGAGCGTCGCGTGCCAACTCGTGAACCTGCGCCATGCGGACGTCGCCGTGGACCGCGGCCGGTTTCCCGCGGTCGCCGCGTGGTTCGAGCGCGTGGTCGCGCGGCCGTCGCTCAAGGCGCTCGTCGAGCAAGATCAAGGCTTCCTCGCGCGCCTGTCGGGCTGAGCGGACGCGCGCTCGCGCCCGGGTTGATTCCGCCGTCTGCGGCGACCATACCTCGTCGCAGTCCGGCGTTCCGATCCCTCGCGTGCCCGTCCTCCTCGCCACCGCTCTCGCGTGCTTCCTCGCGCTCGTCGTGCCTGCGGCGCAGGCGCAGAACGTCGGAGACCCCGACGCCGCACGGCTCGTCGTGAAGTGTCAGAAGGCGGTCGGCAAGGCCGAGCGCGTCTTCGCGTCGGCCGCGCTCGCGAACGCGAAAAAGTGCGTCGACGCGGTGTTCTCGTGCGTCCAGACGAAGCCCGGCGACGCCCCGTGTGCCACGAAGGCCGCGACGACGTGCGACAAGCAATTCCTCCGCACCGACCAGGCGGCGATCAAGCTCCGCGCGTCGATCGGAAAGGCGTGCGGCGCCGGCGCGCTTCCGTTCGACCTCCTCGCCAGCCCGGCGGCGCTCGACGTCGACGTCCTGACGTCCATGTGCACCCCGTTCGGCGTGTCGACGATCGACACGCTGGAAGACTACGTCGAGTGCATCTTCCGCCTCGCGACCTGTCACGTCGACGATCTCGTCGAGACCGGCACGCCGCGCGCGACCGTCCTCCTCGCGACCGTCGGCCGCGATCTCCGTGAGCCGTTCTGTCCGACGCCCGCGCCGACCTCGACCGTGGTCGCGACCGTCACGCCGACGCGGACGACGACGCCCGTCGTACCGACGCCGACGCCGACGATCACCGTCACGACGACGCCGACGCCGATGATCACGGCGACGAGCCTGACGCCGACGCCGACGCAGTCCATCACGCCCACCCCGACGGAGACCGCGACGGCGACCGCCACGCCGATCGCCACCGTCACGGCGACGCCGATCGCCACGACCAGCGTCACGCCGACCGCCACCGCGACGCCGACGGTCTTCAACTACGCCTTCGTGACGTCGACGACGCACACCGGGAACCTCGGCGGGCTTCCCGGCGCGGACGCGATCTGCGCCGCGCGCGCGTCGGAGGCCGGCCTTCCGGGGAGCTACGTCGCGTGGCTCTCGACGTCGACCGTCGACGCCGTCGACCGTCTCGGCGGCGCGCGCGGATTCATCCGGCCGGACGGCGCGCCGTTCGCGGACCTGCCCACCGAGCTCACCGCGAACGAGGTGTGGAACGCGCTGCACCTCGACGAGACCGGCGCGGACGTCGGCGGTGATCTCGTCTGGACCGGCACGGCGAAGAACGGGACTGTGTCCGGCTCGGCGACGTGCAGCGATTGGGCGTCGACCAGCGGCAGCGGCCGCATCGGCAACAGCCAAGGCGGTCCCGCGACGTGGACCGACGCGTCCTCGAGCCCGAGCTGCGGACAGCCGCACCGCCTCTATTGCTTCGGCACGAGCCTCACGCCGCCGGCGCTCGGCCCGACGGTGGAGTCCGCCAAGATCGCGTTCCTCAGCACGAACACGCTGCAGCCGAGCACCAGCCCGGGCGTCGCGGGCGCCGACGCGATGTGCGCCGCCGACGCGTCGGGCGCCGGGCTCACCGGCACGTTCCGCGCGCTGCTCGCGACCTCGGGCGCGAGCGCGGTCTCGCGCGTCACGCTCGCGGCGCGCTACGTCCGTCCCGACGGCACGTTCATCGCGACCGGGTCGGCGCTCGCCGCCGGTGGTGCGCTCACGAGCGGCATCTGGCAGCGCGCGAACGGCGCCTATCTCGCGAGCTTCTCGGACGTGGCGTGGACCGGCGCCACGACGCCGTCGGTCGCGGGAACGGTGTCGTCGACGTGCGGCAACTTCGCGTCGGCGACCGGCGCCGGATTCTTCGGCCGCGCGACGCTCGCCGACGGCACGTGGTGGCACGACGCCGCGACGACGTCGGCGTGTACGCAAGGACACCACGTCTACTGCCTGCAGCAGTAGCGCGTGGACGCGCTCCGCCGCGCGCGAATCTAGAAGTCGAGGTGCGGGTCGACGCCGAGCACCTTGCAGTGCAGATACGCCTGCGCGGAGTCCTCGACGATCTCGGCGCGATTGTACGCCTCGAGCAGCGACGGCCCCGTCGCGGCGAGCCCGTGGTTCGCGAGCAGCACGATGCGCGTCTCGGGCGCAGCCTTGTACACGTCGACGATGAGATCCCGGAGCTTGTCCGACCCGGCGTCGGCGTAGGGGACGATCTGGATCTTGCCGAGGTGCGCCCGCGCCTGCCCGGTCATGTGGGGCGGCGTCTGGTTGACGATCCCGAACGCCATCGTCGCCGTCGAATGGGTGTGCACGACGCCGTGCACCTCGGGACGGATCGCGAGGATGCCGGCATGCCAGCGGTGCTCCTTCGAGGGCTTCCACGGCCCCGGGCTCACCTGCGTCCCGTCGAGGTCCATCTCGACGATGTTCTCGACGGCGGTGTCGCGGAAGGTCACGCCCGTGGCGGTGCAGAAATAGCGCGTGGTGTTGGGGATTCGCACGCTGATGTTGCCGCCGGAGCCGGCGGTGAGCCACCGCTGGCTCGCGCAGTGGCAGATGTCGACCAAGTGCTTCTTCAGATCATCGAGGTTCATGCACGTTCCGTGAGGGGGAGATAGGGCCGCGGACCGACGCCCGTGTAGAGCTGCCGCGGCCGATAGGTTCGTTGTTCGCTGTCGCTCATCATCTCGCTCCACTGCGCGGCCCATCCGACGAACCGCGGGATGGCGAACAGCACGGGAAACATCTCTGGGGGAAAACCGATCGCGTGATAGATGATCGTCTCGTAGAAGTCGACCGTCGGATAGAGCGCGTGCTCTATGAAGTACGCGTCCTTCGCGGCGGCTTCCTCGAGCGCGAGCGCGGTCTCGAAGATGCGCGGCCGGCCCGTCACCGCGAATACCTTGCTGGCGTGCTCGCGCAGGATGCGGGCGCGCGGGTCGTAGGTACGATACACGCGATGCCCGAAGCCGGGCGGCTCGCTCCGACGGCGCGCCGCTTCGGCGACGAACGCGGGCACGCCCGCCGGGCCGTCGATGCGCTGGAGCATCGCGATCACGGCCTCGTAAGCCTCGTCGTGAAACCGGCCGAAGAGCGCCGCGGTCGCGGCGGCGGCCGCGCTGTAGGGATCGGTCTTGGCGCTTCCCACGCATCGCATGGTGGTCGTCGAGCAGGCTTGCTCGTGGTCGGCGTGCAGGAGGAAGAGCACGTCGAGCGCGCGCTCGATCACCGGATCGGGCTCGTAGCGCAGCTCGGTCATCCGAAACATCATGCTCAAGAAGTTGCCGACGTAGGAGAGCTCGAGGTCGGGGTAGACGAACGGCAGGCCGTTCCGCTTGCGGTGCGCGAACGCGGCGAGCGTCGGCACCTGCCCGAGCAGCCGGAGGATCTGCCGTCGGCGCGTGTCGCCGTCCTCGACGTTCGCGGCCTCCGGATGGAACGTCGACTGGGCCGCGACCGTGCTCATCAACATGCCCATCGGATGCGCGTCGTGGTGGAACCCGTCGATGAAGCGCGTCACGTACTCGTGGATCAGGGCATGGCGCCCGAGCTCCCCCTGAAACCACGCGAGCTGGGACTGCGTCGGGAGCTCCCCTTCCAGGACGAGATACGCGACCTCGACGTAGCTCGACTGCGCCGCCAGGTCCTCGATCGCGTAGCCGCGATGCCGCAGCGTACCCGTCTTGCCGTCGAGAAAGGTGATCGCGCTCCGACAGGTGGCGGTGTTGCGGAGCGCAGGATCGAACGACATCAGCTCGGCGTCGTCCGGGCCCTTGATCCGTCGCAGGTCGGTCGCGCGGATCGCGTTGGCGCTGATCGGCAGCGTGTACGTACGACCCGTGCGATTGTCGGTGACAGTGAGCGTATCGCTCGACATGGCGGCTCCTTCGCTGACCCGTCGAGCTCGCGCTCGACGACGAAGTGCGCAGGATGCGCCGCGCCGCGCGATCGTGCAACCGAGGCGCGACGAGGGCGGCGCCGCCCTCACCTCACCGAGGCAAGGGCGGCGCCGTGATCACGAAGAGGGTGAACGAATCAGTGGACGTGCTTCGCGTCGCCGCGGAAGCAGACGCCACCGACGTTCAGCGTGATCGAGGTCGAGGTCTCGTCTTGGTCGGCGCTGCCCACGGGCCACGCCGCCTTCGTCTTGAGCGTCACCGTGAAGATGCCGCCCGAGTTGCGCTTCTCCTTGACGCCGACGTCCGTGATGCCCGTCGTGCCCTTCGGCGCCTTGTACTTGAAGCCCGAGCCCTTCGGCACGATCGCCGTCCCCGCGACGCCGTCCGCGAAGATGGGACCGTTGCCGTCGGTCGCCGAAGCGGAGACGGCCTCCTGCGTGTAGTGGTTGATGAGGACGTCGGCCTTGAGGCTCAACCGGCCCGACTTGTCGCTCATGGTCGCCGACTTGTAGATGACCGGTGAAACGCTCGAGCACACGGGCGAGATGCCGCTCGGGACGCTGTTCGCATCGCTCGGATCGCTCGCGTTGTCGAGCTCGTCGCCGTCGCCGTACCCGTCGCCGTCGCGGTCGACGCCGATGCGGAGACCCGATCCGGGCGGCACGCAGGTGAACGTCACCTCCTGGCCGGGCGTGTTGGCGAGCGCGCGGATCGCGGCGTCGCTGACCTCCGCCTCGGTCGTGCGACTCGGCTCGAAGGTGCCGTCGCCGACGTAGAGCCAGCCCGTCTCCTCGCCGCCGATCCGCGCCTTCGCGACGAGGTCGCACGCGCCGTCGTCCGCCTGCGACTCGAGGAGCGTGATGCGTCCATCGACGGTCGCGCCGTTCGTGCTCGTGCGGGTGATCTGCTGGCCGACGATCGGCATCAGGTTCGAGTCGAACGCCATCATGAACGCGTCGATGTTGCGGCGCATCGGATCGCCCGGCGCGCCGGCGGGAATGCCGGTCGCGTTGATGCCGCTCTGGTTGAACACGGTCGCGTTGTGGAACCGGAAGAGCGTGTCGACGCTGCCGTCGTGGAGGAAGCCGAAGCCGCGGATCTGATCGCCCTTGAAGCCGTTGTCGCCGGGATTGAAGAACGGCGCCGCGCCCATGCCGAACATGCCGACCTTCTGGTACATGTTGCGGAGGTGCGGGATCTTCAGCACCTGGGTCTCGTTCTCGAACGAGTAGCGGCCGTCGGTCCCGAAGAAGCCGGGCGCGTCCGTCAGACCCTCGTTCGCCTCGCCCACGAGGCGGTGGCAGCCCTGGCAGTCCTGGAACGTATCGGACACGGGGCCCTTGAAGAAATTGATGCCCGCCTGCTGCGCCGGCGTCGGCTGATTGTCGAGGTTGCGGATCGGGTTCGGCGGATACGTGACCTGGAGGATGAAATCGGTGAAGGCCTGCATCTCGCTCGCCGTCAGCTGCGAGCTCCGGCCGATCAGGCCGACGAACGCGGGATTGAACTTCTTGAACGCCGCGTCCTCGTTGAATGCGCCCGAGTCGGGCTGCGCGCTCGGGTTTTCTTGGCCGCCGGTGCGATCGCCGCGCCAGTGCATCGGGCCGTGGTTCGCCATGCCGCGGAGACTCTGCGTCGTCATGGGGCCTTTCATCGGATGGAAATCCGCCGAGATGAACGGCCCGACTACGAACGGACCCGGATTCGGCGTCACGACGTCGTCCGGGTTCCCGAGGTCCCACGCGAGGCTGTCGAAGTCGCCGAAGATGTGACAGCTCGCGCACGACGAGTCGCCGTGGCTCGAGGAGAACGTGGTGTCGTAGAGGATCGGACGGCCGTTCACGACGTTCGCGGGCTCCGGGTTGTGGAGCGCGACGTGCTGGGTCTCGTTGCCGGTCGCGGTGCTGACGACCGAGATCGAGTCGTCGAAGCGCGTGAGCACGTAGAGTCGCGTCCGGGCCTCGTCGAGCACGACTCCGGTCGGGCCGCCGCCCGACACCGGGATCTGATCGGCCGCCGACGGCGTGAAGGTGTTCGTCTCGAGCTGGCTCGTGCTGTAGACGCCGACCTCGCTCGTTCCGAAGCCCGCGACGTAGAGCGTGGCGCCGTCGCTCGACACCGCCATGCCGAGAGGGAATGCGATGCTGTCGTCGTTCTCGGTGTTCGGGTTCGGCGCGCAGCAGGTTCCGTAGTCGATGTGCTTGTTCAGGTGCCGCGGCAGCACCGACGCGCCGTCGAGCACCGTGATGCGCGACTCGGCCAGATGGCCGCGCACACTGGCCGGCTCGCCGAGCGGCTTGAAGCCGCTCGCGTAGACGCCTTCGCCCTCGAAGCGGACGTGGTTCAAGGACTCGAGGTTCGCGACGTAGACCTTCCCGCTCACCGGGTTCGTCACCATGTTGAAGAGGATGGTGCCGACGCCGCTGTAGAAGCCCGCCGCGCCGCCGAGCTGCACGGGCGGGTTGGCATTGGCGTTGATCGCGAAGACGTCCTTGTCGGGAAGATTGAACTTGACCGTGCTGTTCCAATTGCGGCCGAGCTCGTCCGTCCACTTCGTGCCGTCATAGCGGACGATGAGGCCGACCTCGGGCCCAGCGACGTGCGCGAAATTGTCGTTCGGCGGCGGCAGACCGCCGTTCGCCGCGCCGCCGTCCGGGACGAGGCCTTCCGAGATCGTGGTGGTGCGATTGCCGGAGTGGAAGACGGCCGCGTACACCGTGCTGCCGTCGGGCGAGACCGTCAGCGCGCGCGGCGTGTCGCCGAAGAGCGTGACGATCGTGGTGGGCGTGCCCCCGAGGTCGGCGCCGAGGTTCGTGCCGTCGAAGACCCAGACGTCGGCACGGCCGAGGCCGGGCGTCGAAAGTATGGTTTCGATGTTCGCGTGGAACGGCGTGTTCTGCCCGCGGTGCGCGGTGGTGATGAACGCGCGGTTCCCGCCCGGACCCGCGAAGACGATGTCGCGCGGCTCGTCGCCGACGAGCAGCGTGCGGAGGACGCGCGCCGCGGCCGGCGTCGTGACGTCGACGACGCTCACGCTGTCGGAGAGGTGGTTCACGACCCACACCTCGGAGTTCGAGCGCGCGGCGACCGCGAGCGGCTCGAGACCGACCGCGACCGACCCGACGTGCGCGACGGTGGGCCCGGTCACGTCGAAGATCTCGAGCCGGTTGTCGGGCGTGTTCACCGCGAAGAGCTTCGTACCGTCAGGGGACAGCGCGAGCGGTCGGACCTGACCGGTCTCGAACAACGTGAAGGGCCGGGCGGACGCGGCGGTCGGAAGGGCAACGACGAGCAACGACAATAGACCACCGACGTACGCGACGGCGCGGCGCGACCACGATGCGATCATGGGTGAAGCCTCCTTCGGGTGGGCTCTTCTGGGCCACGGATTCGCGTGACGGCACTCACGACGTCCGAATCCGCAACACGATGAAGTTTGGCTTTACCATGGCGTAGTATGCCTGTACAAGGGAAAAATGGTTCCCGGCTCGCGGGGGGCGACGCGTCCCCAAGGACGTGACACAGAGGGCGCCGTGACGTCGGCGAATCCTCGCGCCAACAAGGTCCGTCCCGCCAGCGTGGCGCGACGGAGCGAGATCATCGCCGCCGCGATCCACGTGATCGCGCGCGACGGCATCCGCGCCTGCACGGTGAGCGCCCTCGAGAGCGCGACCGGCTTCGCGCGCGGCCACTTCACGTACCACTTCAATTCGAAGGAAGAGATCATCGCGCTCGCCTTCGCGAGCGTCGGCAGCGACTGGGCGACGTTCCAGATCGAGCAGATCTCGGGCACCACGGCGCGCGAACGGCTCGAGAGTCAGATCCGCGCCGCCGCCCGCTGGGGACAGCTTCGGCCGGAATATTTCCGGTGCCTCATGAACTTCCGCGTGGAGATGATGCGCGACCCCGGCGCCTTCCCGCGCGCGCCCGAGATTCGTGCCCAGTTCCTGGAGACCGCGGCGGCGATGATCCGCCAGGGCATCGCCGACGGCGACTTTCGTCCCGATCTCGATCCGGCCTGGGAAGCCCGCGTCGTCTTCGCCGTCGTCGACGGATTTCTGATGCACACCGCGATGGACGCCGCGTTCTGTCCCCCGCACGAGCTTCCCGACCGCGCCTGGCGCGCCATCGCCGATCGATTGCTGGCGGCGCCGCGCCCCTGATCGGCCGCGACCGCGCGCGCCAAAAGGACGCAATCTTTTTCGCGAGGTCCCCGCACTATCTTGTTGTCTCGTGTCCGTGGATAGCCAAAAATCCGGACACGTATGGCAACCGTCTCGCATACTCGGAACGGCGGGGAGGAGTGAACGATGGGGGAACGGCGTTTGTTCGATCGCATGACCGAACGCATGGCGCTCGGTCGTCGGTTCCGAATTCTGCGACATCGCACCGCTCGGTGGTTCACGCCTCCGGTCCGTCAGACGGTCGAGGGCCCGCTCGACGAGGTGCCGCGGCTGCGTTTGCTCACCACGCTGCCGTCCGCTCGCCGCAGCGGGCCGACGATGCACTGAGCGGGTGATTACACGCTGAGGAGCACCGCTCGGGTGGCGGCGCCGGTCGCCTCCGCGACGGCATGCGCCGGAGGTCGGAACGCACCGGGTAGTATGGTGGGATCCGTCGACCC
>JADMIO011441869.1_pt1 | contig 10426 bp, 10 predicted proteins | sample 8958161 | NCBI WGS metagenome assembly JADMIO01 (sample SAMN16585339, study PRJNA669376) | soil metagenome | isolation source: Crop rotation soil | place: USA: Cullars Rotation, Alabama | collected 2011
CATCAAGGGCGGTATCGGCCTTGCCCTCGATGACATCGAGCACCGCCTCCATGAGTGCATCCCAGGGCCTTGTGCCGGGAGCGATTCGAACCATGTTCCTCTCCTTCTAGTACGTGGTGGATTAACCGCTTGTTCCGAGTTTCGCCTTACGAGCCGCGTTGAGCTCAGCCATGGATTGGCGCTGCTCGTTCCGCGGGATCTTCTTGGGCTTCTCGCTCTTGGCGTGGTGGATCTTGATGAGCATGAACAGACGGTTCAAGTGCCAGTCTTTGGCACTGACGTCGATCTGAAACTGGCTCATCCAGAAGTAGATCAACTCAGAGCTGAGCTGCTCCGAGGATCTGGTCTGCTTTTCGAGCGAATTCACGGTCGATCCGGTCATCGGGTCGTTGATGTACTCGTCGATCGACCGAATGTGCTCTTCAGTAAGTCTGTAGAGAACTTCCGGAGCAACATTCGGGGTCAAAAGCATCGCTTCAACGTACCCGAACATCTCCTCCTCCGTCTTGGGAGTAGGAGTGAGAAAGAGTTTGTGGAATTTTGCTTCCCATTTTGACAGAGAAACCAGAGAGTGCTCAAACTCAAGGACGGTCGGCTCGGTGTAAGTGAACACCTCAGCCTCATCGTCCCAAAGTTCATCACCCATGATGGTAATTGTGAGCACTCTCTGGTCTCCTATCAGTTAGTTGCCGGGTCAGACCGTCGCGAAGATCGCGATGACCTCAGCCGGGGTGGGCAGCCGCGGCACGAGGGCCGTGATCGGCGTCGGGAGAGCGTCCGGGTCGGCGTCGCGGCCGTACAGGATCTCCTCCAGCTCCGCGAGGGCGTCCGAGTCGACCTTGGTGCTGTCGATGCAGAGGCTGGCGCACGGGGCGTACTTCTTGCCGGCGATGGTGCCGACGGGGACCTTCGTGGTCGTGATGTCCCAGCTGAAGGTGATGGCCTCCGGGGACTCGTTGACCGTGGCGTAGGCCTTCTCAGACGGCGCGGCGTCGCAGTTCCACACGAGGTGGAGCTTGTAGCCGAAGTCCGTGCCGACCAGGTCGTTGCCCTTGAGGGTCCGGTAGGACAGACCGAAGGTGCCTCGGGTCTGCTGACCGACGTACACGCCGGGCTCCGGCTGGAGCTCGCCGTTGTACTTGCCGAACTCGTCCGGGTAGGTGAACGCCTCGATGGTGGCGCCGAACTCCTCGGCCGACTTCAGGTTCAGGTACTTGATGTTGTCGGCGAACTGAGGGTTGGCCTCAGCGCCAGAGGGCGACTCGGTGACGGTCGTCAGACCGTTCCAAGCCACACCCGAGGTGTACGCACCGGAGACATCCGGCTCGTACAGAACGCCGTGGTCGACGCCGGTTTCGAACTCACGCTCGCCCGGGCCGTCCCAAGTGATCTCTGCCATTGGGTTTCCTTTCAGAGGAAGATGGTGAACACGTCATGATTCAGGCCGTCAGCCGGAAACCAGCGCTCGCGCTTGCAATACGGCATGACGGAAATTTTGGATTGGATGTCGTTATCCGGATCCTCGTGAATCACAGTCACCGTGTATCCCATGGCACCGTGATACGGTAGATTGTCAGCGAATTGAATCGCCTCTCGGTTACGAGAAAATGTGATGCATGGAAACTTCATCACAGTCCCGTTCTCGGGCTGGAAGTGCACGAAAGGCTCAGTCAGACCCGAAACTTCCTGAAGACGCGTTTGCGCCTTAAGGCGTTGGGTCAGCTCGCTTGCCGTCATACACACCTCCCAACTGCAAGAGTAGGCGGGGGTGCTGAGGAGTGACGTTAACCACTTCCCATGCAACCCCCGCCCACACCACAAACCGAATGGCGAACATGTTCTCGCTGGCATACTTGTCAGCAACGATCTCGATCGAGCTCGAAGTACGAATCTCCGTGTTAACGGTTTGGTCGTCAGTCATGTTCAGCTGAGCACGCTTGACGTCACCGTAATATGGAGACTCAACGACGGTAACCGAGGAAACCCCCGGCACCGTACGCTGAGAACTCACGAACCCGACGAGACCAGAGAACCTCGCCATCTGAGGCTACCCTCAGACCTGGTAGGACCAGCTGCGGGTGTGGCCGGCCGGGATGTAGTAGCCCGCCAGAGCGAACGCCTCGACCGTGGTCTGCTCGGTGATGACGACGTCGCCGGTCACGACCTCACCCTCGATGCGGTACTCGATGTGAGCAACCGTCGGGATGGTGATGGTCTCGTCCTCGCCGTCGAACGACGGAGCGGTCGGCTCAACCGGCGTACCGTTGGCGCGGGAGACGACGATGGCCGAGAACGGCCGGGTCAGACCGCCGGACAGGCGGGTCTCCTGCAGGTACTTGTACTGGTTGAAGTCGATGTCGAAGTCCTCGAACGAGGTCAGCTCGCCACCCTTGTTGCTGCCGACGGTGTAGTCGGACAGCGACACGATGATCGCGAACAGGCCGTCGTACTCGGAGAACAGGTCGATCGTGACGATCGAACCCACACCGATCTTGTCCGCGAGCTCGCCGCGGTTGGCGTACAGCGGACGACCGAAGCGGTCCTCCTCCAGCATCATGTCCGTGAGGGACGTGCGGCTGATGTACATGGTCGGGTTGCCCGAGCCACGGTACTCGTCCATCGCGCGGACGAGCTCCTTGACGACCGTCTTCGAGTCGACGTTCGACGGCAGCTCCTTCTTGATGGAGTACAGGTCGTCGTCGAGGAAGACGGACCGGATGCCGATGCCGTCGATCGCGCCGGCCGGGTCCTTGACCTTGTCCGGGTGGTTCGACGGGCGACCGTCACCGACGAGGATCGCGCGAGCGAGCTCCTCCTCGATCATCAGGCGCATCTCGGCCTTGAGCCAGGACACGACGTTGATGTCGGTGATGTCCAGCATGTCGTCCCGGTCGAGCTTCTGCTTCTTGTAGATGGTCGCCGGACGGGTGCTCCGCGCCAGCAGCGAGAAGACCTCCTCCAGCTTGCGGCCACCCTTGGTGTAACCCTTGGCGCGGGCCTCGTCGGCCGTGATGTCCGCCAGGATGGTCTTGACGTTGGCGAACGGGCTGGCCTTGGTGCCGCCGATGACGCTGGCGACCCAGTCCATGCGACGCGAGATCCACTGCGGGGTCTCGGTGATGGCCTTGGCGTCCGGGAACAGCAGGTCGATGTTCTCGATGCCGTACTCCTGGGCGTGGGCCAGCACGCCAGCCTTGAAGGAGCCGCCCGGGGCCTGCGCCGCCGCGACGATCTTCTCCAGGTCTCCGTGGGAGATCCGCTTGCTGGTGTCGATGGCGGTCATCGTGCCACCGCCGCCGGTGCCGTTCTCTTCGAACTGGTTGCGAGCCATGTCGCTGTTTCCTTCCATGTGGGTGAGGTCGCCCTCGTCAGTGTTGGTGTCAGAATTGGTGTTGCCGTCGCCGCCTTCGGCAGCAGCGGCAGCAGCGGCAGCTTCGGCTTCGGCAGCAGCGGTGGCTGCAGCTTCGGCTTCGGCGGCAGCGGCAGCTGCGGCTTCGTCGTCGGCTCCGTCGGCGCTGTGCATGACACCATCGCCTCCGGTCGAGACTGCTTCGACAGCAGCCCCGATCATGTAGTGAACGACCTCCTTCTCCTTCTCCGACATGGCGTCGTAGATGTCCTCGACGGTCTCGCCGTCGTCGGTGGTGGAGTTGTTGGCGTTTCCGTCCGCGTGGACGACCTTGTTCTCGTCGTCGAACGCGGTGTGCTCGATCTCGAGGCCAGTGTAGATGATGGCCTCCTCGGCGAGCGTTTCGATGTTGTCCTCGCTGTGAGCCAGCTGGATGTTGTCGATGAAGGCACCCGGGTTTGCGCCCGAGATGACCACACTGACCTCCCGGATCGCGCCGTGAAGGACCGTCTTGGCCTTCTCGAGCAATCCGTTCGCGTAGACCGAAAGAGCCTTGACGTCCTTGTTGTGGACGAGCTCCTTCGTGGTGCGACCCGCTTCGGTGTCGTTGAAGTAGCCGTAGCAGTAGATGCCGGCCCCGTCGGGGTGCTCCGCTCCACGGTGCTCCAGGACAGCGTGGCCCAGGATGTTCATCGGACTGTCATGGTTGTGCATCCAGACGAGGGGAACCTCCAGGGTGTCCTGATGCTTGAAGGCATCAGCCGTGATGGTTCGACCGTCGGAGCACTTGATGTCAGCTCGGGTGGCATAGCCGCTGAAATCAGCTTCCATTTTGAGCTTTCCTTTCGAGTTTCAAACGACGGTCATGCTGTCCGTCGTTGGGCGTATTGAGCCAAACCATTAGCGCCTCGCCAGAGGCTTGGGCTTGTTGGCCTTGTTCTTCTGCTCCTTGGCATCCGCCATGACCTTCTCGATCTTGGCTTTGATGTCCTTGATCTGCTCACGAAGAATGTCGATGTCATCAGAAAGAGTGTTGGGATGCTCTTTCTCATAAGCCTTCTTCGCTGCCTTGGCTTTCGCGGACTTCTGCGATGCAGTGAGACGCTGCTTCTTCTCATTGCGATTGCGATCGGCCACGTCGGCCGGAGTTTCAGGAGCCGTTGCCTTGTCGTCCTTCTTGGCGGGATGCTTAGCCGCGTTCTTGTGGCTGGTCTTCTTAGCTTCCTCGACCTTCTTCTTCAGGACATCGCGAAGGTGGTCCAAACGCTTCTGCAGCGCGGCCCTTTGAGCCTTGAGCTCTTCCCTTCGACTCTTGGTGTTGGCGCGGTTTGGCTTCTGTCCAACAACTTTGACGGCCGGCTTCTTGATTGCCGCCCGTGCTACACCCTTGGCTGCGACTTCGGCCTTGGTTCGGCCTTTGAGCTTTCGGGTACGGAGGTAGTACTCCCTGGCCTTGACCGGGTCGTACGTTCCGTGGAAGAGAGCGGAGTCATCGATCATCCGTCCTCCCCGATGGAGGCGAACACCTCGTCCAATGTCTTGTTCACTGAAGCGAACATGTCCTCGTCTGCGGTGAGAGCCGCGTCCTCTGCAGGATCAACGGCAGCATTGGGGTCGTCGGCAGGAGGCGCGGTGCCGAGCCTCTGCTGGACCTGCTGGTCCTGCAGCTGAGACTGCTCGACGGTCAGGTTGCTGTTGATCAGCATGTCTGCCTTCGGGTCGTTGGTCACCGGGCGCATGCCGATGAACCCACGGAACTCGTTCGAGGTGACGATCTCGTTACGAGTGTACTTGTCGGCCAGCTCAGCCAGGTCCTTCATGGGGACCAGCTTGAACGGGTCTCGGAAGTACATGACGTCGTGGCCCTGCGTGCGAGCAGTCTTCGTCAGGAACTTACGGCGAAGCTCCGAGGCCGCTGCATCCAGGATCGGAGCAACAGTTCGGTTGTGGTAGTTCAGCATCTCCGCTTCGCTCGCGGTGCCGTCCATCACAGCCGGCGTAAGGCCCAACTGCGTGTACAACAGCTTGAGAAGGTACTCGACCTGCGCCAGAAGGTTGTTTTCGGCCGGTCGATTGAGCTGCGTAACCTTCTCAGTCGCGTCGATGTAAGCGATGCCGTACTTGCTGTCCTTCAGCTGTGCGTCGATGTCATCTCGACGCTGCCGAGCATCCTGTCGGCGCCCTTCCGTGCGGATGGGGTAAGGCAGCTGGATGAACATGTCCAGCTTGCCGGATGCTGCTGCCTCATCTGCCGTGTCGAGAAGCGCGAGCTTCCGGACAAGACGCTGAAGCGTGGAGTTCGGCTCATTCATCACGGTGTAAAGAGGGTTCTCGAGGAGAGCGACGTGTCGCTTCTCGACGGTTACCTGCTCACGGCGACCGGTCCGATCGTTGTAAGCCTCGATCGTGACATGCCGCGGGTACCACTGACGAATGATGCCGAGCCGCCAGCTGAAAATATCGAACAGACCGCCATTGGCGGGAGCTGCCGACATGTCGATCGGGAGAATCGCGATGTTGCCGATCTCGAAGAGCGACAGGTAGAGGTCGAGAAGGAACGCAGACCCAGACTGGTCGATGTTGGACTCAACGTTGAGACACTGATGCATCCCAGAGATGACGTCCTCGACGTATCGGTTCTGATCGTCCTTCTTGACGTGCCTCATGTCGACAGATGAGCAGTCCAGCGCCATCCGCAAGTAGATCGAGGACAGAACGGTTCGCTCACCCGCGAATCCGATTCGAGCACGACTTGGATTGCTGGCGTAGCCCGCGCCCAGCTCAGTGTTGCCACCGGAGAACGGAGCGACCGACTTGATCGGGTCCCTGTCCAAGAACGTGTTGAACGCGTGAGCCAGGTTGTCAAGAACTCCCATGCTCTAAGCCTCCTTTCTACTTGTAGGTGCCGCTGACCTTGAGAAGGCCCTGCGAGTCGAGGTGCTGTTCCTTGGCTGTGCGAGGGGTTGATGTTCCTCGACTTGCATCTCCGAAGAAGACGACCGGAAGGTCGCCCATGAAGCCCGCGTCCATGTGATCGACGATGGCTCCGTACCCGGAAGTCTTCAGCGAATCCAGCAGCTTGATGGACACGCCAGACTGCCACTTCCCACCAGCGATGGTGTAGTACAGCTGGGAAAGCGACTTCTCGTCATGGGCCTTGTTGGTGTCGGGGTTGATCGGCTGGACGTGCGCAAGGTGAGACATGATCGTCGGAAGAGAAGCAACTCGAGTGCCGCCCTTGTTCCCATGGAAGGTAACTGTGTGCCCAGACGAGCCGAACTCAAACGAGGATCCGTAGAGCTTCTTGTCGTTGGTCATCCAGGTGGCATATGCCCCACGAGGCTTGCCGTACCCAGAAACATCCTCCGGGTGACCCGAAAGCCTCTGAAAGACGGTCCCTTCCGGAATCGTGAACTCCGGAATATCCCACGCAGACTTGTTGGAGAGAGTGGTGTGGAATCCACCATGGCCTAGAGCTCCGCCGTAACCAAGCTTCGAAGCCTTGCCTGGGTGGTCTGTCCCAAAGATGGCATTCCACTCAGCGTTCGTCTTACGAAGGTTCTCCTCGTGAGCATTCTGCTTCGAGTCCTTGGTAACCCCGAACTTCTGGTCCTTGTACTTGTTGTTACCGTAGGCAACCAGTCCGCCGACGGCAATAGCAGCCCCAACCCCGATCAAGATCTTCTGATTGTCAGTCAGCTTTCCTTCACGGATCTGGTCGGCCTTCTTGGCCATCTGGGCTTCTTTGCTTCGGAACTCCTGGGCCTTACCGAGGTCATTTGCCCTCTGAAGGGTTCCTCGGATACCCGGAGGACGAGTAGCCGCCCGGTCCTCAAGCTCTTTGGCCTGAGCACCGAGCTCGTCAGCAGCCTTCTGGACGACGTCCGCCTTCTGCTGCTGCTTCTCGTTCTTTCGGCTCGGAAACGTCTGGGCCTGCTGGTCCTTCAGTTTCGCGATGCCATCCGCCTGGATCTCGGCATGGGTCTTGGTCGCGAGGAAGTCCGACATGCCCTTCTTCATTGCGTCCACGTCGACGGGCTTCGGCTTCGCGCCCGCGGGACCTCGGGTTGAACCCGGCTTTCCGTCGTTCCGGATCCCCCAGTGCATCCCCAGCTTCCCGTAGTGGGCCAAGGCGGCTTGAGGAGTCTCGAACTCCTGGTTTCCCACTAGAACTCCTCCTTGTTGGCCTTGTACGCGACGTAGGCGTCCATCAGGGCAGAGACGTTGTCGATCTTCTCCTCCTTGCGACGCTTGGACAGCTTCTTGTTGTTGTTCGTGTCGAGGATGACCATGGCGTTACCCATGGTGTACATCATGAGTACCTGGTGGAACACCAGCATGCGGTCCTCAGTCAGGATCTTGATCTCACCCAGGGGCACCGACTCAGTCTTTGCTCCCTGAATAACCTTGAGGACACCCCACTCGCCGTGCTCAGCAATCCACCGATCCATGAACTCTTTCGAGTTGTACGTGTCGTACCCAAGGGTGACGATCGTGTAATCCTGATGTTGAATATAGGCGACTAGGTCCTCGTAGACCTCGATCATGTCGAGAACATTGCCCTCCATGACGACCAAACTGCCCTCGTCCAGGAACTCCTGGTACTTGTTGCGTAGGGCACCCGGCAGCATGTCGAGCGTGCGCTTCGTGATGTAGCTTCGTGTGTCGACGCCGAACTTGCCGTTCCGCATGGGAAATAGGAACGTAAACGCACAGAAGTCGTCACCCTGCGAGAGGTCAACCCCGAGTGAACAGGCTGCCCCACGGTACGCAGAGGGCCTAACGCCCTTGTGAACCTTGGTTTCCTCGTAGGTGAAGAAGTAAACGTGACCCTCCATAGGCAGGCCGAACCGCTTGGCGAGAATATCATTCTTCGCCGCCGGAACCTTCTTGGCCTTCTCCACGTCCAGCTTGTACGTGGTATAAGAGACCGTCTTGCCCAGGTTTGGGTTGGCCTTAAGCCACATTTCGGGCATCTCGAGCTCTTCGAGTGAGTCGAGCTTGTAGTGCCAGATAGAGGTGTCGGGGCGATCGTAGTCGCCTCGAAGGATCTCCATGAGCTCCAGCTTGACATCGTCTCCGGCACCGTTTCGAACGACACCCTCAGAAGAGATGGCGACAATCACCCAGTCATCGACCTTGGATGCACCCTGCTCAAGGGCACCGATGACGTCCTCACGGACATCTCCGGACAGCCACTCGTCAATGGTGTTCACCTTGGTGCCAAGACCCTGAAGCTTGTCGATCGACATTGCTCGAACCTCGAGCAGAGAGCCGGTCAAGAAGTTCTGGATGCCCATCTTGGTGGCGGCAAGCTTCGGTCGCAGCCAGCGATCGCCGCTGGTGTTGTTGATCGAGCCTGCGGTGAGGAACTTGAAATATGGACCCCGGGAGCGAGTGATCGCCGTCCGGATCGGGCCCATAACCTCTTCGGCCTGCTTCATGGTCGGAGCAGTGCACACCTGGTGGGTGGTTGTGACGTCGATGTTCAAGAAATATGACTGCAGCAAGGCAGCGTACATGGACTTCGCCGCGCCTCGAGCCACGATCAGGTACTGCTTGTTGATTCGACGGGCAAGACGGGTCTTGGTTATCCAGCGCCCCTGCTCCTCGTCGAAGTCTTCCCAGCTGTCCCAGTAGTACCAACCCAGAAGCTGCTCTGCCCACACCTTGAAGATGGGGAGGAGCTTCAGGTCGCCACCATCGTTGAGGGTCATCTCACCCTCGCAGAACTGGATGAACCCTTCCACGACGTTGCCGGCGTAGTACAGATCCGGGTTGTCGATCATCTCGTCGATCCGCCACATCTCCATCTCGATCTCCCGGTTCACGGGAATATCGCCACGGAGCACGGAGTCTCTGAACTGACCGTAGTAGGTGGGGACGGCGGTGTTCGACATGTTTGCTTCAATGTTCTCGATCAGTGTCGGCACCGCCGTCCTCCTTCCTTAAACCCCAGCCACCTTCAAGACGGCAGACTTGGCCGCCTTCTTGACGACCTTGGACTTGGCGGCAGACTTGAGCGCCTTGCCCACCTGCTCGCCCTGCTTCTCATCCAGGTCTTCGAACTTCATCTTCCCGCCCGTCTTGCGGTTCCCGAAGAGACCCGCAACGAAGCGAGCTCCTCGACTCCGACGGTCGTTGGAGAACTCGAGCTGGTTGAACTGCTGCTCCAGCTGCATGCGCTGAATCGCAGAACGAAGCTCGGCGTTGGACAGCGCATCGGTCGTGCTGCCCTTTGCCTTCTGACGAGTGACTAGCGCAGCGGCTGCCTCCTCGTGGAGAGGAAGCTGCTTACCGCCCTCGGTCTTGGCGAACTTGCCAGGCTTCTTCTGGACGACGGTCACCTGCTGGGCCGCAGTGCGCTCGGCAGCGCGGTCCTTGGTGGTGACGCCCCATCGCATGCCCTTGACGCCGTACTGAGCCATGGCCGTAGAGTCGCCCTTGAACATGGAGACCGCGGCGAAGGCACCCTTCTCAGCAGTCGTCATGTCGCTCCAGGCGACAGAACTCTCCATCGAGGACTCCATGTCCTTGAGTCGGAACTCAGGGCCATCGAAGTCGGTGGTCCAGATGGCGATCCGATCGAAGTCCACGTAGTGAATCCCGTGCTCGATCTGGTCGTCGTGCGCGGGCGCGCCCGGGTACCCGAGGGTCAGGTGCGGCGTCCACTCGTCGTACTGCGGAGCGCTGGCGACAGCAGCAGAGATGTTGTTGTCCTGCAGGAGGTGACCCCGGAACCCGCTGATGCGCGGGAAAGCCCAGGAATCCTTCTTGAAGAACAGGACATCGGCGTCGTCGGGTCCGAGCGTGTCGCGGTAGTCAACCGACAGCCCGAACGGGCTGAGCTGACTCGCAGCGTGCTGCACGAACGTGACGATCTCTTCGAGGTTGTTGATCTTGTCCGTCTCCCCGAGGAAGCAGATCGTCAGATGCGGGACCTTCTCGCTCGAAACCTTGAAGACCCGGTCGTCAACCCTCGGAAGGGCAACGATGACCGTGTTGCTTACCATGCGTCCTCCTTCCTTACGCGTAGACCTGGTAGGTCAGCTTGATCTGGCCGATACCGCCGGTACC
>JADMIO012611087.1_pt1 | contig 10426 bp, 7 predicted proteins | sample 8958161 | NCBI WGS metagenome assembly JADMIO01 (sample SAMN16585339, study PRJNA669376) | soil metagenome | isolation source: Crop rotation soil | place: USA: Cullars Rotation, Alabama | collected 2011
GCCAAAATGGAAGGATCCCTTCGATGGACGGTTTCCAGAAGCAATAGCTTCGATACCACGAATGATGTCTGTCACCAAGTCACAGGCCATGAGACCATTTAATTGATTGCCAAACGCGTAGCTATAGTACTCGTCCATATCAACGTAATATTCCAAGGCATGAATATCGTCTTCATTCAGAAGTCGACACCACGTCGAAGCGTTACCAAAGAGAGCCACTTCAAATCCGCAAAGACGATAGAGATGCTCGACTTGAAGAGCGTTGAGGTTTAAAGATGGAAATTCCGTGTTCATTCGTTGAGCAGTCAGAGAGAGTCGTTTCGATGCATATTGAAAAAGCTCGACGAAACGTTTATCGTCGCTCTGCTTTAATTCCAACCAAGCAGGACAGGTAAATTTCATACGTAATTGAGTATCTTCTCCCGAAGGGATCGTGCATAAATAGATGGGTTGAACATGAGCCGACGTTAGTGATCCGTTGCCTTCAAAGAGGCCGATCGCAAAGGCAGATCCAGATTTGCTTGACCTCTGAGCGTCCGAGGAACGAAATTCGAAACGGTCGGGATTGTAACTTACTTCTTCAAACAAGGATCTGTATCGATTCACGACACGTTTTCCTAATGCGTACAAATCCAATTCGCCTTGTTTGTAAAGAAGGTCAGCCATATTCAGGTGATAGGGGTTGACCCAAGTTTTAAACCAGGAAAGTTTCTCAAGAGCATTACTTTGTGTAAATTGACGTAGTAAGTTTTCAAATTCAACACAGTCTGATTTACTCGGATATCTTGTTCCGTGACGAATGATCACATGGAGTTGAGAGAGTTTGCAATTGCGTGGTGGAACCAACGGCTCAGCGTACTCTGAAGTAATCGGATATGGACTTTTGGAAGCTAGGTGGTGTTGAAGCCAAGATATATTGAGTTCGGCCAAACCAGAGAATACCGAGAAAGCTAGCCAAAAATAGAGTGTCAACAGCATCCCCCCCCTTGAAAGACTGGAAAGAAGAAGGAAGAGAAGGAAAAAAAAAAAAAGAGAAAGTAAAGGAAAAATATTGAAAAGAGAAAATAATTTAGAGAGAACTGGAAATGAGGTGAGAAGGAGGGAGTGAACACATAAGAAGAAGTAATATAAATATACAAATAAAATAGAGAGATCTCTGTCAGGAACCAATCATGATGGGGCTAGGGATGGTCGGAGGAAGAAAAGGGGAGGACGAGGAGGAGAAGAGTCAGGAAGAGGGCGAGGGCGAGGGGAAGTCGCTCGGGCTCGAGAAAGAAGATCGCGTTTTCTTCTTCTTCCCCCCCCCCCTTCTCGCCCTTCTCGCCCCTTCTTCCCTCTCTTTTCGCGGGCCTGTCGGGGACTGAAAAACGAGGAAAGTCAGCTCTCGCGGGGTTGAACGGTATGGGGCCGTGCCGGAGGAGGGTGGGGTGGGGGGACTCGGGCTAGGGGGTTTCAGTCTTACTTACTTTTGGTTTAAGGTTGAGTCCAGGCCCACGTTGCCCCCTTGGGCTCCCCTCATCTTGCCTTCCCGTCCTTCCTCCCGAGAAGCGAGTTGAAGCAGGAAAAAGGGATTTATGGGCTCGCTTGCACTTCCATGCTACGGTATCCTCCCTCCGGGGCATCATAAGGCGGGAACTCAAAAATTCAAACCTCCAAAAAAGAAAAAAAAGAAAAACTCTAACCTTCCAACTTTCGTCCAAAAAAACTCCATCCTCCCACCCTCTCGTTCGAAGTTCCCCTCGCTTCTCCTCCCCCGCGATTGGACGAGAAGTGTAATGTGAACTTGCGTCTCAGAAATAATTATATATGTGGTTAATTGTTTCTTTGTAATTAGTGCAAATAAGCAATATGAATTTATTCAATAATCAAGATTTACAAAAAAATAAAATATCCCTTCCTCCTCTTTAAAAGTATAAGCATATAAATATAAATATAACTACAGGTTTTCAAGGTCGAATTGGACGTTTTTCATTTTTCAAATTGGACTTTTGGGGTGGTTCAATTTGAAAAATGAAAAACGTCCAATTCGACCTTGAAAACCTGTATCTGAGTTTGCTAGCTCTAATGACAGCAATATATAATCGTTGATTCCTAAGGTATTACATATTAGCATGAAGAAAGTTAATATAAAATATATTATATGAAGTGTTAGATAATATCTAATTGAAGTGGCTTAGTTCACACGACAGAAGGGTAGGACTGCTGAAGCGTGACGTTCATGTTCAAAAGAAAATTTTTTGAGAATTGGATGGAAAAGTCATCGCTATGATACGGTATCATAACCTCCCAACTCTCGAGAAACTTGTGAGCGATGAGCATGGAGAAAGCAGAGTACCCGTTCCCAACACACTTTTATATACGTTAGTCTATTCCATAGTCTAAAATGAATAATGTCGCATTATTGTCCGAGGGTGGAAAAGTTTATGCGAAGAAGCGAAGGAAAAACGAAAACAAGGTTGCTTACGTAGAATTTGACTCGGAGAAAAGAAAGTGGGTAGCCCCACCCTCTCTCTCTCCAGTATCCATGCCAAAACTCTCCCATCATGAATCTACTCTCCTTCTCTTTTTTCTGTTTTCATAATCTATTTTGATAAAGATCGTTTACTTTCTATATTGTGATGTAAAACTTTAGGGAATACCTAACCGGTTTTCATAAACGGAAGCTGGAAAAGAAAAAAAAGTCACAAGAACTTGCAAAAATCAAACTTCATCAACTAAGACTACAAACTCGAGCTAAAATAAGAGCGGAACGAAAAAGAGCATTGGAAGAAAATCTCCATAGTATGAATGTAGCCATTGACAGTACGTTGCTTACCATTGAATTTTTATTTTCCTTTAAATATTCATGGATCCATCCATTCATTTCATCTATATAATACTCCAAAATCATTGAAAATTCAACTTTTTTCCCTCTTCCCCCCCCACACACTTTTTTTTTAATGAACTTGATCGTTTTACTTTTGAACTTCGCTATATATAATCAGACGACGACGACCAAGGTTCTGACGAAGATGTCATTTGCAACACAATTTCCAATAAACTCGAACCCATCCAAACCAAAACGTTTCAGTCAGATACGTCCTTAACGACTGTTACCGTCATAGAAGACTTAGAATTGGATCCATATTCGTCTCGACTAACTCCAACCCTAAATAAAACCATTGACAAGGTTATTATTCATTCTATTTTTATTTTTTTTGAAAAAAAATAAAAATCTTTGTCTCTCCCGTGTAAGGCGAAAAGTTCTAAAAAAAAATGAATGCAATTCCTTCGAATTTACTTACGATTGAGAAATGTACATTTAGAGTACTTATAGCCCCTTTTTTAAAGGACATAGCTTATTAACGTTTTTATTTTATTTTTCCTTTATTCGTTTTTTTTTATTTAAAAAAAAAAATACTTTTTTAGAGCCCTGTGGATGCTAGTAATGGCAATACAATATCCTCGAATCCCATAAAACAACCCTCTGTGCCATCATCAAAATTGTATGCTCTCTCCGCAAACTTTTAATTTTCTTTTCTTAAAATCTAATGTTCATATCCTCAATTGACTTGTCGTAAAATTTTTGATTTTATAAAATGATAGGAAATATCTTAAAAAGTCTCTGAATCATCAGAAAAAAACAAAGCGAACACCGCGATCCAAAAAAATGGATACGAAATCAAAAACAAGAAAAAAAGGTCATTCGAAAAGAAAATAAAAAGGATAGCACTTAAAAAAAGAGGTCATTATATATTACATCGAAAAAAATTATTGAACAATATTACAAATTGCATTTTCTGATTCTTGTACACGAGGAATTTTGAAATATTTACAAAATTAAAGTATGGGAAGGAGGATTATGTAAACTAAAGGAATGTAGTATGCTGTATATCACTATCCAACTGTCATAGAGCAGGAACACTTTGTTCCGAAGGATCAAAGAAAATACCGGAAAACGCCTCCATTAAAGCACGTTCATAGCCGAACCTCACTGAATATCCTCCCGCTCGACTCTCCTTTTTATTAACATTACTTTCGGTTATCCTGTATATAAATATAAACATAAATATATATTTTTTTTAAAAAAAAAAAATCAGTTATTTAGGTTATTAGTAGTAGAGGGGTTTTTTTTTTCTTTTAATTTGACAGCACAATAGAGGTTCTTTTTCTATTTTCTAATGCAATAAACTAATATTCTCATTAAAAGTAAAATTGAAACGTACAGATCATGATAACTCTCCAATACTTTATATCCCGTTGGTTCTTCATAGACTTCGTCAAGCGGTTCAAATTCGTCCATATTTTCTTTTTCTTTAATTGTTTCTGAATGTAAGGTAGCTGCCAGCCAAGAAGGAATATAGTTGTTACTTCGCGAAGGATATGAATTACTTAATTCATTTTGTTGTTTCAGAGCTGATGATCGTTTTAACGATGCCGATTGACGATTGGCAATAATGCGTTGTGCAGGAATGGCGGCGGTAGCCTAGCATATCGTTATAATTGTTTTGATATTCATGAAATAATAAATAATATATATTTATGTTTTCAAGCAACGGTATTCAAAACATAGGGATTCATCTCTTTTACCAGTTCTTTTATTAATCCTTTTTTTTCAGATTCTCTTTCCATCTTCTCTTCTTCCAATTGTTTCATATACATTTCTCTATTCACCAACTTGTCTTTTTTCTCCATTTCTTGCTGGTACTTGAAATACGCTGACTCATTAGACTAAATAACAAATTCGCATATTCAATTTAGTCTTTCTATCCTTTTTAAAATAGGGTGTACCTTTTGAATTTAATCGAGTTTCTTAGGTTTACCTTTAGAGCTTCGTTCGCCACAATTGTTTCTTTGTTCTCCTTTTCATATTGTTCTATTTCTTTTTCAGTTTTGTCTGCATCAACATTATGAATAAGGTTAAAGACTGGATATGGGATTACATATATATGTATGGGAAAAGAATTAAAAATAGATTTAGTAAACGGATAGGTTTCAAATTAATATATAATTTAAAATGTGTTGAACAACTTACTGCGCTTTTCCACTAATTCCAAGTAGTCATTATAGAATCGTAATGATTTAAAGTCGTCTGCACGTTTATTGTATCTTTTGGTAACCCAAAATAAAAAAAAGGGGAAAACAATATATAAATGAATAGTTTTCATATTGATATTCATAAGAATAGATGAGTTTCCAAAAATGATATGAACAAATTACAATTAGAAAAACACGAATTTCATACATTTTTGAAATTTTTTCTCTTATCCGTATTTCCTTTTCTACCGATACATCTTCGAATATTTGGGTTCGGAATTCATTTTTCCTAAGCATCTCAGAACATTCCGGACATGGTGCTGGACCAGCACTAAAAAGTCGGTCTATACAAGATTCGCACCTAAGTTTTTTTTTTTTTTGTTATGGTAATTGTTGGGAGGAGAGCATTGAAAGAAAAAAAGAGCGTCAGCATCATAATTTTCCTTGATGGATTAAAATCTCTTTTTACATTTTTGAGAAATTGTCTCATTCGAAATGACCAAATATGTTTTAAATTAAAAGAATGAAGCAAAAAAAAAAAAAGAAATGTATAGTTTACATTTTGTGGAAACATCGACTCATCAAGAGTTTCAAGTTGGGAGTAAGATATCTATCGCTTTTACAAATGGGACATTGCGTCTCTTGATCCTATATCAATCCAATAAAATCGACATTTCAATAAAACAAGTAAATTAAGGGGACTTTCGCGATTGGGTTAGGTCATACGACAAACTGCAATTACCTGAAAACTGGTAACAGAGGAAGCGAGAGAAGATTTTTTTAAAAATTTGTTCTTTGAATCCGCCAACATCTTGCTTGGTGGCATCCTTCCTTCTAAGAAAAGTATAATGGGTGTCGAAAGAAGAAAACGAATAGTTTACAAAGTCGCCTATTGCTAATCACGTAAGCTATGAATGTTAACTTCAAAAAAAAAAAAGGTGGATTTCCGCAAAATGATGATGTCATAAATAAATGAAATTTATACAGTATGATACAGTAACTCAGAGTTTCATTTAAATAAATGCACACAATTGTTATTACCACTTAAAATACTTGGATCATTCACATCATTCAAGGCAAAAACATCCACAGTATAAGTAAAAGTAAAATACGTTAAAGGCTACATGATCTGCAAAGTGGACATAATTTCATCCAAGTCTCCTAAGAATATGCCATCCAAAATTTATTATATTGATAGCTGAAATTATATTTTGTAAAATGAACTTGAACGATTTAGAATTTAAGTGAAGAGACTATAATATGAGGAGAAGATTCCGTTTCAATTATTAATAGGAAACCTATATCATGAATATTTAATAAACTCAATTTGAATGATGAGTCCTATAACACGTACGATATGATAAAAAATTCTCACTCGTCAGTATGAATCATATCTGACAGTTGTTCTCACAAAAACCAGTAAATTCATGATAAAATTCATTCCGGAAAAAATAAGAGAATAATAACAACGTTATAAAATGATCAAACGTTGTACGCTAAGAGAATTTATATACAATACTAATCGCATAAAAGCGCCAGTACTATTTATCTTCTCGACGACTCATACTTTAAGATTATATTATCATAATTACAAGTTTATAGCCTGACATTCGGTTGTATTTAAATGCAATTCGTCGTGATTTTGGAAATACAATAATGGGACTGAAATCATAAAAATAATTTAAAAATATATTTCCATACAAAATATCCCCATTTATTAACTATTTATGTTTCCAGTGGTGTTGTCTACTACGTTTGATGTTTTAGACACCCATCGAAATATCCAATAGAAGACAAAAAATAAAGTTACCATAATTATAACGTACATACACAATTGTCTTTGGTGTCGTTTCGTTGCCATTCTTTTGATATTGTGAAGCGAAAATTGGATTTTCCCTTTCAGCGTTGAAAATGAGTTGGACTAAAAATAAATTTTAAATTTACAGATTTTACTGTTTAGAAGAAACTTTTGCAAGATTGCGCTGAAAATTCTGAACAAGGAAATTTCAAAAACCAGGGTGTCCGATTTTAAAGAAGAGAAGGGAGTTTCCTACCGCGCCATCTATCAAATGACTTTGATTGGTAACATCTTTATGAATGTCTATGGTAATCTTTAACAAGATATGAAAGTTATATGATCCCAAGATACTATTTAATAAACTAGGTAAGGTTATTTGATATGATATTTTGAATTTAATTCGAAGGAAAAATAAGTTACATTTTTTAGAGCAAAAATTTTTGAATCGAGTTCCTTTAATCGCATATCATTCTGCTGCTGATAAATATCGGCGGTCTCGTCTTGTCCTCGACCATGAGTTAAGAGGGGTGATTCGCCTTCAGTGCTCGGAAGGAGGGAATTCTTTCCTTTCAGTTTTCTAGCATTAGAAACTCAATGAATTAATTCAATAAGAAAAACTGCAATATTTTTTCTTTCAATTCCCTTACGGAAAAAAACAAGAATCCAAGAAAAAATTGCTATTAATCATTCCTACCCCATGGCATCTCCCGTCGTTCCAAAGTAAGAGGTCTTCCTCCTCTCCTCTTATCCCTTCCCCTCTTGCTCCTCGAAGATCGCTAAATTCTCGTTTTGGTTAGGTAGGATTTTTTTTGGCACACGAAAACGAAGCCTGTGACTGTTTCGCTGTCGAAATAGCCAGGAAGGGAGAAAGTGTTCATTTTTCCGACAAAAAGGAACACTTCCCCTTTGGATCCCGTCAATCCATGGACCCTTCGGTGGCTCGGAACGGCCAAGATCTTGCTATCCTGAAGCCTCCATCCCATCCTCTGTAAGTTTCGGTTTCCACTTGGAACTGTGAACATTCAAAGCATCTTTGTCACTCATGGAATTTTTTTTTTTTTTGGTGGTTTTTAGAAATTTTAATAAAATACTCTCTAGTTCCGTCGCACTAGATTCCACTCCACTACAGAGACTAGAAGCTGTCAACGACAAACTTGAAGAACTCGAAGAAAGCTTTATCATTAAAAATAGAAGTTTCCGACAGCAATTTGCTAACTTATATTTTGCACGACTCACTCAATTAAAACCTGCCGTCCTAAAAGTTGCCCGAAATCGATGGAGTTCTCTCCCTGGTAATTATTTCGATCATGAGGTTAGATTTTGAAGCACAAGAATTCAATGGATAAAAATTCATCTCATCCTATTTATATAGAACAACCCATCTACGTTTCTAAAGTACTTGATGTACGACCAGGGAAAATTTCTTATATCGTCGGCACATTATTCATGGACATGCCCATGAAACCTAATATCCTAGACGATATTACGAAGGAGGTACCTATTAATCCTTTGGGGTTTGATTTTTGATTTTTCGTTTAAATGTTTCTGTAAAATATATTTATCGTGAATTTTTTTTGTTTTGAATTTAAAAATATAGCGCTGGATTGTAGCTCCTCCGCCGCTGCCAAAGTATATAAGCGATAAAGATCGGATTGCGTTAGAGGATGAATCAGGACGTGTTATATTGACGGGGAATTGTCTAAAAATGGAATTGTTGGTTACAGGTCTGGATACATATATAAAGCTATCACATTTTTTATAAAATTTATCTAGTCATAATTTAGAAAAAAAAAAAGATCTCCAACTAGTAACATTGAATTGAATATCAAATTTAAAAGGAATCATTATAAGCGTCTTAGGGAGCGAGAATGCCAAAGGAGAATTTGAAGTAATTGATGTTTGCGAAGCTGGTTTTGCAGAACAACCTTCAAGAAAATTAATTTCAGGTATTAATGCACCGTTAAATTAAATATTTGTATTAATTTCAAATACATTACCATAAACCGAGATTAATTTGAAAGCGCCAACGCTATTTCAAAATCCCTTATTTAGACTCAGAAAACCCAAAATATATTGCTTTGATTTCCGGTTTAAATATTGGAGGAAATAAAAATGAATTAGAACTGCAACTGCTAGCCGAATATTTAACTGGTGAATTAGGCACTTCACAGGTAATTGTTTTACATATTAAAATAGTAGTTTTGGGTAATAAAAATTATTGAACTCATTTTTTTTTCTTTTTTTTTATGATAATTTTTTACTTTATACGACAAGGATCAAAACTTTTGTTCTAAAATCTGTAGAGTTATATTTGTTGGCAACTCATTAGCAGAACCTAAAACCATTGAAGACGAAAAAAAACCCGTGATTATATTCAACTTGTGCACGTATTTCAGCTTTGTGCGTAGTGAAGAAATATATCATTCTTATCTTAATTTTTTTTTTTTTGTTGGCGCTATGTCAGAAAAAATACGGCTATGATAGTAGTATATATGATTCATCTCCAGCACTTCAATTCGATGATATATTGACAGAGCTTTGTTCAACTATAGACATTGACATTATGCCAGGGAAACATGATCCTGCTAATGCTCACCTTCCACAACAACCAATCCATTATGCCATGTTTCCGAAATCCTCACAATATTCCACCTTTCATAGCGTAACAAATCCTTATTGGTGCAGCCTAGACAATACAATGTACGAATTTAACGATCACCTTTATTAGTTTATATGAATATTAATTGTTGATAATGTATAAATATATTGGAAATTCAAGACTTTTAGGAACTTCAGGTCAAACCATAGATGATATGTATAAGTATGTTGAAGGAGAAGATCGTTTAGGATTAGCCAAGAAAACTTTGACTTGGAGACATATCGCACCTTCTGCTCCGGATACCCTTTGTATGTTATACATTATTTAATATGCATGTTTCTCCCCTACCACATATTAAATTTCTAATTTAGATTTATAAAACTTGATAAATATATATGTGTTAGGGTGTTACCCCTTCCAAGATCAAGATCCATTTATTTTGACAATGACACCACATATTTATTTCGTTGGAAACCAAAAAGAATACGCCACAAGCTTGGCGGAAGGTAAATAGTTTTGAATGAGTATGGTTCCACCATGTACATTTTTTGTCTAAATTTTCAGATGTTTATCAATTTATAAATTTTATGTTTAGGTCCCGATGGGCAGAAGACTCGAGTGATAATGGTTCCTTCTTTTTCAGAAACAAGCACTATAGTTATTGTCAATTTATCAACTCTTGATTGTGAGCCATTAAATTTTGAAACATTTCAGAATGATTCTACATAATATTTTATCGAAGAGATTTTGTGGAGGGGGACAGGAGGAGAGAAATATATTGATATCGCAACAAGGGCTAATTGTACAACAATTTTTATTCACAAGACGCTAGGCTTAATTTTATTATACTGCTTAGAGGCCACTTCTTTAAGAAAACATTTAACTCAAATTTGATTGTTTTACAAATATATATTGAGACAGAGGGAATGCGAATGTGTACAAGAAATGACAAAACTGACATCGATTAAAGTAATTTTTTTTTTTTTTTTATTTTATTGAAAAAAGAAAAGTGG
>JADMIO010960159.1_pt1 | contig 10425 bp, 8 predicted proteins | sample 8958161 | NCBI WGS metagenome assembly JADMIO01 (sample SAMN16585339, study PRJNA669376) | soil metagenome | isolation source: Crop rotation soil | place: USA: Cullars Rotation, Alabama | collected 2011
GTGGTCATCGCAGCACCTTCGCGGCGCGTAGCTTTTGCAGCAATTCGTCAACCGAGCCAACCAGGATGCCCGCGCTACGCGGGGGCGGCGCTTCGACCCTCAACACCTCAAGCCGCGGCGCGAGGTCAACGCCGAGCTCGGCGGCGGTGGTTTTGGTCAAGGGCTTAGCGCGCGCCTTGATGATGCTGGGCAGGGAGGCGAAGCGTGGCGTGTTGAGACGCAGGTCGACGGTGATGATGGCGGGGAGGGGCATCTCGACCGTCTGCAGCCCGCCATCGACTTCGCGCGTCACGGTAGCCTTTCCGTCCCCAATAGCGATCTTGCTCGCAAACGTCGCCTGGCCGCGACCGAGGAGGGCGGCGAGCATCTGGCCCGTCTGGTTGGCGTCATCGTCGATCGCCTGCTTGCCCAGCAGAATGAGGTCGGGGTTCTCCGATCGGGCAATCGCGGCCAGCGCCTTTGCGATCCCCAGCGGCTCGCTTCGGCCGTCGTGGACAACGAGGATGGCGCGGTCCGCGCCCATGGCGAGCGCCTGGCGGAGGGTATCCTCGGCCTTGGCGGGACCGATGGAGACGGCGACGATTTCGGTTGCCGTGCCGGCCTCCTTCAGTCGCACCGCTTCTTCGACGGCGATCTCGTCGAAGGGGTTCATCGCCATCTTGACGTTGTCGAGCTCGACACCGCTGCCGTCGGATTTCACGCGCACGCGCATGTTGGCATCGACGACGCGTTTGACGGCAACCAGAACCTTCACGCTTTCACTCTCAAATTCTCGGGGTCGTAGAGCGGCGCGAAGTGCGCCTCTGCCGCGACCCGCTCGTTGGCGACGACGAGCTCGTATGTGCCCGTCTGCGGATCGGGGTGGCGGATGTAGCCGAGCCCGATGGGCTTGCCAATGGTGTAACCGTAACCGCCGGAGGTGAGGTAGCCCACTGGATCGCCATTGCGCAAAATGGTTTCGCGGCCAAGCAGCACGGTGTCATCGCGCCCAGTGGTCAAAGTGGCGAGGGTCTTGCGCTGCGGCCCGTTGAGTTGCGCGACGAGCGCCTCCCGGCCGAGGAACGGGAGATTTGACTTGAGCTTAACCGCCCATCCGAGCCCGGCCTCGAACGGCGTGTCGTTGGGTGTGATGTCCGAGCCCCAGGCACGATAGCCCTTTTCGAGCCGCAGTGACTCGAGCGCGCGATAGCCCACGGGGCGTATGCCGTGCAGCGCCCCGGCGCGCATCAGCGCGTCGAATACGTCGCCGGTGGCGGCCAACGGAATGTGAAGCTCCCAGCCCAGCTCGCCGACATAGGTGACACGCAGGGCGCGCACATCGTGGCCGGCGATGGGGACGATGCGGATGTGGCCGAAGGGAAACGCCGCATTGCCCACATCGGCGGTGGTGACTGCCGACAGCACGTCGCGGGCGCGTGGGCCCATCAGCGACAGCGTGCCGTAGTCCTCGGTGACATCGGTGATCGTCGCGTCGGCGTCTACGAGGATGTGGTCGGCGATCCATGCGAGGTCGTGGGTGCGGAAGCCGGTGCCGGTGACGATGTAGAAGCGGTCGTCGCTCAGGCGCGCCATGGTGAGGTCGGCCTCGATGCCGCCGCGCGAGTTGAGCAGTTGTGTGTAGGTCAGGCGGCCCACGGGCTTGTCGACATTGTTCGCGGCGATGGCGTTGAGAACCGCCGCCGCGCCCTTGCCGGTGACTTCGTACTTGGCGAAGGACGACTGGTCGAACAGCCCGACCTTTTCGCGCACAAGGCGGTGCTCGTCGCCCACCGGACCGAACCAGTTCTGGCGGCCCATCGAGTAGACGTCGCGCGCCTCGATGTTGGGCGACGCAAACCAGTTGGGGCGCTCCCAGCCGAGTTTCGAGCCGAACACCGCGCCGTGGGATTTCAGGCGATCATAGAGCGGTGAGACGATGCGGTTGCGGCCGGTCTCGAACTCCTCGTGCGGGAAGGCGACCGTGTAGTGCTTGCCGTAGGCTTCGAGCGTGCGCTCCTTAACCCACTCGCGATCGCAGTGGAGCGAGGAGAAGCGGCGGATATCCACGACCCAGAGGTCGAGCGGGGCCTCGCCGGTCATGGCCCATTCGGCCAGCGCCCACCCGGCGCCGCCGGCCGAGGCGATGCCGAAGGCATTGAAGCCGGCGCCGACATACATGTTCGCGCATTCGGGCGCCGCGCCGAGGATGAAGTTGCCGTCAGGCGTGAAGCTTTCGGGGCCGTTGATCATCTGCCGCACGCCGGCGGTTTCGAGCGCCGGGACGCGGGCGATGGCCTCGGTCAGGTGCTGCTCGAAATGTTCCCAGTCGTCGTCGAAGAGCTGGAACTCGAAGGGTCGCGGAATATCGCCGGTCGTCCACGCGATGGGGTCGGGCTCGTAGCCGCCCATGACGAGGCCGCCGACTTCTTCTTTGAAGTAGGTGCGGCGATCGGGGTCGCGGATGGTGGGCACGTCGGGCGCGAGGCCCACGATCTTCTCGGTGACGATGTACTGATGCTTGACCGGTTGCAGCGGCACGTTGATACCAGCCATCGACCCGATCTCACGTGCCCATTGCCCACCGCAGTTGATCACCGTCTCGCAGGCGATGGCGCCGTCGGTCGTCTCGACATGGGTGATGCGCCGGCCGTCCATGCGGAAGCCAGTGACGCGGATGCCTTCATGGATTTGCGCGCCGTGCATGCGCGCGCCTCGCGCGAGAGACTGCGTGATGTCGGAGGGCGAGGCCTGGCCGTCGGTGGGCAACCACGAGGCGCCGATGAGGTCGCTGGTTTCCATCAGCGGCCACATGGCTTTGACCTCTGCCGGCGAGATCAGCTGCATCTCCATGCCGAAGCTGCGCGCAGTCGTGGCGAGTCGCTTGAACTCCGTCCAGCGGTCGTCGGTCGTGGCGAGGCGCAGGCAGCCGGTCATCTTCCAGCCAGTGGCGAGGCCGGTCTCGGCTTCGAGCGTCTTGTAGAGCTCGACCGAGCGCTTCAGCACCTGGGTGATCGAAGCCGATGAGCGGAGCTGGCCGACGAGCCCGGCGGCGTGCCAGGTGGAACCGGAGGTAAGCTTGCCCTGCTCGAGCAGAACGACGTTCGCCTTGTGATCTTTGGCCAAATGATAGGCGGTCGAGCAGCCGATGATGCCGCCGCCGATCACCACCACCTGAGCGTGGGCGGGAAGGGTCATCGGGCGAACCGTTCGCGGAAGCCGGCCAGAGAGACTTCGAGCCGCGTGAAGTTTTCGGCGGCGTACCCCGTATAGTCGACGCCGTTACCGCCGAGGTGGATGGCGCTGACCAGCGACCACAGGGCCTCGCGCAACAACGAGGCAGCCTCCATCGCGGCATGCGCCCGGCGTGTCGTGTCATCGGCTCCGCCGAAGTACGCGGACAACAGCTCCTCGGACTGCGCCCGCGAGAAGCCGGAGTTGGACGAGAGGTTAGCCAGGTCGAACATTGCGGTGCCGAATCCCGCATATTCGTAGTCGATCAGCCAGAGCCGTCGGCCGTCATCGATGAGGTTGGCCGGCAGCAGATCGTGGTGGCCGGCGACGATCGGCAGTGGCTGCTGCGCGGCTTCGAGCTCGGCACTGATGGAGAGCCAGCGATTGGCGTCGGTCTCGCTTGCGCGGCCCGCTTCACGTAGCTGGCGAACATAGTCGCGGTTGACGTGAAAGACCCAGAAGATGAAGCCGGCGCCGGACATCGCGTTCGCCATGTCGCGATGGAACCGGCCCAATAGCTCCACTATCCGGGGGATATTGGCCCGCACGTCGTCAGCCGCGAAGACCTGGCCATCGATGAAGCGCGAAACCATGAGCCCGGGCTGGGCATGCACGATCTCGGGGCCGAAGCCCAGCGCATGGGCGGCGCGCCCGCACATCACCTCACGGTCGCGCTGCACGTGGTGAAACGGGAAATCGCGCGTCAGGCGAACGACGTATTTGCCGGTCGTGTCGGTGGCGGTGAAGCTCAGGTTGGAGATGCCGCCCTTGAGCACGGCAAAAACCGGGCGGCCGGACCAGATCGGCAGGGCCGCGAGGCGGCCTTCGATGTCCGGCTCAATCAAGAGGAAGTCCCGTTGCCCGCGTGATGCCGGGAATACCTAGCCCATCAATGCGTGCCGCTCAACGAAATCCGGGAGGCGCAAGGGATTGCCGTTTCAATCACCGAAACTGCTCCGAACGGGCGAGATTTCGCCGCGCTCAAGACGTTATCGCCGACTGTATTGTGTGCCGTGGCAAGGGATTGCAATATGCCGCGAGAGGGAATGGAGGGGGACAGATGCGCAGGCTGAGGAATGTCGCATGGCTGGTGACAGCGCTCGCGCTTGCCGTGCCGGTAGCGGCGGTGGGCGCCGAGGCCGGCGCCGGGACGGATACGGCCGGCACTGGAACAACTGCTCCGCCCGTTGCTGCACCGCCGGCACTCACGGCGCCGGATGTCGCGAGCGCGAGCCGCGACCTCGATGACCAGGATCCGTCGCCGTCTGCCGACGCGATGGCGTCGCTTACCCGTTCCAGCAGCGGGGTGGTGACGGAGACGCCGGCTTCGGCCGCGCTCAGTGCGGTCATTGCACAAGGTGATGGGGCCGAGCGGGGCGGCATCGGCGCGTCCCCCGAGGCGGCGGGCGGCAAGGGGTTGGCCGCGGTCAAGAACGCGACGCTTTATCCCTATCGTGCCGTGGGACAGGTCTACGTCACCTACGGCAAGAACACCTATGTTTGCACCGGCACGCTGATCGGTCCGAGTTCGGTCGCGACGCCGGCCATCTGTCTCTATGGCATAGAGGGCCAGCCGGTGTGGGCCGACGCGGTCGAGTTCTATCCCGCGGTCAACAACAACCAAGCGCCGTACAGTTCCTACAAGTGGGACACCGCCTCGATCATGAAGGGCTTTACCGATCCCACCCTTACCAGCGGTCTCGGCGGCGGCCTGCCGTTTGGCATCGGCCTCGTTATCCTGGCCCAGCCGGCGGGAGACAAGCTTGGCTGGTTTGGCTTCCAGACAGATCCCAACGACACCTACCAGCCGAGCGCCCTGAGCTATGGCGACGGCAAGGCGCAGAACAACATGTCGTCGGGCACCTGCACCATCGACGCCTCGCTGATGTGGCGCAGCTTCGCCATATCCAACCCGTGCCCGGCGATGGGCTGGGGCACGCCGCTCTATGTCACCGAACAAGGCGACAAGAGCGCCTATCTCACCGCCATGAACATCTGGAAGAACGACGATGGCAGCACGACCGCAACGCGTGTCAGCCCCATCATCTACCAGTGGCTGGTCGATAACCGAAAATAGGACAAGCATCATGATTCGCAGCTTCTTTCTGTCGCTTGCCCTGTCGTCGCTGCTGGCCCTTGCCTTCCCCGCGATGGTACAAGCCGAGGACACCGTCGTTCACGCCAAGGGCCACCTGCGCACGCCGCCGGCGGAGTTGGCGACCTTCCCGACGCCACCCGTCTATCGCGACTTCGTGCCGGTGGCGGTCGACCTGTCGGGCTACTTCCCACGCGTCGGCGACCAGGGTGCGATGGGCTCGTGCGTGTCCTGGGCGGTGGGCTTTGCGGCGCGCGCCTACTACGCACGGATGGTCGAGGGCCGCGACAATGCGGACCTAAGCAACGTGCCCAGCCCCGCCTTCATCTACAACGCGACACACGAGAAGAGTACGGACGACAATCCGTGCAGCAACGGATCCTACACGCCCAACGTGTTCAAGCTTTTGCAGCATGGGGCGATGTCGCTTGCCGACTTCCCCTATGACGGCAAGTCCTGCCCGCCGATAAGCCCCAAGCAAAAGCTCGCCGCGACCGACTTCAAGATCGCGGGCTTCTCGCTCGTGGGCACCTGGGACCCCAAGACCGGCGCCGCCGGACCCGACACCGTCGACGCCGTCAAGGCCGAACTGGCGCAGGGCCATCCGGTGATCATCGGCGTCGATCTCAATGACGACTTCGAGAACATGCACGGGCCGGCCGGGCTCAGCGTGTGGAACGCCGGTGCTATCGATCCCAGCGCTCCCTGGAGCGGGCACGAGATCACGTTGGTCGGCTACGACGACACCCAGCAGTCGTTCAAGTTCATCAACTCCTGGGGTCCGGAATGGGGTGACAACGGCTTCGGCCGGATGACCTACGACACGTTCCGGCAGCGTGCCGACGAAGCGTTCGTCATCGAGATGCCGGGCGACCCCGAAATCCCGCTGCAGGAGGCCGACTTCCGTCCCGATGTGATCGGTCCCGGCCCGATGCTGCGCACCGATGCCAATGTCGGCGCGGCGGCGCCAGGGGCGACGGTTGCGGTGGGCGGGCTCTGGTGCGGGCACGTCGATGTGGGCGGCCCGCCGGGCGCACGCAAAGCAGGGGGCTTCGTCAGTTCGGACTCGGCACTGGCCGACCTCAAGCAGCAGCTCGGCGACAGTGTCGATGCCAGCGGCGTCCAGATTGCGCCGTGGCCGTTGTGCGAAACGCGGCTTACCCTTGCCGATGCGCTCGCGGCTGAAGGCGCGCCCGACGCCGATGTGAGCGCCGGGGCGAATGGCGGGCACACTATCACCCTCGCGCCTCCCAGCGGCCACCTCTATGTCCTGAGCTATGGGGCCGATGGTTCCGAGCAGGTGGCTGACGCGAGCGGCGGCGGCACGGTCGACATTGCCGGAGGGATCGATACGGCGCTGCTGATCTCCTCGACGCAGCCGCTTTTCGTGAGCGTCCCCAATGGCGTGCCGGCGCGGCAGTTCCTCAACCAGCTACGGGCGGCGGTGATGAACGGCCAGGGCGGGGAGCTCACCGCGCGGCTCATCGCCCTGCCGTAGGTGATCATGCGGGCTTTCGCGCGGCGACTGCTCGTCGCGGCGGCGCTGCTGCTTGCGGTTGCCGCCCCGGCGCTCGCCGCCGACGCTCCACTCAAGGGCGTGGCGTTGGTCATCGGTCAGTCGGCCTATCGTGGGCTGCCGGTCCTGGCTAACCCGCACAACGATGCCGAGGCGATGGGCAAGCTGCTCAGCGAGCTCGGCTTTGCGGTAACCACCAGCTACGACAACGACCAGGCGGCTCTGACCGAGACGCTTGCGGCGTTCGAGGCCAGCGCCAAGGATGCGGGTGTCGCGCTGGTCTACTATTCCGGCCACGGCATCGAGGCCGGCGGCGAAAACTATCTGGTGCCCACCGACGCCGATCTCTCCACCCCGCAGAGGGCTGGCGCGACACTGGTGCCGGTCACCGCCATGCTTGACGCTCTGGCCAAGACCGTGCCGGTAACCATCGTGCTGCTCGACGCGTGCCGATCCGATGCCTTCCCCGCTGGAACGATGATCCAGCCACCGGGTGTCGATGCGCCGCTGGCTGCGGAGAGCACGGGCCTCGGCGAGCTGCGCGGACCAACACCGATCGCCAAGCCCGGCGTGCCGGCGGACAGCCTGGGCATGGTCATCGGCTTTGCGGCCTCGCCGGGGCAGCCGGCGCTCGATGGCGCGCCGGGCGAGCCCAACTCGCCTTATGCCGCGGCCCTGCTCAAGCACCTCAGCGCCGGCGGCTATTCTTTCGGCGACGTCATGACGATGGTGAGCGAGGAAGTTTACCTCAACACCAAGGCGCGTCAGCTGCCTTGGGTCAATTCTTCGCTGCGCCGGATCCTGAGCTTCGGGACGCCGGTGGAAGTGGCCGAGGGCGACAAGGCGGCGATCCGTTCGGGACACCGCGCGCTGCTGTTGCAAGTTGCCGCGACACCGCCGGAGTTGCGCGCCACGGTGGAAACCGTCGCGGCGGCGAACGATGCGTCGCTGACCCAGGCCTATGCGTTGCTCGGGGCGGCGGGCGCGGAAGCCGCCGATCCCGCGCTCATCGAAAAGCAGATTGCCAATGGGCTGAAGCAAGCCAAGCGGTTGTTGACGCGCGTCTCGTCGGCGGACATCGAGGATGCCGAGCTCAAGTCGATCGTCGAACTTGCCAACGAGGCAGCGAACGAAGGTGCCCTCAAGGAGTCGGTGATCCTGTGGGACCGTGCCGCGGCGCGTGCCGCCACCCTCACCGGCGATCTGACTGGTGCCGATGATGCTCAACGCACGCTTTTTTCCGACATCTTCGCGGCGAGCGCGGATGCTGCGGCGCTGTCACTGGACTACCGCAAGGCTGCCGATCGCTACGGGCAGGCGGGTGCCCTGCTGACCGAGCTCGAGCCCGAGGTCGCCAACAACCTCAAGCTGCAACAGGCGACGCAGCTCGAGTTCCTCGGCGAGTTCGGCGGCGACACGCAGGTCCTGCTCAACTCCCTGCAGCTTTACGACGAGGTCATGACGTTCCTCGACGCGGAGGGTTCGGACGACGACTGGGCCACCGCTTACAACGAGTTCGGCTACGCCCTGATGATCTATGGCGAGCGCCAGGCGGACGACGAATATCTCGGCGATGCCGAGCACGCCTTCCAGCAGGTCGCGGGGATCTGGACCAAGCTGACCAAGCCCGTCGACTGGGCGCGCGTCCAGAACAACCTCGGGAACGTCTACGCAAGCATGGGCGACCGGTCCGACGACCCGCAGCGCTGGCAGCAGGCCGAGACGGCGTACAGCGACGCGCTTTCCGTCTGGACCGAGGCCGACAATCCGCTCGATTGGGCGCAGGCGCAAAACAATATGAGCACCGTGCTGCGGAGCCTGGGCAACTTTGGCGAGGACCCCAAGCTCCTGCGGCAGGCCGCCGAGGCCTATCGCGCGGCATTGCGGCAGTGGACGCCGCAGGCCGTGCCCTACGATTTTGCGCTGGCGCAGAACAACCTGGGCAACGCTCTCACCGACCTCGCCAAGTATGCCGACGCCGACAAGAATTATGCCGATGGACTCGCGGCCTACGCCGCAGCGCTCAAGATCTGGAGCCAGCAACGCCAGCCGCTGCAGTGGGCCGCGGTGCAGAACAATATCGGGGCTGCCTACGCCACGATGGGCCGCGACGAAGAGGGGATCGATTCCCTCGGGGCGGCGGTCCAGGCCTACACCCTTTGTCTTACGGCGCGCACCAAAGACAACGATCCGCGCAACTGGGCGTTGACGCAGTTCAACCTCGGGCTGGTGCTGACCGACATTGGCGACCGGACGAAGGAGCCGACGGACTGGAAGTCGGCCGTGGCGGCGTTCGAGGCGGCGCTCGAAGTCTACGACCCCGACAATTCACCCGAGGACTGGGCGGACAGCCAGGAATATCTAGGCTGGGCCGAGGCAAATCTGGGTGCCCTAACCGGCGACCGGACGCTGGTCGAGAAGGGACGCGCGGCGGTCGAGACCGCCTATGACTACTACAAGGACCGCAACGGCGCCGAGGAATATTACCAGGACAAGTTCGCCGCCATCGACAAGCTTCTCGCTTCGGTCTCGTGATCGTCCGCCAAGGCCCTGCTTTGCCCGGCCGATGGGTGCCCCTTTCGCTCGATCCGTCCACGCTGGATGCTGCCATCGCCGCTGACGACGCCCGCCGCGGAGGTCAAGACGCCCGAAGCGAACCTGATGGGATGGGAGACCCTGCGGCGGAGCAAGCTCGATGTGTTGATGAGGATCGGGACATCGACCAGGGACCGCGCCCGCATCCAGCAGACCTACGAGGTCGCCCGCAAGACCAAGTCGGTGCTGACGGCGCTGGGGTCGCCGGACGCGGGCATGTTCGACGGCATGTTGACCACGATGGAACAGGTGCTGGAGATGATGGCCGAATAGGTTGCGCCACCGGGCGCAGCGGCTATGGTCGCGCCGGGCATTTTCTGGAGATTCAGCGGTGCATATTCTCGTCATTGGTGCGGCCGGCATGGTCGGGCGCAAGCTCACCGACGCACTGGTCAAGGCAGGGCAGGTGGGCGGTAAGCCGGTAGAGCGGCTGACGTTGGCCGACGTGGTGGCGGCAGACGTGCCCAAGGGCCTTGCCGGCAAGACCGAAGCGCTCGCCGTGGACCTCAGCGAGCCCGGCGTCGCGGCGGGGCTGGTGGCGAGCCGGCCGGACCTGATCTTTCATCTCGCAGCGATCGTCTCGGGTGAGGCTGAGGCGAATTTCGAGAAGGGGTACCGTATCAATCTCGACGGCACCCGCTATCTGCTTGAAGCGATCCGGCTCGAGGGCATCAAGGCGCCGTACTTGCCGCGGCTGGTGTTCACCTCCTCGATCGCGGTGTTTGGCACGCCGTTCCCCGAGGCAATCGGCGACGAGTTCCTGTCGGCGCCGCTCACCAGTTACGGCACGCAGAAGGCGATCGACGAGCTGCTGCTTAACGACTATTCGCGCAAGGGCTTTGTCGACGGCGTGGGTATCCGGCTGCCGACCATCGTGGTGCGGCCGGGCAAGCCAAACCTCGCCGCGTCGGGGTTCTTCTCCAACATCCTGCGCGAGCCGCTGGTAGGGCACGAGGCCTTTCCAGCACAGTGGGATCCGAAGCTTGGAATTCACGTGACTTGAAGTCGC
>JADMIO011441870.1_pt1 | contig 10425 bp, 10 predicted proteins | sample 8958161 | NCBI WGS metagenome assembly JADMIO01 (sample SAMN16585339, study PRJNA669376) | soil metagenome | isolation source: Crop rotation soil | place: USA: Cullars Rotation, Alabama | collected 2011
TTCAGTAAATAATAAACCTGTTCAGGATCAAAGCCCCCATACACAGGCGTGCCTGTATTTGGAGCGTGTTTCGGATCCAGTCCGTCAATATCAAAACTTAAGAATATTTTATCCGGAAGCTGGTTGATAATATCGTCAACAATCTGTTTCCAGGTTTCACCTTCGTACTGTCGTTCTTTAATATGTTTATCGAAGAAAGTAATAACTCTTCCGTTGCTGTTTTGTATATAGTTAAATTCTTCCTGCGAATAATCACGAATGCCTAATTGTACCAGTTTAGTCACTTGCGGAACTTCTTTTAAGGTATTGTACATGATACTCGCGTGACTGTAAACAAAATCCTCGTAGCCCGCGCGCAGGTCGGGATGGGCATCTATTTGTAATATTCCAAATTCACCATGTTTTTCGGCGATTGCTTTAAAGTAACCGAGAGGAATGCTATGGTCGCCACCTAAAAGCGCCACCAGTTTGCCCCGGTTCATTAAACCTTTAGTCTGTTCGTATACCCATTCATTGAGATATGAGCCTCCGGCGTTGATATCCTTCAGTGATTTACACATGAAGGCATTTTTGTTCAATTCTTCACCACGGGATATATAATCGATGTATAATTCTGCCTCTTTTCGGAGGTAATCGCTTTTTAACAAAATTTTTTTATCGGCAGGTCGAAGGTAATAGCCCTGTTTCCAGATATCCGGATATTCGGTATCAAAAACGTCTACCTGCATACTCGCGCGGAAAATATGCTCGGATGCCCGGGCCGTTCCGGCGGTATAACTTACCGTAACCTCCCATGGAACAGGGAGTATCACCAGTTTTGCCTCATCTTCGGTGATAGGGAACCCGTAAATATTGTTCGTAGGATTACTGGCTGCGTTAGGATCAAAGTCTGAAAAATTGCCCATTTTAAATCTCCATTTTTTGAAAAGCGATGCAAGGTATAAAACTTCTGCCGCAAGTTCGCATGTACGCGGGGTCCTCTTCGAGAGACCGCCGCGTGAACACTTGCTGCTGTCGAAGCGGGGTCTCTCGAAGAGGACCCCGCGTTAAACTATTACCAAGACGATCGTTTTTCAATTAACTTTGCATGCGAATGAAAAAAGTACACGTTGTAATGCTTGTAGGGATCGCCGCGGTGATCGCTTTGCTGGTGAGTTTTATGGGTGACCTTTCGACTTACGAAACGTTAGCTTCGGCGCGGCAGAAAGAAGGAAAAGCTGTTACAGTTATCGCCAAACTGGATAAAAGCACACCAATAATTTACAATCCTGCCACAAACGCAAACTATACATCTTTTTATGTGACAGATTCACTCGGCACCCGTGCTAAAGTGGAATACCATTTCGAGAAACCTTACGACATGGAAAAAAGCGAACGTATTGTACTCAAAGGAAAAATGAAAGGTGATGTGTTCGAGATTACCCGTAAAGATGGAATTCTGATCAAGTGCCCTTCTAAATACAAAGATGATCCTAAAGCAGCTCAGAACAACCTGAGCAAAAATTAACGTGCAGCAATGAATTATATTGGTGAACATCTTCTGCCAGGTCAAATCGGTTATTTCCTGGTTGTACTTTCTCTTGTCTCTTCATTAATAGCTTCGATAGCTTATTACCGTTCAACGGTTGCTGTTAATATCGACGATCAACTAAGCTGGAGAAAAATAGGCCGCATCGCATTTACTATTGATGCGATATCTGTAATGGCTGTATTTGCTATTATTTATTATATTATTTCCAGTCATTATTTCGAATACAATTATGCATGGAGCCATTCTGATAAATCACTCGGACTCGGATATTTAGTGTCCAGTATCTGGGAGGGGCAAGAAGGCAGTTTTCTTGTATGGACCGTATGGCACGGAGTACTCGGATTAGTACTGATCAGAACTGCAAAAAAATGGGAAGCGCCTGTAATGACTGTAGTAAGTTTTGTGCAGGTGTGCTTCGCAACAATGGTACTGGGTTTATATGTATTTGATTTTAGAATAGGAAGTAATCCATTTTTATTAACTCGCCAGGTATTTCCCGACGCTCCGATTTTCGGTCTCGCAGATTATATGAATAATGCAGGTATGCAGGATGGAAATGGATTAAATCAAACACTGCAGAATTACTGGATGGTAATACATCCGCCGATATTATTTTTGGGATTTGCTTCTACTATTGTTCCATTCGCATATGCCTTTGCAGGTTTATGGAAGAAGGATTATGCTGGCTGGATAAAACCGTCTTTGCCCTGGTCACTATTCTCCGCAGCAATATTAGGATTAGGAATTATGATGGGTGCGAGATGGGCCTATGAATCATTGAGTTTTGGTGGATACTGGGCATGGGACCCTGTAGAAAATGCATCGATGGTACCGTGGCTTGTACTTGTTGCGGGAATTCACACACAGCTGATATTCAATGCAACAGGTCGTTCACTGCGGCCGACATACTTTTTCTTTATTTCCACATTCGTATTAATTCTTTACTCAACTTATTTAACACGTAGCGGCGATCTGCAGGATACATCTGTCCATGCATTTACAGGTTCAGGGCTTAACTGGCAATTACGTGCATTTGTTCTCGTATTCATGTTGCCGGCATTAATATTATTTGCAGTTAGATATAAACAAATTCCATCCATACAAAAAGAAGAAAGTAATTATTCTCGGGAATTCTGGATGTTTATAGGATCCCTTGTATTATTTCTTGCGGGTTTCTTTATTTTATTATTTACTTCTTTACCTGTGGTTAATAAAATATTCGGAACGAATTTCACCGTTGGCGCCGATGTTGAGTTTTTCTACAACAGGATACAGGTATTTGTTGCGATAGTATTGGGTATTCTTACTGCAATAACCCAGTATTTAAAATATAAGAACACCGATAAAAAATATTTTGGTAAAAAAATATTAATACCAACAATTGTATCGCTGCTGATTGCTGTGGCTATTTCTGTTTTCGGAAATATTAATTATTACACTTATGGTGCAGGGTTTTTAGCAGCTATCCATCTTGCAATATTTGCTGCTGTTTATGCGGTTGTTGCCAATACCGGGTATATCTGGTCGGGCTTAAACGGAAAATTAAAAGCAGCAGGTGCATCTGTCGGACATATAGGTTTCGGATTAATGCTTGTCGGTATTTTAATTTCTTCTTCTAAAAAAGAATTACTCTCGGTAAATACGCTCAACCCGTTAAATTTTGGAGAAGGCAGTGATCAGAAAGGAGTTGAGAATCTTACTTTATTTAAAGGGATTCAGACCGATATGGGTAAGTACTGGGCCACTTACCGGCAGGATAGTATTGATAAAAAAAGCAAAAGAACGTATTTCCATATTGGAATGAAACGCAAGGACGGAAAGGCTGATTTTGAACTTAAGCCTAATGTGATTAAAAATACAAAAGGGCAGGAGGGACAATCCGCTAACCCTGATGCTAAACATTACTGGAACCGTGATATTTTTACATATGTAACTTATGCGGAAACAATGTCGGAAGGGGAGGATACCGCACAGTTCAAAACGCATTCGATGAAAGTAGGGGATACCGCATTTTATTCGAATGGGTTTATCATACTTGAAAAAGTTACGCCTAACCCATCTAACGAGCGATACCATTTTACGAAGGAAGACACGGCTCTGATGGCGGAATTAAAGGTTATTGCTAAAGATGGAAGAACACAGCGATCACTTCCTGTTTTTCATTTGAAAGATAATATGCCGCGCTACCTGCTGGATACTGTGATTTCCCAAGGACTCGCCATTGGCCTGATGCGCATCATCGATAAGGAACATCTTGGTATCGGCGTAAAAGAATCCCAGAAGCTTACACCTTTCATTGCACTAAAAGTACTGCAGTTCCCGTTTATCAATGTACTATGGCTCGGGATGATCCTGATGGTGATTGGATTCATCATGAGCATGGTAAAAAGGGTAAAAACCGCTAGAAACTAAGCAGTTACCATTATTTATTGCGAAAACGGTCTTCCGGATTATGACGTAGATTGATTATGTATTAATTTAGCAGGAATTTAATGAACCCGATAAGAAAGATTATATTAGTGTTGTTACTGTTTACAGGTATGTCAGTTTCCGCCCAGGACACAATTGATCCTTCTATTCCCATGCCTGAACTTGGACCAAATGATACAATTCCCGTACCTGCAAGGGTAGTAGATGGAGAAGTCATCCCCGGCGGAAGTATGGAATGGGTTTGGGTGCAGGTTCCTTATCCAAAACATCTATTGAAACGCAGGCAGGAGTGGACAAGGCTCCGCAATGCCGTTTATGTTACCTATCCCTACGCAAGAAAAGCAGGTTATGTTATCAATGACATTAATAAAAATCTTGAGGGAGTAACCAACAGCAGCGATCGTAAAAAATATATTAGATCGAGAGAGAAGGATCTTAAAAAAGAATTTACTGCCCCATTAAAAGATCTTTCTGTTTACCAGGGTAAAGTGTTGATGAAACTGATCAACAGGCAAACCGGTAATAATTGCTACGAAATAATCAAAGAATATAAAGGCGGATTTAATGCAAGGTTCTACCAGACCGTTGCCTTTGTTTTTGGCAGTAATCTCAAACAGCCTTACGATGCAATTAATGAAGATAAAGTGATTGAAGATATCGTAATGGAAGTAGAGAGAATGTACGGTCGCCGCTAATATCCCCCTTTGAAAAAGGGGGTGGCGCCAGGCGCCGGGGGATTTCTACAACTTGCTTATCTTTTCAATCAAACCCGTCGTTGAAAAACCTTCTACAATCGGATTAATTACTACCCGACCGCCATTGGCGATTACTTCTTTTGCACCAGCAATCTGTTCAACAGTATAATCTCCGCCCTTTACAATTACATCAGGCATAATTGCTTTAATTAATTCAAGAGGAGTTTCTTCTGCAAATAATACTACTGCGTCAACAATTAATAACGAAGCAAGAAGTAATGCGCGTGATTGTTCGTCGTTAACGGGCCGGCCCGGTCCTTTTAATTGTTTTGTACTTGTATCAGAATTTAATCCTACAACTAAAAAATCTGCTTCTGATGCTGCCTGTGAGAGTGAAGCGATATGTCCCCGGTGAAGAATATCAAAACATCCATTTGTAAATGATATTTTTTTTCCTAATATTCTTTCCTGTGCAATTTTATGCTGAAGTTCCTGCAGGGTAAATATTTTTTTAGCGACACTACTGGTATTCTTCATTACTGATCTTTTTTCTTTTATTCACTATAGGTAATAAGAGAAAAGCAATTGTTCCAAATAAAATAACAAAGCCTGTTTGTGCGAACCATATCAGCATGCCCAGCGACAATCCTTTTTCAGGAGTTACACCATACAGCATCATCACCTGCTGAACTGCATATTGAAAAGAGCCTATTCCACCGGGAGAAGGAATGATCATACCAAAACTGCCGAATGTGAGTGCTGATAATGCTCCTTTAATTCCATATTGCAGCATATCCTGCATCGCATAAAATCCCATATAGGTGCTATACAGGTATAATCCCCATATTAATATTGAATGTAGAATAAATAACCACTTATTTTTTATATGCCTGATGCTGATCAATCCCTGCCACACTCCCTTAAATACATTTTTAGTTTTTGCAACAAAGGGAAGATGGTTCAGTCTTCTGAATAACCAGAATAATAATAATAAAAATGCAAATATTATCAGGAGCACCATTAATACTTTCAGTATTGAAAAAGTTCCTGTTTTCGAGGTAAAGAACCTGCTGAATATTTGTTCTGAAAAATGACCGATAATACTGTATTGTGAAAATATCGTGATGAGCATGATAATGATAAGGCTCAATACATCAATTGCTCTTTCGGCGACGATAGTTCCTACTAATTTATCTGCAGGTACTTTTTCATAACGGGCAAGTATGGTGCATTTCAGCACTTCGCCGAGTCTTGGTACCGCAAGATTTGCCCAGTAGCCTACCATTACCGCGAGAAAAGTATTTAATGTAGTTGGTTTATATCCCAAAGGTTCCATTAATATTTTCCAGCGTAATGCGCGGACAAAATGGCTGACCAGCAACATTAATACTGCAGGTATTAAATAAATATATTTTGCTCCGGATAAATCGCTGATAATTGTGTTCCAGTCGGATTTACGAAGTGTGAGCCATAGAAGGAATATTCCAAGTCCGAGGAAAAAAACATACTGGATAAGGTTCAGGAGTTTTTTGTTCATTATATTTTATTTCCTTCTTTAGGGAAGACGATCCATGGTTTAAACGATTTTGCTTTATCAAAATCCATTCTTGCGTATGAAATAATAATAACAATATCGCCAACGGCTCCTTGCCTTGCGGCCGGTCCGTTTAAACAACAAACACCCGATCCTCTTTTCCCTTTTATGATATAGGTTTCAAGGCGTTGGCCATTATTTACATTTACGACCGTTATCTTTTCATTTTCAATGAGGTTAGCTCCATCCATCAGGTCTTCATCTATGGTAAGGCTGCCTACATAATTCAGGTTGGCTTCTGTAATAACCGCCCTGTGTATTTTTGATTTTAGTACTTCAATTTGCATAGCAGGCGCAAAACTAATTAAAAAGCACTGAATCAAATAGTCATGTTATCTATCAGCCTGATTTCTCCCAGGAATGCAGCGATCAGTGCGACAAGGGGTTTTGTTTCGGAAGACTCAAGCGAATTGGCATCGGCAATTGCAACGTAATCGACTTTAAAGCCCTTTTCTTCCAGTTGTTGTTGTGCGTTCTTCCTGAGTTCTTCAATACCGACTGATCCAAGGCTATCTTTAATGTATATTAATGTTTTATATATCGTAGATGCTTTAATTCTTTGTTCCGGAGATAATCGGAAGTTGCGACTGCTCATGGCCAGTCCGTCTGATTCACGAACGGTAGGGCAGGCAATCAATTCGGTATCCAGGTCGATAATTTCAATCAGTCTTTTAACAACCATACATTGCTGGTAATCTTTCTGTCCCATATACAGGCGATCAGGTTGAACAGCTTTTAATAAACGCGCCATAACCTGGCAGACACCCTGGAAATGCCCGGGTCGGTATTTACCTTCAAGTAGAGTTTCCAGTTTGCCAAGATCGTACTGTTCAAGATGATTAACACCGGAGGGATAAATAGCATCTACGGACGGTAGGAATAATATGCTGGCACCAGAATTAGCCAGCAATTTAATGTCTGATTCGCGCCTGTCAGGATACTTCTGAAAATCGTCTTTATTATTAAACTGGGTAGGATTAACAAATATGCTGCAAACCGTAACATCACTGCGCTCGGAGCAAATACGGATAAGGTTAAGGTGACCTTCATGAAGCGCTCCCATGGTAGGAACAAACCCGATTGAGAGCCCTTTGAGCTTACGATTACGCAGGAACTCAGCTAACGCTTCTGGTTGGTGTATAATGGTCATTTTGTATAAATCCCTTACCTTTGCAAACTATTTTAAAATATCTAATGCTGACAAAGAAAAGAATTTTATTTATTGCTAACGAAATGTCTCCCTACCTCGAACTTACAGAGTTTTCAGAGATCATCAACCGGTTGGCAATAAAGGCAAATGATAGCGGCTTTGAAGTTCGCTGTATTATGCCTCGCTTTGGCATTATTAACGAAAGGCGCCACCGCCTGCATGAAGTGGTTAGACTGTCAGGTATTAATGTTTCTATCGATAACGACGACTATCCTCTCCAGATCAAAGTTGCTTCTCTTCCCAATGCAAGATTACAGGTTTATTTTCTTGATAACGAGGACCTTTTCAAACGCAAATATATTTTTAACGACGAGAATGAAAAATGGTATGACGACAATGGTCTTCGAACTGCATTTTTCTGTAAGGGCGCACTCGAAACCGTTAAAAAATTCGGATGGCCACCTGATATTATCCATTGCAGCGGCTGGATGACAGGATTAATTCCATTGTATCTAAAAACTTATTATAAAAAAGAACCGGTATTTGCACATAGTAAAGTAATATTTTCTGTTGGTCCGGAGACCTTTAAAGAAAAGCTGGATGCAGATTTCATGAAGCTGGTCAATATTAATGGCGCACTGAAAGAAAAGGACCTTGAGCCTTACAAAGACGTCAATAATTTTGCGTTGATGAAAGGCGGAGCAACTTATGCCGATGCTATTACATTCGGCGCAGAGGATATCGATAAAAAGCTTGTAGAAGAGTTCGGAAAAGTGCGTGGTAAAAAGGTACTGAACTATAATGCTGAATCTGATTTAACAGACTATTTGCAGTTATATACCGATCTTTCCCGATAGGTTTAAACTCATTCAACTACTATAATCAAACTCTACGTGACGAGTAAATTAATAGCTTCTGCAACTGTTCTGCTTACCACTATCCTTTTTATCGGCGCCTGCAATAAAATCGATACTACAACACTCGGAGGCGATCTGATTCCTGATGTAGATAATGTCAAAACTTTTGAAACAATTCTTGATGTAGTCAGCGACAATCAATTATTCGATGATACGACCAGGATGCTGTATAATTCTGATCACGCACTTGGCATTATTGAAAATGATGCGGAGTTTGGAAGAACAGAAGCTGCTATTTATTCTTCATTCACACCAACTGCCTATAAAGCATCTCCTTTTTCAAGAAAGGATTCTGTAATAATTGATTCAGTTGTTTTATCACTGGCTTACACAAATGTATTCGGCGATTCAAATTCTGTTCAGCATATTGAGGTAAAAGAAATTTCACCTTCCGCCAGTTTCACAGATTCGATTTATGCATTGAATTCTCCTGATTTTCCTACCGAATCAACAATACTCGGCGCAGCGGATATCAGCTTTAATCCATTAAGTGATTCATTGTTTTACAGAAATGGGTTGGATACTATCCGCACAAAAAATGAAATGAGGATTAAACTCGATACGTCATGGGCGAGAAGATTTGTGAATTATGATACTTCTGCCGGTCAGCCTTATTACAGCGACACATTATTTAAGCAACAGTTCAAGGGACTTGAAATAAAGGCAACCGAAGCTTCTCCAATTAAAAAAGCGCTCGCTTATTTTGATCTTGATGATAATGCGAGATCGAGAATTACATTTTATATCAGGAAACCAAAAGGCGCGGTAACAGATACTGCTGTTGTTGCATTTGTTTATACCAGCGATCCTCACGCCAATATTATCAGGACAACTCCTGCAAATAATTATTTCGCTAACGTGAATAACGGTATCCCGAATGATGAGCTGTTGTATATTAAAGCTTCACCTGGTTCTTATGCAACAGTAAAAATTGCCGGACTGGATACATTGATGGATAGTTTAAAGGTTATTCACCGTGCGGAACTGATTTGTGAAAAAGCCCCTTCGATGGAAGATTTTTACAGTGTTCCAACCCGTTTATTTGTCGAAGCGATCAATGCCGCAAATGATTCTTCATTTACGATCAGGAATGATTTTATACCGACGACAAGTTCTCCCCGATATGAAGTGAATTCATTAGGAGGAAACTTCAGTAAAAATAAATATGTTTTTACGTTGACAAGGTATGTTCAGAGTCTTGTTACTTTTAAGTTTCCAAACCCGTCGTTAAGGATTTCGGCACCGTTCACTACTCGTCCTTATTATGTCAATCCTAACAGTACCATTCTGGGTCCTAAACAATACCTGGTTATCACTGAACCTGCTGCATTTGGAAGGGTGATCCTTTATGGTGGAGCAAATCCAGATGCCAGTAAGAAGATGCGTTTAAGAATTATTTATTCGAAAATATAATTTAACATATAGGGACTCAACTTATCTTTGCCCCGTTTTTAATTTCATTATAAACCTGTAAAAATTCATATATAAGTCATGCCTTACTTATTTACTTCAGAAAGTGTTTCCGAGGGACATCCAGACAAAGTTGCCGACCAGATTTCAGATGCGCTGATCGATAATTTCCTGGCTTTTGACCCTCAATCCAAAGTAGCCTGCGAAACGCTTGTTACTACCGGGCAGGTTGTACTTGCAGGAGAAGTAAAATCTAAGGCATACCTCGATGTGCAGGAAATTGCCCGTGGTGTAATCCGTAAAATCGGTTACACTAAAAGTGAATACATGTTCGAGGCAAATTCATGCGGAATTTTGTCGGCTATACATGAACAGTCTTCAGATATTAACCAGGGTGTAGACAGGAAGAAAAAGGAAGAGCAGGGCGCCGGCGATCAGGGTATGATGTTCGGTTATGCAACCAACGAAACAGAGCATTATATGCCACTGGCACTTGACCTGGCTCATAACCTGTTGATTGAATTAGCTGCTATTCGCAGGGAAAAGAATTCTAAGATGCCTTACCTGCGTCCCGATGCAAAGAGCCAGGTAACACTGGAATATGATGATAATAACCAGCCGGTGCGTATTGATGCCATCGTAATCTTTCCAGCACAGTGGGATCCGAAGCTTGGAATTCACGTGACTTGAAGTCGCGG
>JADMIO011525546.1_pt1 | contig 10425 bp, 7 predicted proteins | sample 8958161 | NCBI WGS metagenome assembly JADMIO01 (sample SAMN16585339, study PRJNA669376) | soil metagenome | isolation source: Crop rotation soil | place: USA: Cullars Rotation, Alabama | collected 2011
CCGCGACAACTTGTCCACGTGGAATTCTAAGCTTAGGATCCCAATGTGCTGGAAAGGGTCACCGCCCAGCACCGCACCCGACCGGATCAGGGCACCCAGATCCGCATCTCCGCGGTCCACGCGGACACGTAGCCCAGGTTGTCGCGCGAGCGCACGCGAAGGCCGTAGTAGTGGCCGTGCGCCCGGCTGCCCAGTGACAGGGACTTCGCGGTGGTCCCGCTGCGGATCGTGGTCCAGGTGCCCGTGCCGACGCGGTACTGGACGTCGAAGTTCTTGAAGCCCGCAGTGTGGGTCTGCAGCTTCGTGTCGGCGCCGGTCCACGACCAGGAGACCGTGGTGCCGCTGCGAGCGACCGTGCTCATCTTCGACCACGGGAGCGTGTGGTCCTTCGATTCGCTCAGGTCGCCTGAGACGTACGTCCGGCCGCTCGAGCTCACGGCGGCGCCGAGCCCGATGTAGTTGAGGGTGGAGCTCATCAGGATCTGCCAATGGATCGAGCTCGCCTTCCACGCGTTGAAGACCGTTTGGGCGACATCCGGATACGAGCTCCAGGCGATGACCTCGCTGACGCGGTAGTACTGGATGCCGTACTTGTCGAAGACGCAGCTCAGGCAGCTCGGGTGGGCCATCACGTTGTTCTTCGCCATCGTCGTGGCGCGATCACCCGCGAGCTTCCCGAGCGGCGTCCACGTCCGCAGCGACACCAGACCGCGCGAGATCCGGGCGTTGTTGATCAGCGTGAGCAGCTTGGCTTCGATGGCGTCGGGCGTGGCGCCGCGGACCTCGGCAGGGTGGGCGACGGGGCCGAGGCCGGTCGCGACGACGGCGGCAAGCACGGAGATCGCCAGCAGGTGGCGCAGCGCGCGGCCGCGTGGGCTGGGTCGAACCATGGGGCCATCCTCGGGTCGGCTCGCGATGGAAGCGAGCGGCGAGATCGTCCTAGTTTGCCCTGAATCGCCGTCTCGTGGTGCCCGGGAGCACCACCCATGGTCCTGGCCGGTCCGGCCCAAGCGTCAGCCTGCGTAGCGCTCCGCGGCGCGCCGCAGGATGTCTCCGACCTGCGCTCGCAGCTCCACAGGCTGGAGGACCTCGGCGTCCTCGCCCCATGACAGGATCCAGAGCCGGATCTCGATGACCCCGCTGACCGTCGACCGCCAGGTGAGGCTGCCATCGGTCCCACGTTCGATCTTCTGGTCCGGGTGCCACACGGTCTCCGCGACGCGATCCGCGACCGCCGTGCCGAAGCGGACCACGACCTCGACCGGCTCCTGGTCCGCGATGATGTCCCAGCCCCTCCGGAGGTCACGCTCGAGCGTCGCGCCCTCCGGCGGCTCGAACGACCGACCCGTGGCCCGGACGTCCCGGATGCGCTCGATCTTGAACGTGCGCATCCCGTCGCGGGCCTCGTCCCAGCCGATCAGGTACAGGGCGTGGGTCTGCAGGGATGGCTCGATGAGGAACGGTCGGACCATGCGCCGGCTCCGCTCGCCCGGGCGGCCCTCGTACGCGGCGCCCTCGTACTCGATGTCGACGACCTTGCGATCCGCCCAAGCCTTCGTCAGCTGCCGGACGTGGTCGATGAACGCGGTGTCGAGCGGCGCGTCCTGCAGGACGTCGAGGCTGCGGGCGACGTGCTCGCGGAGCGTGTCCGGCAATGCCGCAGCGAGCTTCTCGAATGCCGAGGCGAGGTCCGGGTCGTACTTGTCGGCGTAGCGGACCATCAGTCGCGCGCCGAGGAACACGGCCATCGCCTCGCTCAGGGTCAGCTTGAGCGGGGGCAGGAAGGCGCCGGGCAGGATGCCCCAGCGGCCACCCTCGGCCCAGGTCCCCATCTTGAGCTCGCCGTCGATCGCGCGAAGGTCGCGGTAGACGTTGCGGACGGACATCCCGAGGCGTTCGGCGATCTCCTTCGGGCGCAGGCCGTCGGGATTGCCCTGGAGCAGCGCTGCGACACGAACGAGGCGGGCCGCGCGATCGCGCTTGCCCGGCTCGCGCTCGTCATCCGCGTACACGTCAGCCTGCGGGTCGAAGTCGTCGTCCACGGCCGGAGCATACGAGCCGGTCCGCGCAAGTACCGGGTCACCCCGTACCGATGGGTCATCGTCACCGGACCGCACCAATCCGACCATCGGCGCACCGAAATGGACACGCACGCAGATCCAGGGGACCAGGGCATCGAGCGGAGCCTCAAGGCGACGTATCGAGCGTTGCTGGCTCGCGGCCTCGAGGCCGGCGAGGCGGCCAACCTGACCGCGTTCCTGCACGGCCTCCCGAGCGCCGACTTCCACTGGACGCTGCCCGAGGTCGAGGCAATCGTCCGCCGTCGCATCGCCCATGCTGCGGACCAGCGAGCTGCCGCGGGCATCGACATCGCAATTCCTGCCGACGCGCCGCGGATCGCTCGCGGCGAACGCCATCCGAACCCGCATCACCCATCACGTCGGACCACCATCCACGACCGTCGCCGGTTCCGTGCCGGCGGCACGCACGTCATCGATCCACCGACTCCCTGAACCTCGTCCCGCGGCGGCTGCACCACCGCGGGACCCGCGAATCCATCCGCGAGCGAGGATCTCCTCCCCTCTGCTCGCAGCGCACCTGGAACGGCGCCCGATCTCCTCCGGGCGCCGTTCCGATTCCTGGCTCCGTGGCGCGTCACCGACGCCGGCAGCGCGCCCACCCTTCGTATGACCCAATTCGGGCAAGGGATTTCCGTTGCTGCGGGCGATGACCGTCGGCGTCATACGGAGCACGGGAGCCCCGGGCGGACACCGACCTCGGCCAGCGGGCAACATCCGGAGGCGACGTTCGTATGCAGCCGACGGTCATGGGCAGACGGACCGTTCCGGGACGCCTGAAATCGGTCGTACGAACCCGCGACCGCCGAGTTCCGGCCCCGCGAGCATGCTCCGCGCGGAAGTCCCGCAAAGGAGCCGCGGAGTCGCCGAGGAGTCGCCGAACGGCCTCGCCTGCTCGCTACTATCGCCCGATGCGTGACGTCGATCGGCCCTTCATCAGCTTCCTGACCGACTTCGGACCCGACTCCGCGCCCGCGGTCTGTCGCGGCGTCATGTGGAGCATCGCGCCGAACGCGCGGATCAATGACATCAGCCACTCGATCCGCAAGTACGCGATCAGGGACGGCGCGTTCCTGCTCTGGTCGGCGCTGCCGTGGATGCCCGTCGGTGTCGCGGTCGGGGTCGTCGACCCGGGCGTCGGCACCGCGCGGCGGCCGATCGGCCTGCTCACGGGTCGCGGCGACGTCCTGATCGGCCCTGACAACGGGCTCCTCGTGCCGGCCGCGGCCGCGCTTGGCGGGCTTCGGGAAGCCCGCGTGCTCGAGAACAGGGACTGGATGCTGGCGAAGATCAGCTCGACCTTCCACGGCCGGGACATCTTCTCGCCGATGGCCGCGAACCTCGCGATCGGTGGCGCGTTCGAGCAAGTCGGCCCGGTTGTTGGCAAGGACACGCTGGTCGGGATGGAGTTCCCCGCGGCCACCGCGGCGGCGGGCGAGCTCGATACCAGCATCATCTTCATCGCCTCGTTCGGGAACCTGCACCTCACCGCGACGGGGGACGACATGGCGCAGGCGTTCGGCGCGGTGGAGCCGGGCACCCGCTTCCGGGTCGAGCTGGTCTCGACGCCCGGCCACCCCGGCCACGTCGAGGAGGTCACGTGGGTGAGGACGTTCGGTGACTCCGTGCCGCTGACGCCGGTGCTGTACGAGGACTCGTCCGGCCGGCTGGGCTACGCCGACAACCAGTCCGATGCGGCGCGACGCCTGGGCGCTACCGTCGACCAGCAGGTCCGGATCCGGCGCGCCTGAGCGAGCCCACCGTGGCACAAGCCGTCGCCGGGGCCGAGCGCATCGTCGAGATCGACGGCCTCACGTTCCAGTACCGCCGCGGCACGAGCCCGGCGCTCGAGGATCTGTCGCTCACGATCGACGCCGGCGAGGTGCTGCTCGTCGCGGGTCCGTCCGGGTGCGGCAAGAGCACGTTGATCCGGGCCATGAACGGGCTGATTCCGCACGCCTATCCGGGTGAGCTCACGGGATCCGTGAAGGTCGCAGGCACGGAGACGACCGAGCAGAAGCTGCGCGACATCTCCCTCGTCGTGGGCACGGTGCTCCAGGACCCGGCGCGCCAGATCGTCGGCGCGACGGTGGAGGCAGAGTTGGCGTTCGGGCCGGAGAACCTCGGGCTCGAGCGCTCCGAGATCCGGAGCCGGGTCACCGCGGTGACGAAGGCCGCCTCGATCGAGGGGTTGCTTGGTCGCGAGACCGCGGCGCTCTCGGGCGGGGAGCGGCAGCTGCTGGCGATGGCCGGGATCCTGATGCTCCAGCCGCGGCTCTACGTGGTGGACGAGCCCCTCGCGAACCTCGACCCCGCCACCGCCGCGAGACTTCTGCAGATCCTGCGCCACCTCGCCGACGAGGGCCACGCGATCGTCATCGTCGAGCACCGCGTCGAGGAGGTCCTCGAGCTCGAACCCGAGAAGGTGCTCTACCTCGAGGGCGGTCGGACCCGCTACCTCGGCGACGTCGCCGGATTCCTGGAGGTCGCGGACCCCGACGCCGTGAAGCTGCCGTATGACGTCACGGCCCGCCGCCTGAAGGCGCTCCAGCGACCGGCGCCACCACCGCTGCCGATGCTGAACGGCGCGCAGGCCGACGGCGCCGGCGCCGAGCTCCCCGCGGAGCGCGCCGCCGAGCAACCCGCCGAACCGCCGCGCCTCGAATTCCGGAACGTTCGCGCGGGCTACCGGGCCGGCGAGGTCCTCCACGGGATCGACGCCCGCCTCGGTGCCCGGGAGGTCGTCGCGGTCCTCGGCCCGAACGGTTCGGGCAAGACCACGCTGTTCCGGACGGCCATGCGCCTGCTCGACATCGACGAGGGCGAGATTCTCGTCGATGGGGCCTCCACCGCGGATCGCACGGTTGCCAGCCTGGCGACGACGTTCGGCTACGTCTTTCAGAGCCCCAGCCAGATGCTGTTCGCGCGCACGGTGCGCGAGGAGCTGGAGTTCGGGCCCCGGAACCTCGGCCGCGACCCGGAGCTGTTCAAGGACATCGTCGAGGACGCGCTGCGTCGCACGTCGCTGATCCAGCTGGACGACATTCTCGAGCGACCTCCGCTCACGCTGTCGTTCGGGCAGCAGAAGCGGCTCGCGCTTGCGATCGCCCTGGCGCTCCAGCCGAAGACGTTGATCCTCGACGAGCCGTCAGCGGGCCAGGATCACCAGACCTCGACTGCGTTCATGCGCGAGGTCCTTTCGATCCCCGGCCTCGAATCGATCTACCTCGTGACGCACGATGTCGATCTTGCATTAACGCATTCCGATCGTATCCTGCTGTTCAGGTCCGGCGCTGTCGTCGCCGACGGCCGGCCGGGTCACGTGATCGAGGACGAGGATCGCTGGAGGAGCTGCAACCTTCGGGTCACGTCACTGATGCGCGCCAATGCGCAGCGTCGCGTGCGTGACGGTCGATTCCTCGGCGCCGATGCCCTGGCGGCCGAGCAGCACTAGGGAGAGGAGAACCATGGGAACAACCATGACGATGAGCCGTGGCTCGATGTGGGCCGTCGACTCTCGAGTCATCGTGTACTCGGCGATCGGCGCCGCGCTCTACGGCGTGCTCGTCGGACTGTTCAAGATCCCCGTGCCCGGGACCACCGCGGTCGATGTTCGACCCGCGTTCGCCCTCGTACCGTTCTTCGGCTTCGCGTTCGGCCCGATCGTCGGGCTGTTCACGGGCCTCGTGGGCAACATGATCGGTGACCAGATCTCCGGTTGGGGCCTGCTCACGTCGTACAACTGGAGCCTCGCGAACGGCGCGGTCGGCCTCATCGCCGGCCTCGCCCCGATGTTCCTCGCCTCGATGATGGGCAAGAGCCTGTCGCAGCGCGCGATCGCCGGTGCGATCGCCGGTTCGATCGGCGTCGTGGTCGGCCTGCTCATCGTCTTCACGGACATCGTCAAGGACGGCCTCGATTTCAACGCCGCCCTCGGCGAGTACGTGCCCGCGGTCGTCGGCGACCTCATCGCGACGATCATCCTGGTGCCGGTCCTCGTGTATGCGTGGGAGCCGGTGAAGGAGCGCCTCGGCCGCTGACGCGGCCCAACGGCGCGCGACCGTGAACTTCGCGCCTCGCTATCTCGGCCGGGGGTCGTGGCTTGCCCGCCGCGACCCCCGCGTTCTCGTCCTCGCCGTCGCATGCTTCGTCCTCGCCGCGATCCAGGTGTGGGACGTCCGCCTCATGCTCGTCCTGACGGCGATCGCGCTCGCGTATTACCGCAGCGCCCGGATCCCGTTCCGCGAGGTGCGGCGCCAGTGGACGTTCGCCATCGCCTTCGTGAGCTTCATCGCGATCAGCAACCTGCTCATCGCGTCGGGCCGCGTGCAACGGCTCCCGGACGGCGCCGTGGAGCACATCTACGGCTACATCCCGTTCTTCGGCACGCCGGTCTCCGCCGAGTCCCTCTCGTACGCGGTGACGCAGTACCTGCGCTTCATCGCGATGATCGCGATCGGGTTCCCCCTCGCCTTCGCGATCGACCCGGAGGCGCTCGGCGTGACCTTCGCACGACTCGGCGTTCCGTACCGATTCGCCTTCGCCATCGATCTCACGTGGCGCTTCATCCCGTCCTTCGCGGCTGATTTCCGCACGACCCTCGACGCGCAGCGCGTTCGGGGCATGGACTTCGCGGGCGGCGGTGGCCCGATCAAGCGACTGCGACGCCAGATCCCGATCGTCGTTCCGACCGTCGTGAATGCGATCGCGGGCGCCGAGGACACGATCGATGCGATGGACCTGCGCGGCTTCGGCACGCAGAAGCGGACGTGGCTGCGCGAGCTGCGCTTCGACCAGACGGACAAGCTGGTGCTCGGCGGATTCGTGGCACTGCTCCTCGCGGCCACCGTCGCCGGCTTCGTGACGACGAGCTCGATGATCTGGGTGCCCGGGTTCATGATCCCGGGCTGACGCGCCGAGGCCGCATCGGCACGTCGCGCCGCACCGGCACCTCGCGCCGCACCGGCGCCTACTTTCCGAACATCTCCCCGAGCGTGACCGGCACGAGGCCCTTGTCGCCGAGCGCCGCGAGCATCCCGGGCAGCGCGTCGAGGGTGTTGTACCCGCCGAGGTGCATCAGCACGATCGAACCGGGCCGGGCGTTGGCGGCCATCTTCGCGACCAGGTCGGCCGTGGTCGGGCCGCCATCCGCAACCGGGCGCCAATCGATCATGTCGACGTCCCACATCACGAGGTACTTCCAGCCCGCGGCGCCGACGCCTGCCTTGACCGCGTCGTTGTAGCCGCCATACGGCGGGCGGAACCAGGGCTTCGTCGAGCCGAGGATCGGCTTGATCGCCGTCTCGGTCGAGGTCAGCTGCTGGAGCATCTCGTCCGCCGTGATCGTTCGGAAATCGGGGTGGTCCCACGAGTGGTTGCCGACGTCGAACAGCTCCGGGTGCTGCGCCGCGAGCTGGAGCGCGGCGAGGCCCTGGGGCGTCGCGGTGCCGGACTTGCCCGTGGGGAACAGCGTCGCGTGCACGTTGTGGTCGATCAGCCACTGGACGATGTCCACCGCTGGATCGAGCCGGCCGCCCATGTCGAAGGTCAGCGCGATCTCCGGAACGGTCCGGGAGCCGTGGGAGATCACGGTGGCCGGCGCGGCAGGCTTCGACGTGGTGGCGGGCGTGGGCGCCGGGGTCACGGCCGGACCTGCGGTGCCGGTGGGGACGGGCACGGGCGTGCCCGTCGGGCCGGGGGTCGCCGGTGGCGGGTTCGCATCGTCGACGATCTGGCCGGGGACCAGCATCAAGACCCAGCCGAGCTCGAGCCGGTCTGGGTCATACGACTCGGATTCCGGATCCAGCGAGAGATAGGTGCCTCGGTTCCACCACGCAATCGAGCGCGCGGTCGTGTCGTACTTCTTCGCGATCGAGTTCAGGGTGTCCCCGGAGCGGACCACGTAGCTGACAAACGTCGCGGCCGGGCTCGGGGTCGGGCGGGCGAAGGTGGCAATCGGCGAGGGGCTGGGCGAGGCGAGCGCGACGTCCGAGCCGGACGGCGTTCCGGTCGGCCCGGCCCCCGGGCCGCCGAGCAGGCCCGGCACGATGAGGACGGCAGCAAGGAGGATGGCGACGCCGGCGAGCGCGGCAGCGACCCACGGCGAGTCGAGGCTTCGGCGTGGTGGGTCGGCGGGGCGGCGTTGCGGAACGGTCATGGCGGCAGTTTGACGGGCGAGCGCATAAAACCGCGACGGGCGATCCGCCCGATTTCGCGGGCCGTCAGGCGGGAGTGGCGAGCGTGTCGATCGGGGTCGGCGTCTGGAGCGTGAATTCGCCGGTCAGCGCGAGGCCCTCGGCTGCGTTGGCGACCCGGCCGCCACCGGAGCGCTTGGCCACGAAGAGGGCGCGGTCAGCGGCGAGGAGGATCTCCTCCGCGCGCGCCCCGTCGACGGGGAACGACGCCGTCCCGGCGGAGGCCTCGAGATGCCGGGCGCGACCGCGCCACGACGAGCCCGTCCCGACGACGCTCTTCACGGCGGCGCGCACGCGCTCGGCGATGGCGCCCACCTGATCGGCCTCGGTGTGCGGCAGGAGCACGGCGAACTCGTCGCCGCCATACCGGAACACGCGGTCGCTCTCGCGGCTCGCCGCGACGATGGCATCCGCGACCTGCCGAAGCAGGAGGTCGCCCGCCTGGTGGCCCATGCCGTCGTTGACCGGCTTGAACCGGTCGAGGTCGAGCATGACGAGGCTGAAGGGCTCCGCGGCCTCGACCAGTGCGGCAAGCTGCTGCGCGAACGTGCCGTGGTTCAGCAGGCCCGTGAGCACGTCGGTCTGCGCGCGCTGGCGGACGGCGAGGTGGACCTCGGCGTTCTGCAGGGCGATCGACGCCTGCGCCGCGAACAGCTGCGCGAGCTCGAACTCGTCCTCGGTGAACACGCGGCCCTGACCGACGCGCTCGAGCGTCATCACGCCGATGGAGCCTTCGCGGCCCCGCAGCGGAACACAGATCAGGCTGCCGTGGACCGGACCGGTGGGCGGCTGGGAGACCCGCGGATCGTTGAACTCGTCGGTGACGAGCGCGGGCTCGTTGCTCTCGAGGACCCACGTCGCGAGGCCGGTCTCGCCCTCGGCCCATTCCTGGCTGTAGTACTCCGCGTCGACGCCGCGCGCGATGACCGGCGACAGCCGCCCGTGCCGCTGATCGACGAGCTCGATCGCGACGTTGTCCGACCCGATGAGCTGGCCGAGCCGGTCCGCGATCGTCCCGAGGAGCTCGGGCGGATCGAGGGTCGTCAGGATCGATTCGGTGATCTCGAGGAGCTCGCGCTGGCCGCGCACCTTCTGCTCCAGCGCGGCAGATTGCTGCTTCAGCCGCTCCGTGGCATCGGCGTTGGCCATCGCCTGCGCCGCGAAGCTCGCGTAGATCTCAAGCAGGCGCAGGTCGTCGTCGCGGAACTGGCGCAGGCCCAGCTTCGAGAGGACGAGCACGCCCAGGACCTCGTCCTCGAACAGCATCGGGGCGAGGAGCATGGACTCGTCGAGGTCGTCCTCGGTCCCGTCGATCGTCTTCGCCCGCGGCTCGTTCGCCGCGTCATCGAGGCGGATGGCCTGCCGATGCTCGGCGACCCAACCGGTGATGCCCTGGCCGAACTTGAGCTTCAGGCTCTCGATCGTCTCGTCCTGGTATTCGCCGACGCGGCCCTGCATCGCGACGGGCAGGAGGTCGTCGCCGCGGAGGCGGTAGACGCGGACGTTGTGGTAGTCGATGAGCTCGCGCAGCTCCGTGGCGATCGCGTTGCCGATGTCGGTGACGCTGGTGAGGCGGCTCAGCCGAACTCCGAGGTCCTGGATCGACTGGAGCTGTGCCGCCCAGGTCGCGAGCTGCGCGTAGTTGGCGGCCGCCTTGATCGCGACCGTGACCTGCGTCGCGAGGGCGGCCATCGTGTCGAGCTCGTCATCGGTCCAGGGGTGCGGCGCATCGTGGTAGACGCCGAGGATGCCGAGCGCCTCCGGCCCGTCGCCGGCGAGGAGCGGCGCGATGGCCACGGTGTCGAAGCCTTCCTGCACGACGGCGGCCCGGAGCGCGCCCGCTCGTGGGTCGTTGGCGAAATGCACGGCGAACATCGGTCGACGCGCCGCGATCGCGACGGCGCCAAGGGTCAGGCCCTCGACCGTCGAGACGGACTTGATCCACGCCGGCGAGAGGCCGCGTGACGCCGCCATCCGCCGCCGTCCGTTCTCCTCGAAGAGGAACGCGGCAACTCGATCGGCGCCGAAGAGCACGCTGGCATGGTCGACGACGCGCTCGAGGATCTCGTCGAGGTCGAGGCGGCTGCCGATGTCGCTGGTGACGCGGCGCAGGGCGTCGGCGCGCTGCAGCTTGTGCGCCACGACGGCGGCGG
>JADMIO010690611.1_pt1 | contig 10424 bp, 7 predicted proteins | sample 8958161 | NCBI WGS metagenome assembly JADMIO01 (sample SAMN16585339, study PRJNA669376) | soil metagenome | isolation source: Crop rotation soil | place: USA: Cullars Rotation, Alabama | collected 2011
CAGGGCACGATCAACGTCGGCACGGCACTGGGACTCAACAAGACCTCGGCGGTCGATCTGAACAGCGGCGCGATCAACATCACCGGCGGCACCCTTTCGATCACGCAGTCGGGAGGGTCCCCGAGCTTCACGAACACGGGCGCGATTTCGATCGGCGCGGGGCAGTCGCTCATCGTGAGTAACGGCGCGTTCAATCAGAACGCCGGCACCTCCTCGTCGCTGGGCGGCGCGGGGTCGCTCGCGCTGATCAATGTCGCGGCCGCGTTCAACACCGCGTTCACTCCGGCCACCTTCCTTGCGAACACGTCGACGGTGTCGCTCACGTCGAATCTCAGCACGGCGACGATGGCGATCACCCTCACGTCGACGATTCTGAGCGGCCCGGTGACGCTGACGAACGCCGCCGGCCAGACGCTGTCGATCGACAACTCGACGATCGGCTTCCCCTTCGACAATCAGGGAACGGTGTTCACGTCGGGGGTGACGGCGTTCAACGGCGCGTTCACTACGGGCACGGGCTCGGTCGTTCACATCGGTCAGGTCAACGGCAACTTCGGCACGGCTGCGCTGACGGTGGCGAACGGCTTCACCAACAACGGCACGATCGACCTGACGACGATCACGCCCTCGGCCTTCAATGCGCAGCTGTCAGTCACGAGTGGCGTACTCACCAATGCACCGGGCGCGACGATCAGCGCCGTTCCTGGGTCGGCGGGCGGCGGCAGCCGGAGCCTGTTCGCGGCGCTGGCCAACCAGGGCACCGTGACGGTGAGCTCGGCGCTCACGATCAACAAGGCCGGCGCGGCGCATACCAATTCGGGCGCGGGTGTGATCAACATCAGCGGCGGCGATCTGACCGTGACGCAGAGCGGTGGCAGCTTCACGAACAGCGCCGCGATCGCGATCTCCGCAGGACGCACGCTGACGGTGAGCGGCGGCACGTTCACCCAGGATCCGGGGACGTCATCGGCGCTCGGGGGAGCGGGGGCGCTGGTGCTGTCGAACGTCGCGGCGACGTTCAACACCCCGTTCACGCCGGCGAGCCTGACCGCGACGAACACCAACCTCACGCTGACGTCGAACGTCTCGACGGCGACGATGGCGATGAGCTTCGCGCAGACGATCGTGAGCGGCGCCGTGACGATCACCAACGCGGCGTCGCAGAGCATGACGCTCGACGGAACAGTGGTCAACACCGCGCTCGCGAACCTCGGCACGCTCGCGGCGTCGGGCGGCAATACGATCAACGGCACGCTGACCACGGGCGCGGGCTCGACGCTCAACATCGGCCAGATCAACGGCAACGTCGGCACGGCGAGCTTCACCGTGGCCAACGGCTTCACCAACAACGGCATCATCAATCTCACGACCGTCATCGCGTCGGCGTTCAACGCACAGCTGGTGGTGACGGCGGGCACCCTCACGAACGCCTCGGGCGCCACGATCAACTCGACGCCGGGCGCGGCGGCGGGCGGCACGCGCAACCTGCTCGCGGCGCTCGACAATCAGGGGACCGTGAACGTCACCGCCGCCCTGACGATCAACAAGGCAAGCGCGGCGCACACGAACAGCGGTACAGCCAACATCAACGTCTCGGGCGGAGACCTGACGGTGCTGCAGAGCGGCACCGCGCCCTCGTTCACGAACACGGCGACGATCACGGTATCCGCAGGCCGCACGCTGACGTTCAATTCAGGTTCGTTCGCGCACAGCGCCGGCACGTCGTCGTCGCTGACGGGCGCGGGGACGATCGCGCTGACCGGAACAACGGCCACGTTCGCGGCGTCGACTTCGATCGGCGCGCTCGTCGGTAGCGCCGCGGCGACCGTCAACGTGACGGGCACGTGGACCGCCACCAGCACCGGTGGTGTGCTGACGCTCAACAACACCACCTTCACGACGACCGCCGGCCTCACCAACTCCGCCGGCGCCACGCTGACGCTCGACAACTCCACGCTCAACGGTCCCTTCACGAACAACGGTCTGCTCCTGGCCTCGGGTCCGTCGGCGATCAACGGCGCGCTGACGACGGCGTCGGGCTCGACGATCCGCGTCGCTCAGATCAACGGCAACTTCGGCACCGCGAACCTGACGGTCGCGAACGCGTTCACGAACAACGGCACGATCGATCTCACGACGTCGGTGGCGTCGGCATTCAATGCCACGCTGACGGTGACGAGCGGTTCACTGACGAACGCCGCGCTGTCGACGATCAACGTGCTGCCCGGCTCTCTCGGCGGGGGCACGCGCACGCTCGCGGCGCAGCTCAGCAACATCGGCACGATCAACGTCAGCACGCCGCTCTCGATCAACAAGGCCAGCGCGGCGAGTGTGAACGGCGGCATCGGCGTCATCAACATCACCGGCGGCGACGTCACCGTCACGCAGACGGGCACCACGCCCAGCTTCACCAGCTCCGGCACCATCACGGTGAGCGCGGGCCGCAATCTCATCGTGAACGGCGGCACGTTCACGCTGAACTCGGGCACGTCGTTCACCGGCGCAGGCGGTCTCTCGATCACCAACGTGACGGCGAACTTCAACGCGGCGTTCGCGCCCGCGAGCTTCACCGCGTCCGGTTCGACGGTCACGCTGACGTCGAGCCTCAACACGTCGACGATGGCGTTGAGCTTCACCGGCACGACCGTGAGCGGCTCGACGATCACGAACGCGGCCGGCCAGACGCTGACGCTCGACAACTCGACGATCAACAGCACCTTCGCGAACAGCGGGACCCTCGCGGCGTCGGGCCCGTCGACCCTCGGCGGCACCGTGACGACCGCGTCGGGGTCGACGATCCGCGTCGGCCAGATCAACGGAAACTTCGGCACGGCGGCGCTGACGGTCGCGAACAGCTTCACGAACAACGGCACGATCGATCTCACGACCGTCACCGCGTCGGCGTTCAATGCGTCGCTCACGGTGACCACGGGCGTGCTGACGAACGCGGGCACCATCAACTCTCTGCCGGGCGCGCTCGCGGGCGGCACGCGCACGCTGACCGCCGCGCTCGCGAATCAGGGCACGCTGACAGTGAGCACGCCGCTCACGATCAACAAGGCGAGCGCCGCGCACACGAACAGCGGCGTCGCCAGCATCAATCTTTCGGGCGGCAACCTCACCGTCACGCAGGCCGGCACGTCGCCGTCGTTCACGAACACCGCGTCGATCAACATCTCGTCGGGATTCACGCTGGCGGTCAGCAGTGGCTCGTTCGCGCACAACCCCGGTACGTCGGCCGCGCTCACTGGCGCGGGCACGCTGGCGCTCGCCGGCGTGACGGCATCGTTCACCTCCGCCGTGAACGTCGGCGCGATCGTCGAGACGTCGTCGACGACGCTCAACGTCAGCGGCACGATGACGACGGGCGCCACGAATGTGCTCAGCCTGACGAACAGCACGTTCACGTCGGCGGGTCTCACGAATGGCTCGGGCGTCACGCTCCTGCTCGACAATTCGGCGATCAACGGTCCGATGACGAACAACGGTACCGTTACGGTCTCGGGCAATTCGTCCTTCGGCGGCGCGCTGACGACCGGCACCGGCTCCGCGATTCGCATTGGTCAGATCAACGGCACGTTCGGAACGGCGAGCCTGACCGTCGCCAACGCGTTCATCAACAACGGCACGATCGATCTCACGACCGCGGTCGCGTCGGCGTTCAATGCGCAGCTCACCGTCACGAACGGCGTGTTCACGAACGGCGCGAGCGGCAGCATCAACGCGCTCCCAGGCCTGCTCGCCGGCGGCACGCGCACGCTGTCCGTGCCGGTCCTCAACAACCTCGGCACCATCACGGCGGCGACGGGCATGACCATTCCGAACGCCGGCGCCGCTGATTCGAACAGCGGCACGATCAATGTGACGGGCGGCAATCTCACGGTCTCGCAGACGGGTGCCGGTCCGAGCTTCACGAACGCTGGCGCCATCAGTATCAGCGGCGGTCGCGCGCTTACGGTGACCGGCGGAACGTTCGTCTACAACGTCGGCACGATCGGCGGTGCGGGCACGCTGACGCTCACGAACGTTGCGTCATTGATCGGCACGGCGATGTCGCCGGCGACCTTCACGGCGTCGAGCGGCTCGATCAGTCTGAGCAATGCGTTCTCGACCGCGGGAATGACGACGCAGCTGACGGGCCTGACGGTGAGCGGCGGCGGCAGTCTCACGAACGCCGCAGGCCAGACGCTCACGATCGACGCGACCGCTATCAACGTCCCCGTGTCGAACCTGGGCACGCTCATCGCGTCATCCAGCTCGTCGATCGGCGCGGCGCTGACGACTGGTGTCGGCTCTCTGCTCCGCGTGACGCAGATCAGCAACGTCAATACCGCAGGTTTGCTCACGGTAACCGGCGGCTTCACGAACAACGGCGCGATCGAGCTCACAACGGGGAGCAACTCCGCGACGGCCGCGACGCTCACGCTCACCGGCACGTCGACCCTGACCAACTCGAGCTCGGGGACGATCACGTCGCTGGCGGGCACCACGGGCGGCGGCCAGCGCGTCATCAGCGCGACGACCACGATCAACCAGGGTACGATCACCGTCGACCCTGCCCTCGCCGGCACGATGACGATCGGCGGTGTGCTTCAGACGACGGGCAGCGTCAACATGGAGATCGGCGGCCTGACCGCGATCACGCAGTACGACCGGCTTCAGGTGACGGGGTCGAGCAACCCTGCGGGCACGCTCAATGTCACACTGATCAATGGATTCATTCCCGCGGTCGGCAACAGCTTCACGATCATGACACGAGGCAGCGGCACAGGCGCATTCACGACAGTGAACTTGCCCACGCTTCCCGCCGGGTCGTGGGTCGTTTCGCAGACGGGGACCACGATCGTGCTGACCGTGCAATAGGCGATGCGCACGCGCACGCTTCGAACGAGCGCGTGGGTTTTGTCAGTATTGCTTCTTTCGGCTGCGCCGATGGCTCGAGCGCAGACGATGATTCCGACGGCGTTCGCCCCGATCGTCCACAACATCTCGTCAGTCAAGACCGGAAAGCCCTACAGGTTGTTCGTGAGGCTGCCCGCGAATTACTCCGTCGCCGATACGACGCGCTATCCCGTCCTGTACGTTCTCGACGGCAACGATCGCTTCGGCGAAGTGCTGAACATCCAGAGCGAGCTGAGCAGCCTCGCGGCGGTGCGCGACCTGATCATCGTCGGTGTCGGATATCCGCTCGCGCCGAACGAAACGCCGACGCTCCGGCGGTGGCGCGACCTCACGCCGTCGCATGACGCAGCAGCCGACGCGGAATGGACGACGAAATACCACAACGAGCTCAATGGTGAGCGCCTGCAATCAGGCGGCGCGGCGCAGTTTCTCGAGGCGCTGAAGGCCGAGCTCATTCCGTCCATCGAGTCTGCGTATCGGACGTCGAAGGAACGCGCGCTGTGGGGACATTCGTTCGGTGGTCTCTTCGCCGTGTACGCGATGCTCACCGAGCCTTCGCTGTTCAGCCGGATCGGCGCGAGCAGTCCCTCGCTCTGGTGGCACGGCGACGAGATCTTCGGAATGGAGGCGGCCTTCGCGAAGAAGCACCCGGCGCTGAGCGCGCGCGCCTATATGACGGTAGGCAAGGAAGAAGAACCGGAGATGATCGATGGGGTCCTGCGCTTCAGCAAAGCGATTGGCGAGCATCACTACACCGGCCTGAGCTTCAACGCGATCGGGTACCCGGGTGATCACCGGACGGTCGTGTCCGAGGCGTTGCGCGAAGGCCTGTTTCAGCTCTTTCGCTGATACAGCGGACGCCGCGGCGGCCGCAATGACCGCCGTTTCCTGACGCCATTCGAGGGGATTGCGCGACGTTCCGCGCGCGATATATTCAACCAAATGGTTGAACGTTCCTCGGCACTCGATTCGGTCTTTGCAGCGCTCGGCGATCCCACGCGCCGCGCCATCCTCGCGCGTTTGCGGCGCAGGCCTGCGACGGTCAGCGAGATCGCCGAACCGTTCGATGTTTCGCTCAACGCCGTCTCCAAGCATCTCAAGGTGCTGGAGCGCGCGCGTCTCGTTCGGCGCGAGCGCGTCGGACGCGAGCATCGCCTCTCGCTTCGCGCCGATGAATTGCGGCGCGCCACCGACTGGCTGCTGGACTACCGCGAATTCTGGAACGACAAACTCGACCGCCTGGAGAACGCCCTCCGATCATGAACGCACCCAACAGACCGACCAACCTCGCAGGTCCGGAACGCATCGAAGTCCGCCGCCTGATCGATGCGCCGCGCGAGCGCGTCTTCCGCATGTGGGCCGACGCCGAACAGATGGGTAAGTGGATGACCGACGGCGGTCCGGTGACGCTCGATGTTCGCCCGGGCGGCCGCTTTCGCATCGACATGAACTACAAGGGCAAGATCTACGACCACGAAGGGGAGTATCTCGAAGTCACTCCGCCGTCGCGGATCGTGTTCACCTGGATCTCGGACGGCACGAATCGCAAACCGACGATCGTGACGGTCGAGCTGCACGACCGTGCGGGCAGAACGGAGCTCGTCCTGACGCACGAGGGACTGCCGGACGCGGCGAACGCGGAAAGCCATCGCGAAGGGTGGGCCGAGATCGTGGCAATGCTCGAGAAGGTGATGATCGGACTTCTGATCGCGAAGGAAATCGCGCAGGGCGAAAAGCAGGAGGCGCCGGCGCGGTAACTCTCGTACTGCTCATCCGGCTGCGGCTCTCGTGTCGCAGCCTTTGCCTCTCAGTAGAGAAGCGCGGGATTCTACGTAGACCGAGCAGGGCCATCGCGGGGACCACGCGTTTGCGTGGGTCCCGCGGTTAGAGTAGTCCCATGACTGATGACACTCCTCCGCACGAGGCCGCGAGCGTCACAGGGATGCTGACCCGGCGCTGCCGCGAAGACAACAATGCGCTGCTCGACGATCTCGTCGCGATGTTGTCGGGCATCGTGCCGGATGTGCGCGTCGAGCGGGCGCTCATCCGGCGCCACGTCACCGCACTGCGCATGCCGCTCGGCGGCTTCATCTACGTCCTCAAGCGCGCGTCCGCGACGTCGTTCGAAGCGTCGCGCCAGCAACAGGTGCGCGGCGTCGTCATTCGTACGGAGCCGATGGAGATCGACGAGTTTCTCGCGGAGCTCGGGCCCGCGCTCGATGCCGAGCTCAAGCGGACGGAACGCGGCCGCGACGCGTTGCGCGCGTGGCTGCAGTCGAGCTGATCACGCGAACTGTCTGGTTCGCTGAACCCATTTCATTCGAGGAGCGCCATGCCTGAGTACGTGCCGGGGTCCACCGCAAGTCTGCCCAAAGGCGCCGCAGCGCGGCTCCGCTCGATGCGGGGTGAGGGTGGTCGGCCTGCCTTCTTCACGAGCGACCTGTCCGTCGACGAATTCCTGCTCGTCGAGCAGGCCGGCTTCGACGCACTCGGCCTCGTGCTCGGATCGTCCATTTACCACGTCGGCTTCCAGTGGCAGAAATGGAGCGTGAGTCAGGAGCTTCCGGTGCTCACCAAAGCGATGTACGAAGCGCGCGAGCTCGCGATGACGCGCATGGAAGAAGAGGCCGATCTGCTCGGCGCCGACGGCATCGTCGGCGTGCGGCTCGTCTTCAAGCAATACGAGATGGACGACGCAGTGCTCGAGTTTCAGGCGATCGGTACGGCCATACGGCATCGCGAGCGCGGCGGCAGCTTTCGCACGAAACACAACCGTCCGTTCACGTCCGATCTCAGCGGCCAGGATCTGTGGAAACTGGTGCGCGCCGGTTATCGGCCGGTGAGTCTCGCGATGGGCGCGTGCGTGTACCACATCGCGCATCTCACGTTCATGCAGACGCTGAAGCAGATGGGGCGCAATCAGGAAATGACGGTCTACACCGAGGCGACGTATGCCGCGCGCGAGCTCGCGCTCGAGCGCATGCAGGCGGAGGCGATCGAAGAAGGCGGCGTGGGCGTCGTCGGTGCGCGCGTAGAGGAATCGAACTGGGGCTGGGGCGCGAACGCGATCGAGTTCTTCGCTGTCGGTACGGCCGTTGCGCCCATGGCCGAAGGTGACGCGAAGCCGCAGCTCGCCGCCGTGCAACAGGTCGTCACGTTCGACAGCACGACGTGAGTCCCGCCACTGCTCCGGTCGTTTTCCTCTTCGACGTCGACAACACCCTCCTCGAAAACGACATCGTTACAGCCGATCTGCGCGCGCATCTCGTGGAGGCCGTTGGCGCTGAGACGAGCGCACGATACTGGCAGGAGTTCGAGCAACTCCGGAGCGAGCTTGGCTATGCGGATTATCTCGGCGCGCTGCAGCGATGCCGGGCCATTGCGCCCGACCACACGCGCCTGCCGCAGATCTCGTTCTTCCTTCTCGATTATCCGTTCGCCGATCGCCTGTATCCGCGCGCCCTCGACGTCCTCCAGCGCATCGCGAGCGCCGGCACGACGGCGATCCTGACCGACGGCGACGTCGTGTTTCAGCCGCACAAGATCCGGCGCGCCGGACTATGGGACGCCGTGGAGGGGCGCGTGGCGATCTATGTGCACAAGGAACAGATGCTCGACGCCGTCCAGGTGCGATATCCCGCGGAGCGCTACGTGATGATCGACGACAAGCTGCGCATTCTGACCGCGATGAAAGCCGTGTGGCGCGAGCGACTGACCACGGTGTTCGTCAGGCAAGGTCACTACGCAACGGATCCTCAGGCGATTGCGCAGTATCCTGCCGCCGACGTCACGATCGAGCAGATCGGTGATCTGGTGGAGAGCGATCTCATTTTCCCGCCAGCTCGATGATGTGAAGGCGCATGCGATCGAGCTCACGCGGCGAGTAGTACCGCCCATCTGCGACCGTCGCAACGACGCTCAGCGTATTGGAGATATCCACGAGCGGATTGCGCGCGAGCACGACGAAGTCGGCGACCTTCCCCGCCGTGACCGTGCCCCAGTCGGCCTGCTTGCCGAAGAAAAGCGCCGGGTTCAGCGTCGCCGTCTGCAGCGACTGTAGCGGCGTAAGCCCGCCTCGCACGAACAGCTGAAGCTCCTGATGCACCGCCGGTCCGGGAATCAGATCGTATCCCGCCGGCGCATCGGTTCCCGCGAGAAGCGGGATCTTGAGATCGTACATCTTCTTGATGAACTCGAGCCGCCGCGTGATGCGCGCTTCGGCCACACGCGAGGCGGAATCGGTCGCCGGCAGCCTCATCACGGCCATGCGCAGCCAGCCTTCGACCTGCCGCCTCGGCCAGAACGCGAGTCCCGGATCGTTCGCGAAATCCGTGGACGCGTTGAGGCTGTGAAACATCGTCGGACACTGCCACACATGATTCTTCGCGAGCTCCGCGATGAGCACGGAGTTCGTGTCTCTCACACCGATGAGGTGTTCGAAGCTGTATTGGTGTGCCTTGACCGCCTCGAGTCCCGTGATCGCGTTCGGCACGTGTCCCTCGAACTTCAGCCCGACGCGCTCTGCCTCTTCGGAAATCGCGAAGTACGCTTCTCGCGGCACGAGCGACTGCACCTTGATCTGATCCACGCCGCGTTCCTTGAGCATGCGCACGGCCGCGCGCGCTTCGTCGGCGGTGCCGACCTTGATCGCTGCCGCATATGTCGATGCTGGACCGTCGAGCATTGGTCCGGATGTGAGGATCCGTGGCCCGATCAATTGATGCGCATTCACACTGTCTCGCGCGGCGAGAATCGCGTCGAGATTGCTGCCGAGGTCGCGGATGCCGGTGATGCCGTTCACGATGAAGAGCGGCAGCATGATTTCACTCGTGCTGTGAAATCGCGCGGTGTCGTTCGTGAAGAACGCGTGAATGTGCATGTCCCACATGCCGGGGATCACGAACATCCCGGTGCCGTCGAGCGTCGCCGCCGCATGCGTCGCTGCGGTGGCATTCTCGATGCGCGCGATACGTTTGCCCTCGACGGTGATCGTCTTTTTCGGCTGCAGCTTGCCGTTGGTCACGTCGATGATCGTGACGTTGTCGATCGTGACCGTTTGCGCGATGACCGGCGCCGCGGAAGCGAGCAGAACAGCTGCCAACAATGTCGATCGCATGTGCATCGGTGATCCTGGCATCTGGTGCGGTGGGAAATGCGTGCGGCGCGCATGACGGAGCGTGCGCCGTGAATCTACGCCGTGGCCGGCGCACCCGTTCACGGCGCGGCGGGGTCCTTCCCAGAGTCGTGTCACGTCAATTTGGGGAATGACCGTGCCGCGCTTGGTAAATGATTTCTATGCGCCGCCCACGCGAGCACCGCGCCTTCTGCCCAGCTGATCCGCCATCACCGCGCCGACGATGACTATGCCGAGGGCGATTTTCTGCACGTACGGATCGATGTTCGCGAGATTCAGTCCGTTCGTGAGCACGCCGATGAAGATGGCGCCCGACGCCGTGCCACCGATCGTGCCTCGTCCGCCCGTAAGTGACGTTCCGCCCACGACCACCGCCGCAATGACGTCG
>JADMIO011347118.1_pt1 | contig 10424 bp, 7 predicted proteins | sample 8958161 | NCBI WGS metagenome assembly JADMIO01 (sample SAMN16585339, study PRJNA669376) | soil metagenome | isolation source: Crop rotation soil | place: USA: Cullars Rotation, Alabama | collected 2011
AACTGCCGCCACTCCAGTTCGGTGTCGCGGCCTATGCAATCGTGCGCGATACTCGCGAGGAGGCACGGCGCGAAGTCGAACGAATCACCACCGTGCGTCCTGGATCGCCCGGCTACGACAACTACCAGGAGTGGATCGCCAACACGCGCCTGGAACGGCAGCTCAGCGTGCAGGACTACTCGGTTTCCAATCGCGGGCTCCGTGCGGGGCTGGTGGGCACACCCGACGAGGTCGCGGAACGCATCGGGCAATTCACCGACGCAGGCGTGGACTTGCTGCTGCTGCAGTGCAGCCCGCAACTGGAGGAGATGGAGCGGTTTGCGGCGGCAGCCATCGCGCGTGGAGGCCGGAGTCCGGAGGCGCGTCAAGGCCTGAGGCCTGAGGCCAGAGGCCAGAGTGAAACCCTCGCGGTCCGGCTGTCCGATGAGCGTGCGGGTTCTGGCCTCTGGCCTCAGGCCTCGGGCCTCCCTTGAGGGATCTATGTTGAACAGTGATCGTCATCCTCGTCCACGGCCTCGGCCGCACCACCCTGTCGATGAAGCGACTCGGGCGCGCGCTGGAACGCGCCGGCGCGACGCCGGTGTACTTCGGATACGTAGCCGCGTTCGAGTCCATTGAAAGCATCGTGGCACGATTGCAGCAGCGTCTCACCGGCATCGCGGCTGCCGGTGAGTACGCGGCCGTCGGGCACTCGCTCGGCGGGTTGCTGCTGCGCGCGGCCATCGCGCGCCTCCCCGACGGAGTTGAGCGCCCGCGACACGTTGTCATGCTGGGCACGCCACACTCCACGCCCCGTCTTGCACAGCGATTCGAGGCGAGCTGGTGGTACCGCCTGCTCAACGGCGACGCGGGGCGCATGCTCGCGTCGCCCGAACGCATGCGCGACATTCCGCTGCCGAGCGTGCCCGTGACGCTGATTGCGGGAACCGTGGGTCCGCGGGCATTCCTGTGGTCGCGCTTTGAGGGCGAGCCGCACGACGGAATTGTCGCGGTGAGCGAGGCCCGGATTGGCGGCGACGAGGAGTTCGTGACGCTGCCGGTGCGGCACCCGTGGATGATGAATGATCGCGAGGTGGTGAGGCTCGTCGTCGAGCGGTGCGCGAGACGCGAGCCGTAAGACGCAAGGCGTGCGTTACGTTTAGCGTGTCCCCTCGAAGGGAAAACAATGCATCGCGAACAAGACCAGACCGGACACGCCACGAACGGCGCGAAGAGCCGCCGCGCGGCCTCGGGCATTTGGCCTCTGGCCTCGGGCCTATTCTGTATCACTGCCATCACACCCCTCGCCGCCCAGACATGGTCGGTCGACGCCAAGCCTTCGTTCGACGTGCGCGGCGCTCCCGAGAATGCGTTCACCGCGCCGATCGGCGCGGTGCGCCTGGCCAATGGTCGCGTGGTGGTGGGAGACAAGGTTGCCGCCGGTGCGCAGCTGCTCCTGTTCGATCCCACCGGACGCTTCATTCGCACGACAGGACGGGCGGGCGATGGACCGGGCGAGTTCCGCTACGTGGGATGGCTCGGTCGCTGCGCCGGCGATACGGTCACGGTGTGGGATCTTCGTCATCGTCGCATGACGCTGGTCGACAACACCGGCATTGTCGTGCGCGAATTCCGCGTGCCGGTTGAGGGAAGCAAGGATCCGTCTCCAGCGAACATCGCATGCTCTGGCAACACGATGGCGACACAACCCGGACCGCAGTCGTTTGCAACGACCGAGAACGCGATGCTGCGGCGCGGCCTGTCTCCCATCACCATGGAGAACGCTGTTCGCCGCACGAAGGCCACGACACCACTGATCGCAGGCGACGAATTGTTCGTGTTCGGTGGCGGCGGTACACCACGCCCCCTCGGCAAGACAACCTCATTCGCGGTGGCCAGCGATCGCCTGTTCGTCGGTACCGCCGACTCGGCGTTTGTCGACGTGTACGGACTCGATGGCAAGCCGCTAGCGCCGATCGCTGTTGGCGTCCCTCGAGCAGCAGCGACACGCGCCGCCAGCCAGCGTGCCATCACTGCAATCGTCAACCAGCTGCCGCCGCAGTTCCGTGACACGGTGCAGAAACTGCTGCGGCAACTCCCGGTCCCCGCGTCAATGCCGCCATATCATGGGCTCCTCACCGACCCCGACGACAATCTCTGGGTCGTGCTGAGCGCCGCCGACGAGCCCACCACCCGTCTTCGCGTATTCGACAAGACCGGCAAGCTGCGCGCGAACGTCACCGTCCCCGCGCGCCTGCACGTCACCGACATCGGCCGCGACTACATCCTCGGCACACTCGAGGATCAGTCGAGTGAGATGCATGTGGTGGCGTATCGTTTCCGGAGACAGTAAGCGTATCGCGGCAGGCGCGAGGCTCGAGGCTCGAGCCGGACAGACGTAGAACGCGGCGCGAGTGCCGGAGACTAGCCCTAGCGGCGGTTTGGTCGTACAGTATTGTTCCGGATCGAGGGTTCGCGAACCTCGAAACCGTCGCTTTGCTTGGGGCCACGCCTCGAGCCTCGAGCCTCGAGCCTTCAGTTTCCGTCTCCCGTCTCCCATCCATGACCAACGCCCAAACGCCCTGCCCCAAGTGCGGTACTCTCGGGCCCGCCGGCCGGAAGTTCTGCGTGAAATGCGGAACGCCCATCGGTAACGCTGCCCCCGCACGAGCGAGTGCTGCCGGCACGCCGGTCGCGGCGGCGCCGATTCCCGTGCGGGCGCCGAAGGGCGCGGGGTTTTCGATCTGGTGGATCGTGGTCCCCACCGCCGTGTTCATCTTCCTTTCGCGCCAGCCGGTTCCCATTGCGATCGTGGTCGCCATCGGTGGAGCGTTATGGTGGGGCAAGACCTACCAGGTGCCGCCGACCGCATCGCCCACTATGCGTGACCTGCAGCCGTGGCTCCCATGGGGTCCGGCGCTCCAGATCCCGGTGGTGTTCGTTGCACTCGGAGGCAGTCCGGTGGCCGTGGCGCTGGTGGTGGGCGCGGCGATTCTCGCAATGCGGTTCCGGTTCCAGCTCATTCACGCACTGGAGCCCTGGTGGCAGATCCAGGCCTCGATTGCCCCCGGACTGCGCAAGCCGCTGGCGATCGCCGTGCCGTTTGCGGTGGGCTACTACTTCGGCACCAACGCCGGCGGCGTTGAGTGGACCTACACCCTCATCTCGGTATCCCTCGGCATGGTGATCGCAGTGCTGCTGCTGTTCACGCCGCCGCCTGCCCTGCGCCGCAAGAGCGCATGAATTTCTTCCAGCGCCTGCACGCCGCGGGCGGTCCGCCGCGCAGCCGTCGCGAGACGACCATCCTGATGGTGGCCGGCATCGTCTTCGGCTTCGCATCGTCCGCCGCGTTCTTCCTGCATTTCCTTGGCTGGATCAGCATGCCGTTCTTCGTGAACTTCTTCGGCCTGCCGCTGATCATGCTGATCCTCACGCTGGGGTTGTATTCGTGGCAGCGGCGATTGCCGTTCTGGATCCGCCTGCGCGCCGGACTGCTCGCCGGCTTCTTCGGGCTGATTGTATATGACACCATTCGATTCACGCTGTACAAGACGCAGATCGTTCCCTACTTCCCGTTTCACGCGATCCCTCGACTCGGTGCGCTCATCACCAGCCGGCCGCCCACCGATCCGTCGTCGTTGTACTGGGGCTGGGGTTATCACTTCTGGAACGGGTTTTCGTTTGCCATCATCTACGCGCTGATCGCGGGTCCTGCGGCGTGGGGCTGGGGCATTGCGTGGGCGATGATTCTCGAAACGCTGATGCTGCTGAGCTATCCCACTTTGCTGGGCGTCAAGGCCGACGCGCCATTCCTGATCATCAGCATCGTCGGTCACATCTGTTATGGATCGGTGCTCGGACTCACGGTGCGGCGGTTCGCACGCGGCACCCCGGCGTGGACGGTCCCTGCATGAATCGCCGCGTCCTCGGGATCAGCGTCGAAACCTGGACGATCCTTGTCGCGGGGTTCTTCATGGCGATCTGGTTCCTCCTCGTCATTGCTGGCACCGCGCACGCGAATGATTGCATCAACTACATCAAGAATCCCAGCAATTTCATCGAGGTCCCCAAGGGACTCATCGAAGACTGCATGCGCACCGGCATGGTGCAGGCGGCGGCCACCGCTGCTGCAGCAACCGCAGGTGGCGCCGCTATTCTCGCGGCAATCAACAAGGCGCTGAAAGATGCGGGACAGGCGCCCGTTGTGCCCGGCAAGCCGGTCGACAACACCAACGCCGGTATTGCGGTGGGCGGCACCGTCACCGCAGGCACCGACGGCGAGACGACCGGCTCCGAGGGCGAAGGCGATCCCAGCAAGCCGCCCGAATCGCCCGGCAATCAGCAAACGCGTGACGGAACTCCGGAAGCGTGCCAATCAATCTGGGACGAGATGCAGAAGAAGATTGCCGAAGCGAAGGACACCGAATACCTGATCGAGCTGTGCCAGAAACACCTGCAGAAGGCCATCGACAACAAGCAGAACAACCTCACCAAGGTCACCATCCAGCTCGGTATTGACGCCACGGACATGGCGACCGCGGGGGCCGGCGGCGTGCGGGGTGCGATGGGTATTGCGAAGGCGCTCACTGCGGCGCCGGAGCTTCTCGAGGCGATCGCCAACGCCGTGCGGCGATCGGAAGGACTGGCCGAAGCGCTCGAGAACATCGCGCGCGACCTCGCGCAGATCTCCGGCAATGTCGGGCGCTATGCCAACAACGCTCGCGAGGCCGGCCGCCTCAGCGCCCAGGCCGAGGCCCGGGTCGCGGATCTGGTTCGGGAAGCGGCTGCAGTCGAGGGTAACCTCGCCAATTACGAGGAGCTGGTCCGCTTCGCCAAGAGCGCCGACGCCACCCTGCTCGAGCGCAACAGCCTGATGAAGACGGCCACGACCGCCGAGGAGGCGCTCGAAGCCGCCAATCAGGAACACCAGAAGATCATCGATCGCAAGAAGAGCCTCGATGACTGGGCCACGGCCGAGCGCGCGAGTATCAAGAACGAGGACGCGCGTGCCTTCGCGAATCGGCACGAGGAGTTGAGCAACGCTCGCGCCAAGATGGAGAAGATGCGGGCCGAGCACGCCGCGCGCGCCAAGCAGGCGCACGCGGACTGGCAAGCGAAGATGAACGAGCTCAGCGCCGCCAAGAAGGAACTCGACGAAGCCCGGGCGATGACGGCGCACTTGCAGCAGGCGCGGCAGGAACTCGTCCTTGCCGAGCAGGATGCACGGACGGCGGCCACGATCGAGGACGGCGCGGTGTCGCAGCTCGACCGCATCGAGGGCGAGCTGAAGGCGTTCGATCAGGCGGCGCACGAACTCGAGGAACTGCAGACGGTGATTCGCGATCTCGAGCGCGAGGAATCCGATCTCGTGACTCGCCTCGAGACACTCGACCGGGCCATCGAGGCGCACCAGGCATTTGAAATCGCGGAAGAGGCCCGCGACGCGGCTGCCGCGGCCGTTGATGCCTGCGATGCCGAGATCCGCAAGCTGGAGGATGAACTCAAGAACGTCGGCAAGAGCGATTATCTCGACCATCTCATCGCCGAAGAGCGCGAGGCCTTCGAGCCGTACAACAAGTTCCAGCAGGAGCAGGTCGGCTACAAGCAGGCGTACGACGGTGCGCAGATCGCCGAGGGGCGCGTTGACACGAAGGTGGACGCGGCCCGGCGCGCTCGCGGCGAAGACGCGGTGTTTACGCCGGCCGAACTGGCGGAAATGGAGGACGCGCGCCAGTACACGGTCAGGTGCAGCCGGGAGTATTCGGAGGCCAAGCACCGCACTGATCTGGCGCACGCCAACTATTCGCCGAAAGAAGCGGCACTGGCGGCGGAGCGCGAACGCATCGCCCCGATGGTTCACGCCGAGACCGAACGCATCAAGCCACTGATCGCCGACCAGCAGGCGAAGAAACCCGGACTCGCCGCCAAGCTGCGGGAGGCCGAAGCCAACTACGACGCCGCCGCGAAGAAATTCCAGCCGTACGATCATGCGGGGATCGATCTCAAGTCGCGGGCCAAGCTCGAGGACGACCTGTCAGCAATGCGCCGCGACATCAACGACAAGAAGCACGACGCGGCCAGCAGGCATACCGATGTGCGGCGTTCCGATATCGAGGAAAACGTCGCCGAAGCCAAGGTGGACGTAGAGCACGCCAAGGACGCGAGGCAGAAAGCCGACAAGGCGGTCGAGCAGAAGCGCGAGGCACTGAAGGCAGCCGACACCACGGGCACCGGCGAGGACGCCGGCAACCTTCATTACCTCGAATCAGCTCAGGCGAAGTACAACGACCTGCTCGCCGAGCAGGAACGGCTGCGGGTCCAGTACGAACAGATGGCGTCGGGCTCCTTCGATAATCCCGCGGAGGCCGCGGCGATCAAGACGCGGATGGATGAGATTGAAGGCGAGCTCGCCAACTGGAAGGAACCCGACTTCGACACCGAGGCGGCAAAGCGATACCCGGACAAGTACGAGCAATGGCAGGCGAACAAGGCGGGGCCGCCGGACCTGCCCGCGGTCGAGGCAAAGATCACGTCGCTCACCAGCGAAATCGCGAACCTCAAGACCGATCTTGCCACCGTTGAGCGCAAGCTGGCCGATCAGCAGGCGCAAGCGGGCAACCGGTCGACCGGCGACCTGGAAGCGGAGCGCGATCGCATCAAGAACCAGCTGAGTTCCAAGGAGGGCGAGGTCACCGCCGCGAAGGGTGAGGCACAGGCGCGGAACAACGAACGGAGCGCCGCGGAGAAGCAACAGGAAGATGAGGAGAAGAAGCAGCGCGACACCGAGGCCAAGCAGGCTCAGACCCGCACCGAAAAACAGCAGGCCGATGAGGAAGTGCGGCGCCTCCAGTATCAGCGCGATCACCCCGGCGGGCGCCCCGATGATGTAACCGGCGCCGTCAACTGGGTCCCCGGCGGCGACTGGACACCGTACAAGGGATCGGGCTATGAGTCGGTCGCGAACAAATCGCATCAACTGCGCGAAGCGTACGACGACATCATGGGCAATTTCATGAAGTACACCCAGCCCGGGGTGTACTACACATATCAAGGCGGCAAGAAGGTGTTGAGTCTGGCGGGACAGTTGTTCCACGCGGCGTTTGGTGGGCAATCACCGGAAGAAATCGCCGCGATCCTCAAGCGCGACGTCGAACTGGTGGAGAAGTACAGCACGCGGCTCGCCGAGTTGCAGGATCAGTACAAGAAACAGATTGGTGACGCGAAGGATCTCCAACGGGACCTTGAGCTGTGCAAGGCGAGGAATAGCTGATGCCCGAACCGCCCGAAATGCTTGAATCCTTCGCCACGCCCGCCATGATCCTTGAACGGCTGGACGTGCTGCGCATGCGCTACCAGATGGGCGCGATGGACGCGCGCAGCTTCAACGAAGTCCTCAAGAGTTTCCAGTTTCGCGACGCCGCCGACGTGCTGTGGACTCCCGGCGTGCAAAGTGGCACCTGGTATCGCTGGGACGGGGCGCGGTGGACGCCCGGCAGCCCCCCGGACCGGTTGAGGCTCCCGAAGGCCGAGCTGAGCATCAGTCCCGATCCCGCGCCGCAGGAACTGAGCAAGTGGGCGCCCAGGGATCCAGACACCCGGATCTGTCCAAAGTGCGGCGCGGAAAACGTCGGGAAGAAATTCTGCACGCAGTGCGGAACGAAGCTGGTGTGACGGTGCAATCGCGCGCGGACGCCGTGATGCCCAGATGGCAGCTGCCGCTGACGGTTGCCGCGGTCGCGGTGTGGTTCGTGTTGGTCTACACCGGCACTGCGCACGCCAACGATTGCGTCAATTACATCAAGGACATCAGCAACTTCGCAACGGTCCCCAAGGGACTCATCGAAGATTGCATGCGCACCGGTTACGTACAAGCGCTGACGACGGCCGCTGCCGGGCTTGCGGGTGGTGCCGCGATTGTGGCTGCAATCCAGAAAGCCATCAACGAATGGTACGCGAACAACGGCGGTACCGCGCCCGGGACGACGACGATGGCGCCCCCAGTTGCCCCGGGTGACGATGAAGGTGGCGACGGCGGGGAGAGCGGCGGTGGGGGTGAAGGCGCCGACGGTGGTGGAGACGGTCAAGGTGAAGGGGAAGGAGAAGGCGAAGGCGGAGATGGGGGTAACTCCACAGCGCCACCGCCCGATGACAGCAAGCCGGTTTTCGAAAACGATACCTGCTCGCACTGCGGCGCCGACCTCCCCGATCCGCCGCCGCCGAACGGACTCTGCCCGCACTGCGGCACGAAGAATCCGCTGACGATGGTGGGATCGTGTCCCGTATGCCACGCCACGATCAATCTCGACGATGGCTATTGCCCGGCGTGCAAGGCGCGCTTCACGCCGCCCGACGCGCCGGGCAGCGGACCCCAGTCGGAAGGCGACCCGGTTTTCGCGAACGATGACTGCGTAAAGTGCGGCGCCGCATTGCCGCATCCGCCGCCGCCGGGCGGCCTCTGTCCCGCGTGCGGCGCGCAGAATCAGCTGACGATGGTTGGCGAGTGTCCCAATTGCCACAAGCGCATCAATCTCGACGAAGGCGTGTGCCCGGCGTGCAAGCAGGCCTTCACGCCGCCGGAGAATCCCAACGGGCCGCCCAAGGACAGCGGTACGGTGTTCGAGAACGACGATTGCGTGAAGTGCGGCGCCCCGCTGCCGCATCCGCCACCGCCCGGCGGCGTGTGCCCGGCGTGCGGCACGACGAACACGATGACGATGACCGGCACCTGTCCCGGATGTGGCAAGACCATCAACGTGGAGAGCGGCTACTGCCCCGCGTGCAAGGCCACGTTCAAGCCGCCGGAGAATCCCAACGGTCCGCCCAAGGACGCAAGCACGGTTTTCGAGAACGACGCGTGCGCGAAGTGCGGCGCGACCTTGCCGCATCCACCGCCGCCGGGCGGCGTCTGTCCCGCCTGCGGCACGACCAACGCACTGACACAGGTGGGCACTTGTCCGGGCTGCGGCAAGACCATCAACATCGATGACGGTTCATGTCCGGCGTGCAAGACGAAATTCACGCCGCCAGAGAATCCCAACGGGCCGCCCAAGGACAGCACGCCGGTATTCGCGAACGACAGGTGTTCCGGCTGCGGCGCCGAGCTGCCCCATCCGCCCACACCGGGAGGACTGTGTCCCGCGTGCGGCGTGAAGAATTCCCGCACGATGGTCGGTACCTGTCCCGGGTGCGGCAAGACGATCAATCTCGACGATGGCGAGTGCCCTGCCTGCAAGACGAGATTCAAGCCGCCCGCCGTTCCCGGCGAGGGCGGTGACAAGAACACCTCCGACGAGGCGCTGTCCAAGGGGAATCCGCCATCCGGGCCCGGACAAGGCGGGGACGCAAAACAGAATTTCCAGTACGAGCATTGCAACAATTGCATGGCGACACTGCCGAGTCCGGCCCCCGCCAACGGACTCTGTCCGGCGTGCGGATCGAAGAACGCGCTCGCCGGCGGTACCGACCAGACGGAATCGCAGGGCGGTTCAACTACGGGGAACGCAACGCAACCGCCTCCGCCCACTCAACCGACGCAACCGACGCCTCCGACCCCGCCACCGGAGATGAAGAACCAGAGCGTGATCAGCGGCGATGCTGCGGCCAAGCTGCTGGAACAATCCGGTCTCGCGAAGGTGACACGCGACGAGCACGGCAACATTCTCAAGATCGAGGAAGCGTATCCCGGCGCGTTCGACAACCTGAACGGCAAGGATGTCACGCTGGTTGACGGCCGGACCGAAGGCGGCACCGGGCCGGACTGGGTGAGTCAGTCGCAGGGACAGATCACCGGCATTGGCTGGGATCCGGCTGGCACCGGCAAGCCGGTCATCGTGGTGAATCACACCGATTCCACGTGGCAGCAGCAAGCCCCACCGCCACCGCCGCCAGTGAACATCATGGACGAAGCCGTGAACAAGGCACGCGAGGTGTTCGACGACGCAGTCAAGCAGGTCGACGACAACGTGGTCAAGCCGGTGCAGGACACGTACAACGATTACAAGAAGCAGATCGAGCAGGGCGACCTCGCGCGCGGCGTGTACACCACCGCCAAGTTCATGGGCGACGACGCCTCCGCGGAGAAACTGTTGCGGGATTACGCCAAGGAACACAACCTTGACGCGGACCAGGTCATGAAGGTGGCCAAGATGGACGACACGACATGGAAGGGGATCAAAGCGGCGTTCGACCTGCCCGACACGATTGGGAAAATCATCAAATGAGCACACCCACATTTTGCGGTGAATGCGGCGCGGCGCTCGAACCGGGCGTGACGTTCTGCGGTGAATGCGGCAGCCCGGTCGCGGCCGCTACGGCGCAACGGACGTCGCCGCCGGCATCGACGGGCCCGCAACCCGGCGCGCAGCGCCCCATGACTGCGCGCGAAGCGCGGGCCGCGCTCAACAACCCCGTCGATGCGCCACGCGCGCGGCCGCCGGAACCGCGCA
>JADMIO010690612.1_pt1 | contig 10423 bp, 6 predicted proteins | sample 8958161 | NCBI WGS metagenome assembly JADMIO01 (sample SAMN16585339, study PRJNA669376) | soil metagenome | isolation source: Crop rotation soil | place: USA: Cullars Rotation, Alabama | collected 2011
ATCTCCTCAATCAGTGAAAATTACGCCCAGGCGGGATAATTCTTGTCTCGGTGGGGCGCGACTATTACATTCTGGGGGGGGGGAGCTTCTCAACAGCCTTGGGGGGGATTGACCCCTAGAATTTTTCTTATTAGGAGAAATGCGGTGACGTTTCGCACACCGTCTCGATGGGATTTCTGGGCCTATAACCATCTGAAATTATTAGAAAACAATTAATTTGATAATCTGAGAATTACGAATGGAAGGTAAGCCTTAGCATAGTTGGTTCAAGGCTGGTCTTAATGAATTTAAAACCCCAATAATATTCGCCCCAGTCTCTTGCCTTAATTTGCGAGTGCATTTTACTTTTTCTGTCCATACAAAATTCAGTCCCTGTCTTGCTTTAATTAGAGGGTATATTTGACCTTCTAAAGTTCTGTCCCGACACGTTCACCCTCGGACTTGTAATGCGGACATTCTGTTAACAATCTTATAAACAGTTTTAAACTGCATGCAATCTGGTGTAGTGTTTAATATCTGGTGTAGTATCATCATCATATCAACCTTCACGCAGCCTTCGTTCGTCTGGTACTAATCTCCTTTCCATTCAAGACATTCGATCTCCCAGTGGCAGACGCTCATTCAAGTTCGCTGCTCCAAAACTATGGAATTCTTTGCCACAAGATCTTCGATCCTGTAAATGCATTTCTACTTTCCTGGGCAAGCTCAAAACTCATCTCTTCCCGCCGTAGGTCCGCTTGATCGGACCCTCTTGCCTAGGTTATCGGACTTGCACTGTTTTTGATCTCGCTTTCTCTTCGGTCTTTGCATTATCAGGCGTCTTCAGGTGGTGTGAAAGTGCCTGTAGTTGCATAGTCCGCTCGAGACGTCCCTGACATCACCTTCGGGTGAGAAACCGGATGTTAAATCCTGATTGATTGATTGATTGATTGATTGTTCATTTTCGCTGATTTATCATAGCAATGCCCCGGCAGCATCGCCTGTCTCCAACGGCTGACTCGGAACTTCGTTCAGCTCCCGGTCCTGGTCGAGCAGAAGCTCGTGTCCTGGGCACCGGTGAACCCAGTAAGGAGTCAATAGGGTATCCAGCATCCCGGGGTTTGAGCTGACACCGGCCAGGGCGTAAGGAAGGCCTGAACACATATTCGACGAACGGAGACCAGCGTAGGGGTCGCGTCACAGTGATGATCACCATACATGAAATTATGAATGCCTCAAGGTGTAGGCTATCAGGACCTGGAGGCTGGAGATTTACCCCTATTCATTAGCTTAAGTGTACAGCAACATCATTAAGTGATATAGATGATAAACTTACAGGTCTCCGCACAGAAATTCAATTCCTCAAGTTTCTGCTACAAGGTACTCTTGTACTCTTGTACTCTTGTATTCTTGTACTCTTGTACTCTTGTACTCTTGTACTCTTGTACTCTTGTACTCTTGTACTCTTGTGTACCGAAATGCATGGTTCACGATTATGCAATTTTTTGCATGATCCTTCAACATATTAGCATGTTATTAGCCCCTGATACACTACGTATGCTAAGAACATTATTGATAACACTGCTATTTGTCAGTTTTGATATCTCAGACGAGAATAGCATTATTACTAGCTAAACTATTAGCCAAAGTATCAGCCGTATATTTGTTAAATAAAAATAATGCTAGGTTTTTTCCTATTGCAGTGTCTAGCCTGGATCCAAGATATTTGCATTTTTGCCGCTATTGTCATCATTGCTTCCTGAAATTTTACACTTTTTCTTTTTGGTTTTGTTAAGTTTGAAGTTTCTTTTTTCAGCTTTTGCTCCATTTCAGTTTCTATTACATTTGTTTTATTTTTGAAAATTGTGGCCCACCCAACATCATCAGCAAATTCCTGATCTATTGCAATGCCAGCTTTGTTATGTTCTCCATAATTATTGTAAGAGTGACCACATCCTTCAAAGCTCTGTTGGTCAGGTTAATCTAATGCTCTGGATTGGTATAGTGTAGAGTGCATTCCTCTGGGCGTGACTTAATTGTTCATGTTGCTAGTTCTTGCATCATGTTTACATCTGAATATCGCTCAAAAATGTTATTTATTTCTTTTCTTATTATTTCCAGCATCATTTTGTTTGAAATGCTTTTAAAAGTGTATAAACGTTAGCTGTAAAAATAGGCTATTAATTTATCGTCGTGTTTTATAGTTAATGATGTTACCAGGCTTAGTCTTCATGTTATTCAATGTTAATCTTTAAATGTGTATTTTAATATGGACTAAAAGAGACAACCAAAAGTTGGCATTCAACACTTTCATACTATGGATTAAATTGACACTTGGAGAATTATGTTGATAAAGGATAGCACTGAAGTTCGTTAGTTTTATTGCAGTGTTTCATATAAGTGCGAAAATTGAATTTCCTCACTTTACTCGGCACAGAGTGAGGAGTGAATTTTTATATTTACTCGAACTGGTGTGTGTATTTGTCTGCACAGATGTAGTATGCTGCAAAAGTCTTTAAGATATACTTTTGAGTAAATATATTGTATTTAATTAAAATTTGATATGATGTTTCAGATTTTTATGATTTTGATCTGATTTCATACTTTAAGAGTAATATTAAAGATGCAGAAAGCTTTCAGAACGATCAAATGTATACCAGGCGCAAATATTATAAACAGAAGCCTTGGAAGATACCAACTGAGATTTTCTCAGTCGCTGACACCATATTACTATGTGGCTCAACGTTTTTCAGTGCAACCAATGGTGCAAAGTACTGATTCTCGAAATATTGTTGATATTAATGTAAACAACGACACGGAGAAGAAAATTACTGCAGCCGAGGAAGCAGGGCAGACTAACCTGCAAAGTGATATGCATAAAAATGAAACAGAATCGAAAGACAACTTGGATAAACATAAATTAAGGAGTGAACCAGAATTAAATAGCAATATAGACAAACAGAAATTAAAGAGCACTAGGGGATTGTCAATTACTGAGGCACATGTAAACTACAACTACTTTTCTGATTTGTCGAATACAATTCAAGGTGGCAGCATAGGTGGTAGTGGGATTAATCGAAGCTCTACTGTACAGAATGAGAATTTACTTAATAAATTAAGTGGAGAGAATTCACAGAAAATTTCAGAAGATTCAGATGATGATTTCACTGTTGATCCACTGCAGCCTTTAAGCACAAAGTTGACTCTACCAAAGAAGTCATTCAATCTAGCTGCCTATGTAAACGAAAGTGAGACTCTACAGAATTTGGTCAAACTTGGAGTTGATCTGTCGCGGATTGAACAAGATGTTGATATCGCTAATTATATTGTCAAACTTGATTTTGAGAGAGATGTGAGGCCGTATCTGACTTTTCTGATGGACAATGGAATTACAACAGAAGATATTCCTGTGTGTTTAACTCAAAATCCTGACATTCTAAGGCAGTCCATTGATGATATGCAGGTATTCAAGTTATCTTATCCATTTTCCATACTATTGTTCTAAATAGTTTTAACTGGGGTAATTGAATTTTGTCCAGGTCCAGGAGTGGTTCTATTGTAAAAAATTAGGGGAGGGCAAGTTTAAGATTTGGGGGGCCAAATCTGAAATTTTGCATTGATGTTCCTATAAAACAATGATAATCACAAAAAATTTAGGATGCCGCTTGAAAATATGGGAGGCCATGCCCCTCTGGCCAGGGCCTATAACTACCACTGGTCTTGTTTGCAGGGCACAGGATGTTAGAGATCTTATATTGGTTAACAGAGAAAAATTAAAAAAGTTTATAGAGTGTATTTTTAGCTCTCTTTTGCACATTTATAAGCTTGATGAGATGGAATGGCTCGTAATTTTATATGATTAGCAAATTTAACTAAACTTATCATCTGCCTATTAAGAAATAGCAGATGATTCTGTAGCTGTATAGTCCTCTTGAGGTGTCCCTGACATCACCTTCGGGTGAAGAACTGGACATTAAATCCTCATTGATTGATAGCTGCTATGTATTTTGATAGATTTTTTATATTTATCTTATGCTTACACTGACTCATTTCTTTTACATATTTATAGGACTGCCACTGGCTCCGCAGTACTCGATCGTGTCATAGATAATGGCGTCATTCTAGTTGTTGTTGCTATTGTTGATAATATTTTATGAAGAAGGTTTGTATTTTAAGCTAAATTTTGTGTTTCAAATGTCGATAGGTAAGAGTGAATTATTTGGAGTCAAAGAGGTTTGACAGAGACAGTATCGTGAGAATCCTAACCAAGGCTCCAACGATTCTCTCACTAGCTGTTAAACAGGTCGACGCTAATCTGGGATTTCTTCAACAGCAGTTCCATCTATCTGGTAAATATTTTCTATATATAACTATTCTCTGCATTACTGTTGTCTGAATGTTCTGACAGTAATGCAACATTCAGACGTTCAATAAAACGATCAATTAATCAATTACGATTTAACGTCGGTTAATCGCCTGAAGGTGATGTCAGGGGCATCTCGAGCGGAGTTTACAACTACATCCCTGGCAAGATAGTCTGCTCAAGCAGACTAGCTCTGAAGATTCCAGCAGAATCTTATGAGCAGAATCTTATGAGTGAATCCTATTAATATAGCTATTTCCTCTAAAATGAGTGCTACATGAGTTATTATTTCATAAGTTGAGATGATCATTTATTTCAAAGTATTTTTAAAGTCATCTTCAGCCTTCTGAGCTAATTGTCAACATAATTTTGTGCATTACTCTAAGGAGACTTTCTGCGCCCCTAAGTAACAAACGTTATGCAGCAACATTGCACATAAAAAAATTTTGCTTAGAATTCTGGCAATCCTTAAATTTACTGTATGTGCATTTTAGTACGTTCAATAATACACTGTGTCTTAAAAAGAACCGGACACGAATATTATGCCACATAACTTTCATAGAAATCTAGTAAATCGGACAGACCATCATTGAAGAGGCCATTGATAACTGGAGGAAGCGACTTCAGGCCTGCACCTGTGCAAAAGGACATCATTTCGAACATTTGTTGTAAATTTAATATCAAGCTCGAATAGATTTCACTGTGAAAACATGAACGTTTTGGGGTTTTTCATATGAGTTTTGTGAAAGTTACGGTTGCTGCGGCAACGAATAAGCTGGTTCTCAGTGTTAGCAGTAACTTCTCTGATCTCTGATATTGTGTTGTGTTTTTGGTGCAGTAACAAAGTTTCATTGTGCTGAAATTGAATACTATTGACCCATTAGTTTCAAAAATATCACAATTGCAGTAATGTCCGATTTTTTTATGAGATGCATGGTGTAACTAAATGAATACTATTATTGTAATTTGCTAAACTGCTCTGGGCTATATAAGGAGTGGACTATGAAAGATGATAAATTATATATACTCAGAGGGGTGTATAAGGCCTTTGGGTTAAAAAGTAAATAAGGGCTAAAGCCGAGTTTAACATCTGTTTCATCGTTCAAAGTGATATCACTGATGGTTGCACCCTGGGATTGGAACTGTGCATCTATGGAACACAATAATAATAACAATAATTATAAGTATGATCAATGGCATTTAATTAAGACAGCTTTTTGCTCTCTGATAAGTTGCCATCCATTGAATGCTGGGTTGAATGATTGATTGTTTGATTGTCAGGTAACGAGGTTAGGACTGTAGTCACAAGGCATCCTAAGATAGCAATCTGGCAGAGCCTCAAGATTCAGGTTATATTTACTTATATACACTAATTATATATGCCTAGCTCTTATGTGGTATTATTTTATCAGAGTTTAAGGTATGTCTTTTTGTGCTGTCGTAGAGTTTAAATAAATAAATTTTTAAATTAATTAATTTGCTTATTAATTGTTTTTGTATGTGTCATTATTGATTAAATCTTTACCGTAGAGAATGTATCAACTTGCTGTGTTGGCTGATTTCGTGCTCATTAATGAGCGAGATAAGTAGCCTTTACTTTTAATGTGCTTTTTTGATTGTTGTAAAATATATAGCATGTTATAACTTTCTTGACATCACCTTTAGACTATGAAATAGTTTTAACCCTCATTGATAATGTTCACAGGTGATGAAGTTAACATTCACGGATGTTGGTTTTACTAAAGAGCAGCTAAAGAAACTTCTGTTGGCTGAACCTAAGCTTTATCTATCAGGTGTGTTGCTGATTTGTATCGTTAATATATATATATATATATATATCTTTATTATGCCACCAGGGCAGAAGAAACATCTACAAACAGTGCACAGACAGACAAATCCAAATCCAAAAAAGAAACTAAAACAAATATCAGCTGTGCACAGGAACAATCAACCACAATAGGCTACCATTGATGTATATGTATAGTCAAGATATTAAGTTTTTCACAGTTATTATGCAGGTATTTTCATCGTCACAATTGTTCAAAATTAAAGTCTATTATGTTTCTATAATTAGTCTTAAAATCTAGGATATTAGTATTAAGAGAATTGCTAATCCGCTTATATCGTCCGTTGATAGATTTGTACTTAATAATGTTCACCTTTGAACATCAATCACCTGTGAACAATTGTTAAGGGTTTAAAAACACCGTTTTGGATCTCATTTTCTATCATATCTTTTCAAACCTTTGAAGGTGAACTGGTTGTAGTGATATATACTGCTGGTACGTCCCTGACGTCATCCTTGGATGAGGAAACGGAAGTTAAACCTTTATTATTATTATTATTATTTTATTTTTTTTAATATTTTTTTATTTAAATGCTCTGGGCTGTATAAGACCCTGGGCTAAAAAAAGATAAAATGTGTATTTATTGTGTAGAAAAAAAAGAAGTATAGATAAAAGCTAGTTTAAAATAAATCTCCTACAATCTGGAATGCCGTATCGCCGAAGGTGCCGCGGATGCATATTGAATTGAAGCGTTGCAGCACCATAGGCAACCGTTGCCAAAGGAAAGCCTTCTCATGACTGTCGCCAGATATGGCATGTGATCTTCTGCCGATTTCGTCGATGAATTCTATACCAGCAGTATTGATGGGTCCCAGAGTCTCAAAGGATACAGGCACAAAGTTATGCCTTGACATGAGCTCGAAACATTTCTGAAGTTTCTCTGATGCTGCAGCTTCTGCAGCAGAACCTGCAGCGGAAATTGATGAGCTAACATTACTTGCAGCCAGTGTAGAGTGTTATTATTATTATTATTATGTCTAGAATTATTGCTGCTTATTTATTTTGCTTTGCCATTATGCTAGTATTTCTATTCGATTCGATGGCCCTGTGAGTCGGTAATCTTAGTCGGTTGCATGATTGCCTCTTCAGCAAGCAGCCACAGGTTCTATGTGTGACCAGCTCCACTGTTTTTATCATCTTTGGATGAGGAAATACATATTAAATCTTATACAACTATACAATATTGTCAATAGAATGACGCATTACACTCACTGCAAGTAGTTCTGACTGTTAGAATAATTACAATAGTTAGAATAATTGTAATACTTTTTTTTAACCCCGGGTGTAAAGCCCTAAGGGTTTGATAAAAACGATTCAATCAGAAGAACGTGTTGAATCGCCGCCCGGCTACTCGAGATCATCAAGAATTAAAGAGCCAATCAGAAAAAAAGATCATCAAGAATAAAACACTAATATTGTAATACTTAATATTAGTGTTTTAGTAAAATGACGATGGTATGTTAATTTGACCTTTGAGTTTATGTTAAATCCGGTATTCTAGTGTAATTTTGAAGTCATGCCTTCATGAATACTTACACGTGACTGTTATTTTCAATCATGCAGAGGTATTTTAGTGTATTCCCTGACATCGCCTTCAGGTGAGGAACCGGACGTTAGATCCTCATTGAATGATTAATTGATTGTATTTGTATTGAATTATATTTTATTGTATTATAAAATTATGTAAAAGGTAACGGTGAGGGTGAGGTGCCATATATGTTACCGAACGTAGGTGCGGAGCTGATTCTGTTACTGATCGATTGCAGCACATGGGTGACGAAGTCATAATATATATACTGTATTGTGTTGTAAATATTTGTATTATAGGTAGACACTCCATCATAAGCTGTTGAATATCTACACGATACTATTAGTTTAAGTCATGCCGATGTACATATTGCATTGTATTACATTGCTGTGGGTATATCATCAGCTGTATTGTATTGTATTGCATAGTATTGCAGATGGATGCACTATCATGAAGTGGTTTCAATATCTGGTCAAGGCCATTGGTTTTACACACGCTAATAGACATAGTGAAAAGTATTGTATTACGCCCCTGCTGTATTGTATTGTATCGTACTATAGGTAGAAATGCTATCATGAAGCGGTTACTTCAGGGTTCAATCATGCTAATTTATTACATATTGTATATGTTTGTATTGCATTTTATTTTGTTACTGAATACCTATAGTTATTGAATATTACTATTTATTTAGTTATTATTATTGAATACCTGCTGTATTGTACTGTATTGCATTACTGTATTATAATAGCAATACTGCATTGCAATACTGAATATCTGTTGTTTTTGAATCCCAGGGAGTCAAGAAGATTATTCTTAAATCTGCGCTTGCTGCATTGTGCGATATCTACGGCAACGATTATGATTAATCTTGGAGTGAGTAAATAAATTGCAGAAGTTCAAACAGAAACAAAAGAAAGGCAACTTTGTAAACATGTGCATATGCGGAATTAAACGGAAAAAATTGATTGTTATTGATCATTATTATTGAAGGTCTATTTTAGTGGAATTAAACAAGAAAAATATTATAATTATTAAAGATCTATTATACCATTATTGCATTGCAGGCCGACATGCCATCATGAAGCGGTTCGAATACCTCCATGAGACGATTGGTTTCACTCACTCTGACATACTCGTGTGGCCCAGAGTTCTACGCACCAGAGTCTCACGCATGAAAGAAAGATACGAATTCCTAAAGCTGATTGGTCGAGATCAGTTTGATGCCAAGAAAGAGAATTTTGTGTCGTTAAAGAATTTAGTGTTAGGCAGAGATGTGGAATTTTGTGAGAATGTGGCCAAAGTTTCTGTGAAACACTATAATGATTATCTTAAGAGCATTTAGATGAATTGAAAATATATTTCCGTCAGTGTAAATTGCAGTTGTTTTGCAAGAGCCGACTAATGCAGATACTTAGGAAGCAACGTGAAGCTATCTCATAAGCTATATTTTTCCAAGCTAAAGGCTACATTTTAGGTATGGTTAGGCACAGCCTTTGGATTGGGATCAACTTTTTGATCGATGGAGTGTTCATTTGTGAGCATGATAGCAGACTGTAAAAATATGTTCTTTGAAGCTGCCATTTGTCAGTAAACCAGAGAGTGTAAATTGAAAGTAAAATTAATCAATACTTTGGATGAATTGAAAATATATTTCCGTTAGTGTAAATTGCACATGTGCCCATCAAATTAAATACTCAAAGTTCTTGTCAATATAGTGCAATACAATGCAGGTTTAATGTCCAGTTCATCATCTTAGGACGATATCAGGGGCGTTATACGCCATATAATGACAGTTACTAGCTCTACTTGATATCGAGTTTACTGTTCGTGTATATTTCTATTGTGTTGTTAATGTATCTCTTTTGCCTTTTTCTATCTAATTAGCCTACTCTGTATGATTTCTATGTCAGATCTTGGAAAATAAATGAATATATTATGTTAAACTAATATATTATGGACTAACTGAAGTGTGTCTTATTCAACTGGAAACTTATTTGTCCTAATTTAAATTTATACCCAATCAATAAGATACACAAATTTTGAAAATCTGTCACTAATAAAGATTTTGAGCCTTGAATTGATTAATGTTACAATGTCAAAATTTTGAAAAGGTAAAGCTAAGCTTTACGTCTGTTTCCATATCTAAAGATTACTGTCAGAGGCGGACGCGGCTGGGTCTCGAACCCGTGGCCTCTGCTTCTGAGTTCTCAGGCAATTATGCTACCGATTAGACCGTCCAATCGTGACAGGCAATTTGTTGGACTTAAGCTGAAATCTAAGTTTTAACAAAATCTTCAATCCCATTTTTGACTCTTTTTAACATTGACTGTGGAGGTCTATCGACATTCTTTGCCGATTCAGCTACCCTAAAATAGGGTATCGCGTCAACTCATCCCCCGTCAACTCATCCCACGTCAACTCATCCCCGTCAACTCATCCCCTCGTCAACTCATCCCTCGTCAACTCATCCCCCGTCAACTCATCCCTTAGTCAACTCATCCCCTCGTCAATTCATCCCCCGTCTATTCATCCCCCGTCAACTCATCCCCCATATAGTTGATATATTTAATTATAAAAAATTAAATTTTTCATTTCATTAAAGAATCGTTCGGAGATCCTTCTTTTCCTTCGCGCGACGGCACACTTATCGCACTCATAGGCTAAGCGTCATAAATTGGAGATTCATACCTTATTTTTTATTCCAAT
>JADMIO011602980.1_pt1 | contig 10422 bp, 6 predicted proteins | sample 8958161 | NCBI WGS metagenome assembly JADMIO01 (sample SAMN16585339, study PRJNA669376) | soil metagenome | isolation source: Crop rotation soil | place: USA: Cullars Rotation, Alabama | collected 2011
GAAAGTCTGGCCGGGCAATCACTCGCTGCATGCATATGGTCGCCAACTGCTGAAAGCTCGGGTCCCATATTCCGGCCCTTTCCAACACGAGGATAGTTGCGCAGAGATGTTGATCGCTCTCGGGTTGTTGCAGCTTGCGTTGTCCGGGGTTGAGTGCGCCAAACGCAACGCGCGACACGCCAACCGGACGACCGAATTCGTTTGCGAGTGAATTCAAATGGACCATCAGCGCATCATTCGCTTCCACCGAATAAGAAGCCAGCCAGATCAATTCACGTTGATTAAAGCGAACCGGTTGAGCTGGTTTGAAATCAACTTCAGTTTCGACCTGCTCAGTGTCAACTTCTGACTGATCGTCCGGAATGTCCCAGCTCTCTTCATCGCTTGGAAAAGGCACATGATCTTTTTCAATATCCGCGCCCAAGTTGGCACATGAGGCGAGAGCAGAGTTGCACAACTGCACTCCCGCTAAATCCCCAGTCGCTTCATCCATCTGACGCGAGCGGCGCAACTCGCCCACTGCTTCAGTAAGCCGTCCCTGCTTTTGCGCGATGATCCCAAGGTGATAATGACAAGCACTACTATTCGACGCACGATCTTTATGGGGCAAACTACTCAGAGTCTTCAACGCCGCTCCCATCAATTCCGCACTTTTATTGAGTTCGCCACGGGCGTGGCAAACGAGCCCAAGTTGATAGCGCGCAATAGCCGCATCACGCAGTGCTCCGCTCTGTTCGGATATCTGCATGGCCTCGGTGAAGTTACGCTCAGCGGATGTGAGTCGCGCGTCTGCTTGTGCGCGAAGGTAGTATTCCTCTGTCATCTGATCAAAACGAACAGGGAATTCCTGAATGAATGATTCGTATGCGTTTTTCCCGTCGAGGAACGCTTTAAAGCGGGGATATTTCCTGGCGGCCCAATATGCGAGAAGATCGTCAAACACGGCTGTCCCTTGGGTTAGGGAGATTGCTCGATCACTAATCGACGTTGGCGACGATCCCGTTCAATCATTGATGGCGTCAAGACGAGAAGAAGGATCGGCGTGATCAGACCTGCCACTATCCAAGAGTTGCCGTCAATACCATAGACGAGGAAGTGCCACCGCGCGGCAAAAAGTGAAACCGCTTCGGAAAACGCTAAGTATATAATTGAAGGCAATCGGATCGTGAGCGCGAGAAAGAACGCTAAGCCTAATAGTGAGCTTAGGCCACTTCCCGTGACGATAACATGCACAGTGGCTCGCTCGGCTCCAAAATGCAGGACAGCAGCTTTAGCTCCTTCCCTTCCGAGCGAAATGGACATCGCTATCCCAATCACAAAGAACCAAAGCATGCTGCCGGTTGCGAGGAATTGCCAGAGTATGATGAAGAAATCGTTAAGTCGTTCACTGCGCACTTCGATGGTCATCGTGTAAGTAAAAGCAGAAACAGAGCTCAACATGCCTATAAGAGAAGCAGTAGCGATCAAGCCGACATATTTTGCTGTCCATGCTGGGGCTTCCCAGTTCAATGGTTCGAGACCGAGCAATGCCATTCCGCCGTAATAAACACCCAGGCTGGAGACCATGAAACTAATCACACCCGCCAAACGACAAAGTCCGGGACACGGATACCGGATATCAACTTTGGGCGCTCTTTCGGGCGTCGGAGATATGGTTTTTTTGCCCCACTCGTCCATATGGGACCTCTGGGATGGCAGCGAGGCGTTGCAACTGAGGTCGTGAGGCCTCGCCCAACCATCTAAACGGGTACAGCCAGGCGGGACGTAATCTATGTAAACATGCTACGTTTGTCAAACTTTTGAATGGATTCTGACCTTCATCAATACCCGATCGCCAGTCCATCTTTGCGTGGATCGGAGGCGCCCATCAGCGTCCCGTTTACGGGGTCGATCATAATTGCCTGGCCTCCGCCCATGGACGATCTCAGTATGCCCGGAGGCGAAGCCCGCACGTGGCCCATGGCGATTAACCTGTCAATCACCGTTGCCGGAATTTCATCCTCGAGCAAGATGTCCTTCCCGCTCATGTAACGGTAGCGCGGCGCATCAATCGCCTGCTGCAACCCCATGCCAAGATCGATAATGTTGACCAACACCTGAACATGTCCCTGGGGTTGAATCCCGCCGCCCATCACGCCGAACGACATGAACAGCTTGTTGTCTTTGAAGACCATCGCGGGAATGATCGTGTGAAAAGGACGCTTGCCCGGCTCGAGATGATTCGGGTGGGTTCGATCCAGTGAAAACGAACTGCCGCGATTCTGAAGTACGATCCCTGTATCGCCGGCGACAATCCCTGAACCAAAAGAGTCGAAGAGACTGTTGATGAACGACACCGCGTTGCCATCCTTGTCGACGACCGTGAAGTAGGTAGTGTCGCTGCCGCCTTTGATTTCGCCCGGAGGTGGTTCGTCAAGTGCTTTGTTCGGATTGATGAGAGCGCGCCGTTTGGCAGCGTAGTCTTTCGACAGCAACTCGGCCACAGGCACTTTGGAGAAAGCCGGATCGGCGAGGTAGCGATTGCGATCGGCGAAAGCAAGTTTGGTTGCTTCAATCAGCGTGTGATAGTAGCGAACAGGTTGTGCACTCAACGCTGCCAGATCGAACCCCTCGAGAATGTTGAGCGTGAGTAAGGCAATCAACCCCTGTGAGTTCGGTGGAATTTCATAGACCGTGTAACCGCGATAATTGGTCGAGATCGGTTCAACCCAATCTGATTTCTGCGCGGCGAGGTCTGCCAGTGAAATGAAGCCACCGTTCTTCTCGCAGTAGTCAACGATTGCCCTCGCTATTTCACCTTTGTAGAAAGCGTCGCGACCACCGCGCGCGAGCGTGCGCAGGGTGCGCGCCAGGTTAGGTTGCCGGAAAATCTCGCCTGGCCGTGGCGCTCTCCCCTCAATCAGATAGTTAGCTGCCGACGCCGGAGTCTTCTTCAACTTTGTCACTTCGGCGTTCCAGTCTTCGGCAGCCTTCTCCATGACTGGAAACCCGTTCTCCGCACAATCAATAGCCGGGGCTAACAGATCCGCAAGCTTCATGGTCCCATACTTTTCCAACAACGTTACCCAGCCATCGAATGCACCAGGGACGGTGATGCTTTCCATGCCGAACTCCGGCATCTTCGTGATCTTCTTCTTCGCAAAGTAATCGAGACTCAGAGCGCCTGGTGCGCGTCCACTCGCGTTCAGGCCTTGCAGCTCTTTTGTTTTAGACCAGTAAACGAGCATGAAAGCGTCGCCGCCGATACCGGTCATCATCGGTTCCGTTACATTGAGCATGGCCGCCATCGCGATCGCCGCGTCGACTGCATTGCCACCGCGCTTGAGCACCTCAAGGCCCACTTGCGACGCAAGCGGTTGGCTGCTGGCAACCATTGCATGTCGGCTACGCACAACGGATCGACCTGGCTTGACGAGGGCGGTTTGGGCCAGGGGATGCATGTTTGTCATTAGCATCAACGCTATCAGCGCAGTTGTAAGATAGATTCGGGACATAGAGGCAATTCTAAAGTAACAGAACCGAGCGCGGTAGCGCCGGGTAGATGATCCAATCCACGTACCGCGGAACGAACATCTACCCGGCGCTACCGCGCTCGGTTCTGTTAGCGGCGATGGTGTGCCGCGACCCACTCACGTAAACCTGCTACTCACGGCAATCTCGGAGCAGTTCACGGCAAACCTGGGACGAATTGTTAGCTCGCCACGTATAACGGCACCTGCATGTAAAGCATTGATCGGAGGTGTCTGTGTGAAAGGACGTTTTCTTGAATCGCTCGTGCAGGACGTGAGGTTTGGGCTAAGAGTTCTGCGCAGGAATCCGGGCTTTACACTAACCGCCGTAATAACTCTCGCTCTCGGCATAGGCGCCAACACGGCCATATTCAGCGTGATTTATGGCGTGCTGCTGCGCCCACTTCCCTATCGAGACGGCGATCGCCTGGTCGTCGTGAATCAACAGGCTCGTCTGAACAACGCCAACAGTCTCGGTTTTTCCGTCAAGGAATTCCAGGATTATCGCGACCAGAACAAAACGATGGAACTGGTCGAGCACCACGCCATGAGCTTCATCCTGTACGGTCGCGAAGAGCCTGAACGCGTGCAGACCAGTGTGGTGTCGGCAAACTTCTTCGACGTGCTTGGCGTGAAGCCGATTCTCGGCAGAACTTTCGTTCCGGATGACGAAAAGCCAGGCGGCGAGGCGGTGCTGGTGCTCAGTAACAACTACTGGAAGCAGAGTCACGGTAGCGACCCGAACATCGTGGGCACCGTCTTCCGAATGAACAATCGACCTCACCGAGTCATCGGCGTGCTGCCTCCGTTTCCTGAGTACCCGTCGGAGAGTGACGTGTACATGCCGACGGCAAACTGTCCGTTTCGCTCGAGCACCGCGCTGATCGAGAACAGACGCGGACGACTGCTGTCTGCTGTTTTTGGCAGGCTCAAACCTGGCGTGGAGGTGGGCCAGGCGGAAGCTGATGTCGCCGGCATCGCCATCAACTTACAGCAAACGTACCCAGACGTTTATCCGAAACACATTGGCTACGCCGCGCAAGTCGAACGGCTCGATGCGGCGCTCACAGAAGAAGCTCGGCCCACTTTTCTGATACTGCTGGGAACCACCGGTCTGGTCCTACTAATCGTCTGTGCGAACGTAGCTAATCTCAACCTGGCGCGCGTTCTTCAGCGACAGTCGGAGGTTGCGTTGCGAACGGCGCTCGGAGCAAGCAGGGGCAGACTCATTACGCAGATGTTGACGGAGAGCATTCTGCTGTCGCTCGCGGGCGGCGCGCTCGGGCTGCTGCTGGCGTGGTTCGGCCTGCCGCTGCTCGCGTCATTCGCAAGCCGGTTCACTACACGCACTCAGGAGATTCAAATCGATTCTTCCATTCTGATCTTCACTCTTATCGTGTCCGTGTGCACGGGGTTGGCGTTCGGTGTGATCCCGGCACTCTCATCAGCACTCGATTCCAGAAAGAGTCTCGCTGTCGTGCTCAAGGAGGCTGGTGATCGCTCGACGTCCGGCGCGAAGAACCGGACTCGCGGCTTGTTGGTGGCGGCGCAAGTCGCAATCTCTTTCGCCTTGCTGACAGCGGCGGGGTTGATGCTGCAAAGCATGATCAAGCTTCAGCATGTCGATCCGGGTTTCAACCCCGAGAACGTGTTCGTCATGCGGCTCCAGCCGAACTGGTCCAGGTTCACCGATCCCACAACTCTGACCGCGCAGTACCGCTATTATTTCCGTCGATTGCTCGAAAGTGTGAATCAGCAACCCGGCGTGGCGGACGCCGCCGTGTCGTCCACATATCCGCTGAACCCGGCCGGCATTACGCGTGGTCCAAACAATGTAACGATCCAACTCGAAGGCCGTCCACCGGATGAAGCGCAGACTGCCCCGCAAGTCGACCCGCGCGCCGTAAGTCCCTCCTACTTCCGGGCGCTCGGCATACCGCTCATTCGTGGGCGAATGTTTACAGACGCCGATGACGACAAGGCTGCGCGAGTCGCCATCGTGAACGATGCCGCGGCGAAGCGTCGCTGGGGTGCGGAGGATCCGGTTGGGAAAAGATTTTCGTTCGACAACGGTGCGACGTGGATCACTGTCGTCGGCGTCGTCGGCAATGTGAAGCAGTACGGCCTGGACAAGGAGCCGGCCCAGGAAATATATGGCCCGCTCGCGCAAACGCCTTTCGGATCGTTCCTGGTCATTAAAACAAGAGGAGAGCCGCTGAAAGAGGCGAGGGCGATGCGCGACGTGGTCCACAAGGTAGATGCGGAGACGGCGATCGATCAGGTGAAAACACTACAGCAGGCGCTCGACGACTCTGTGGCATCACCGCGCCAGACGACGTGGCTACTCGGAGTGTTTGCACTTCTCGCCCTCATCATCACAGCGGCCGGCATCGCCGGAGTGATGGCGTTGGCGGTAACACAGAGAACGCGTGAGATTGGAATCCGGATCGCCCTCGGGGCGAGTAGGGCGCGAATTCTAACGATGATGATGCGTCAGGCATTGATGCTGGTGCTGTTAGGGCTTGCTGCGGGATTCGCCGGCGCGCTGATGCTCAACAGGGTGATCACATCACTCCTGTTCGCCACGCCGGGCATCGATCCATTGACGTTCGCTGCCGTGGGATTGCTACTCACTCTGGTCGGCGCCGCCGCCTGTCTGATCCCGTCATTGAACGCCACCGGCATCGACCCGACTCTGACACTGCGCAAGGAGTGAGCGCATTGCTCGCGATGAGGGCTCGCGGGCGTGCTGTTCATAAACAGAACCGAGCGCGGTAGCGCCGGGTAGATGTTCCAACACACGTACCGAGGAACGAACATCTACCCGGCGCTACCGCGCTCGGTTCTGTTTACCTGGGGGTGCGTTTCGCGTCAGCAAATTTTGGAGTGTACAATCCCGACGCGCGTGAAAACTGGTCTTCATCCAGCACTTCGAAACCTAAAGGCTGTCATATTTGATGTCGGCGGAACGCTGATCCATCCCGACTGGCAACGGCTCGGATCATTGGTGGAAGCTGAAACTTCAATGCTCTTCACCTCCGCGCAATTGCACCAGGCATTTTATGCGATGCTCCAGGGCGTTGACGCAGAGTTGAAAGGCGGAGTGAATTCAAGGAGTGAACGTGGAGCTCATTGGGGATTTCTGAACACGTTTCGATCTCTCGGATTAGGTGAAGCAGAATGCTTGCGGATTCGCGACCGCCTCGTCGTAGCACATGAAGAGCGCCATTTATGGTGTGAACCTGATTCGCAAGCAGCAAACGTTTTGGTTGGTTTGAAAACTGCGGGTCTGCGAGTTGGAGTCATCTCGAATACTGAAGACGGACGAGTCAGAGAATCTCTCGCGTTAGCGGACCTCGCCGCGCACTTTGAGTGTGTAATTGATTCGCACATTGTCGGGCACAGTAAACCGAATAAGGAAATCTTTCAGTTTGCGCTGGACGAGTTGGGAGTGAAAGCGCACGAAGCAGCTTATGTTGGTGACTCGTATGGCTACGACGTCTTAGGCGCGCGAGGAGCGGGACTGCATCCCATTTTGCTGGATCGAATGGATGCTTATAAATCCGAAACTGAGCTAACGAGGATACGGTCGTTGACTGAACTAATTGGTTAGCGGCGCACAATTACAGGCTACGGAATCCGGAGCCGGCCATTACTTACCCTGCGGAAGGGTTAACAGAACCGAGCGCGGTAGCGCCGGGTAGATGTTCCAAACCACGTAGCGAGGAACGAACATCTACCCGGCGCTACCGCGCTCGGTTCTGTTTACTCCATCGAACCTCGCACGTTGACGGCGAAAGTAGAATGAAACGGATGAATCGACGCACCACCGGCGTCTAATCCACCGAAATAGACTGACTTGGAGGAAGCATCAGGAAATGGCGTTGCGAGCAAAACTGAAATGGAGCGCTATCGTCGTTGCCCTGATTGTCGCAGGTCTGCAATTCTCGACGCCGGTGCACACAAATCCCTCAGTCGACAGTGCGCAGACACTGGCAGGTACTACCCCCGTACCACCCGAAATCTCTGCGCTGTTCGCCCGTTCCTGCAATGACTGTCATAGCAATACGACGAACTGGCGTTGGTACACATACGTCGCACCGGTCTCCTGGTTCACAGTCGGCCACGTCAACGAGGGACGAGAAGAACTAAACCTATCAGAGTGGGGCCGCTACAGTAAGCGAAAGAAGGAGACTCGACTCAACGCGATTTGTGGTGAATGTCGGAGCGGTGCGATGCCGCTTGCTTCATACACATTCGTGCATCGAGAGGCGAAGCTCTCGCCTGAGGAAGTAAAAATGATTTGCGAGTGGACTGAAAACACTCGGAAGCAGTTGGAAACGACCGGACCGTGAACGAGGTAACAGAACCGAGCGCGGTAGCGCCGGGTAGATGTTCGTTCCTCGAGGACGTGGGTTGGAACATCTACCCGGCGCTACCGCGCTCGGTTCTGTTTACTCTGGAAATCAAAAGGGGTCAGGCAGCTTCGGCTTCGGGGATCAGCTCGCGCGCGAGACGCCGGAGAATCTCAGCGACTTCTTCCCGTTTCTTCGGCGACCACTCGGGCCATAACTCCGCGAGGTGTTCGCGACGTGCCGCTACCAGCCGGTTGTAGATCTCACAGCCGGCTTCTGTCAGGCGGTACACATCACCAACAGAGCCTGCGGCAATCAACGACTGCTGCAAGAGTTCCGCAGTCGCGGCTTTCAAATTCTTCGCGTCACATTTTCCTCGTCGCCCGAGTTCGTTAACGTCGACGCCGCGCTCGCGTTCGATGTGGACCAGCAGCCAAGCTGCCGTCGGACCCAAATCCACCTCCGCGCGCGTAACAATCGACGCGATGTAACGGCGCCGCACGTCTCGATCTGCAAGCACCGCCAGCCCGCGTAACAACTGCTCGCGTGAATCCCTGCCGGCCGGCATCGCAAAAGTTTGTGCGATCTCACCGCCAATGTCGGCCTCCGCTGCGGCAGCAATCGTTTCTCGCAGTGGACGCTCAGGCAGCAACAACGCTACGAGCAGTCCGAAGCAGGCGATGGCGGCGGCGACGAGAAACACAGTGCTGAGCGAAGCAACAAATGCTTCGATGTACGCACTGCGAACCGCAGGCGAAAGCCCGGCGAGCGCTTGCGGGCTGATCAAATCGAGCGCCGCCGTGCCGGGCATAAGGCGCTGCACGTTGGCGTTCAGTTGCGTTGCGAGGATTGCGCCAAGCAGTGCAGTGCCCAGTGATCCGCCGATAAAGCGAAACAAGATCGCATTCGAAGTTGCCACTCCCAGCTCGCGATAGTCGACAGCGTTCTGTACCGCGATGATCAGCACCTGCATGACGAAGCCGAGACCGAGGCCGAGCAGCAACATGTATAAGGACGCCGCGAGCGTGCTTGTCGTCGCCGTCATCCTCGAAATCAGCAGGAGTGAGATCGTCACGATAGTCGTGCCGATGATTGGAAAGAGCTTGTACTTTCCGGTGCGACTCACGAGTTGGCCCGCGAGAATTGACGTCACCAAAGTGCCACCCATCAGCGGCACCATGCGCAAGCCTGATTCCGTGGGGCTGAGTCCCTTAACAATCTGGAGAAACACCGGCAGGTATGTCACGGAGCCGATCAACGCGAAGCCAACAACCAATCCGACCAATGACGTGACCCAAACGTCACGCATGCGGATGAGTTGCAACGGCAGGATCGGCTCGCGTGCGCGGCGTTCAACCAGCACGAAGGCGATTAGACCAGCAACTGCGATCACGATCAGTCCGACCATCAACGGTGATGACCACTGGAAGACTGTGCCGCCCAGATCTGTAACCAGCACGACCGACGCAAGTGTCAACGCGAGCGCTGCGGCGCCGGTGTAGTCGATTGCGTGGCGCGCAAACGAACTCTGCGCGGGCAGCGTCGCGGCGAGAACCACGAGCGCGATAATTCCCACAGGCAAGTTGATGTAGAAGATCCAGCGCCAGGTCCAATGCGTGGTGAAGTAACCGCCGACCAGTGGACCAGCAATCGAAGCGAATCCGAAAGCCGCGCCGAAAATTCCCTGGTAACGTCCGCGTGCCCGAGGCGGTACCACGTCGGCGACGACGGCCTGCGTCGTGACCATGAGTCCGCCGCCGCCGAGTCCCTGGACGGCGCGAAATATGATCAAGTGGCTCATCGACTGGCTCAAACCGCAAAGCGCGGAGCCAATCAAGAAGATCACAATGGCAACCTGGAGTACGCGCTTGCGTCCGTAGAGATCGCCGAGCTTGCCGTAGATGGGCGTGACGATAGTTTGCGCGAGCAGGTAGGCCGTGACTACCCAGGAGATGTGAGCCAAACCGCCAAATTCACCGACGATCGTTGGCAACGCCGTGGCTACGATCGTCGAGTCCAGTGCAGCCAGAAGCATAACGAGCAACAGCCCGCCAAAGACGACGAGTACGTTATCGTGTGAGGCCCGCGATGTCAGGTCAGCAGACGCAGCGACTTGCATAGTGATCGGTTAAGCACTTGCACTGTTTGTGCCCCTTACCACTGCTGCCAAAACTACCACGCGCTCAATGGGCCTGTCTCGAATCACAACAACTCCGCAACTCCGACGAAACCAATCGGTACAGCACGCGCGACATTCTTCGAACCCAATACATATTTCGATCAACCGAAAATCTGTTTGGTACTATCCGACTTGAATGAATGAGTAGGTAAACAGGATGAGAGCGGCAACGTCCCAAACCGTCTGTTGCCGCTCTCCAAGCGAAGCACGTTGACAAACCCATTTGCCACTGGGCGACGCACTCCGCTAACATAAATGGAAATGATTATCTGGCGAACGAGAATCGCCTGAGATGCTCGTCGCCCGGACGCAAGGATTCCGGGTATCTCACAAAGCCAGCCACAGCGTATTTCTATTTAGAAAGTTTTGCAAGTGCGGT
>JADMIO012611088.1_pt1 | contig 10422 bp, 10 predicted proteins | sample 8958161 | NCBI WGS metagenome assembly JADMIO01 (sample SAMN16585339, study PRJNA669376) | soil metagenome | isolation source: Crop rotation soil | place: USA: Cullars Rotation, Alabama | collected 2011
CCGCGAGCGGAAAATCCGCACTCGTCAGCGCCGGCGGCGCGGACTACGGCGGCCGCATCTACCTCTGCCTCTCCGCCGCGGGATGGCCCAAGAAATGGACCGACTACAACGACCCCAAGAACGTCTTCGTTGATCCGAAGAATCCGAAGGCGGGGGCTGATGTCCATTACTGGCTGACCAGCCAGGCCCAACTGGCCGTCAAGATGCAGGTCGATGGGATCTCCTTTACGGTCCCGCATGTTCCGCCGCAGGAAACCAACACGACGGATGCGACGGGAAAGGCAGTCAAGGTGAAAGATCCCGACGGCTGGCGCATGCACTTCGAGGGGCGCATGGACGCCGTTAAGAACAACTCCCCCATGGGGAACGCCCAGGCCATCGAGAGCGGCCTCCGCGATGCCCGTCGCATCCTTCCCGCGCCCGCTGAGTTCATTCTCTACGCCGGCTACCCGGATGATCGCGACAAGAAGATCGTCAGCGATCAGGCTTACTGCGACCAATACGTGTCGTCCTCCATCGGCCCTTACGTGACGGCGAAGGATGACCGCGGCGCCTACGTCCTCTCGCGCGTCGTCGTGGACACCACCGGCGACTACGTCACCAAGCCGGATCGTCCCGAAGCCATGGCCGTGCTGCAGTCGATCCGGCGGCAGTACCCGTGGTTGAAGGTCGGCGGCGAACCCCAGCCCCACAAGGCCTCCTTCGTCTTCGACACCGGCGTGACCACACGGGCTGCATGGAAATACGTCCAGAAGCCCACCGGCACCGCGCCGCCGAACTGGGGCGTGCTGAAGGACGAAATCATCCCGATCAGCGCCATGGCCGCCAACGGCTCCGCGCCGATCATCTTCTACACCGGCGGCCGCCTCGACCTCGACGACGTGACCACGCAGATCACCGCGGCCCCGGTCTCGGTCGGCATTTTCGCATGGACAGTCGGCGAGGATCCGAACGGCCCGAAGCAGCCCGGCGACCACGAACGCTGGTTGAAGTTCGTTGCCCAGACGAAGGAACTGCGGAAGAAATGGGACAACCAGTTCGGCGCCGGGAAGTGAGCGCCGCTCACTCGCGGGCCGCGGCCGGGAACGACACCGGGCTGCGGTAGCCCTGAGTGTCGTACGCCCGTACGCCGATGAAGACGTTGTCCTTGGACAGCGGCAGCGTCGCCTCGTTCACCTTCCCGACGTCCTTGAGGTCGGTCCACGTGGCGCTCGTCGTCTCTCGCCAGACCACTTCGTACCCCGCGACATCCGGCTCGGGGCTTGAGTCCCATCGCAGCACCGTGTCGCTCGAGAGCTCAGACGTCAGCAGCCGCGCCTTCGGCGGAGAGGACGGAGCATTCGCGAGATGGATGATGGTCGCGGCGTTCAGCCGCGCGACCTCGGCGAGGTAGTCCGCATCCACGAACTCCGGGAGATCGGCGTACGGCTTGCCGTCGCGCATCTGAATGTTCTGGTGCTGCCGATCGAAGTTCTCGTACACCGTCGTGAAGCGCACCGCCGGGTACCCGTTGTCGTTGAACGACGACTGATCGCCGCCGCGAAGGAAGCGGTCCGGGCGGAAGACGAGCATCGCCCGCACACCGGTCTGCTCCAGGTCGCCGGTCGCCGCGACGAAGCGCGCCAGCTCGCGGCTCGGCGAGTCATTCTCCCCGGCGAGGTTCCGGATCTCAGCCAGCCGCTGCGCCCCTGGATTCCGCGGCACCCCCTCAGAAAACACGCGGATTCTCCTTCGATCGCTCACCGGCCGCCCCCGCGCATCCGCCGGTCCCGTCGGATCCCCGACGATGTCGTTGCTGAGCACCCCGCGGATGTCCTCCTTCCGCCCCGCGGCCTGTCCCGCGTGATACGCGGACCCAAGCAGCCCCTGCTCCTCGCCAGCAACAGCGAGGAACACGACCGTGGAATCCAGCTTCACGTCGCCGAGCACATGGGCGAGCTCCATCACAATCGCCGTGCCCGATGCATCGTCGTTCGCGCCGGGGGCGTCGTGCTCCGCGTCCATCACGTCCGCGTTGCGGGAATCGTAATGCCCCACGACGTAGTACCGCCGAGCCGCAGCTTCAGGCATCGTCCCGGGAAGCACGCCCACGACATTCACGAGCTTCGCCCCCTTCCGCACGCGCCGCGCGACGGGCTGGTCGAACTCCTCGAACGAGACCTGCAGCCGCTCGCCCGTCTCCTTCGCGCACCGCTCCATCTCGGCCTTGATCCAGTTGCGGGCCGCGCCGATCCCACGCGACGGCGATGTGGTATCAGAGAGCGTGTGGCGCGTGCCGAAACCGGCGAGCCGCGACACATCCTCGCGCATCCGCGCGGCGCTGATCTTGGCGAGCACCGTGCTGGTCAAACCGTCGGTCCGTGGCTGCCCTGGGGGCGCCAGGAGCATGGACGCCCCTACGGCAAGCAGATGAGTGAGCATCGCCAAGTGTAAGGCCCCGAGCGGCTCTACTCACCGCGGGAGAACTTGAACGGGGTCGCATCGACCATCCCCTCCGTTTGATCGCCGATGCGGTCAACCTTGTTGATGTCAACCAGCTTCTTCGCCGACTTCCCCTCGGCGAGGTCGAGCTTGTCGAGCCAGACCCAGACCGGGTACGGAGATGTTGAAGCCTCGTAGTACACGGCGCGCCGCGTCAGATCGAACACCACCGTACAAACCGTCATCGAGATATTGGGGCGCAACGGGTCGGGCGTGCCCATCGGCTGCGCCATGCTGCGCATCACGCTGAGCATCCCGGCGATTGTCTCGCGTTCCGACGTCGGCTTGGGAAGATGCGTGAGGTAGTAGGCCCCGCGCACGAACCGGTCCGCGGCCTCGGTTGTTCCCGGGAGCGACTTCTCGCCGCCGAACCCCTTGTACTGTTTCAGGTTCGCGATCTGCAGGTCGTAGGTGGGCTCGTTGGTCACGACGATGTAGCGCTTGTCGTGGAAGATCTTGAGCTCGCCGCCGATGTACTCGAAAACCGCGGAATCGCCCGAGGAATCTTGGAGGGCGAGGTGCTGCATCGAGGTGAACGGCCCGAGTTTCGTGCCGCGCACCTGGAAGGGATGCGCGTTCGTGTACTCAACGGCCTCGGCGACTGTGGCGAAGCTGTCGAGGTAGAACTGCGGCCATTCCGATTCACTCAATCCCGGCACGTTCGTATCGCGCGCGCCGTGATCGCCGGTGGCGAGCCAGAGGCAGTTCGCCGCGAGGCCTTTCTCGTTCATCCCCGTGTTGACCATGCTCTCGTAGGCGACGCCGACGATGCTCGAGTATTTGCTGGTCCACTCCAGGGCCTTTCCTTCGACGGAACCCGAGCGCTTGACGCCCCGCGGCATCGCCCACAGATCGGTCTTGGGGTCCTCGATCCAGTCGACGTTGCGCCCGACGACTACCGAGCGCCCGGTGTTCGACCAGAGCGCCAACGAGCAGGCACGCCCCTCGCCGGCGAGCATCGCAGAGATGCCCAGCGCCATCAACGCCATCTTCCCTCGCCACACGTTCCTGAAAGCAGGCATCGCAGTGCTCCTTGTGGAAACCCGAAGCGCGGCGTCCATTCGCCAGCACACCTCAAGCATGGTACCGCGGAGTTCGAGACGCGTAGAATGCCGCCGAATCGGTCCCAGGGTGTAGCTCAGTTTGGTAGAGCGCGTGGTTTGGGTCCACGAGGTCGCTGGTTCGAATCCAGTCACCCTGATTCCTTGAAGCGATAGACCCTTCTGACGAGACGTTACGTTCCGGCTCGTCCCCATCGTCTTCACGCGGACGCCGACGGCTTGCGTCCCACAAGCACAAACGGCCGTACCCGCCCCAGAGAAACTACCCAGAAGAAGGGCGACGTGATACTGGCATCCCGCCGCTTCAGATCGGTCACACCACTGTCGCGCAGAACGCCGGCGTACTGGGCCTCGTGGCGAACATCGGCCAGGATGCAAGCCCCGCCGGGCTTGAGCACCCGCGCGATCTCGCGCACCGCGGCGGCCCGCTCATCGGTCTTGTAGACGTTGTGGATCGCCGCGTTCGAAACAATCACGTCGAAGTGGCTATCCGGGAACGGAATCTGCCGCATGTCGGCGGTCTTAATTGTCACGCGATCGGCAACACCCTCGAGTCGCGCGTTCTCGAGGACGGCGTCGGGATGGTTGCCGGAGAGGTCCGCGGTCTGCCAGATGTCGATTCCGGCCGCGGTGCCGGTCGTCAGACGCTTTGCGGTTCCGATGAGCATGACACCTCGACCGCACCCGACATCGAGCACCGTCTCATCCCCGCGCCACGAGATCAGATCAAGCAGCCACTTTCGTTCGCGGATCTTGCCGTACTTGCTCGACAGGTACATGTACCCGCCCATCCCCAGGCACGCAACCGCGAGCGCCGTGCTGTTCCGTCTCAGAAATCGCGTCCACTCCGTCTTGGGTAACAAGCCGCTGAAGCACACCACGCTTACGATCAGAGCGATCGATCCTGCAACCAGGAGATTGCGGACAGCTCCGGGCGCATCGATCCCGTAATCAGGCCGCGGGCTGGTCTTTGTCGAGTTCGTCACCGCGACTCTCCACAAGAAGGAATGATCTTTCGACGGCCAAGTCTGGGGTTGTGGGCTGTGTGACCCGCCGAGTGCGCTCTCAACGGTGGAGACCGAAGGTACCTCAGTCACGCGCCTTTCACAACCTTGTTGGTCACCAGACCCAGGATTCCGGGCTCCCAGGCCCGAACTTCATCCATAAAGAGTTCAACTGGTGTACTGTCACCCTGCCTCTTTGCGAGAGCCCTTCGGCGAGCACGTCGAAGGGCTTTCTCGTTGCCGGGAACGCACTTACCTGTGATGACCGCGATTTCAATCGGATGCCAACTCGCCGCCGAAACTCGGCCGTTCAAGGCCGACGCCTGACCGGATCTAAACCGCTCGCCACTCTCTCGCTGTGCGGGCCTGAATGTGCGGCCATCGAGCCCGTCGCGAGAGATTACGATTGGCTCATGTCATCCGCGCCCTCAGAACCTGAAGACGCCACACTTCTGATGACGGCGGCCGGGGGCGGAGACAAGTCGTCCGCCGCGCGGCCCTCGCCGCGACGCACCCGGACATCGCCGGGAGTCTGAGCGGCCCCGCGACGCTCCTGGTGCTCCAGAACAAGCTCGCCGAGGCCGAGCGGCTCTACCGCGAAGCGCTGGCAATCCGCCGCGCGGCCCTCCCCGCCGGGCACCGGCAGATTTCCACCGTCCTGAACAACCTTGCACGCGTGCTGCAGGGGCTCGGACAAACCGCGAAGGCCCGCGCGGACTGGGACGAGGCCATCGCCATGCTGCGCCAGGGATCGCCGAGCGGCTCCGCGACCTTCGCACGTGTGCTGTGGCGCTCGGGCGGCGCGCGTCTCGCAAACAAGGACGCCGCGGCGGCCCTGCCCGAACTCGAAGAGGCCGCGGCGATGGCCGAGAAGTTCCTGAAGCCCGAAGACCCGCAACTCAAGGAGTACCGAGGGACGCTCGCCAAGTGCAAGGCGGCTCTGACGGAACTGGGCAAGGCCGACGGCAAGTAAGGAGATCGGGGATTCGCGGTCTCATGCCGATCCACGCCGACTGCACCGGTCACGTTGAGTTCGTTGACCATGGGGCGGGGAAGGAGATGAGGCTCGGCAACGAGCGGTTCATCCGATCTCCTTCGGGCGAGCGGATCGAGCAGTGACGAACCCCGCAACACGTGCGCGCCAATGCCTGACGCCCATCACACTACAGCCGGATCGCTGCCGGTACTCGGGGCGAGCGGCTCGCTGATCCAGGACTTGAACAGCGTGTGCACGACGGCGAGGATCACCGGGCCGATGAACAGGCCGATGACGCCCACGGCCACCAGCCCCCCGATCACGCCGACGAACACCAGCAGGAGCGGGATGTTGGCGCCCCTTCGTATCAGCACGGGACGCAGGAAGTTGTCGAGCGGGAGCGTCACAATCGCGAAGACCACCAGGACGGTGCCGGCCCCCGCGTGCCCGCTCCAATAGAGCCATCCGATGGCGGGGACGAGCACGGGCATCGGGCCCACCTGGCACAGGCAGAGCACGAAGACGATCGCGGTGAGGAGCAAGGCCGAGGGGATCCCGGAGATCGCCAGCCCGATCCCGCTCACGAGGGTCTGCGCCAGGGCTGTCACGATCACGCCCAGAGCGACGCTGCGAACAGCCTTGGCCGCCAGCGTCGCGACTTCTTCGCCGCGGGCGCCGGCCAGCCGGCGGCAGAAGGCCCGCACCAGGCCGGCCGCGGACTCGCCCTGGGCGTACAGGACGCCCGCGATGATCACTGTGCAGATGAACTGCACCAGCAGCATTCCGACGCCCCCGGCCTTGGAGAGGAACCACGAGGCCACGTCGCTCGTGTACGGCGCGAGCTTCGTCGAGAGCCCTTCGCTCGTCATCGCCTGCAGTCTCTGCCAGCCGTCCACGAGCCGATGCCCGATGAGCGGGACACGCCCCACGAACTCGGGCGCGGCGGGAAGGCTCGTCCCCTGCAGCGAACTCACCCAGCCCGTGATCTGATCCATGTTGGTCACGATGGACCCGATCGCGAGCGCGCACGGCAGGATGACGATCAGGAGAATCGCGCCGATCATCGCCATGATGGCCAGGGATCGTCTGTTCCACAGCCGCTTCTGAACTCGCTGGAACAGCGGCCAGGAAGTGGTCACGATGATCGTCGCCCAGAGGATCGAGGGAACGAACGGCTGAAGGATCCAGAACGCGCCCCCGATGAGAAGCACCAGGCAGAGAACCTGGAGGGTGACGCGTGTGACCTCTGGCGGGGCGTATTCTCTCATGTCGGGGCTCGCGTCTCCCATGGTACGATGCGACGCATGCGTGCCCCGGCGATGATACAGGAATCCGGCCGCCTCGTCATACGGCTTGAGTCAGGTGCAGCTCGACGAGGGCTGGGTGCCAAAGCCTGATACCCGCTAGGAAGAATCCAACTGGCGTCCAGCCACCATGTTCAGAGAGTCAACGCCAGCTATTTATGAGCGAAATACACGCCTTGTGAATGCAGCCTGGCCATGTTGTTGTCGTTGACCCATGGGTGGTCAGCGTGGACGAGCCGCTCGAGTGCCTTCCGATCCGCTTCGGGACTGTCATAGAGCATCGCGAACGCGAGATGCATCACGACTCGCGCGGCAGCGTCATAGGCGTTGAGCTGGGCCGCGCTGAGCCCTGTGTGGAGTTTCGCCATGCGCGGCTGCGTCGGCTTCATGAAATGCTCGCCCCATTCCAGCGCGAGATCGAGAGCCTCGTTCAGGATGAGCGGTTCGAGATCGGTCGGGGGCACGGATGGACGCCGCGTAGTCATGATACAAGCTCCTGCGCCAACCTCGCGGCGTTCGGCGAAGCACCGATGACCAGGCTCAGCACCGAGATGATCGCTTGAAAGAGCGGAATCGCGATGAACCCGAGTGTTCTGTTAGCCGAGGCCGAGCTGACGCCGAATCCGAAGGACATTTCGGAGACGAGGATCGCGAGCATCGTGATGGCCGCGCCGAGCAGCGCGATGACGCCGCCCGCGATGAGCCATGATCGCTGGAGAAAGGGCGCGGTCGTCGCTGCCGATTCCACGGTCAGCGATGATCGGATGACCGGCACAAGGACAACCGGGTACACCGCCGAGAACATGCCGAGCAGCATGAAAACGAAGAGGGCCGTCAGTGGCCCGGCGCCACGAGGCAGATCGCCCGCGAACACCGGCTTGACGATCTCCCAGAGTGTTCGTGGCTTGAATGAGTGCTCGGGGTACGTGTGATGCGGCACGACAAAGACCGCGAGCGCACTCAGCCCCGCCAGCACAAGGGTAATAAGCAGAGGTTTGGTGCTCATGCAGCTCACTTCAGAACGCCGTCGTATCTCGCCGCTACTTCACGCAGGTCTTCCGGAATCGACTGCGTGGCGTGCTCAAGCTCCAACACCCGGGACGCCACGAGCTGGCTCACCGCTGATCCGAAGACCTCCTCGTGTTGCCAATCTGCGCCATGCTCGATGAGCAGCAGCAGAGCACGCCAGTTCTTGTGGTGGGCCGCCCACGCCACGGGGCCGCACTCGCTGTCGCGTGTTCGGGTATTCGCGCCGTGAGCGAGCAGCATCCTCAGCGTCGCGATGCCATCGTCGTTCGTGTTCGACAGGATCAGCCACCAGACAGGGCGGCCTCCATCGATCGATCGCGTTCGGGTCGGCGCTGTGCTTCAGAAGCATCTCTGTCAGCTTCGGGCTCGAGAGAATCGCGAACTTCAGCGGGTCGCCGACCGGGTCGTTCGGGTTGGCGCCGGCCCTGAGCATCGCGTCCACGATTTGCGTCGACGCATCGGAAGCATCTGCATTTCGCATCGCGAAGCGGAAGAGCGTTTCGCCATCCGAGTATCTCTTATTCAGATCGCCCGCGCCCGCGATCAGCTGCTTGACGAGCTCGAGATCATGGTCGTAGATCGCGCCAGCGAGACGACGCTGAGCCGGCCATCGGAAATAGCCTGCGCCCCGCCAGTCGCGCTCCCACTTCGCGCGCCGGACCTTGTCCAGGAGCGGGCCGAACGTCACCGCCAACAGCGGGATCGACACTATGAATGTCAGCGTCGTCCGCGTTGACGGCGACTTGGTGGAGCAAAAAAGCACCGCGAGGGCAATCCAGAACACGGGTGGCACGAGCACAAGCCACCCGCCCACCGGCCCTTCAGGGGTGCGGCGACCGCGCGACGCCAGGATCGCGAGAACACCACAGCCGATGACCTCGATGGCGATCAGCGTCCAGAATACTTTCGCGATGGGAAGCGTTTGCAGGAATGCTGGGAACATCGCGGGATCTCGGGGTCGGGCACAGCACGCGCGAGCGTCCCACGCGCGGTGCAGGTCTGATCGTGACGCGCCTTCTTGAGTTCAATGCGCCACGCCGTGCTGTTGCGGTCAGATCCGCTCAGCGTTCCCAACCCCTAACGCCCTCCAAGAAGAGTCTCACTGGTGTCCCGCCACCCCGATTCACGGGCGGTCGTGAATGACAGCAACGCGATCGCGTTACGCTTACCCCATGGCACGTCCACTGGCCATCCTTGGCAGCGCGCGGAGCGACGGGCACACCGCGGCGCTCCTGAAGCGATTGATCGACGGCTCCGATTGCGAGGTTATCGACCTCAATCTGGCGAATATCAGCTGCTTCAGGTACGACCAGAACTATGCCGACGACGACGAGTTCCTGGCGCTCGTCGAGAGGATGATCGCAGCGCCGATTGTCATCTTCGCCACGCCGGTGTACTGGTACTCATTCTCGGCGGTCATGAAGAACTTCATCGACCGACTGTCGGACCTGCTGATGTCCCAGAAGGCCGTCGGCAGGCGCCTCCGCGGCGATCCGTCGCCCGCGAGCCCAGACGAACGTCCCCGTAAGGGCCGATGGGCACTCGTGATCACCGGCAGCGACAACGAGATCGATCGCGACCTGGCTTCAGTGTTCCGTCGTACATGCGGGTACCTCGGCGTGGACTGCATTGCCGAGGTATACGGCGTCGAGGGCGGCCCCTTTGTGGATGAGAGCGCCGTGCAGACGGTCCGGGCTCACCTCGGTATCCCAGATACTCGCGATGGTGGGTCGGCTGCCGAGCGGCATCCTCTACTTGGTCCATAGAGAGATTCGACGATTACTTCGCGCCAGCCGCGGGCTTTGGCGCTGGCGCGAGGACGGTTCGGAACGCCGCCATCGCGGCCGGATGGTAGATGGTGGCGTGGGACTCCGCGGGCAGCTCTTTGTGGACGAAGGTGCATACGCCGCGGCAACGGATTTCCATCGCCGCCGCGTACTCCGCGTTGAGTTGTGCCATCGAGGGCTCGCCGCTCGTGACAACCATTACGGAGCATCCGCGGGTCCTGTCCGCAGCGGCGCTCCCCTTCGCGGCTCGAATCAACCCGTTGTTGTTCCACCACACGCTCGGATCGACCGCGATGTAGTTCTGAAAGAGCTCCGGCTCTTCGAACAGTGTTTCGAGCACGAACAGCCCGGCCAGGGACTCGCCGACGATGCTCGCTTCGGTGGTGCAGCGGTACCGTTCCCGCACGGCGGGCATGAGCTCGTCGCGAAAAAACCCGCGGAACGCGGCCGAACCGCCGACGACCGGCGCGATGGCGCGATCTTCGGCGCTGTCCGTCGGTCTGGTCATGTCGCGCCGGCGCTGCGTGTTCTCGACTCCGACCAGGATGACGGGACGCATGGTGCCGTTGCTCACGAGGATCTGGACGAGCCCGGCGATATGAAGGAAGTCTTCATCGAGGCCACCGTCCGGCATGTAGAGGGTGGGAAGGGGTCCATCAACAGGCACGCCGTAGACCGTGGGCAGCAGCACGTTGATGCGGCGTGTTTCGTTCAGGATCGTCGATTCGATCGTGAAGGACTCCGCGTGCGCAAGAACCAGCGGCACGGCGGGTGACACCC
>JADMIO011827345.1_pt1 | contig 10421 bp, 7 predicted proteins | sample 8958161 | NCBI WGS metagenome assembly JADMIO01 (sample SAMN16585339, study PRJNA669376) | soil metagenome | isolation source: Crop rotation soil | place: USA: Cullars Rotation, Alabama | collected 2011
GGCCGCGACTTCAAGTCACGTGAATTCCAAGCTTCGGATCCCACTGTGCTGGAAAGCTCGGCCATCTCCTGCTGAAATTCTTCGTCGCTCAGCACCATGGTCTGGCCGATGTTGATCATCATGTTGTCGATCGATCGGTGACCCAATCCCGACCAGTTCCGCGGATCGACGACGTTCTTATTGGCCGGCGTGTTGTCGAAGTAGCCGGTGACCCGCACAATCGTCCCCTTCGGCAGCAGCGGCGCCGCATCCTCGTCGTAGGTATAGATGCGGACCCATCCGTGGTTGTAGCCGGAGCAACTCAGCGTCTGCGTCGTGGAACCATAGATGGCATCCAGGCACATCCTCACGCCGGCGGCATGCATGTGCGGTTCGAAGGCCACGATCTTCACGTTCTCAGTCAGGGTGGAGAACGCTTCGATCTTCTGGCCAGCTTCGAGCGGCCGGATGTCGAGATCCAAGGTCGCCGTGATATCGAGGTGCTGGACCTTCTTTTTCGGCTGGTAGTCTTTTGGCAGGAACTTGAAGCCGATCTGCACCGCCGCTTTGGTGTCGACACCTGACGCATGCATGTGCGCCGACGAGAACACCAGCTTCGAACCGGCCTTGAGCAGTCTTCCCGCGTCAGGGTCGAAGAAGTCGGCATTGCGGCCGACCTCGTGAATCGGCCACCCGGCGTCAGAAGGCACTCCGTCACCGGCGATCGCGGACCAGATCAGGTGGTGGAAGATGTAAAGGCCGCCGATCGTCTGCCGATCTGATTTCTTCTCCGCCTGGCTGACTTCCTTCATTTCGACGGCGGCGATGTAGCGATCCTCGGTCAGGCCGGTTGGCGTCTCGCCGATTGGACCCCACCAGTCGGGCGCCGTGCCCTTCATCGCGAAACTGGGCGAGGTGACGATCAGATCGGGTGTGCCAATCTTCCACTCCTCGGCTCCCAGGAACTTGAGTGGCGGCGGCATGTCAGCGGGGTTGCCGCGCGGGGCGCCGCTGTCGGCCCACTTCGCAATCTTCCCGATCTCTTCGGTGCTGAGGGAGAAATCGCCCTTGTAATGCTGGATGCCCACGTTCTTCTCGATGAACCAGGGCGGCATCCCCTCCGGCTTGCCTTGCAGAGCGGTTCGAGTCTTCATCGACCGCGCCCACGGACGAGCCTCCTCGTAGGTGAGCAGCGACATCGGCGCGACAGATCCGGGCCGATGACACGTTTGACAGCTGCGCTGCAAGATCGGCGCAATGTCCTTCGTAAACGTCACCTCGGGGGTGGCAGTGGTCGGCACGGACTGGGCCGCAAGCGACGCAGGGGCGATTAGCAGCGCGGCGAATACGACCGAGTGAGCGTTCCAGCGCATTGACGATCTCCTCTCCCGGCGAGCCACGAGGACACCTAGACGGACCTAGTAACGGATACGCCCAACCGCGCCGATTGTCAATGGTTTCGCCGCCCGGTTACCCGAAAATCCGGGCTCCCCCGCCAGGGGGTCGGAAAGCATCCGCGAGGCTGAGTCCAGTGCCCGAGATGGCGTCAGGTCCACGCGTATAATCCGCTCTCGTATGAAACGGATGGGTCAGATCACGCGCAGAGGTCTTCTGAATCGTGCCGCGACGTCTGCGCTCGGTGGCCTCGCCGCTGCGGGCGCGCTGGGCGGCTTCACATCGACACACGCGTCAGCGCAACAGCCGGCAAAACCGCAAACCTGGCTGACGTTGACCGACGAGCCCGCTCTGGAGCCGGCGCTTCCGATCATCGATCCGCACCACCACCTGTGGGATCGACCCGGCGACCGGTACCTGCTCGATGAGATCGTGGCGGACGCCCGGGCGCACAACGTGCGGCAGACGGTATTTGTCGAGTGCACATCGATGTACCGTGCCGACGGGCCAGACGAGTTCAAAGTCGTCGGCGAAACCGAGTTCGTGCAGGGCATCGCGGCGATGAGCGCGAGCGGCAGATACGGCGAGACGCGGGTCGCGGCGGGCATCGTCGGCACCGCCGACCTTCTGCTGGGTGATCGGGTCGCTCCGGTGCTCGAAGCGCAACTCGCGGCGAGTCCCCAGCGTTTTCGAGGCATCCGCCATCGCGCGGCGTGGGCGGATCGCTCGGTGGTGCCCACTCAGCCGGCGGATCTCCCGCCACATGTGCTCCTGGATTCAGGCTTCCGGCGGGGCTACGCCTACCTGCGCAAGTACGGCTTGTCATTCGAGGGGTGGGTCTATCACACCCACATCGCCGACCTCACCGACCTCGCGCGAGCGTTTCCGGATACGCCGATTATCTTCAATCACCTCGGCGGACCGATCGGGGTCGGGTCATTCGCCGGACGCCGCGACGAGGTGTTCGCCGCTTGGAAGGTCGCAGTCGCCGACCTTGCAACGTGCCCCAATGTGGTCGCGAAGGTTGGCGGGATCCAGATGGTGGTCAATGGGTACGGTTGGCACGAACGCAAGCGGCCACCTACGTCGGATGAACTACTGGAGGCCAACGCGAGGTGGTACCGCTACACCATCGAGCAGTTTGGTCCGAGGCGGTGCATGTTCGAGAGCAACTTCCCGGTCGACAGACTGTCGTGCTCCTACACCGTGCTCTGGAACCAGTTCAAGAAGCTGACGAAGGAATTTTCTGCCGACGAGCGGGCTGCGATGTTCCACGACACCGCGTTGCGTGTCTATCGTCTCGCGCGACACTGAGCGTCGCATCCCGGACGCCTGCCGCCGGGATGCGTCATCCGCTATTTCGCGCTGGACTTGAGCTCTTGCACCTTCGCGAGCGATCGGTTCACGTGCTCAGTCGGACTGAGCTTATCGTCGGCGGACGAGAACACCGCCGCCACGCGGCCATTCGGCGTCACCACGAACGTCGTCCGCTCGGTCGCTTCATGATCGATCACGTTGCCCTTCGTGTCCTTGAACCCGGCGGGCAATTGCATTTTGTTCAAGTTATAGGAGGACGAGATCTTGCCGTCAGCGTCCGACGCCACCGGGAACTTGCCGGCGCAGTACTCGGGATCGGCGGAAAACTGGTTCAGCTGGGCGATGGAATTGCGTGAGACACCGATGATCGTCGCACCGGCCGCTTCGAACTTGTCCTTGCTTTCGGCGAATGCGTGGGCTTGCGCGTTGCATCCCGCCGTATAGGCGGACGGGTAGAAGTAGACGACCACGGGCCCCTTTTTCAGGGCGTCTTTCAACGAAAACTGGAACTCCTTGCCGGCGAGCGAGGCTTTCGTGCTGAAGTCGGGCGCGGCCTCGCCGGTCTTCAAGGCCGCATAGGCTGGAACGGCGAGGGCGCCGGCCATCACCATGGTGGCGACAAATCTTTTCATAACTCCTCCCGCCCCGGATGATACGCGATCTGGCGAGTCCGCCGAATGGCCGCCCCAATGATGAATTGCGCCCGGCTCATCAACACACTCGTGCTCTGACCCGCGCCCGCCGGTCTTACTGCACGCGGTCCGGCATCAGCGTGACGCGGACGTAGCGCGCCGGATCGAGGTACTTGACGGCCGCTTGCGTCACCGCGTTGCCGGTCAGGGCCGTGATCGCCGCCGCCGAGTCGGTCACGAGATCGCGAGTCAACGGCTCGCCGCCGTCATAGCGGCGCAGCAGCTCGTTCAGGAGAAACGCGTTGTCGAGGCTGGCGCGATCGAGATCGCGCTGCAGAAAATCCCGGACCCGGACGACCTGGTCGTCTGTCAATGGCGTGTCGCGCACGGCCGCCACTTCCTGGAAGACCCGCTGGACCAGCCTGTCCACCTGCGCGGGATCGCACGTCCAGTCGATCGTCACGCGATACTCGGGCCTGGGAAACCGGCTCGCCTCCGACTCGGCGGAAATCGCGTAGGTGGCGCCGAGCTGTTCGCGAAGGGCGTCGCTCAGCCGCGATTGCAGGAAGAGCGTCGCCGTCCGCAGCGCGAGCTCGCTTGCGGCGCCGCCCTCGATCGGCCCGCTGAACACGATCGAGACCTCGCTCTTCGGCGCGATCCCTTTCCGCACCGTGGTCTCGACGATACCCGCGGGCGGCTTGACGCCGAGGTCACGCCAGGTCTCACGAGCGTTCGTGGCCGGCAAGCTCGCCACGTAGGTCTCGATCAACGGTCTGATCGCGTCGAGCGTGAAGCTGCCAACGAAGACGAACGTGAAGTTGCCGGCGTCGGCGAAGCGCGCCTTGTAGAACGCCAGCGATTTATCGAGGTCCCATTTCGCGACCGTCTCCGGCGATTCCGGCTGCCGACGGGGATGGTTGCCGCTCAGCGCCAGGGCGAGCGTCTGATTGAACAGGGCCTCCGGGCTCGCCGACTGGTTGGCCAGCGCGGAAAGCACTTGCGCCTTCATCGCTGCGAACGCCGTCGGATCGGCGCGCGGCGCCGTAAACCGCAGGTACAGCAACTGGAACATCGTCTCGAGATCGCGCGGCGCGCTGCCGCCGCGCATTCCCTCGCGGATCTCCGTGATGAACGGCCGCACCGCCAGCGCCCTGGCGGCGAGCAGCTTGTCGAGCACGACGTCCGAGAGCTTCCCGACGCCGCCCGCCGGTATCACATCGTCCGCGGTGCGCGCCGCGAAGAAATCCGCGTCACTGGCGAGTGACGTCCCGCCGGGTGCGCTGGCCGTGAACAGAATCTGATCCGCTTTCAACGTCGTCGGCAGCAGGACCACGGTGGCGCCGTTCGACAGCTTCCACTCGGTGACGTTGCCCCTGAGCGCGGTGCTGACGATCGTCCCCTTCGCAGGCGGACGGTCCATCAACGTCTGCCCGGCCGCGGAGTCGACATAGGCGGTGAGGTTTCCGCCTTCGGCGCTTTGAACCGCCGCCGCCAGCTGCGCCTCGGAAGGCAGCCTGGAACCCGCCACTTCCGGCGCGGAGACGATCACCATCCGATTTGCTTCGGGAAACCAGTCGGCGGCCAGCGCGTTCATCTCGCTCAGCGTGATCTCCGGCACGAAGCGCCGGTGAAACGCCAGCTCTTGCCAAATGGTCGGGAGCGCCTCGCGCTGAAGGAAGTTGCGAGTGTATTCGTCCGCGCGGCTGGACGACTCGCGATCAGGGCTCTCGTCGACGGTCCGCTCGTACGAGGCAAGGTCGGCCTGCTTGGCGCGATCCAGCTCGGTCGCGGTAAAGCCAAACGTCGTGACGCGCTTCAACTCAGTCACGAGCGCCTCGAGGCCGCGTGTGACGCCGTCGCTCGGCACGAGCGCCCGCATCGACGCTTCGTCTCGCGTCCTGGGCGCGGGAAAGAGGCCCCGGCCGGCGTCGGCCTGCAAGAAGGGCGGCTTGTCGGCCTGCGCAAGTTCGCCCAGGCGATCGCCGAGCATCCGCGAGAACAGCTGATCCTTGAGGATGTCGCGATAGCCGCCGACCGATCCCTGATTGCGGGCCGGCCGCAGGTTACTGAGGCTGACGATGGTATTCGTGCTCTCCTGGTCGGTGACGACGGCGTAGCGCGTACCGGGACGCTCGGGCACGTCGAAGTTCGGGCGCGGACGCTCCGGATCCGGATTGACGAGCGACGCGAAGTGCTGCCGGATCATGGCGGCGACGGCGTTCTTGTCCACGTCGCCGACGACGATCACGGCCATGAGATCGGGCCGGTACCAGTCTCGATAGAACCGGACCAGCTGTTCCCGCTGGGCCTTTTCAATCACCGACGTGCTTCCGATCGGCGGCCGGTCGACGTACCGCGAGCCGTCCAGTTGGGCGCGTCGCAGCTTCTCGGCGGTCCGTTCGCTGGCGCCGAGGCTGCGCCGCCATTCCGCCAGGACGATCGCGCGCTGTCGCTCGATCGCGTCGGGTTCGAACAGCGCGCCGCCCGCCCAGTCTTCGAGCACGGTCAGCGCCGCGTCGAGGGCGCCCCTGCGATCGGTCGGCACGCGCAGCGTGTATTGCGTATCGTCGAAGCTCGTCTCGGCGTTCGCGTCCTCGCCAATGCCGAGGCCGAGCGATGAGAGGAAGGCGTTCAGGTTTTGTCCCGGGAAGTGCTTCGAGCCCTGAAACTGCATGTGCTCGACGAAGTGCGCCAGGCCCCGCTGGTCGTCGTCTTCCAGAACCGACCCGGCCTTGACGACCAGCCGGAGTTCGGCCTGCCGCGGAGGTTTCGGGTTCGCCCGGATGTAATAGCGCAGGCCGTTCGACAGCCCGCCGACCATGACTTCCGGATCCACCGGCATATCGACCGTGAGCGCGTAATTCGCGACCGATGCGGCGGTGGTTTCCCGGCCGGGTGCCTGCGCCGTCTGTGCGGAGAGCGGGCCGGCAACGAGCAGACCAGCCATCAGGCCGGCGATCGTTCGCCAAAGCATGCGGAAGGATGTCGCGCTGCAGGAGAGGCGTGGCTTCACCGGATACTCGCTTTCTCGACCATGGTTACTGTGACACTACACTTTATCGCGCCTTCCGGGCGTACACTGCGCTGGAATACGAGGCCGGGTTGATGAAGAACGTGGTCAGGAAGACAGCGGCCGTCTTTATGGGCCTTTGCGCGTTGGCGTCGGTCCAGGCGGCGGGTCCGCCGTTTGTCGACATCACGTGGATGTCGATTTCCAACGTCTACTACGAGCTCGGGGCCCTTCGCATTCTGACCGACGGCTACATCACTCGCCTGCCGCAAAGCGCGTTCTCTGGCGGCGGGGGCGGACTGGCGACGACGCGGCAGCCGTTCAAGCCCGACGTTGGGGCGGTCAGACGAGTCATGACGGCTCTCGGCGGCCCTGCGAGTGTCAACCTGCTGCTCACCGGGCATAGCCACTTCGACCATTCGTTCGATACGGCAACCTGGTCGCGGCTCACGGGTGCGCGGATCGTGGGATCGAAGACCACCTGTCTGCAGGCGATGGCCGAGAATACACCGGCCGACCGATGCACGCCGGTTTACGGTGCCGAACGGATGTCGTTAGCCGACGGCGTAACGCTGCGGGTCGTACGCTGGAATCACAGCGGCGATTCCGCGACCAACCCCGAGCAGCACAACCCAGTCGAACTGGAAGCGGCACCGCGTCTGGATCCGCAGACCGGCGGCCTGCGCGCGGGAGTGGCGGAAGATTTTCCGAACGGCGGCGGTAACCGGGCCTTCCTGTTCGTGGTCGATGGTCCGGACGGACGCTTCAGCTGGTTCTTCCAGAACTCCGCGAGCGCCGCCGACTTGCACATGCCGATCGTGGTCGGCGGCACAAATTACGGGGCTCCCCTCGACAACCTCAGAGCCGCACTCAAGGCCGAGGGGCTCGAGTCGGTCGACTTGTGGATTGGCAGCGGCGGGATCGCCATTGCCCAGCTCGTCATACCGGTCCTCAAGCCGAAGGCGTACCTGCCGGTGCACTGGGACGGGTTGTGGGGAGCGTTCGAAGCCGGGGTGCCGCGGCCGTATTCCGATCCGGCGCTGGAGGCGCTGCTTCAGACGTCAGGGGTGCAGCTGGTCAAGCCTGTGCAATACATGGATCGCTGGCGCCTCGATCGCAGCGGCGTTCGACCGGTCCCGAACACGAGCGTCAAGAAGTCGCTCGGATTCTCCTCATGATGCCGTTTCGCTACGGCGCCGTGTGCCAGTCGTTCCAGTAGCTTGTCCTCACCCGCAATCGGGCCTTGATACCGGGCGGCTGCGGCTGTTCGATCGGAATCTCGAACGTCAACGTGTTGTCGGTGTTCTCGACGATCCGTGCCCGGCGGCGGGCCCGTCCCGGTTCGTTCGTGAACCAGTACTCGAACACCCACCCATCGTTCGTGGTCCGTGGCGGCGTCGCCTCCAGCAGCACGGTATCTCGATAGAGGTACCCGCCTTCGAAGTGGTCCTTTAGAAACAGCAGGCGATCGACCTGATAGCCGGGAACGCGTACGCACAAATCCAAGGCGAAGGCGAAGCTGGTTCCGGTCTGACTTTGCTCCATGTCGAGAAACACATTGAACAAGACAGGATTCGCTGCCGGATTCCGGCGGCGCGTCCCCGTGGCGCCGATTTCCGGAAACAGCTCGTCGAACTGGCGGAAGATGGCGCTGTTTTCGCTGACGGTCCGCCTGTGCAACTGCCAGGGCTTGCCGCGCACGCTGACGGCCACTTCGAACTGGTAGGCCGCCTTGACCTCTCGCTGCTTGTCGAGCTCCTCCTGCACGGCAGGCGGCAGCGTGAGCTCGTCGATCTCGAGAACCCCGTCGGCGCGTACGTCGCCGAACAAGAATCGGATCAGGTTCTGGTACCCCTCTTCGCTGTTGACGATGCCGAAGTAGCCCGAATGACTGCGGTACACGAACGCGTGCGGTGAATAGACGTACTCGTTGTTCTTGCCGCGGCCCCGCGTCGTGGAATTCTTGATCCTGACGAGACCGTCGCTCGCTTCGCCGACCGCGAGACTCGACAGTCCGGCAGCGGCCTTGTAGTCGCCCGGGTTGGTGCCGACGAGGTTGAAGACCCGGTCCGCAGCGAAGTTGGTGATCACATCGACGTTCTCGCCGTCACGATCTGGGGGCACAAGCCCCAGAAGGTTCGCGATTTCGTCGCGATTGAACGTGTTCATGCCGTAGATGCTGGCCCACTTCGGAACGTTGCCGAGCAGGCCGATCTCGATCCCGTTATGAGGCGTCGCGTAGGTGAAGAGCTTGTCGACCAGGGCCTTTGCGTCGGGCTTCGCGAACGCGGGATTCTGCAGGAACGCCCGGCACACCAGACCGCCCATGGAGTGAGCAACGAGGTAGACGCGGAACTTGTCGAACGGTAACTTCCCGGCCGCGGCTTCCGCGGGGGAGATCACAGTGGCTCGCCCCAGGGGGTAGATCCGGTCTCGCAACGTGAGAATGAGATCGCTCAGGCCTTGAGCGAACCGTTTCATATCCGGACGCAGCCCTGCCCCGATATCCTCTGACGACGGTTCGTAGTACCTGTAGATGACGATGCTTCGGTAGGCGACGGGAGGCACAGTGCCCGTGCTCGTCGCGGGTGCGGTCAGGTCCGAGACGCGGTCGTATCCCTCCTCGAACACATCGTCGTAACCGAATCGCTTCAAGAGACGGACGAGCGGCGATTCGAAGAAGTACTTCTTGACGCTGCCATCCCAGAGCTGACGGACCTTTGAAGACCCGATGTTGAACCCCATGTAGGGGTCGGCGACGGTGTCTTCGATCTCGCTCTGCGTCATGGCGTAGCCACGAACGTAGATGATGGGGTGAATGGCGTTGCGGTTCATGGGACGGACTCACTTCAGCGGTTTCAATTCCGCCTTGGCACCATCCGGCAACGGATAACGATCGACGTTCAGGAACATCGACACGGTTCCGTACCAGCCCATCACGTTGATCAGTTCGACGACGCCCCGTTCGCCGAGCAGCTTCTTGGCGGCGTCGAATGTCCCGTCGCTCACCTGCTTGGTCTCGAGCAGCTCGGTCGCGAAGTTGTAGACGGCCTGTTCGTCAGGCGGCATGCCGCTCGGCCGGCGGCCTTCGGCGATCGCGTCGGCGACCGCCGGGGTGATGCCCGCCTGCACGGCGCCGCGCCGGTGCGCGTACCATTCGAACTGCGCGGTCCAGTGACGCGCGGTCACGATGATCGCCAGCTCGTACAGCTTCCTCGGCACGGATGTCGCGAAGCGGGTCGATGCGCCGAACTGCTGGCCGAGATCGCCCATTTCGGGGCTGCGCAATTGCACGTTGAACGGACCGTCCACACTTCCCCGCGGCCCCGACAGCACGTGCTCAATCATCGTCCGCTGCGCGGGCGTCATCTCGTCATAGGTGAGCGGCTTGAACCGATCGCCGCGAAGGCGAACCGATCGCGGATCGGGGCGCCCCTGGCTTGGCGCCTGTGCAGCAGTCACACTGACGAGGCCAACGATCGTGCAGAGAATCAATGTGCGAGTCATGACGTCCTCACTCTCATCCAGCGTTTTGCGGCGCGACCGGTAACGCAGTTTACCGGGGATCCGCCGCCGTTGGCGGCGGATATGTCTGGACGACCGAAGAGGTCAGGCCGTTGATGGGAGACCCGTCGAGGGTGGTCGCATAGTTGTCGGCGACGACGACATTCGTGAAGGCGTAGCCGGTTTCGAACGACCAGTAGCTATACCGGCCGCTGAACGGATTGGACAGGAAGTCCAGCCGGTTCCGGAGGACGTCGATCGACGAGAGATTTCCCTGCATGCTGATGGCGGCCGAATAGTGCACCGCGCCCGACGACTGCCTTGATCCCGCATCCACGATTCGGTTCTGCACGACCGAAACGCGCGAGGTGCTGTATTTGCCGTCGAGAATGCCAATGGCGATGCCTCTGACCGGCGCCCGGACGATCTCGTTGCCGACGATGGCCGCGTTGGAGATGTTGCCCAGTGACTGGAGCCCGATGCCGTAGTTCGCCGAACCGCTGATCGTGCGGGCGGCGGATTCCTGCTCTTTCCAGCACATTGGGATCCTAAGCTTAGAATTCCACGTGGACAAGTTGTCGCGG
>JADMIO012741814.1_pt1 | contig 10421 bp, 9 predicted proteins | sample 8958161 | NCBI WGS metagenome assembly JADMIO01 (sample SAMN16585339, study PRJNA669376) | soil metagenome | isolation source: Crop rotation soil | place: USA: Cullars Rotation, Alabama | collected 2011
CTTTCCCGGAGGCCTAAAGGCCTCCGGCTACCAAAAATCGTTTACGCGTCCAAACCAGCAAGGTAGGCGGAGGCCTTCAGGCCTCCGCGCGATGAGGCCTTTAGGCCTCCGCACGACCTTCCTGTTTCAACAGTTCGGTGGTCACGGACCGGCCGTCGATCGGCAGCCCGACGTAATGGCGAATGCTGCGGAGCTTGGCGAACTGCTCCACGTTGCACTCCATCTTCAGCAGACCGAGCATCTGCGCGTCGCGATTCTGCTCGACGACGTAGACGCGGTCGCATTTGTCGATGAATTCCCAGACTTCCTTCGTGAACGGGAAGGCGCGCAGGCGGAGATACGAGGTCTCGATCTTCTCCTCGTTGCGCAGCTGGTCGCGTGACTCGACGATTGCCCAGTGGGTGGTGCCCCAGGCGATGAGCCCGATGCCGCCTTTCTTGCCGACCATCTCGACTTCCGGCTTCGGCACGATGGTCCGCGCCGTTTCGAACTTCCGGGCCAGCCGATCGAGGTTGTTGGCGTAGTCGTCAGCGCGCTCGCTGTACTGCGCCATTTCGTTGTGGCCCGAGCCGCGGGTGAAGTACGACGGCATGCCGTCGCCCGGCACCGAGCGGTAGGGGATGCCGTCGCCATCGACGTCCTTGTAACGGCCCCACTGGCCGAGCTCCTTCAGCTTCGCGGCGTCGAGGCGCTTGCCGCGGTCGAGCGGACGATCGGCAAACTCGAACGGCTGCGACATCCAGTTGTTCATGCCGAGGTCGAGGTCGGTCATCACGAAGATCGGCGTCTGCAGGCGCTCGGCGAGGTCGAAGGCGTCCATCGCCATGGTGTAGCACTCGTGCACCGAGGCCGGCAGCAGCAGCGGATGCTTGGTATCGCCGTGCGACAGCACCGCGGTCGAGAGGATGTCCTGCTGCGCGGTGCGCGTCGGCAGGCCGGTTGACGGTCCGACGCGCTGCACGTCGAAAATCACCGCCGGCACTTCGGCGTAGTAGCCGAGGCCGGTGAATTCGGACATCAGCGAGATGCCCGGGCCGGCGGTCGAGGTCATCGCGCGCGCGCCCATCCAGCCGGCGCCAATCACCATGCCGAGGGCGGCGAGCTCGTCTTCGGCCTGGATCGCGGCGTAGGTCGTCTTGCCGGTCTCCGGGTCGCGGCGGTACTTCTTCAGGTACTCGATCAGCGACTCGCACAGCGACGAGGACGGCGTAATCGGATACCAGCCGACGAAGGTGCAGCCCGCCATCATGCAGCCGATCGCGGCGGCGGCGTTGCCTTCGATCAGGATCATGCCGGTGGTCTTGTCCATCGGCTCGACCACGAAAGGATCCTGCTTGGTGAGGCTGGCTTCGGCGAAGTCGTAGCCGGCCTTGAGCGCCCCCATGTTGAGCTGAATCGCCTTTTCCTTCTTTCCGAGCTGCTTGCGCAGCGCCTTCTCCATCTGCGACATGTCGATCGACAGGAGGCGCGAGAGCACGCCGTCGTAAATCATGTTGCGGACGAGACGGCGAAGCTTGGCGTCGGTGGTAATCGGGTTGATCAGCTTGTCGAAGGGAACGGGATAGAAGGTGAGGTCCTTGCGAAGCTCATTGAGCTTGAGCGGCTCGTCGTACACCACGGCAGCGCCGGGCGCGAGCGTGAGCACGTCTTCCTTGGCCGTTTCCGCGTTCATCGCGACGAGGAGGTCGACCTCCTTCTTGCGGCCGATATATCCCTTGGCGCTGGCCCGAATGGTGTACCACGTGGGCAGCCCCGCAATGTTCGATGGGAACATGTTCTTGCCGGAGACCGGCACGCCCATCTGAAAAATCGATCGGAGAAGAACGACGTTGGCGGTCTGGCTCCCTGAGCCGTTGACGGTAGCTACCTGGATGGCGAAATCGTTGACGATCCGGTCCTCGCGCGGACGCGAGGCGGTTTCCTGCTCGGCGACATCGGTCACTGACATGTTTCTATCCTGCTCCCAGCCTGTTACCGCATAACTGTGGAGGAGATTCCAGTTGTTTACGGGTAGGATTCGCGAAAGATTATATAAGAGGGGTCGCTTAGGACGCTAGCTTCGCGGCGAGCGCGTCACCCATCCAGGGCTGTCGCTCTATGAGGCGCTCGGCGGCCGCGGCGGTCACCGGCATCGAGAAATAGAATCCCTGAGCGTATTCGCAGCCGAGCGCTTTGAGCTGCGCGAACTGCTCGCGCGTTTCCACGCCTTCGGCGATCACGTCCATGCCCAGGCTGTGCCCGAGACTGACAATCGCGTGCAGCATCTCGCCGCCGCGCTTGGCGCCGCCGACCCGGCTGACAAACGATCGATCGACTTTGAGCGTTTCCACCATCAGCTGGTGCAGATAGCTCAACGACGAATAGCCGGTACCGAAATCATCGAGACTGCAGCCGACGCCCATGATCCGCAGCCGCTCCACCATCTCGCGCGCGGCGTCGAGGTCGTCGAGGAACGCGCTCTCGGTGATCTCGAGCTTCAGGCTCGACGGCGCGAGGCCGGTGCGGTCGAGCACGGCTTCGATCTCGCTGGCGAAATCCACCGCTGAAAACTGACGGCTCGAGACGTTCACCGACATCGTCCGCGGCGCGGTCTTGCCGAATCGCGCCTGCCAGGTCGCCATCCGCCGGCACGACTCCAGGAGCGCGAGTTGTCCCATGTGCAGGATCATGCCGGTGCTTTCGGCCACCGGGATGAACTCGCCCGGACCGACCATGCCGGGCGATGGGTGTCCCCAGCGCATCAGCGACTCGAATCCGACGATCTCGCCGCTCTCGACCGCGACAATCGGCTGGAAGTGCAGGTCGAACCCTTCGTGATCGATCGCGCGGCGCAGGTCGGTTTCGATGCGCAGCCGCGCGATCGCGCGCTCGCGCATGGTCGGGTCGAAAATTTCGCACGGCACCGTGCCTTCGGCCTGGGCGCGGTGCAGCGCCGTCACCGCGTCGCGCAGCAGGTCTTCCGGGCGCGTGTAGCCGGTGGTGCTGATCGCGATGCCGACGCTCGCCGAGATGAACACCGGTTGGCCGTCGACGTCGAACGGCTGCTCGAACGCCGCGCGCAGCCGTTGCGCCACCCGAACCGTGTCGCTGGCGTCGCCGATGTCGTCGATCAGGACGTTGAATTCATCGCCGCCGAGCCGCGCCAGCGTGCATCCCGGCACGTCGCTCGCCAGCGAGTCGGTGGGACGAAGCCGCGTCTGCAGCCGGTTGGCCACCGCCACCAGCAGGCGATCGGCGGTCATCGGTCCAAGCGTTTCGTTGACCAGGTCGAGCCGATCCAGTCCGAGCACCAGCAGCGCAAAGGTGTAGTTTTCGCGCCGCTGCGCCCGCTTGATCGCGCGCTCGAGCACGTCGATGAACAGGTGCCGGTTGGGGAGGCCGGTCACCGCATCCGCCACCTTGGCGTCGGTGATGTCGGTCAGCGAGCCCGCCAGGCGCGTCGGCACGCCCTGTTCGTTCCACACCGCCGCGCCGCGGCAGAGCACCCAGCGGAGCGACCCGTTGTGATGCCGCATCCGGTGCTCCGACTCGAAATGCCCGGAGTGCCGTTCGAGATGCGATTTCACTTGCTCCCGAACCCGCTCCACGTCCTCTTCGTGCACGCGCGAGAACCATTCGTCGGGGCTGGCGCCGATCTCGGCATCGCCGTGTCCGAGCATCTGCTTCCACCGCGCCGACCAGTGCACCTCGTTGGTGGTCAGGTTCCAGTCCCAGAGGCCGTCGCGCGCACCGCTGATCGCCAGGGCGTAGCGTTCTTCGCTCACCTTCAGGTCGGCCACCGCTGACTTGTGGGCCAGGTGAGTGCCGATGCGCGCCAGGGCCACCGCGAAATCAACCGGCTTGGTCACGTAATCATTCGCCCCAAGCCGGAAGGCCTCGACGATGTCGTCGCCCTGCGTGCGGGCGGTGACCATGATGATCGGCAGATCGGTCTGCGAGCGCGACTTGCGCAGCTCGCTCAACACCTCGAGCCCGCTCATCTCCGGCATCTCGACGTCGAGCAGCACCAGGTCGTAGGGCCGGATCAGTGCCAGCGCGAGCGCTTCGTGTCCGCCCGGTGCGGTGGTGACGTCGTAGCCCCGCTGCGCCAGACGGCGTGAGAGCGCATCCCGATTGGGCTCGCTGTCGTCGACGATCAGCAGTGAGTACCGGCGTGTCATGCGGCAGCCGCCTTCGCGAGTAAGGTCTCGATCTTTTCGATCAACTGTTCGAAGCGCACTGGCTTGGTGTCGAAATCATCGCCACCGGCGGCCAGCGCCAGGTCGCGGTCGTGCGTGGTGGCATGCGCACTCAGCACGATGATGGGAATATGCATCGTCGCCGGAGACGCCTTGATGCGGCGCGTCGCTTCCCAGCCGTCGATGCCCGGCAGCCCCAGATCCATCAGGATCACATTCGGCTGCGCCTCGAACGCCATCAACACCGCTTCCCGTCCGTCGCCCGCGAGCACGACGCGGTAGCCGCGGCGCCGCAGCCGGCGCGACAACGCATCGCGGCTCGGTTCGTTGTCTTCGACGACCAGGACGGTGACCATGTCAGGCTGCATGTTCGACCGCCACTTCCGGCACTTCGCGCGGCAGGCGCACGGTAAAGCACGAACCGACGCCTGGCTGGCTCTCGACTGAGACGTCGCCACCCATCATCTGGCAGAAGCGCGAGACCAGCGCGAGGCCGAGGCCGGTGCCGCCGTACTTCCTCGTGGTCGTGACATCGGCCTGGGTGAACGGGTCGAAGACCTTCGAGGACTGCTCGCGGGTCATGCCGACGCCGGTGTCGGTGACCATGAAGGTGATGCAGGCGCGCTGGTCGAAGGTGCATTCGCTGACGGTCAGCGTGATGACACCGCTGCTCGTGAATTTGGCGGCGTTGCTCAGCAGGTTGAGCAGGATCTGCTTGGTCTTCGTGAGATCCGATTTCATGGCGCCAATGCCGTCGCCGAAGGTCACCGTCAGCCGGTTGTTGTTTTTCTCGACCAGCGGCCGCAGCGTGTCGAGGAGCTCGGTGACCGTGGTGCGCACGTCGAAGCGCTCGACCGACACGTTCATCTTGCCGGCCTCGATCTTCGACAGGTCGAGGATGCCGTTGATCAACTCGAGCAGGTGGCGTCCGGCCGACTGGATGCGCTGCAGGTCGACGATCGACTGCTCTTCACCCTGTTCGGCGGCCTCCTCCTGGAGCAGCTCGCTGTAGAGAATGATCGCGTTGAGCGGCGTCCGCAGCTCGTGGCTCATGCTGGCGAGGAAGTCGCTCTTCGCCCGAGTCGCCGCCTCGGCTTTGCCCTGCGTCACGCGCAGCTCGTCGACCAGTTGGGCCAGCTCCTCGGCGCGCTGCGCCAGCGCCGCCTCGGCGCGGCGCCGCTCGGTGATGTCGCGCATGTAGCCGGCAAACATCGGCGCGCCGTCGGCGCAGATTGGCGCAATCGCCACCTCCACCGGAAAGCGCTCGCCGCCCTTGCGCATCGCCGTCAGTTCCATGCGGCTTCTCGCGCCGTCTCCCGACGCGGCGAGGTAGTTGCGAACCGCGCTGCGGTGGGTTTCGCGATGTTCAGCCGGTACGACCAGCTCCGCCAGGTCCTGGCCCACCGCTTCGGCCGCGCTGTAGCCGAACGTGCGCTCGGCAGCGGGGTTGAACTGCGCGACGTGACCTGATTCGTCCATCAGGACGACGCAGTCGAGTGCGACTTCGAGAATGGCGTCATTGCGCGCGCGGCTGTTGCGCGCGTCGTGCTCCGCTTCCTGGCGCACGCCAATTTCCTGCTCGAGCGCCGCCGTGCGCGTCGCCGTCTGCTTCATTTCGACGACGGCCTGGCGGCACGAGGCGACCAGGAAGACGTCTTCGAAGACGACCCAGGCGGCGTGCTCGAGCCAGCGCCACTGGCTGGCGATGACGACACCGTAGACCGACTGCGGCCAGAAGGCGCCGCGGATCACGTGATCCGCCGCGACCACGACCGTCGCTGGCACGAGCACGCGCCAGTCGCGATAGAAGGCCAGAAACGCCAGTGAGCCGAAGACGTGGAAGTGGGTTTCGATGCGTCCGCCCGTGAGGTGGATGAGGAGCGCCCCCATCAGCATCTGCGCGGTCGCAATGGTGTAGCGGGTCGACGGCAGGCCCGGACGGAACAGGCCGAGCAGCGCCGGAAACAGGCTGATCACGCCGCCAACGAACACCGCCGCATAGACGTGCAGGTGGGTGCGGCTGACCGGCCCGTACCACGCCAGCGGCGAGACGTAGAGCGCGAAGACGATGCCCGCGATCCACTGCGCGCCCATGAGCCAGACGAACAGGCGATCGGTGCGCTTGTGGATCTCGAGCTGGTGTTCGAGAAACAACTCGTTGGCGCGCGGCGCGATGGCTTGGGTGGTCATGATCGATACCGGCGCGTCAGCTTGCGGTGGCGAAGAGGGGGCAGCCGAAGACCGCCGTGCGGATGGTTCCGCCGAGCCCGGAGCCAAGTTCGTAGAGGCGAGCCGCGCCATAGCGCCCCTGGCGCGACGGCGGGAGGTCCGCCTTGTTCAGCAGGCTGAGGAGCGCGGCACGACTGGGGTTGTCCCCTGCGTGCCCGCGCGAACCGGTGATGCCGCCGCTGAAAACCAGCGAGCCCTTCGCGTCGTACAGCACGATCTGCCCCGAGGTCTCCGCGCCGAACTGACGCGCCTTCAGGCCCTCGTCGTCGCGCATGACCTTGACCCCGGGCAGAGCCGACGCCTGGCGCCAGAGCTGGGTGTCGGTCCAGCCGGCGGGAAATCCCTGCGGCTTCAGGAAAAGAACGTAGGTGCGCGGCTGCACGTCGGCGCGCGCCAGCACTTCAGCGAGATCGGCCAGCGTGGCCTCGGTGCAGAAGCACTGCGGATGGGCGAGCAGTACCAGCGTCGGCCGATCCGTGGCCAGCGCCACCGCGTCGTTGGCCGGCCAGTTGTCAGGCGGCGCCGCCGCGGTGCCCGGCGTGTTGTCGTATGCCCAGACGACGTACAGACCGGCGCCGGCGCCGGTCAGCCACAAAACCGCTGCAACGGTGAATAAAACGGCGTTTCGGATGGATCGAGCGGGCAGAAGTCTCACCGCCGTTCTTAATCGGCAGATTCGGCTGGAACTCGAATCCCCGTGGCTAACGGGCGTTTTCGAGGGGATGCGCGGCGATGAGGTGGTCGGTGACGGGACGGCCGCCGATCAGGTGTTCCTGGATGATTCGCTCCAGCACCGGCGGATCGCACTCGCCGTACCAGGTGCCTTCGGGATAGACGACGGCGATCGGACCGCCCTCGCAGATGCGCAGGCAGTTGGCCCTGGTGCGCAGCACGCCGCCCTGGTCGGCGAGCCCGAGCTCCTTCAGGCGCTTCTTCAGGAAGTCCCACGCGGCGATCCCGCGCTCCTTGTCGCAGCACTTGGGCGTCGCCTGGTCGGCGCAGAGAAAAATGTGTCGCTGCGCGACGGGGATACCGATCTTCTCGACGATCTTTGTCTGACTCGGAGTTGGCAAATTGCGAGTTGGGAGTTCCATCAGAAAAGTGTCACCTCAACCAACGCATCCTGTTCGATGACGTCGGTATCGATCGGGATCTCGATGTAGCCATCCGCCTGCGACATGCTGGTGATGTCGCCCGATGCCTTAAATGCCGGAACCGCGGCGCCGTCGACGATCCGCACGGTGTAGAACTGGTGGCGCCGCACTGGCGAGACGATGCGCTGCGCCAGCGGAACGGAGATCTTCTTCACCATGCGCGGCGGCAGGCGCGCGATGCGGCGCAGCGCCGGACCGAGCAGGATGTAGGCATTCGACAGGCACGACGACGGGTAGCCCGGCATGCCGAAGAAGGGTTTGCCGTCGATCAGCCCGAAGGCCGTCGGCTTGCCCGGCTTTACCGAGATGCCGTGGAAGATGATCTCGCCGCGCTCGCCGAGCACGTCGAGGATCAGGTCGCGCTCGCCAACCGAGCTGCCACCGGAAAACACCAGCACGTCTTCCTGCAGGCAGTCGTCGACCGCGCGCGAGATGTCGGCGATGGTGTCGGCGGCGGCGCGGTGCGGCACCGGAATGCCGCCATGTTCGGCCACCGCGGCCGAGAGCGTGAAGCGGTTGATGTCGTAGATATGCCCGGGCTCGAGGGGCTTGCCCGGCTCGACGATCTCATTGCCCGTCGAGAGGATGGCGACGCGCGGTCGGGCGTAGACGTCGACGCTGCGGAGACCGACCGCGGCAATCGCGCCCACACGGCTCGCATTCAGCTCTTCGCCCGCGCGCAACACCGTCTGCCCGCGCTGGATGTCGGCGCCCTGCCGGCCGGTGTTCTGTCGTGGCTCGACCGCCGCGAAGATGCGCACCTTCCCTGAATCATCCGCGTCGGTTTCTTCGACCATCACGACCGCGTCGGCGCCCGGCGGCATCGGCGCGCCGGTGGCAATCTCGGTGCACTCGCCGGCGCCGACGGTGCGCGACGGCATCTGGCCGGTGAAGACCTTTTCGATCCAGGTCAGCGTCTTCGGCTGCTGCCGGCTGGCGCCGGATGTGTCTGCGGCGCGCACGGCATAGCCGTCCATCGCGGCGCGCGTGAACGGCGGCACGTCGGCGCTCGACACCACGTCCCTGGCCAGGACGCGTCCGTTGGCGGCCTCGAGCGCCACGTGTTCGACGCGCTCGACCGGACGGATCGCCTCGTCGATCAACGCCCGCGCGCGATCGAGCGGGATCGTCTCCTTGAACGGCCGCATCTTCGACGGCATTTACTTATTCAACTGCTGAACGACGTGCCCCAGCTCCGGGACGATGAGCTGGGTCATCGCAAGGCGCACCGCGTTCTCGGATCCGGGCAGGACGAAGATCGCCTTGCGCGACGCGGTGCCGGCGGTCGCCCGGCTCATCATCGCGGCGGAGCCGATCTCCTGGTAGCTGATCATTCGGAACAGCTCGCCGAATCCATCGAGGCGCTTCTCGAACAGGCCGCTCACTGCCTCGTAGGTGCCGTCGCGTGAGCTGATACCGGTGCCGCCGGTGCTGATGATCACTTTCACCCGCGGATCGGCCAGCTGGGCGCGTACCGCTGCGGCGACCTGCGCGGGCTCGTCTTTCACGATCGCGTAGTCGACCACCGTGTGGGCGGCGCCTTCGAGCAGCTCGAGGATCGCGCGGCCGCTGGTGTCGGTGTCGGGCGTGCGGGTGTCGCTGACGGTGAGGATGAAGCACGCGACCGAGACCGGCCCCTGCGCCTTGTGTTCGATGGTCGGATCGCTCACGGCAGGCTGATTATAGTCACGCGTTCTTGACGAACAGATCCCTGGCGAGCGTTGCGGCCGACATCGCCGAGGGCCAGCCCGCATAGAACGCGAGATGGGTAATCGCTTCGGCCAGCTCCTCGACGGTGACGCCGTTTTCGACCGCGTGCGGCAGGTGGAAGCGCAGCTGCTCGGTGCGATTGAGCGCGACCAGGGCGGCGACGGTAATCAGGCTGCGATCCCGCTTGGACAGTTCCGGCCGCTTCCACACGTCGTCAAACAGCACGTGCTCGGTGAGGTCGGCCAGTTTGGGGGCAATGCTGCCGACCAGATCGCGCGCAACCTGGCCCGGGGGTTTGGATGCCATCGAATTCTCCTGATATAGTTCAGAGTCTTCGCAGGATCCTACCTCTCGCGCCCATAGCTCAGCTGGATAGAGCGTCTGGCTACGAACCAGGAGGTCGCACGTTCGAGTCGTGCTGGGCGCACCACCCTCATCTTCGTGCAGAGATCGCTGGCGGGACGGGTTAATCCCGTTTACCATGCGACGCTTCCGCTTCGGCAAGGAATGACCCGCACTGCCACGGTCGCCCCTCGGGTCGCCGAGCCGCTGTTCCCGGCTCACCTTCCCGCGCGCCTCGGTCGCGTCGCGGATAGCCCCGCGATCACCGCCCTGCTCGTCTTCGCCGCGTACCTCGCAGGCGCCCGCATCGGATTCCTGCTGGTCTTGCCCCATACCACGCCCTCGGTGCTCTGGCCGCCGAACGCGATCCTGACCATCGCGCTGCTCCTGACCCCTGTGCGGCGGTGGTGGATCTGCCTGCTGGCGGCGTTGCCCGCCCACATCCTGATTCAGCTCGAGGCCGGTTGGCCGACGCTGCTGGTGCTCGGCCTGTTCGCCACCAACTGCAGCGAGGCGCTGATTGCCGCCGGGGGCGTGCGCGCGTTCAGCGACGCGCCGGTCCGCTTCGACACGCTTCGGCGCGTGGCGATCTTCGTCGGCGCGGCGGCGCTGAGCGCGCCGTTCATCTCCTCGTTCCTCGACGCGGCGGTGGTCACGTCGACGCTGGGGGAGCCGTACTGGCACGTGTGGCGGACGCGTTTCTTCTCCAACGTGCTGACCGAGCTGACGCTGGTGCCCGCCGTCGTCAGCGCGATGGTGTACGGCCCGATCTGGCTGCGCGCAGCCAGGGCACGGCAGGTCGGGAAAG
>JADMIO011628050.1_pt1 | contig 10420 bp, 12 predicted proteins | sample 8958161 | NCBI WGS metagenome assembly JADMIO01 (sample SAMN16585339, study PRJNA669376) | soil metagenome | isolation source: Crop rotation soil | place: USA: Cullars Rotation, Alabama | collected 2011
CCTGGCTCCGCCGCAACCGCCCTGCTTGACCGGAACGCGCTCAGCAGGCAGTTTCAGCCGAAATCCTGTACCGTCCGGTCCGCTGCTCGCTGAACCAAGCGCAGGCGGACCTTTGATTTTGTAGATCCCGGAGGCAAACGATGCCCGACAAGATTCCGATGACACCAGCCGGCCACGCCGCGCTGTCCGAGGAATATCGTCGCCGCACGGCCGAAGAACGCCCGCGCATCATCGCCGCCATCTCCGAGGCGCGCGCCCATGGCGATCTTAGCGAAAACGCCGAATACCACGCGGCCAAGGAGCAGCAGAGTCTCAACGAAGGCCGCATTCAGGAGCTGGAAGGGCTGCTGGCGCTGGCCGACATCATCGACATCAAAAAGCTGAGCGGCGATACCGTGAAATTCGGGGCCACCGTGAAGATCGTCGACGAAGACACCGAGGAAGAGCGCAAATACATGATCGTCGGGGATGCCGAAGCGGACGCCAGCAAGGGCCGCATCTCGATTTCCTCGCCCATCGCGCGCGCCATGATCGGCAAGGCCAAAGGCGACAGTTTCGAAGTCACGGCCCCCGGCGGCGCCAAGAGCTACGAGATCCTCGAACTCAAATACGTCTGATCCGACGGCTAACCTGCTCGCCTGCATAGCTCATTGCCCGAGGCCCCCCGTCCCTAGCAAGGCATGCTCAGGTTTTGGGCAATCGCCCAAATGGCTTTGACATTTCGGTGAGTATAGGGAGAAACGCCCCGTTTCCGGGCGTTTCCGGCTTGAAAGCGCCGCACTCTCTTCACTACATTAGCCACCCATAAGAGGGATCATCAGATGCATTCCAAGGTAGTGATCATCGGGTCGGGTCCGGCCGGATACACGGCGGCTATCTATGCGGCCCGTGCAATGCTCGAGCCCGTCATGATCAACGGCACCCAGCCGGGGGGCCAATTGACCATCACCACCGATGTCGAGAACTACCCCGGCTTTGCCGACGTCATCCAGGGCCCCTGGCTCATGGAACAGATGAAGGCGCAGGCCGAACATGTCGGCACCAGGATCGTCAACGACCTGATCGTCGAGGTCGATTTCGACCATCGCCCCTTCACCCTCAAGGGCGATAGCGGCAAGACCTACACCGCGGACAGCGTGATCATCGCGACCGGTGCCCAGGCACGTTGGCTGGGCCTTCCCTCCGAACAGAAATTTCAGGGCTTCGGCGTCAGCGCCTGCGCCACCTGCGACGGCTTCTTCTATCGCGAGAAGCACGTGATCGTCGTCGGCGGCGGGAATACGGCGGTCGAGGAAGCGCTGTTCCTCACCAACTTCGCCTCCAAGGTCACGGTCATCCATCGCCGGAGCGAATTCCGCGCCGAGCGCATCCTCCAGGACCGGCTGTTCAAGCACCCCAAGATCGAGGTGCGCTGGAACACCGAGCTGGCCGACATTACCGGCAGCCAGATGCCGCCCTCGGTCACCGGCGCCGTGCTCAAGAATACCGCGACCGGCGAAACCGAGACCGTCGCGGTCGACGGCATCTTCGTCGCCATCGGCCACACGCCGGCCACCGCGGTGTTCCGCGAGAAGCTCGAAATGAAGCCGGGCGGCTACCTCAAGGTTAAGCCCGGCACCACGCAGACCAACATCCCGGGCGTCTACGCCGCCGGCGACGTGACCGACGACGTTTTCCGCCAGGCGGTGACCGCCGCCGGCATGGGCTGCATGGCAGCGCTCGAGGCGGAGCGCTTCCTGGCCGAGGAGAACCTCGCAGAAGCGGCGGAATAACCATGCTCGATTGGGACAAGCTCCGCATTTTCCACACCGCAGCGGAATCGGGGAGCTTCACCCACGCGGCCGAGAAGCTGAACATGAGCCAGTCTGCCGTCAGCCGGCAGATCTCGGCGCTCGAGGAAGACCTCAACCTCAAGCTCTTCATCCGCCACGCCCGCGGCCTCGTCCTCACCGAGGTCGGCGAACAGCTGTTCCGCACCGCTCACCGCATGCATGCCGAGCTGCAGCAGGTGGAATCGCAGATGTCCGAGAGCCAGGACATCCCGATCGGCCAGCTGATCGTCACCACCACCGTCGGCATCGGCTCGACCTGGCTCAGCTCGCGCATCCACGAATTCCTGCTGCTCTACCCCGACATCACCATCGAGATAAAACTCAACGACTCAGAGCTCGATCTGGCGATGCGCGAGGCCGACGTGGCCATCCGCCTGCACCGGCCCAATCAGTCGGAAATGATCCAGCGCAAGCTGTTCACGGTTCACAACCACTTCTACGTGTCGCTCGACTATCTCACCCAGTACGGCGAGCCCAAGAGCCTCGAGGAGCTCGACAGCCACCGCATCATCACCTTCGGTGAGCCGGCGCCGGCGCATTTGGGCGACATCAATTACATCGAACGCCTCGGGCGGCCAGACTCTTCGCCGCGTCGCTCGGCCATGAAGGTCAACGCCATCTACGGCATGCTGCAGGCCTGCCGCGCCGGCATCGGCATCGCCATGTTGCCCGACTATGTCACTGAGAACGAAGTGAACCTCAAGCGCGTGCTCAGCGGCATCGAGCTGCCCGCCTACGAGGCCTATTTCGTCTACCCGCCGGCGCTCAAGAACAGCAAGCGCGTCGGCGTCTTCCGCGACTTCCTGGTGGGCAAGGCCCGCGAGTGGCAGTTCTGATCCGCCTTCTGGCCTCAGTGTTGCTTGCGCTGGGCCTGTGGGCCGGCCCGGCGCTGGCCGTGTTCGGCGGTAAGACTGTCGGCGACGGCGACCTCGTCGCCAAGACTCTTGCAGCCGTGCTCGACCAATCCTCGACCGGCGCACACCTCTGTACTGCCATTGCACTCGCACCACGGCTGATGTTGACCGCCGCGCATTGCACCGACGGCGGCACCAAAGGCGTGCGTGTGATTTTTGCCACCTCGCTCACCGACGTGCCGCTCGAGCGTGTCCGCAACGTCAAAGCCATCCAGCGGCCCAAGCCGACGCCGGAAGCCAAGGGCAGCTTCGCCTACAACAACCCCGATGACGTGGCGCTCATCGTCCTCGAATCCCCCGCCCCAGCCGGCACGGCTTTCGCGACGCTCAGCGCCGCGGACGGCACCGGCGCCGTTCGCATCGCCGGCTACGGCGCAAGCTCCGATCTGCGCAACGCCGGCTTTGGCAAAGCGCAGCTCGGGTTCGATCGCGCCCTGCGCGCGGGCAAGACCTCGCTCGTCGCCAAGGGTGCGGTGCTCACCGCGGACCAGACGCGAGGCTCCGGCGTCTGTACCGGCGACTCCGGCGGACCCGCCTTCACCACGCAGGGCAAGAGCCTGGCGATCTCTGGGGTGTTGATCGGTGTTTCCGCACCGAAATCCGTCAACGACTATTGCCGCGGTTCCGCCCACTACGCCAGCATCGCCCGCTGGCGGAGCTGGATCGTCTCGACCGCCAAGTCCCTCGGCCAGCCGCTGGACTGACGCTTTTGCGACCGCAATTGCGAGCGTATCCTCCCCCCAAGGGAGGATTGACCATGCGTTCAGCTCTCGCCCTCGCCTGCATGCTCTTTGCTACCCCAGCGCTCGCCGCCCAGTCCATGGAGATGGCCAACGGCTATGGCTGGATCGGTGCCAGCCGAGACGTCAGCCCCCCAAACCCTGGGCCAGATGTTCTGCGCGTCCCGCATCAGCGGCGACATGACTGCGCTGGAGAAGTTTTACGCGCCCAAATTGCGTGAGTTGCTTGCCGATCTGCCCGCATCCACGTCCGTTCCCTGGCAGGGCGTCGCCGACCGACCAGAAAGCTGCAGGATCCGCATCGTCAACGGCTTCGACGACACGGTGGGCGTGCTGGTCGAGGTGAGCTATGCCGGCGGCGGCCGCAACTGGTCCGACATCCTGAACCTCGAGCGAACCCCCGATAGCTGGCTGCTCAACAATGTGTTTTATGAGGGAGGTGGCAATTTGCGATTCCGGTTGGCCGCTCTGGTCCCCTGAGCCCGGGGTTCAGCGCGCGTTCAGCCGGTGCCTGCCATCAGGCGCCACACCTGTGCTCCTTGGGGACGTCCATGCGCATTCTCACCGCCGTCGCTCTGCTGGCGACCGCCTTCACCACGCTGCCGGTTCATGCCGCCGGCGACAATGAGCCCGTCGGCCAGATGGTCGTGCTCAAGGCCAGCCAGATCGGCCAGATCTTCTGCCTGTCCCGCCTCGGCAACGACGAAGCGGTGATCTCGGGCATTCTCACCGCCGATCTGCAGAAAGCCATCAAGGTGGCCGAGCAGAAGAACGACGATTACGCCAAGAAGAACCCCGACGAGAAACCCCCGCTCGGCGACGGCCTCGGCTGGCAGTCCTCGCCGGACTACGGCGATACCTGCGAGGTCGGCCTCGTGACCCTCAGCAAGACCGATGCCAGGGTGGAGATCAAATATACCTTCAAGGACTATCCGCAGGGCAGCTACACCGACACGCTGATCCTCAAGAAGGTCCCGATAGAGGGGATGGACGTCGGCTACTGGCGCATCGATGACGTGATCTATCCCGACGGCAGCGACATGAAGCAGTCGCTGATCACGGCCTTCGAGCCGGATTAATCTCGCGGCGATTTTGCCATTGACCGGAACGCTCTGGAGGCGCAGGGAGAATTGTTCCCGGCGCCTTCTGGTGCTGTGACGTCAGCAAAGGACAAGGACATGAACCCCGACAGTCGAAGTCGATCTTCGATCTCGCCGGCGGCCTAGTCTCACCTCGAGGCTCGGTGCGCTGGCACAGCCGGTGCGCGCGTAAGGGAGCCTCAAAATGCTGCGTGCATACATCCGCCAGGACGATCGCCTCATCGCCAGCGACATCGATGTGACCGCAGCCCAGCCGCTGGCGGGTTCCGCGATCTGGTACAACCTCACCGACCCCACCAAGGCCGAGGACGATTTCGTCGAATCTTGCCTCGGGATAGATATCCCCACTCGTGCCGAGATGGACGACATCGAGCCCAGCGCCCGCCTTTACAACGAGGATGGCGCCGAGTTCATGACCATCACGGCACTCTACAACTCCGACACGGACGAGCCGCAGAAGACGCCGATCACCTTCGTGCTGCGCAACAACCAGCTGGTGACCGTGCGCTACGCCGATCCCAAGCCGTTCCGCCTGTTCGAGCGCCTCGTCACGCGCCCCACCAACAATGTCTACACTTCGGGCGAAAAGGTGATGCTGGGCCTGATCGAAGCCATCATCGACCGGCTGGCACAGCTGCTTGAGACGACGGGCGACGAGATCGACCAGATCTCGCGCGAGGTGTTTCGCAACAAGACGCGCAATGTCACACGCAAGGCGCGCGACCTTCAGGAAATCATCGAGCGGATCGGCAAGAAGGGCGACGTGCTCACCCTCGCCCGTGAAAGCCTCGTCTCGATTGCTCGCCTGTCGTCGTTCCACCAGACCTACGAGAACGGCAGCCCCAAGACGACACGCGACCTGCGCCAGGAGCTCAAGGTGCTGCAGCGCGACGCCGCCGCCCTGTCCGACCACGCGGCATTCCTCAGCGGCAAGATCAACTTCCTGCTCGACGCAACGCTGGGGCTGATCAATCTCGAGCAGAACCAGATCATCAAGATCTTCTCGGTGGCGGCGGTGGTGTTCCTGCCCCCCACGCTGGTCGCCTCGATCTACGGCATGAATTTCCAGATCATGCCAGAGCTCAACTGGGCTGTCGGCTACCCCCTGGCCCTGCTGCTGATGATCATCTCGGCCGTGCTGCCCTACCTGTTCTTTAAGCGGAAGGGCTGGCTCTAGCCCGCCGTCGCGCGGCGGATTTCGCTAGCATCCTAACGACATGCGCAGCTCGCATGGCTGACTTGCTGTCTGGCGGGTTGAGCCATCTGGGCGCGCCGACCTATACCGACCGGCGACGTCGACGGGCATTTCTCTCCCTCCTCGCCTGTCCATGTCCCTCTTGCGAGGGGCTTGTGCCCCTCTCAAACTTTGGCCCTGCTCTCCCCTCGAGCAGGGCCTTATTGTTTTGAGAGCATTGCGGAATTTTCATCCAAAACGTTTTCTTTTGGGTCAAACAGGCTGACCTTCCTTGCGCAAGGCGCATGGCTGACATGTCAGTCCCCTCATTGCTGAAAAGCCTGGTCACGCACATATTCAGACCGTCGCTGAGACGCCGCACCGCACCCTCCTCCCGCGGTCCCGTGTTTCCCCGACACCGGATTTGAGCCGAACCTCCTCCCTCAGCTCAGGTCCAAAAGGCAGACGGCGTTTCCTCCTCCCTCGTCCGGCTGCCACCACTTTCATAAGGCTCCATCTTCGGATGGAGCCTCTTTTTTTGGTTTGAGGAACGTTCCTCTATTTGCGCATGGCTCGCCTTCCGACTTCGCGTTTGTCGGACTCGCGGTGGCCCCGCATAACCCGGCTCAAGAGATTGCGGCCTCTCCTCCTCCCTGGCCGCTTCTCCCTGGTCGTCGGCTTCGGCCGATGACCCGAAGGCCTCGCTCATCCCCTCGAGCGGGGCCTTTTCATTTTCCCGGTCGGAGTTGCCGGTCGGCAGGAACTGCGCGGCGACCCAGGCAGGTCGTTCGGACGTCCGAAAGCCTGGACTAGGTTCCCGCTTTCGCGGGAATGACGGGGAGTTTTCCGCGCGTTCCCGGCGAGCAGGCCGGCCCCAGGGACCTTCGGTGGCCACGCGCCAATTCCGCCTCCCGCCGGGTGTCATCCCCTCGAAAGCGGGGAACCAACTCGAAGAGGGTTGCTTCACTCAGCACACATGTGGAGGGAACCCTCATCCGCCCTTCGGCACCCCGGATCAGGTCCGGCCAGGCTCTTCTTCCTCAAGGGGAGAAGGAGACAGTGCCTAATGCACGCCCGCGGCAAAATCCTGGATCCGTCCTACCGCATCCTCGAGCTCGCGGTTGGACGCTGCGTAGCTCAGCCGCATGTGACCGGGCAGCCCGAACGCCGTTCCATGCACCAGCGCCACGCCGGTCTCCTCGAGCAGCGCCATGACGAAATCCTCGTCGGTCCTGAGCGCCGTGCCGGCTTTGCTGGTTTTGCCCAGGAGCCGCTTGATCGAGGGGAACACGTAGAACGCGCCCTCCGGCGTCAGGCAGTCGATGCCGGTATTGGCGTTGAGCCCCTTGACCACGAGGTCGCGGCGCTCCTGGAACTTCGAGCGCCAGCCGCTCAGGAACTCCTGCGGCCCGTCCAGCGCCTCGACCGCCGCCCACTGCGCGATCGAGGACGGGTTGGTGGTCGACTGACCCTGGAGCTTCGTCATCGCGCCGATCAGCTCGCGCGGCCCGGCGCAATAGCCGATGCGCCAGCCGGTCATGGCGTGCGACTTGCTGACCCCGTTCATGGTCAGCGTACGCGGCAGCAGCTTCGGCTCGACCTGCGCGACCGTAGCAAACTTGCCGCCGTCATAGACCAGCACCTCGTAGATATCGTCGGTCAGTATATGCACGTGCTCGTGCCGGAGCAGCACATCCGTCAGCGCCTTGAGCTCGCTCGCCGAATATGCCGCGCCGCTCGGGTTGGACGGCGTATTGAGGATCAGCCACTTGGTCTTGGGCGTGATTGCCTTCTCGAGCGCCTCGGGCGTCAGCTTGAAGCCGGTGGTGGCATCCGCTAAGGCGAACACTGGAACGGCATCGCAGAGCCGCACGATCTCGGGATAGCTCACCCAGTAGGGCACCGGGATCACCACCTCGTCGCCGGGGTTGAGCGTCGCCAGGAGCGCATTGAAGATGATCTGCTTGCCGCCCGAGCTCACCATGCAGTCGGCCGCCGACACCTCGAGACCATTGTCGCGCTTGAACTTGCGCGCCACCGCGTCCTTGAGCTCGGGGATGCCGTCGACATTGGTGTAGCGCGTCTTGCCCTCGGCCATCGCCCGGATCGCCGCCTCGCGCACATTGAGCGGGGTATCGAAATCCGGCTCGCCGGCGGCGAGCGAGATCACGTCGCGGCCATTGCGTTTCATGTCCGCGGCCTTGCGCGAGATCGCCACCGTCGCCGACGGGGCTATGCGCAGGATCGCATCAGACAGGAACGCCATGGGAAAACCTCCGGGGTGTGAATGCCCCGGCGCTATAGAGCCTCCGCCGCGGCAAGACAACCGGACTTAAGGCGCGATCCGAACCACCACGCTGCCGCGCTTGTGCCCGGTATCGACGCGAGCATGCGCTTCCCGCATCCGCTCGAACCCAAACACCTCGTCGACCACCGGCTTCAGGGAGCCCTGCTCGAACAGCTGGCACACCGCCGCTATCTGCGCCGCCGTTGAGGCCGCCGTCCCGCCGATGACCTTGATCCCCTTTGGCCGCTGCGTGAGGTCGGTCGGCCGCATTACCAGCGCCAGGAACCGCCCACCTGCCGCCATCGCCTGCGCCGCCTCATTCGGGGTGATCCTGCCCTGCGTGTCGAACACCACGTCATAGGCATCACCCGGCACGAACAGCGGCGCCGCCCGATAGTCGATCACGCGGGCCGCACCCAGTGACCGCACCAGATCGTGGTTCGCCGCGCTGCACACCGCCGTCACCTCGGCTCCGCGCGACGCCGCGATCTGCACCGCCGCGCTGCCCACCGCGCCCGCCGCGCCATTGATCAGTAGCTTCGTGCCCGCACCTACCTGTCCCGCATCCATGAAGTGCAGCGCCGACATCCCGGCAAACGGCAGCGCCGCGGCGCCCTCAAAGCTCAGCCCGTCCGGGATCAGCGCCATCGCCGAGCTCGCCTTCACGCGCTTGAACTCCGCATGCGAGCCGTTGACGGTCAGCCCGAACACCCGGTCGCCAAACTTCCAGCGCGTCACTGCCCGCCCCAGTTCCACCACCTCGCCCGCGAAATCCGAGCCACGAACCGGATTTCGCGGCCGCGTGATGCCGAGCGCCAGTCGCGCCGGCAGCCAGACCATCCCCGGCACGTCGAACGCCCGAATCCGTGCATCACCCGAGCTCACGGTGGAAGCGACCACCCGCACCAACACCTCGTCGTCCCGCGGCACCGGCCGCGGCAGCTCCGCCGGCTCCAGCATCTCCGGCCCGCCATATCGCTTCTGTATCCATGCACGCATCGTCATCTCCTGGTTTTCGGCATGCGACATCCCGCGCCGCGGCTCGCACTCGGCTGATCTGGAACGTCGCTCTGGTTCAGCGATGGGCGGCTAGATCCCCGGCCCACTGTCCTCGGGGTAGTGGAACACGTCCTCCAGCGGCGCACGGAACAACCGGGCGATCTGGAAGGCCATCTCCAGCGTCGGCGAATACTTGCCCTGCTCGATGGCGTTGATGGTCTGCCGCGTCACGCCGATCCGGTCGGCGAGCTCGGCCTGCGTCATCTCGCCATGCTGAAAGCGCAGGGCGCGGATGGTGTTGGTGATCCTGGTCACGGATGAAAGCCGAAGCGGTAGAGCCCGATCTTGGCGAGCGAGCCGAGCAGCGCCGACAGCACGAAGCAGAGGTAGATCGCGTTGGCGATCCAGAAGGTGTCGAGCCTCAGCATCGCAAGGACCATCCCCGCCAGCGCGCCGATCACCACGAACGATTGCCCCGTATATTCGCCCAGCCGGTAAATGTCGCGATCGCGCTGGTCCTTGATGGTCTTGCCGAACGGAAAGAACATCCCGAACACGATGTTGATCACGATTGATGCGACGATGGCGCCGCCGATCGTCCACAGCATCGCCGGCCGGTACTCTACCGCGCTCAGCGCCGCGCCCGCCGCCTCGCGCAGCACCCAGGCGAGGTAAACGAGATACCCCACCGGCGCCACCACCAGCATCACCCAGGCATTCCGCTCTTCCAGCGACACGGCATCACCTCGTGTAAAGCAAACTTGACACGCGGTGATGTATGGCTTGCTTGACTACGTGTCAAGTATAATTGACACAGCGCCTACACCCCCATCCCCGGCGTCTTCTGTAGCTGTACGCCGTGCACGCGCCACGCGCCGCTCTCCTTGCCCAGCACGTAGAACGCCTCGTAGATCGCTTGGTCGTTGCCGGTGAGCTTGACCTCCTGCACCACCTGGTCGGGGGAGATCAGGCGGAAGTCGCCGAAGCTCTGCGAGCGCGAGTCGACGATGGGTCCGTAGCCCGAGGCGATGATCGCCGCCACGAACTCCTCGGGGTCGGTGTATCGCGCCTTGAACTCGTCGCCGGCAAAGCTCAGGGCGCCCGGCGCATCGTGCACGCGGAACGCCTGGATCTGCCCGGCGATCACCGCCTGCCACTCCGTCGGCGAGGGGGCCGCGTCCTGAGCCCTCGCCGCCGCGCCGAACATCAACAACATCCCGAACAAAACGCCCAACCACGAGAGTCTGGTCATCGCCACCTCCGTGGCGCAGGACCCGGGCGCCACATTTGTGCCCCGCTTTGGTCCGCGCATCACCCCATTAGCTACGCCGAATGACCGCATTCGGTTGGCCCACTCACACCGTTGTGAACCTC
>JADMIO011778465.1_pt1 | contig 10419 bp, 8 predicted proteins | sample 8958161 | NCBI WGS metagenome assembly JADMIO01 (sample SAMN16585339, study PRJNA669376) | soil metagenome | isolation source: Crop rotation soil | place: USA: Cullars Rotation, Alabama | collected 2011
CTTTCCCGCGCGTTTTTTCGTGTTTTCCCGCGAGTTCTTACGAGATCCGCCGTGGAAATCGCCCGGAATGGCACCTCTCCGTCGGCCCACTCGTGCTTGCGGCCCTCGGGCTGAGTACCGCTCGTGGGCCTTGCGGCACGTCCACGCTAGTTCGGACCGACAGTCGGTGGGGGTTACCTATTCGCCGTAATCGACGCCCGCCAGCGGGCACGTTAGCGTTCAACTGGATGACCTCCGCATTGGCCCCGGGTTTGCTGCTCTCGGCCCCACCACTTTCGGATCCGAACTTCGAACGCTCCGTGGTGCTGCTTTCGGCACACGGGCCTGATGGCGCGTTCGGCTGGGTCCTCAACGGTAAGCCATCGATGTCTTTCTCGGAGCTGCTGGTGCGAGCGTCCGTCGCCCAGGCTTCGCCGGAGCTGCCAGGCGCAGTCCGCGTGGGGGGTCCGGTTTCGCCCGAACAGGTTTGGTTGATCTACCCCAGCGGTTCGATCGCGGTCGAACTGGAAGGCCAAATGGAAGTCGCGCCCGGCATTTCGGCCAGCGCTTCACGCAAGGTTTTGGAAGCGATCGCAGGCTCTCGACCACCGGCCGGGCTAATCACCCTCATGGGTTATGCAGGTTGGGCGCCCTGGCAGCTGGAGAACGAAATCAAAGTGGGCGCCTGGCTGCCGACTGACGTGAACCCCCAGATTGTCTTCGACACCCCGCCGGGGGAGCTGTGGGCACGCGCTTATCAGCGGGTGGGCGCGAGCCCCATGTCGTTCAACACGCGCACCGTGGGCTCGGCCTGACCCTTCCCGAGTCTGCTGGGAGTGCCGATCACCAAGCGCTGATGGCCTCTCAGCGGCCAACGAGCGGGACGAAAATGCACGGCACCGAGCGCTGCCATTTCAGCTCGCCTGCGCTGTTTTTCTCGCCCAAAAGCAAGGTTTGGTTGTGCGCATCGCCGACGGGGATGGCGATCCGCCCGCCCGGCGCCAGCTGCTCCGAAAGTGCGCTCGGCACCTCGCTCGGCGCGGCCGACACCAAAATTCGATCGTACGGTGCGTGCGCGGGCAAGCCCAAGCTGCCGTCGCCCAAGCTCACGTGTACGTTGCTGGCTCCGCTGCGTACCGTGTTTTCGCGGGCAAGCGCCGCGAGAGTCGGCAAAATTTCGACCGCAAACACTTCACGCACGAGCCGCCCGAGCAGCGCAGCCGCGTAGCCCGACCCGGCTCCGATCTCGAGCGCGCGATGCGTTGGTTCACACTGAAGCTCGGAGAGCATGATGGCGATCATGCTCGGTTGACTGACGGTTTGTCCCTCGCCGAGCGGCAGCGCGCGATCCTCGTACGCCACGGCCTTCTGCGCGTCGGTCAGGAAGAGGTGTCGCGGAACCGAGGCGAAGGCGTTCAAAATTCGCGCATCGTCGATCTGTGTCGATGCGCGAATGCGCTCCACCAGCTGTTGTCGGCGGAGATCGTGATCGCTTGCCATGGCCCAGTCCCGTACGATTGGTCCGCGCTCGCGAGCGTGCAACAGTCAGCTTCGCGAAAGGCGTTCCGACCAGCGTCATTTGGCTCGCTGCGCGGTCGATTGCGCTCGTCATGCCGTGGCAAAAATGCTGGTATTTCCTGCGGATGCGGCGTTGGCTCTCGGTTCTGTGTTTCTTCGCGGCGGCGGCTCAGTTCGGCGTGCTGCATGCCGAAGGTCCGCGCACCGCGCCGCCCCGCCGCTGCAGTCCGGAGATGGCGCGGGTCCGGTCGTTCTGCATCGATCGCTGGGAGATCCGCACGGTCGACGCTGCGACGGGCGAGCCGCTGTCTCCATTCTATCCGCCCAGCCCTAAGCTCGCAGCAAGTGTGCGCGACACTTGGCTGTGCGAGCAAAGCACACTGGGGGTCGCAGCTGCTCGCGCGTTTCCGCTGCCCGAGCTTTCGAGCTTTCAGCGTGAGCACACGTTCGAGCCGCGCGCGGTTTCGGAGCCGGAGGCAATGCCTCAAGCGTATCTTTCGTACAACCTGGCCAAGCGTGCGTGTGAAAACGCGCACAAGCGCTTGTGCAGCAAAGAAGAGTGGGTGACTGCCTGCCGCGGTCAAAAGGGCACTCAGTTCCCCTACGGCGACAGCTTCCGCGCTGGGCGTTGCAACGTGCACCGCCCAATCCACCCGGGTCACGTGCTGCACTCTTCGTCCTCGCTCGGCCTGCTCGACCCGCGGCTCAACTTGGTGGAGGAAGGCGAAGAGCCGCTGCTGCGTTCGACGGGCACGACGCTCGACTGCGTGAGCGAGTGGTCCGGCGAAAAGATCTACGACATGGTCGGGAATCTCGACGAATGGGTCGAAGACAAGATGTTCCTCGGCGGCTTCTATGCGCGCTCGACCACCAAGGGCTGCGACGCACAAGTCTCTTCCCATGCCGAAATTTACTTCGACTACTCCACGGGGACTCGCTGCTGCGCGGACCTGACACTTCCCTGATCAGTCCTTCAGCACGAGCAGATCATACCCCTTCGGGTATCACGAAGCGCGTCGATCGGCGCGGGCAGACACGAGCCAATGAGAGAGCCGGCGAAACGGGCGCCTGCTGCCTCCACCATCGGAGGCGACGCGGGTCGGACGGGTTCGCCGCACGGCCAAAATTCAGCAGCTGCCGCCGTCCTCTCTATCTCGGGACGAAAGTGACCAAGTAGTTATCAGGGTGGGTTAGCGGGCGCGGTGCCCGGATCGCGGCGCGTAGCCCCCACGCCGTTCTCACTCGGATAGGTCGTGCACTGCAAGGGCCGGCCTGCGCGCGGACGGGCAGCGGGCTACGCGTCGTGCTTGGGGCGCCGCGCCCGCTAACCAAAAATCCTTGGCGGGCAACCGTCGAGGGCGAGCGCAGCGCCTCAGTTTGGGCCACGGGGATTTTAGTCACCGCGGCCGGTGACTCGGCCGCCGGTCTAGGCGTGCGCAAAAGTGTGCCTCGTTTCCGGGGCACGTCTTGCTTTGATTTTCGAGGACCTGAAGGGTGGAGCGGAGGGGGATCGAACCCCTGACCTCTGCATTGCGAACGCAGCGCTCTCCCAGCTGAGCTACCGCCCCAACAGGGAGGCGGAAAGTAGCTTTTGCGCCGCAGGAGTCAAACAAAAACAGCGGGCGGTCTCGGTTTTGGCGAGCTCGTCCGCACCAGTCCACCGACCGTCCACCGCCCGCTGCGGGCCTTTTTTCGGCGCGGGCTCTTAATGTCCCGTTGACCCGCGGGGGTCGGTGGTTATGTTGCTCGCGTTCGCGGCCTCGGGTGCTCAAAAGTTCGGGCGCTTTTCGCCGCGTGACGATTTCGCGCAGCCGGTCCCCGCCTAGGGCGCCGGTCACCAGCGCCGCAACGCACGACATCGCATGAAAAGCCCTCGTAAAAGGCGGGGGCGACGTGAGGAGAACCAGCATCATGGGTAAGATCATCGGCATCGACCTCGGCACGACCAACAGCGTCGTGGCCGTCATGGAAGGCAAAGAAGCCAAAGTCATCGTCAACGAGGAGGGATCGCGCCTGACGCCGTCCGTCATCGCTTGGGACGACAAGGGCGAGGTCTTGGTCGGTACGATCGCCAAGCGTCAGGCTGTGACGAACCCGGAAAACACGGTTTACTCGGCCAAACGCTTCATCGGCCGCCGCTTCGAAGAGAGCGAAAAGGAGGCCAAGCGCTTCCCGTTCAAGATCGTCAAGGGCCCAAACGGTGACGCGTGGATCGAAGCGCGCGGCAAGCAGATGGCTCCGCCCGAGGTTTCGGCCAAGGTCTTGCAGAAGCTGAAGAAGGCCGCTGAAGACTACCTCGGCGAAAAGGTCACCGAAGCGGTCATCACCGTGCCTGCGTACTTCAACGACGCACAGCGCCAAGCCACCAAAGACGCCGGCAAGATCGCCGGTCTCGACGTGAAGCGCATCATCAACGAGCCGACGGCGGCCGCTCTGGCCTACGGCCTCGATAAGAAAGCCAACGAGATCATCGCCGTATACGACTTCGGCGGTGGCACTTTCGATATTTCGATCCTCGAGGTCGGTGACAACGTGGTGCAGGTGATCGCGACCAACGGCGACACCAACCTCGGCGGTGATGACGTCGACCACCTCTTGATGGATTGGCTGAGCGCCGAGTTCCGTAAGGACACGGGCATCGACGTCACGAACGACAAGATGGTGATTCAGCGTCTGAAGGACGCCGCCGAGCAGGCCAAGATCGAGCTGTCGAACAAGCAAGAGACGACCATCAACCTGCCGTTCCTCACGGCGGACGCCAGCGGCCCGAAGCATCTGCAGAAGCAGCTGACGCGCTCCAAGCTGGAGCAGATGATCCGCCCGCTCGTCGACCGCACGCTCGAGCCGCTCAAGCGCGCACTCGACGACGCGAAGAAGAAGGTCAGCGACATCAACGAGGTCGTGCTGGTCGGCGGCTCGACGCGCATTCCGCTCGTGCAAGAAGTCGTCACCAAGTACTTTGGTAAGGAAGCGCACAAGGGCGTCAATCCGGACGAGGTCGTCGCCATCGGCGCCGCCGTGCAAGGCGGCGTGCTCTCGGGCGACGTGCAAGACGTCGTGCTCTTGGACGTCACCCCGCTCTCCCTGGGCGTCGAAACCCTGGGCGGCGTGATGACCGTGATGATTCCGCGCAACACCACCATTCCCACGCAAAAGAAGGAAATTTACTCGACCGCGGCGGACAGCCAAACGTCGGTGGAAATCCATGTTTTGCAGGGTGAACGCGCGGAGGCTCGCTACAACCGCACCCTCGGCAAGTTCCACTTGGAAGGTCTGCCGACCGCCCCGCGTGGCGTGCCGAAGGTCGAGGTCACCTTCGACATCGACGCCAACGGCATCCTCTCCGTTGGAGCGAAGGATCTGGCCACGGGCAAGGATCAGCGCATCACGATCACGGCTTCCAGCGGTATCAACAAAGAAGACATCGAGCGCATGGTGAAGGACGCCGCTGCGCACGAAGCCGAAGACAAGCGCCGTCGTGAAGAGATCGACCGCCGCAACAAGCTCGATAACATGTGTTATCAGCTCGAGAAGCAGATCGCCGACAACAAGGACAAGCTCGGTGGTATCGACATCGCCTCGATCGAATCCTTGATCAAGGAAGGTCGCGCCGCAGTCGAGAAGCAAGACGACGAGAAGGTGACGAGCGTTTTGGAGCGCCTCGAGAAAGAAGCCCACGCCATGGCCTCCAAGATGTACGAAGGCGCAGGCGCACCGCCCGGTGGTGCCGGCCCAACGGGCGCGGGTGGTCCTGGCGCTGGTGGCGCGAGCGACGAGCCCAAGAAGGGCGGCGACGTGATCGACGCCGAGTTCGAAGAAACGAACTGAGTGATCACCCGCGGGTGATGCTGCGCGCCGCCGACGTCGGTGGCGTGCAGCACAGGAACGCGCGTCCGATGCGGCAAATGTGTTCTGATGCGGCGAATGCCGCGTCAGAACACGACCGCGGACGCGCGTTTCTGTCGTTTTGTGTCTAACGCGGGCGCGTGTAGAGTTGTTCGAATGTTGAAGGAACGCTCGAACTTGGCGTCGCGTTGGGTTTCAGGTGGAGTGCTTTTGGGGGCATTGCCCGTCGTGCTGTTCGGCTGTGGTGCGCCAGCGGCATCGGCGACCCCACCCCCCGCCGCGCCGCTGGTGAGTGCGGCGCCGATCAAGGAGGACGCTCCGGACTTGTCTCCGGTGGCCGCGCCCGCCGAGTTGATCGCACTGGCGCGCTTCAAGAAGCCCCAGACCGCCATCGAGACCGTCGCCGCCTGGGCGAACTTCCCGTACAAGCTGAAAGACGTCCTGCCGTCCGAAATGAAATCACTCGAAGGAGTGATCGCTTGGGATGCGCCGCTCGAGGCAGCGGTTGCGCTCGATCCATTGGGCGAGGGTAAGGTACCGGAGCCGCTCGCGGTCTTTTCGCTCGGTCTGACATCGCTCGATGGCGCGCTCGAGTTTGCGCGTAGCAAGGGCCAGTCGGTGCGCAGGCTGCGCGCTGGCGTTTACCGCATCGGTGATGCCGACCAGATCTCGTGCGCTGCGGGCGTCGCGGTGGGCAGTGCGCCCGCGCGCTTGGTCTGCGGTCACCGCGCTCACGACGTGGACGGGTTGTTCAACTACGCGACGCGGGGTCTCTCCAACGAGCCGCTGCCAAACGTGGATTTTCAGGTCGAATTGCGACTCGAGCCGGTAAAAAAGAAGTATCAGGCCGAGCTCGGTTCGGCGCGCCTACTAGCCGGTTTCTTGCTGCGTGAAGTTCAGGTCGACAATCCGCGTTTCGACCGCGCGCTCTCGGACGTTGCGTACAGTTTGATCGACGAGGGGACGGCACTCGTCCACGACCTGGACAAGATTCGCATCGACGGCACCTTGGACAGCGCGAAGAACACGATCCTTGCGCGCGCGGATTTCAAGCTCGCGAGTCAAAAGTCGTGGCTGGTGCAGGCCGCCACCGAAACGCTGCCCATGGTCGAACCCGCGCCCGCGCTGTTCTGGCAAATGCCGGCAGACAGCACGCAAGCCGCCTTTAGCGTGGGCTGGAAGCCGGGAAGGCTCAAACCCATCGGAAAGACCTTGGCCGAGCTCGTGGACGGCTACCTCGAATCGCAGAAGATGCCGGCCGGCTTGCGCAATCAAGCCGCCAAGTCGGTCGAGCTTTTGTTCGAACAGAACACCAAGCAGGTCCGCGCTCAGGGCGAACTCACTGATCTGCCCGGCGATCCGCTGCTGGCCGCAGGCTACCGCGTGTTTGGTTGGCAGGTCGCAGCGATCGAAGGCGATTCGAAGGGGCCGATCGCGTTCCTCGACAACTTCTCTGCGACGGTTGGTAGTCGTGATTTGGCGCGCCTGCTCAAGGCACGCCTGAATCTGGACCCCGCCCTACTCCCCAAGGTGAGCTCACGCGCGGTGCAGCTGCGAGGCTTCAAACCCGGCGCGAAAGCCTACCGTTTCGAGGTCTCGCGGGAACTCCTCGAAAAATACGCCAAGGGGCAGTTCAAGCTCGAGCCCGCAGCCAAAGGCAAAGCAGGTGCAAAGAGCATCCCGTTGTCGCTGATCGTCGCGTTCGACGGCGAACACACCTGGATTGGCGCAAGTCCCGACGAGAAGACCTTGCTCAAACGACTCGAGTCACTGAAAGATCCGCAAGCGCCGGTACTCGGCGCTCGCGCAGGGCTCGAGTCTCTGAAGGGCGCGCCACACGCTTCCGGCGGCTTCTTCAGCTTGAACCGCTTTGCCGGTCAGTTCAGCGCGATGGGCGCAGCCGACGCGCCGAAGTTGTTCTCCGCGCTCCCACACCACGGTGATACGCCCATCTTGTTCAGCTTCGATGTGGGCGCGAGCGGTCCGCAGATCACGGTTTCGTTCACCTTGCCGCGCGCGGCGATCGAAGACTTGGGTGCATTGGTTCCCGTGCTCGCGCTGATGGGCGGCAAGCACGGCTAGCCTCGGAGGCTCAGCGCAGAACTGAGCCAGACTTCGATAAGTGGGTGCCAAACTTGCCCGCGGAGGCAGCCTGCGACTAATCCAGGTCCAGGATGTACGACTTTGGGCGACACATAACTACACTGTGTGCTGCCGCCGGTTTGGCGCTCATTTCTGGCCATGCCAGCGCTTGGGTCGAAAGCGAGGTGCGCTCGCACGTCGCGACGGTCGACGTCGATCGCGCCGGGAAGGCGCTCGTGACCCAGGATCTGACACTCGCCGTGCGCGGCGGGCCGCTGCCGGGCATCGAGTTGAGTGGCGTCGATCTGGACGCCGAAACGCTGCCTGGCGCGAGTGTGTCGTCGGTCGCGAACTCGAAAGCGCAACTGGCCGCGACGCCGCTCCTGCTGGACAAGCGTGACGACGGCACGTTGCGCATCGAGGTCGATCGCGAAAAAGGTCTGCGTACCGGCGTCTACACTTTTCACTTCCAGTACCGGACCAACTTGCTCGCGCGAGATCTGATCCGACGCGAGGGCAATCAGGTCGAAGTGCGCTGGGTCGGACCGCGTTTCGAGCAAGGAATCGATTCGGCGCGCGTGGTGTTTCGCTTGCCCGCTGGGCCCACGCCGCCGGTACTGCCCGACGTGAACGACAGTGCGGGTCGCTTGCAGGATGGAGACGCGCTCGGCGGTGTGTTCATCGGCAACTTGCACCGTCTGGCCGAGAAGGACGAGCTCGATATCGTCCGCCCGCACGTGTCGCGTGGCGAACCGGTGCTGTGGAGAGTCCGCGTGAGCGCCAGGGCGTTCGACGCTTTCGCGAATCCATTGCCTGGTCCGCAGCTCGAAAAGGACAATGGCGCGCGTGCGCGGGCGTCGGGAGCCAGCGCGCAGCCGCGACAGCGGCTGGGTTGGTGGTTGTGTGCGGCCTTGGCAGCGTTGGCGTATGCCTTCGCGGTCGCCGGTAAATGGCGCTATTTCTCGACGGACTGTCACGCGCGCGGCGCGGTCGCGCGCGCCCTCGTGCCAGTGCCCGTCGGTTTGCGCTCGGCGGCTTCGGGCACTTTGCTCGCCTCGGCGTTCGTCAGCGCGGCATGGTTCGATCAGGCGACGCTCGGGGCCGTGCTCTTGGTACTGGCCATGGCTTTGGCCTGCCAGTATGCGACGCCCGCCAAAGTCGTCTTGCGAGGGCCGGGGCAATGGCTGCCGCTCTCGGACGAGGAAGCCTTCACCCGCTCGGTACCGCCAGCGACAGGTCGCTTCTTCGACGCTGGCACCGGGCCCGGGTTTGCGCTGTTCGCCGTGCTGTGTGCGGGGCTTTCGGTCGCGGCTTGGTTCTTGTTCGCGCGCGCGCCGTATCAGGCGTTGTTGTTGCTGCTCGGTTCCGGCTGCACGTTGCCGTTGTTCTTCACGGGGCGCACCGCGCAGCTGCCGGCGGACTTGGCGATCCGTCCGCGTGCGTTCTTGGCCAAGCTCGCAAACCGTCTGCGACGCGCTCCGGGAACGAAGGTCGTGCCCTGGGCGCGCATCCCCGAAGGCCGAGCCGCAGCCGACGAATTGCGCCTATTGGTGCAAGTGCCGGGCGCGCAGCGCGGGCTTTTGGGCGTGGAAATCGGCGTGGAATACGGGGCCTGCGCGGGCAGTTCGGCTGCGGCTCCGTTCGTGCTGATCCGCGCTCGCGAAGGCTCGCCGGTGATCGGCGCTTTGCCGCGTGAGCTGGTCTGGACGCGCGGTCGCAAAGCCGACGAGCGCGCCGCCGTGTTGCGCCCCCGTTTGCCGACGGTGGTTCATTGTGAACAACTGTTGCTCGAGCTGGCGCTCCGTTTGCGAGAGGCTCAGCCGGGTCAGGCCCGACCCAGCCGCACCACGGCGCAGGTTCGAACCTCGGCGCGGGTGGTGTCACCGGCTCACGCGCTGTGAATCACGTCGGCTATTGGCTGTCCGTCCGCTGGTAACGGGCCACCGTTTCAGAGTCGCACGAGTCGAGGGACGTGTCATTGAGGGCCGTCACGTCCCACGTCAATTGGGCAGACTGCCCGTCGTCCGAGACGGCGAACTCGAAATAGCCGTAGGTGAGGTAAGTCGTAGAGCCGTCCGCTTGGTCGACGGTGCACGCCTGATCGCCCGTTCCATACGCGTTTCGGTCATCCACGTTGGCGAAGACGTCGCATACTTCCGTTCCCTCAACGTCGAAAATCAAGTCGGTCTGGGATTCTCGGGTTCCAAGCACGAAGGTATCCACTTCGCCGGGAGCGATCGTTCCAGTCGTCGTGCTCGTTTCGCTGGCGCACTTTCGCGCATAGTTGCCGGAAATCAGCGTCCAGCCTCCCAGGAAGAGCGAGAAGTCCACGCCGCCCGTGCCTCCGCCGTTGTCCGCGCCGCCGGGAGGAACCGGGCCCGACCCGCCCGATGGACCGGAGCCGGCTTTGTTTCCTGCGCCGCCTGCGCTCGGCCCGCTGCCGCCGGCGTGCTGCCCCGCCTTGCCGCTACTCCCGCTGTCGTCATTGGGCTTGGCTTTGTCGAGGGGTTGGATCAAGAGACAGCCAGGGAGCGCGAGCACGCCCAACCAAGCCCATGCACTGACTTTCATAGGTTTCCTCCCAACATCAGCCCGGCCACTTGCGGCGAGACGACTGGTGTCAGCCTGAGTCGTGCGGCGCTTGCTGGCGGCGCTTCGTGCATCCCGCCACTGACCAAGAAGTACACCAAGAAACCAGCGGAGACGGCCGTGCCTCCGAGCAGCACGGCGTTGACGGTGCCCATCGTTTGCGCCTCGTCTCGCTTGTCGAACCGCGACGGGTCGTTGCTTGCGTTGGCGTCGTTGAAGTCGTTGCGTTTGCTCGAATAGAGCACGCCGGTCACGACCGAGCCGACCGCGAACACGCCAGTCGCGACGCCCAGGACAATCGCCCCGGTGTTCGTGTTGGAACGCGAGCTCGTTGGCGGCGTGGCCGGCGCGGGAGGGGGCGCGGCTGCGGCGGTGGGCGCGGCGGCGACTGCAACGGGCGGGAAA
>JADMIO010690613.1_pt1 | contig 10418 bp, 14 predicted proteins | sample 8958161 | NCBI WGS metagenome assembly JADMIO01 (sample SAMN16585339, study PRJNA669376) | soil metagenome | isolation source: Crop rotation soil | place: USA: Cullars Rotation, Alabama | collected 2011
GAGACGATCGACGTGGTCGGGAAATAGACGTGGCTGAGCGTCGTGCCGGATTCGTACAGCACCTGGCCGAGCGGCATCTCGACAGGCTCGAGCTGCGGCATCCATCGCTGCCACTCGCCTGGGGGCAGCGCGGTCAGCAGCTGGTTGGCCGTCGGGTCGGGATCGTGGCTGGTCACGGCGATCGTTCACGCAAGCGCCCCCGGATCGGTAGCGCTTGGAGAAAGCTCACAGTATAGGAAGCGGCGGCGCTCTTGGTGCGCTAGCGCACCAAGAGCGATGGCTCGCCGGGTGCCGGCAGCGCGCAGATCGAGCCGTGACTTCGCTCCTACGTGCGCTAACAGACAGACGGGGTCGCAGCAGCAATGCCCAATGCACCATGACGACAGTCAAACACGTCGAATACTGGCGATGGCGGTACCGAAACATCACCCCTGGCGTCATCGGCCAAACGGCCACCCATCTGGCCGTGCAACAAGCTTCCAACGATGGCCTCGGCGAGAGGATTGAGGGCCGCGGGCAGCTGGGCGAGGCCGACGACGATTCCGGGCCAAGTAACCCCTGCGGTCGAGGCTGGTCGTCGATCTAGCGCATGACCAAGCCAACCACTCCTGGGCGCCGCCATTCGCGGCCCCCTGTGTCCGAGCTCTGGCAGCGTCTGCGTGCCGGGCGGGAACTCGCGCGCAAGACCCATGCGGATGTCGCACAGGCGGTCGGCTTGACCCACACGAACGCGGTGGCTTCATGGGAGGCTTCCGATCCATCCGAACGGGCACAGCCCCTCGCACGGCAGGTGCTCCGCGTCGCGAGGCTCTGCGGACTTCCGGCCTACCTGCTGATCGACGATGCGGTGTCGCTCGAGGACATCAGTTCCTTCAAGGGACTTTGATTCCTCGCTTGACGAGGTCGGCCCGCTACGTATGGAGCGCACAGTCGATTCGGCGGCCGGAATGAGGTGCGATCCATTTGCGGATCGCAAGCCCCGGGTTGATCGAACCGAACAGGTGACCCGCGCTTGACTTCCGCCATGCACACTTTCCTGAGAAACAATCGGAGCGAGCTGATCGCTCGCTGCATGCACAAGGTCGCGCAACGGCCGAAGCGGGCCGCGACGGCCGCTCAGCTTGCGAACGGCGTTCCGTTGTTCCTCGACCAGCTGACGCGCACACTGGAAGCCGAAGAGGCCGACCAAGCAGCTGAAAGCGTGCGCATTTCTGGACCCTCGGGCGGCGATTCACTGGCCCTGTCCGAAATGGGCGTGAGCGCCACCGCTCACGGGAAGGAACTGCTGAAGCTCGGCTTCACCGTCGACCAGGTTGTCCACGACTACGGTGATCTGTGCCAAGCCATCACCGACCTGGCGTTCGAGCGCGATGCGCCGTTCTCCATCGATGAGTTCCGAACGTTGAATCGTTGCCTGGACAACGCCATCGCGGACGCGGTCACCGAGTTCAGCTTTCAGCGCGACGCGACCATTGCTCGCGAGCACGAAGCGGCAGCCAATGAGCGGATCGGGTTCTTGGTTCATGAGTTGCGCAACGCGCTCGGGACCGCAACGCTCGCGGTCGCGGCCCTGGAGTTGGGCAACATGACGATGGGCGGCGCCACCGGGGCGGTCCTGAAACGTGCACTTGGCTCGCTGACTGAGTTGGTCAACCGGTCGATCGCCGAGGTACGAAGCAACGTGCCGGGTCAGCGGCACATACTGTCGGTCGCCTCATTGATCGCGGATGCTGAAACCGCCGGCCACCTGGTTGCACTCGCCGCAGGTTGCGCCTTTGCGGTCCCGGCGGTAGACCCGGACCTGGTTATCCGAGCAAATCGGGGGCTCCTGCTGGCGGCACTCGCCAACCTGCTGCAGAACGCCTTCAAGTTTACGCACTCGCGAACCGAGGTCACGTTGAAGGCCTACGCCTTCGGTGAAGAAGTCTTGATCGAAGTCCGGGACAACTGCGGCGGGTTGCCGGTCGGAAGTGCGGAAACGATGTTCACGCCGTTCTCGCAACGCCGCGAGGACAAGTCCGGCCTCGGCCTAGGCCTCTCGATCGCCCGGCAAAGCGTGGAGGCTGACGGCGGTACGTTGAGCGTTCGGGATCTCCCGGGCATCGGATGTGTCTTCATCATTTCGCTTCCGCGCCACTCTTTGCAGTGAGCCAAGCAAATGAGAACCGCCGAATACTGGCGCTGGCGCTACCGGAACCTTCAGACGGGCCAAATCTGTCGGACGATGTTCCAGATGCCAGAGGAAGAGGCGAGGGCCATGTACGGTGACGTTGAGCGCATCGCAGGCAGCATGACACTGCGCGAAGTCGTGGAGGACTCACACGAACGCGCACACGGTGCGGAGAAGGAGCCTTCATGTCGCGAGTGAATCGTTGACTTCGCACCGATCCAATGCGCAGCATGATGCGGCCGCCGCTCGATCGCCGGAGGTGCATCGCTTCGCTTGCGCCGAGTGGCTGCAAGACGGCAGCCACGTGTCGAGCGTGCGGGCGTCGTGACGACGCACCGCCGATGAGGACGAGCGCATGCAAGGAAGAGCAGTAGCGCTCAGCCTCGCCATGTCAGCGGCGGCCGGTGCCAACGTTCAGGCACAGAGCGAGGCCGTGCCCGCGTTCAAGGAAGTCGACTCCATCGAGGCGCGGGTACAGGGCTGCGTGACCTGTCACGGGCAAAGCGGCCAAGGCACGAACAATGGCTACTTCCCGCGCATCGCCGGCAAGCCCGCCGGATACCTCTACAACCAGTTGGTGGCCTTCCGCGATGGAAACCGGCGCTACCCCCCGATGAACTATCTCGTCGCGTACTTGCCGGACAACTACCTGAAAGAAATCGCGGAGCACTTTGCTAAACAGCGGCCGCCGTTTGCAGCCAAGGAAGCCGCCACGGCAGACGCGGCAACGACCACGAGGGGCCAATCGCTCGTCATGGCAGGCGATGCGAGCAAGGGCATCCCTGCGTGCATCGCGTGCCATGGTGCGGGGCTCACGGGCATGGAGCCAGGCATTCCCGGCCTCGTCGGACTGCGGGCGACTTACATCGTCGCCCAACTGACGCGCTGGAGAGTGGGCGAACGGCACGCCGCAGAGCCCGACTGCATGAAGCGCGTGGCTGCCCGTCTGTCCGACGCGGACATCACGGCGGCCGCAGCCTGGCTCGGACAGCAAGCCGCCCCTCAGAACCCGGCTCCGGAATCATCCAACTTGTTGCGCATGCCCCTCGCATGCGGCAGCCAACGGTGAGCACGATGCGGCTCGGGCTGCGCGTCCTTCTCGTCTTTGTGGTGCTGGGCGTCGTCGGGATTGCCGTGGTCCTCTGGATGCAGCCCGGTGCGTTGCCCGTCAATCCAAATGCGGTGGCGACCAACGCAACCACCCAGGTCATCAACCACGGGGAGTACCTGGCCCGCGCGGGAGACTGCGTCGCCTGCCATACCACGCCAAACGGCAAAGCGTTTGCAGGTGGACGCCCGATGCTGACCCCGTTTGGTGCCCTCTACGTCCCCAACATCACGCCCGATGACGACACCGGCATCGGCAAATGGACGGGCGATGACTTCTACCGAATGATGCACACGGGCATTTCCAAGGACGGGACCCTGCTGTATCCGGCGATGCCATTCGCCTCGTACACGAAAGTGACGCGGGACGACTCCGACGCCATCTATGCGTACCTGATGTCGGTGACCCCGGTGAAGCTCCTGAACCGGCCCCACGAGCTCCAGTTTCCGTTCAACAACCGCGACCTCCTGCTCGGCTGGCGCACGCTCTACTTCAAGGAGGGCGAGTACAAGGCAGACCGCGCGCAGACGGCGGAATGGAACCGCGGTGCCTACCTTGTCCAGGGCCTGGGCCACTGCGCCATGTGCCACACCGCCATCAACGTCCTGGGCGGATCGAGCGAGTCGAAGGCCTTCGAGGGAGGCATGATTCCGAACCAGAACTGGTACGCGCCGTCGCTCACGTCGAACCGTGAAGCGGGTCTCGGCAACTGGGATCTCAAGGACATCGTCGACCTCGTGCAGGTCGGCGCGTCGCATCGGGGCACCACCTACGGGCCGATGGCCGAGGTCGTCTACAACAGTCTGCAGTATCTCAGCGACGAAGACGTCAAGGCGATGGCGGTCTACCTGAAGGCCCTGCCGCAGCGCGAGTCGGAGCCGCCGCCTACCAGCCAAGCAAGGCTCGTCAACCCTGCGGTGATGGAGACGGGACGCAAGGTGTACGCGGCGCAGTGCGCGATGTGCCATGGGGCGGAGGGCAAAGGCAATCCGCCGGCGTATCCACCGCTCGCCGGCAACCAGTCCATCACCATGGCGTCACCGGTGAACTCCATCCGCATGGTGCTCAATGGCGGCTACGCACCGGGCACGAAGAAGAACCCTCGACCGCACGGGATGCCGCCGTTCAGCCACATCCTGAACGACGACGAGGTGGCCGCGGTCGTGACCTACATCCGGGTCGCTTGGGAAAACAGTGGTACGCCGGTCGCTTCCGCGCAGGCGAACGAACTGCGCAAGCTGCTGCCCGAATGAGGAAACGCTGATGACGGACCTTCAAGCCAGACAGCAGGAGGCCGAGGACGACCGCGTCGATGAAATCGTAAGACGCGGGCCGGCCGGCACATTCGCCGTTGCCGGCGTGGCCACGGCCGTCGTCGTGGCCATCTACTTCATCTTCTACTTCGCGGTCTACCTGCCGCGAGGAGTCGTCCAGTGAGCGGTAGCTCGATGCCCGCTGTAGCTCGGGGTCATGGGTCCGAAGCGGTATCGGTCGCGGCGGAGCGCCGCTGGGCGTACATCGTGATGGCCATCATTGCGCTGCTCATTCTGATGATGGTGTTCACCGGTTTGCACTGGGCTTCGATGCCGCCGTCCCGGGTCGAGACGGTGGACATCAAGACGCTGCATGTCAAGGGCGAGTTCGTCGAGAGCAACCTCGGCACCACGATGGGACCGGACGGCAAGGTCATCGTTCGGCTCATCGCTCAGCAGTATTCGTTCGTTCCGCAATGCATCGTCGTGCCAGCCGAGATGTCGGTGACGTTCCGGGGCACGGCCACCGATGCCATGCCATTCACGGTTTCATCGTTGGCAAGACCAATGTCAACACGATGCTCATTCCCGGCTTCGTCGCCACCTTCACGACCACCTTCTCGCGCACCGGCGAGCAGCTGATGCCCTGCCACGAATACTGCGGGACGGGTCACGAGGCCATGTGGGCCCGAGTGCAGGTCCTTCCCACAGCAGAGTTCCTGTCCAAGGCCCGCGGCGGCGAAAGGCTGAGCTGTGTTCCAAGCTAAGCGCCTCGTCCTCGCCCACTTCTCGGTTGCCTTCATCGCCTTTCTCGGCGCCCTGATCCTGGGCGCCTGGCAGATGTACGTTCGCAGTCCCCTGTCGACGTGGGTCAACAACCCCGAGCACTACTACCGGTCGGTGACGGCGCACGGCACGGTGATGGCCTATGTGCTGCCAACGCTCGTCGCAATGGGATTTGGGTACGCCATCACCGAACTGGCGCTGAAGAAGCCGCTCATTGGGGTGAAGTGGGCCTGGAGCGGTTTTTGGCTCGTCATCGCCGGGACGACGGTCGCGGCGCTGACGATGGGCCTGGGCAAGGCATCGGTGCTCTACACCTTCTACCCCCCGATGATCGCCAGCTCCTTCTACTACATCGGCGTGGTTCTGGTCGTGGTGGGCTCCTGGATATGGGTGGCGCTGATGGCCATCAACCTGCGCGCGTGGAAAAAGGAGAACCCCGGCGCCTCGGTGCCGCTGGCGATGTTCGGGAATGTCGCGGGCTCGTACCTCTGGGCCTGGACTTCTGTCGGCGCAGCGGTCGAGATACTCGTTCTCATTCTTCCGGCGTCCCTCGGGCTGACCGACACCATCAACGCAGGTCTCGCACGCGTGCTCTTCTCCTGGACGCTGCACGCCATCGTCTACTTCTGGTTGATGCCGACCTACATCGTCTTCTACACCATCGTGCCGCGCGCCATTGGCGGCCGGCTGTACAGCGACACGATGGCACGCGTCGCGTTCGTGCTGTTTCTGGTCTTCTCGATGCCGATTGGCATCCACCACCTGTTCGCCGACCCGCAGGTCGGAGCAGGCTTCAAGTTCGTCCATGCGGCGATGACCGCGATGGTGTCGGTGCCGACCCTGCTCACGGTGTTCACCATCGTCGCCTCGGTCGAGATTGCCGCCAAGCTGCGCGGGGGCAAGGGCCCGTTCGGTTGGGTCAAGGCACTGCCTTGGGGCAACCCCATGATGCTGGCCGTGACCTTCTCGTTCGTCATGCTGGGGTTCGGCGGTGCGGGCGGCATCATCAACATGAGCTACCAGCTCAACGAGACCATCCACAACACCCAGTGGGTCACCGGCCACTTCCACCTCATCTTCGCCGGCGCCATCGTCTTGATGTACTTCATGCTGGCGTACGAACTCTGGCCGCAGCTGACAGACTGCGCTCCGCTGTCGAGCCGGCTCATCAAGGCGCAGATCTGGCTGTGGTTCGTCGGCATGATGGTGCTGACCCTGCCGTGGCACCTGGTGGGCCTGCTCGGCGCACCTCGCCGCATGGCCTACTACGACTACACGCACGCTGACCTTCAATCGCAGGCGTGGACGGTCACCGCGTCGGCCATCGGCGGGTTCGTTCTGCTCGTCTCTGGCTTTTTGCTGGTCTACATCCTCGCAACGGCACGCAAGAGGGCCAACGTCAGCGTCGAGCCTTTCACTTTCAGCCGTGCAGCGCACCCGGGCGGACACACCCCAGTCGCGTTGAATGGCTTTGGTCTGTGGGTCGCGATGATGATTGGGCTGACCGTCGTCAACTACGGATACCCGATCGCCCAGCTCGCCTCGCTCAAGGAGGCGTACGTGCCGGTCATTCCGATCGGAAGCCGGTGATGCGCGAGGCCGGGATGTACTCCTGGAGCAACCTCTGGTTCCGCTGGAGTGTCTTGTCCCTGGCCGTGCTGACGTTGCTTGCAATCCTGGTGGGGTTCGTCGTGCTCCCCTCGGTACAGGGCGATTTCTCGGCACAGGGGCTGTGGGCAAGCATCTGTCGTGCGGCGGGCGTTCCCGCGACGTGGTCCGACGACTTGGCGGTTGCTAAGAGCGTGCCCCAGGCCACGAATGTCGTGCTGGAGCGCAGCATGGCGCGCGAAGGCAGCAGCGAAGCCGTCGGTCGTGGCGCGACCTTGGCGCTGAACTGCACCATGTGCCACGGGGCACAAGGCATGAGCGGGTCAGACGCGCCCAACCTGTCCGGTCAGTACCCCGAGGTGGTCATGAAGCAGCTCCAGGACTACAAAGCCGGCAAGCGCGACAGCCCCATCATGGTGGCGCTCGCGACGAACCTGTCCGACCGCGACGTCGCCGACCTGGCGGCCTACTACGCTTACTTGCCGAAGGCGCGCACGGCTCCGACTACGTATGACGAATCCCTGCCGGCGTTGGTCCGAGTAGGGGCACCGTTGCGCAACGTCGCGCCCTGCATCTCTTGCCACGGTGGCGTGGACCAAAAACTTGGCGCACCGTGGATTGAAGGCATGCCCAAGGGCTATCTGGTCGCGCAGCTGCAGGCTTTCCGGTCCGGGACGCGACGAAATGACTCCGAAGCGCAGATGCGCAATGTCGTTCGTTCGATGACGGATGCGGAGATCGAAGAGGTCTCCGGCTTCTACGCCCGCAAAGCAAGCGCCGGTGCAGAGCGCTAGCCGGAGCGCCCCATGCATAGAGCGGACGAGATCGCAGCAAGCCTTTTGGGCGCGGCGTACGACACACTTGACGAGCGAGCCAAAAAGGTTGCGCAGCATGTGGCACGCCGAACTCACATCGCGCGCAACATCGCTCAGGAGCTCGCCACTCCGCCCTCGGTGGGCCAGCGCGCTGCAGACGCGGTGGCTTCTTTTGGCGGCTCGTGGACATTCGTTGGAGTGTTTGGCGCCGTCATGCTCATCTGGGTAGCGCTCAATGCCTTGCTCGTCGTGAACCACGGGACGACCTTTGACCCCTACCCCTACATCCTGCTCAATCTTTTTCTCTCTATGCTGGCCGCCATCCAAGCGCCGGTCATCCTGATGTCCCAGAACCGGCAATCGGAGAAAGACCGCATATCGGCTGAACACGACTATGAAGTCAATCTCAAGGCGGAACTAGAAATCATGCTGCTTCACGAGAAGATCGATTTATTGCGTGAGAAGCAGTGGGACGAGTTGCTGCAGATCCAGAAAGAGCAACTGCAACTGCTCGCCGCTGCGGCACAGAAGGATCACCCGCTGCCCTGAGTCACGCGCCGCGGCTCCCCGCATCCCTACCCTGAGCGTCGAATGTCCATGAAAACCGACGCGATGTTCACGCTGATTCAGGCGCAGACCGCATGCAGCGTGAGACGTACGAACCAGCGGGACGGACGCTCGCAAAATGGGCGTCCGTCACCCTGCAAATCCATTCCTTGGGCAGCAACCACGTCTCTGCTGGAGAGCGAGCTGGAGCTCAGCAAAGGGCGCTCGCTGAACATTGGGTGACCGGTTGGGACGGAGGTAGCCCGATCCTGGATGCCTCGTCTGAGCCACAGGCGAGCTACCGGTAAGGGGTGAGCGAAGCACCGCACGCTGGCCGACGCCGTCCGCGCACCAAGGGCGCCTTGTCCGACGCGCGCGACGGCCGTTGAGCCCAACAATTCCCCTTCACTCACTTCCGAGCACGAGATGACCGATCCACGCAACATTGCCCACGACAAAAAGGTCCGGCAGGAGAAGAAGAATCGCCACGAAGAGGTCGCGCCCGGTGCAGATGCGACGCCGCAACCCGGCAAGAAGACTCACATGGAGCATCACGCTTCAGACATCGCGAAGGTGCCGGACGAAGCGGCGGCGGAAGGCGAGATCAAGCCTTAGGCAGCTGCGGCCGGCAATCCTGCCCCGGGTCCGACGCAGCCGCAGTGACCTTCGCAATTCCGATCTTGCGCACCGTTGACCCTGGTCGAGCCACCCTCTACCGTTTCCCTCGAAAACATGCGAGCCGACCGCAAGTCAAGCCGTCTACGTGCGGTCATCAAGCGGACGGTTCCGAGGGCACTCGACGCGCGGCTCACCTCGGAAGGCGGAGCCTCGTCGTGAGCGTCAACAAAGCGCTTTGCACCCGAGGGCGAGCGTCAACCCGGTGCTTCACATCCCTGGCCACAAGTCCTTCGTGTGGTCGTCGCGTGGACTGGATTCCGCGAGCGAACGCTCAACGTCTGCCAGCTCGTCTGCCAGGCGGTAGATATGCCCGCCGCGCCAGTTGTCGTGCGGGGCCGCATGTGCCGTGGCCAGCTCCTTGCGAAGCCGGTCGCGCGTTTCAAGCATGGCTCTTCGATTCGAATCCGGCTTCATTACGGCGTGATGGCAACCTTGAGGACGCCGTCGCGCTGGTGGCTGAACAGCTCATAAGCGGCCTCAATGTCGTCGAGCTTGAAGCGGTGCGTGACCAGCGGCTCGAGGTTGACGCGGCGCCCGGCGATCGCCGCCATCAGACGCCGCATGCGTTCCTTGCCCCCCGGACATAACGTCGTGACGATCCTGTGGTCGCCGAGGCCGGCGCTGAAGGCGCCCAATGGAATCGTGAGGTCCGTCGAGTAGACGCCGAGACTGGACAACGTGCCGCCAGGACGCAGAACCCGAAGGCTTGCCTCGAATGTCTCCTGCAGGCCGAGCGCCTCGATCGCGATGTCCACCCCGCGCCCTTCCGTAAGCCGCATGATCTCCGCGACCGGATCGACCCGGCTGCTGTCGATCACGTGGTCCGCACCCAACTGACGGGCCACACGCAGTCGCTCGGGCAGCCGATCGACACCGATCACCATGCTCGCCCCGCTCAGCTTCGCGCCGGCGGTGGCGCACAGGCCGATCGGCCCTTGTGCAAACACGGCAACCGTATCGCCGATGCGGACACCGGCGGTCTCCGCACCGCTGAAGCCGGTCGACATGATGTCAGGGCACATCAGCACTTGCTCGTCCGTCAGCTCACCCGGAACCGGCGCGAGGTTCGCCATGGCGTCGGGAACCAGGACGTACTCGGCCTGGCAACCGTCGATGGTGTTGCCGAACTTCCAGCCACCCATCGCCTTCCAGCCATGAGCTGTCCCGGCCCCGTCCTGCGAACCGACGCCGCACAGGCAGGCGTTGCTCCAGCCGCTCGGCGTGATCGCACCGGCGATCACGCGCTGACCCTCGCGGTAGCCCCGCACCGAGGAGCCGAGCTTCTCGATGACGCCCACGGGTTCGTGGCCGATGACCAGTCCGCGCTCGACGGGGTATTCCCCCTTGAGGATATGGATGTCGGTGCCACAGATCGTGGTCGTTGTGACGCGCATCAGTGCGTCCTGCGGGCCGACATCAGGGATCGGCTTGTCGGCCAGGACGATCCGTCCCGG
>JADMIO011631588.1_pt1 | contig 10418 bp, 13 predicted proteins | sample 8958161 | NCBI WGS metagenome assembly JADMIO01 (sample SAMN16585339, study PRJNA669376) | soil metagenome | isolation source: Crop rotation soil | place: USA: Cullars Rotation, Alabama | collected 2011
CTGAAGCCATCGACAAAGGCCTTCGCAACGTCGCCATCCTCGATTACTATCTCAAGCATGTTAGCGACCATGAGCAACTGCGTTTGCTCGATCGCTGGCTCGCGGAAGAGGTGCTTGCCTCAGTTTTTGGCGGCCACAAGAAAGGTCATTTTCGGCGCATCAGCTTTGCGCGGCTGCGTCAGATGGGTCTGCCCTCTCTGGTGCACCGGCAGCGGCTAATCCGCCGCGGGGAGATTGAAAGTCCATTTTTCATCTGGCAGAAAGAGAGGAGCACGCAAGCATTCCGGGGGACGGTTGCCAGGCTGGATCGCCCAGCCTTCTCTCCGGTCCCAAAAGCAGCGGCCGGCGAACATCTGTGAGAGAGGATGGCCGCCTGTAGATGGGGGTTATGGAAGAGACTGCCCGCTAAAGCGGAGTCTCGTTTTACTCAACCGTCCCTCTGAGTGCTTGCGTCTAAAAGGGAGAGGACTTATGGGATTTTTGAATGCTCTGAAAGATATTCTTGGGGGAGAAAAGTGCCCGGCCTGCGGCACGCCTGGTGCCCGGAGATCGAGATCGGAAATTCGCTGCCTCAATCCGGTCTGCCAGTATTTCAATCCCAGCTTTGCTCCCAGCGCTAGTTCGCCCCAGCCGCCACAACAACAGGCGCAGCCTCCGCAGGGGCGCCCCTCAGGATGGAGTTCGAGTCCCAGTTCCACTTCATCATCCGCTGGTTTTTCGCAATCTGGTTCCGGTCCTGCTGGGTCAATCACAATCCAGTACAAGAATTTTCAAGGTCAAAACAAAATGTTTTACGCCGATGCGCGCTCTCTCCATCGCGAGAAGAACCACATCAGGGCTACCGTCGCGCCAAAAGGACAGCAGATCTCGCTCTCGCGTGATCGGATCCAGAACTTGCAGGAAGTGGAACGGCAGATGCCGCAGCGCGTTGGCACCGGCCAGGAATGGCCGAACAAAAAAGAACGACAAGTCCTGAGCTACCACAAAAAGCACGGAACCACGTCACCGCTGTATGAAAAGATCAGGGCTAAATATCCCAACTGGTAAAGGATTTTCACGCATTGAAGATTGCTTACTTACGTTGCTTTGGCGTCTGTTGACTGATGTCTTTGCCAAAGCATGTTAAAGTTCCCTGTTCCTTGTTCATCAATCCCAAGTCATCTTGAGGACCGCTATGCCTAGCCGGCTCATATTTGGTCTGTTTCTTCTGGCGTCGCTAAGTTGGGGCGAGACATTCGACAAACCGGTGCGCAAGCAGCGCGTGGAACTGGGCAAGGCAGCCAACGCACTCAGCGATCGCAATCGGGTGACTTGCTATTACTTTCCCAAGTTCATGGTCAAAGAGGTCGACCTTGGCGAAGAAGGCGCTGAACGGCTGGGCATTGTGCCGGTGACGCCGCAGAGCAGGGGAAAGTGTGTGCGCTCTCGAAGCAAAGAAGAGATCGTAGTCCCGGCCAAGGACTGGAGCGGCTACTTCATGGGCGTGAAGAATGATTATGTGTTCTTCTCCGGTGAGGACGGCTGGAACGGCGCCATGCCCTTCGCGATCTTTGATGCTGCCACCGGCAAGAAGCTGTTTGAAGATTCTGCCAAAGCTGATATGGCTTTCGTCGCGACCGGCCAGACGGTCTCCGTGCGCTACCTGCGCGTGGTGAGCGACGATTGCTTCATCCTGAAGGACGCGGCTTGCTGGCAGCGCATGGCAACGAAATATGGGTTGGATAACGTGGCCGTTCCCGATTGCCAAAGGGTTACCAGACTACCGCGGAATCGATGGCGAAAGCGCGCTGCACTGCCCAGCGCGCTCCGTTCGCCGCCTGCCTGAAAAAAGAGCGGCCTCTGGCCCTGAAACAGGCGCTTGATTCGCCATCGGTAATCTCCTATCCGGTGGAGGTAGAGATGGGAGCGACACCGGCAGTCAAGCCCAAGGGGACAGCCGCAGGATGCTGGCCTGCTGACTAAAATCCGCGCGCTATCTGGGTTGGATTGACCCTTCCTTTGCGTCCTTTGCGCCCTTTGCGGTAAATCCTTCGCTTGAATCGCTCAGCCTTCTTCTCTCATCTAATGTCTTGACCCATATTCACCTTCTGCTAAGGTAGATACAGGTCTTAAGGAACAGCGATCTTTGACAACAAGGACTGGCCACAGTCCTTTCCGATTTGGGGGCGTCACGGCTTCGACGGAAATGCTTGCGGCCAAGAGGCATACCGGGGCGCATTCCCCCGTAAGTGGTGCAAAACAATAATTGCCAACTCTAACCAGTTTGCATACGCTGCTTAATTAAATAAGTAGCCGCTCTACACGGCTTTGTCTGCGGGCTGTGCAAGGGCGTCACACAGTAGGCTGGTCCTTTTTGCTAAGCCAGGGCGGAAGGACGAGACATACGGGCTAGCGTTTTGCGTTTCTTGTCCGTTCTAAGCGCACAACGCGAATCTGGCGGGGTAATTCCCGTCGGGTGAACTGGACTAAGTATGTAGGCTCTTGACCAGTGACGTTTTCGGACGTGGGTTCAACTCCCACCGCCTCCACCAAATTTTCAATAAGTTACGTGCTCATCCCTGCCGATTCCCTGCCGTTCAACGCTAGGCCGGACACCTTCGCACCCGCAATGGACATCTCATTTGTGACCACATCGCCATAAACATTCATGGTGGTGCGGATGTCCGCGTGACGCATTAGCTTCTGTTGCACGGCAACGGATGTTCCCACCGCATCAAGCCATGAGCGGTAAGAATGCCTCATGCTGTGAGTCCCAAGATGATCTATACCGGCATCCACAGCAGCATTCTTGTACGCTCTCCACACTTGTTTATACGACCACGGCAGACGGCCCAGCGTAACTGGGCTGGCAAAAATCCAATCACCCGCGGCGCCGAACTGTGTGACCTTGCGCCATACCTGGAGCACGGCCATCAATTCAGTGCTTAGAGCCATTGTCTTTTCTGAGCCGGGGGTTTTAACCGTATCCACGTTCTGACGCACGATGCCGCGTTCTACTGTGAGACGGCCGGCCGATTCGTCAACGTCACCCCATTTGAGTGCAAGGGTCTCACTGATGCGGAGTCCCAAGCACAGAGAGAGCAACGCCATAGTGTTGAACGGAGCATGTAGACACCTTACGAACACCTCAAACTCTTGGACGGTCAGACTTCGGGGTTTCTTGGTTCGTATCGTGCAACCTTTGACCGTTACGAGTGACATTGGGTTGCGTTGCACTGGGGTGTGTCCTGCCCACATTGAAAAATCCCAGAGCACAGAAAGTAGTCCGCGAATGTGAGACTTGCTTTTTGGTGACAATTTGAGTGAGTCGAGCCACAATTCCACGGGCCGGGCTTGAACGTCTGACAATGGACACTCTCCCCACTTGGGCAGAATGTGATTATCAAACCATGAATCGTATCCGCGTCTTGTGTCAATGCGAGTCGGCATTTTCTCTGCTCTGTATTGCTCCACCAAAGTATTGACTGTGATGCCGGTGACCTTTGGTTGCGTTTCTGCTGCATCGCGGAGATGTCTTGCTGCTCTCCATGCTGCGGATTTTGTTGGAAACTTCCCAAGGACTTTGGAATGACGTTTACCCTCTGCCCACCAAAAGAAGTTCCACACGTTACTGCGTTTGTCTTTTACTACACTTCCTTGCCTGTGTCTCATGCGTCCTCCAGAAGCAACGACACAGACGGCAGGGACAGCATAGCATCAAGATCCGATTGCAGGAATCTCCATGTGATGCGCTTACTGCCACTGAGCACGTAGCCTCTGAGTTTTCCGGTGCGAGCCCAAGCGGTGAGTGTGTGATGTTTTATTTTTAAATAAGCTGCTGCCTCTTGCGAGGTGAGCCATTGGGATGTGATTGTCATAATATCCCATGCGGCGATTTCTCCGCACAGTCTCCTGCTTTTCTAGGGATCACGCTGCTTTCGCACCCGCACACACTTTGCTCCCACATACGCCCTCGCGTGATCGTCGGGGCTGAGAGGATCAATATCTCTGTAGGCCGCAAGCTGTTCTATGATCGTGAGCAATTCCCCCAGTTCCACCGTGCGCAGCCACCCGCGTATTTGTTTGGGTGCTGGCAGCGTGAGATGAGGGACAGAATTTTGCCATGCAATTTCTATAGTGGTCAGGTCTTCCTGATTCGCATACTGCAATTTGATTTTCTCTTTTCTTGTTTGTGGGTTCGTCCTGGCCGGTGCGCCGGGTTTTGGGGTTGGGTTGCCGGTGCAAAATCGGTACAGTGTACGCCCAAGAATCCGGCCTGATAAGACTCGAACCCTTGGACGGATGCAGGGCAGATGGACATGACACCGGATAAAAGCCGGTACACTATACCGATTAGCAGATGCCTTGCACGGTGCTGTATTGGGTGTGAATCTTGCATTAGAACCCCTGGGAGGTGATCCCAATACCATGCAATACACTGCTCGATTATGCCCTGTTTATGCGGGCAAACCCTCATCCTCGATTTTTACAAGGTCACCCAATCTGATGAGAAAAGGCATACCGGCAAAGAACCTGCGTTTGCTTCCCGCTCCGGTAACGGGCCGGTACTCCTCTGGTCGCCTTTGGGCCGGGTGTACACCTAGAACCTCACGCACCAATCTGACATGCCGGGGATTACGTGATCCTGCTGCCCCTCGCGTTCCCCGGTGGGGTCTGCTTTCCCTTTTCTCAAGGTGCTCAGGGTTGCAACACCTGTACCCCAAGCACCGGCCTAACTCTGAGCTGTGGTGAACGTCAAACCCGGCCAGTTCGATAAGCGGTATGCCCTCAGACGCAGCGAGAGCGAACTGATGAGGGCCAACCGTCTCACCATTAAATTTCACTTGAGCGTATCCGTTTGCCGGGAGTGATATGTCACCGGATAAGGTTGTAGCCTTGCCACAACCTGCATATAGCCAACATTCCTCACCGGCACCGAAAGAGACAGCTACTAGGTGATTTAAAAATGTTCTGATTCGCTCTGTTGTGATCGGCTTTGATAACCGGGTGATGCGCTCTTTTTTCCGTTGTGATTTTGCGAGTCTCTTGGAACGGTTTGCATTCCAACGTGATTTCCAACCGCGAGGGGCAATGCTCTCTGCTGCGTTGCTGCTACGCACTGTGCTTTTCATTTTCCGCTATGAAATCCTTGATATGCTCATCGCTGAATCGGCAAATGTCTTTGACCCGAAAACACTTCAATTCGCCAGAGCGAACCCAAGTACGAACTGTCTGTGCTGAGACGTGGAACTGTTCTGCTACTTGCTTAATATTTTTCATTTTGATTACCTCGAATAACCGTGCTTGAATGATTCTCGAATCACGGCAATGTCAACCATTTGTTTTGCTTGCTGCTGTGATGGCTTACGCATACCGGCACTCTCATACATTTTTTCCGTTCGCGCTTTGGTTCCGGGGTGCCAGCGTTCCTCGAAGTCAGCCGATGCCAGTACCGAATCATTTCCGCTGGTCCCGGCTTTTGCTTTCATTCCTTCGGGCATGTGGGAATCCCCGAATTGCCGTGCTGGTTTTTCATGCGATTCGACTACCGGCCCAAGCAATGAAACTTTTGCGTTACCGATGCGATTACCGAAGCTGTCAGTTGCATCGCCACTCTTGTATGCTTCGGCAAATTGTGAATCGTCAAGTTGCTTTTGTTCCCTTGGCGATAATTCGCGGGGTACGAATGAGGATGCAGAACGCTCATCCATAGGTGAGGGCTCCTCATAAATTGGATTGACCGGCACGTCTGCCGGGGATGCCTTGCGCTCTTCCGGGTCAATCAACCCAAGGGTTGAATAGCTGTAAAATTTCTGACCGAACTGCCCTCGGGTTGAATCGGTAACACCCTTGATTTTTCCATGCTGTATCCGACGCTCAAAATTACGAACGGAAATTCCTAACGCGGCTGCTGCTTCTTTTTTATTGAGTAGCTTCATTTGTGATTCCTTTGGTGAAAATATCGCGGCCAGATTTGCTTATGCAAACACCTGGCCGCAACCGTTGGAACGCTTTAGGGTTCGCACCAACGGAAAAACTCCGCGCTGTGCTGAGGAGTTAAACAGCGCGGTCACTGTACTTCATGGAAGGAAAGACAGTGGAACTTATTTGTTATAGAAGAACAGGCGTGGAACCTGAGCAAGTCTCGCATCCTAGAACCTTATGCGCTTGGCAGTAGCCTCGCATTTTCGTAATGTGCTCACGTTGGCCTGTGGGCCTCGCGCCGGTCAGACCGTCAGCCTCTTGCTGTGCTAACGGTTGGTTCAAAGGGTCAAAGTGGTAATTGCCCTTGGCATCCGTGAATGCTTGCGAGGGAAATTTGTTTTCGGTTGTCATTAGCTGTGACTCGCGAGTGATTCACCGATGACAGTCTTTTGAGCTGAAGGTGAGTCAAGTTTGCTGCTCTGCACTTTTGATTGTCCGACAGGTTCGCGAACTGCGGGATTACTTGGCAAAACCGCATCGGCAAGGGCAGACTTGCTACGGTCTCCGCTGAAACTACCTTCGATAGTTTTGACCCCGACTGAGGTTTTGATTTCTGGTGCCACTGTCAGGGGTGTGACCACTGGCGACGGAATGCCGGGAAAACTTGGCCGTGGATCGGGAATGCGTTCCGGTGATCCGGTTTGGTTTAGATTCTTTGATAGATCGGTGCCTGCTGTTGCTGTGCTCATTATTTCTGTCCTTTGTGACTCAAGCCAATCGGCATGGAGTCTCGAAAATTTTCTCCGCACATTTCGGTTTTGTGCGATGTACTCGGATAGGGTTTGCATAAAATTAAAATGGCCGGAGTGCAAAAGGTTGTTCAATCCTTCGCAAACATCGGATTCAAGGCGACTGCTCCGGCCAACGGGTTATATGACCCGAAACTTATTTGCGCCGTGCCATGATCCGGCCAACGGTTTCTTGTGCGCTTGCACCCCATTGTGAAATCGCGTTGGTCTTTTCATCCGGGGTTAATTGCAACCACTCATCCCGTTTCATTTGGGTGCTTACAATCACTGGCTTAACAACGTGCTTTGCGGTCGGGGATTTATCGTTCGCTGGCAGAGCGTTCCACCAATCGAAACCGCGTTCCTTGATGAGTCGCATTTTGGCTTCGTTGTCCTGCACGTCCGACTTAAAATTCACTTCGCCAACGTGACCAACGAAATCGGCAGGATACTTTTTAAAATACGACTGAGTGAGCTTCGCCACATCCATGTCAGTCGAACCCTGTTTCAGGGACAGAAACCCATTATCAACACTGCCCTCAATCTGAAAATCATTTTTTAGTGTTTCTAAAATCTGCGCTGGATTGCGCGGCTTGAGACCTACAACATTGAACGCCTGTGCTACTGCTGCTTGTACGTCTTCCATTATTTCCCGTCCTTCGGATTGTGGGTCACTTTCAGTTTTCTCGCCATGCCTTTTGCAACTCCTGCTGCGCGGTAAAATGCGAACGTCTCTTGCAGTGCGGCATACTTCCGCAGCAGTCTTGAATTCTTCCGCTGCTCTCGTATGAGCATCCAATACAAAGTTGTTTCCACTCTGCTGACAGGTTGCGGAATTCTGGTGCTGCAATGTGGGGTGATGAAGTCAGGCGTTAAGGGTGCCTGCGTGCTGGTGGTTCTTAGTTTCAAATGGTTCTCCTCGACCAGCGGGAACCACGACGTACCCGAGGAGATGAGCACGGCATGCGTTCCCGCTTGCAAAATTAAAATTGTGTTGCTGAACAAAAAAATCGGGTGCCGGGTTTCCGAATGGGCCGGACTGTAGGGGATTAGTGTTGAATTGTTTTTGGAGTTTCCATCAGTGGCTATTTGCTGCGCCAGTTAACCGCTGTCGTCACCCTGGTAACACATTGCGTTACCGAATATTGACGGCCCAGTCTTGCGTTTTCGCTGACCGCTGGATTCTCTCTTGCTAGGTTTTATTGCGCCGTACCGGCTGACCTCAGAACCCCCATCAGAAGATCAACTTCTCATTAGTGCCGACTGTGCTGTCAAAGAACTTTTCTTACCTAAATACAGTATAGCACCGTTGAGCATGAAATGCAACATAATAATATCTCTTCCGCTAGGATGGCACAAATTATAATCACTTGTCAACTTATTTTATCGGGGTACTGTCTGCGTCTGCGGTGATTAGCCAATGCCCTACACTGCTCTGCTTTGAGGCGTAAAGGCGTCTAGGAGCGTCCCGCATGGCCTAGCCCTGGACTAGAGCGGTATGCCAGATGTAGACACCGAAAGGGAGTGCAAAGAAAATCCGGGGCACCGGCCCCAGTGTTTACCCTTTGGCCTCGCCATACCATGCTTTCCCGGCACTAAATCCTTTGCTTCCATAGCTTTGCAGTGCTTATGCAATGTGCTAAGGCACTAGCACCTCTAAACCCAACCGTGTCAACACGTTTTCAGCAACCCTGTTTTATACAGTCGAATAGCTAGGGTTATGCAGAGGGCTGGTGATCCTGGCACCCTGCGGAGAAATCGCCGCACGTTGTTCGGCCAGCCCTAGCCAAAAACCGGCTTGAGTGCTGCGTTTGGATGATGAATTGACTGTGCAAATGACGTTGCAAAAAGTGGCTCTGCAAACCCTTTGTTTTTAATGCTTGCTTTCACAGAAAAATGTGTGCAATAGTTGTTCGATTGTTGAACGGGCTGACAAGGTGATTCAAGCACCCGGCCAGCCCTAACAGACATCAGAAAAGAGGCTTCGGAATGTCCGCTACAACTATTCTACCGTCCACATCTGCATATTGTGATGGCTGCAAAGCGATATGCCACACCGATGAATTGAACTTTTGTTTTGAGTGCTCTGAGTCGTACTGCGGGAGAATGAGCCGCAATTGCGCGTGCTCTTGCAGTCGGGTGAAGATAGCTGCGTATGACGCTATCCACGGTGCTGGTGCATATGAGCGTGAGGCAGAGCGGGAACTGTCAGACATCACACTAGAAGAGTTTGCCGGTAAGGTGCTCTCACTGTCGCGGGGTGATGCATGAAACCTACCACGGTCACGCGCTGCGCACTGTACGCAAGGGTTTCCACTGGCAAACAAGAGAATGAAAATCAGTTGCACCAGCTAAGGGAGTTCGCTGCAAAAGAGGGCTGGCAGGTTGTAGAAGAGTACGTGGATGTGGTCACGGGCAGTGGTAAAGCTAACAGGCCGGCATTCGAGAAAATGATGCTTGCAGCGTCACAGCATCGCTTTGATGTTCTGCTCTTTTGGAAGTTGGACAGGTTATCCCGTGAGGGTGTGCGCAAGACGATTGAAATACTCACACGGTTAGATTCGTATCAGATACGCTGGCGGTCCTTCCAAGAGCCCTACTTCGATTCCTGCGGGTTCATGCGTGACGCGGTCATCAGCATCATGGCAGCACTCGCACAACAGGAACGTATTAGCATCTCAGAGCGAACCAAAGCAGGGCTTGCCCGTGCGGTGCGCAAGGGTGCCGTCCTAGGGGCTAAGAGGCATCAGTTAGACATCGGTGCCATTAAAGAGATGCAGAACGTAGGCAAGAGCCTACGGCAGATTGCTGCGCAGCTTGGGGTGTCCCCTGGCACGCTGGTGAATCGGCTCAAGGGGAGATAGCGTAGGAATGTGTTGAGAGGAGCATAGACGATGGCAACCCAAAAAGTACCAAAGCAAAAAGGCAAGAATGTCCTGAGGAAAAGCAAAGCCTCATGGAAGCTTTACGGGCCGGGAACAAAATGGTTGAATGCTTCGCTGCTAAAAGTTATTTACGTCGGCGCAAGCCGCGAGAAAATCGCAATCTTTCGCGTGCGCTGATCCAAAACACTTTTCCCTTTGGTAGTTAGCAGGGCTAGGGCGGCCTTAGGCTCTGGCCCTTTGTTTTGTCCGTACAGTGTACGCGCTGGATTCCGGCATAAGAGACTCACCCGATAAGAGGCAGGACACCCAAGGGGTAACGCGCTGGCAATGCGCTGGATCACCCGGTAACGCTCTGGTACGGCGTTGGTGGGTACACGTCTGGTAACGCTCTGGGCATGGCGCTGGTAATGCTCTGGTAACGCGCAAGGGCAGCAGAATCGGTACGCGCATGTAGATTCGGTTTTGCAGAGGAAAGAACGTGCCGGGTGCCGCATCCGTGGAACCGTTGGCATCCCGTTGGCCCACCATTGGCACCCATTCGCAAGGCATCTCACGGCAGAGGGTGAGACTTAGGCAACGGCACAGGTAATGCGCTGGCAAGGCACCGGCACGGCAGAGAGCCCCCTTTGGGTGTCTGTCTCTCTTAGGGGTTCTAGTCTATTACGGCCCCGGAATTGTGACCGTACACTGTACCGGCGCTGCATTGGCTAGCATGGCGGTACGCTGTACATCCTATGCTGATTGCTACATAGGGTCAGACATGAGGGCAGAAAACCGGAAGTCATATGAGACGGTGCCGATTGGCGGGGCTTATGGATGATTGGCGAGGCAAAACGTTGTC
>JADMIO012753053.1_pt1 | contig 10417 bp, 11 predicted proteins | sample 8958161 | NCBI WGS metagenome assembly JADMIO01 (sample SAMN16585339, study PRJNA669376) | soil metagenome | isolation source: Crop rotation soil | place: USA: Cullars Rotation, Alabama | collected 2011
CTCCCTCGCCCTCGAGCGTGGCCTCCTCCTCGTCCTCGATCCCGGCGGCGGCGCGGGCCGCGGCCCGGGCGGACTCGGAGAAGTGCGAGGTGCCGCTCGGGGGTGCGGCGGAACGTTCGGCGCCTGCCGCGCCGGCACCGGCGGAACCGCCGGCTCCGGCCGCCGATCCCGCGGTGTTCCTGGGCCGAAGCGTGTTGTCGGCGGAAGACATGGGCATGCGCTCCTGGGTACCTGGTCAGTGCCTGGTTTAAAATTTGCTGCCTGTCAGGCAGGCGAAGATATGGGTGCCCGTTGGACCCGGCAATCGGCGGACCGTTTTTCGAACGCCGGGCCGGTCATCGGGCGCCCTGGGGCGTTGCCGGGTCGTTGGGACCGGCGCGCTCCATCGCCGTGCGATCAGGACGCTTCGGGGCTCCGGGATGCTGCCGGCGGAGGACGGTCGCCGCCGGTCGCTGCTCGACCAGAAGCGCGTCTCACACCAGTCGCCGCGCCGGCCGAGTCCGGAACCGCGGCAAGGGATTCCCATGTCACCATCCGCGCCGAGCCGTGCGCCGGAGCGCAGTGAGGGCCGAATGGCCGACAACGACAAGGCGAACAACAGCAAGACCGTGCTGCTGGTCGAGGACAACGAGGACAACAGGATCGTCTACTCCACGATCCTCCGCCACTTCGGGTACCGGGTGACGGAGGCGTTGAACGGCGAGGAAGGGATCGCGAAGGCGCGCTCGGAGAAGCCGGACCTCATCCTGATGGACATCTCCATCCCGATCATCGACGGATGGGAAGCGACTCAGGTCCTGAAGCACGACCCGGAGACGAACAAGATCCCGATCATCGCGTTGACGGCGCACGCGCTGGCCTCGGACCGGGAGAAGGCGATGGAAGTTGGGTGCGACGGCTACCTGGCGAAGCCCTGCGAGCCCCGCGCGGTGGTGGCGGAAGTGCAGCGGTTCCTCGGCAAGAACAATGGATCGTGAGAGCACGACCGCCACTCAACCAGGCGCCGCCAGAGGGAGCGGCCCGGCCCGGATCCTGATCGTCGATGACCTCGAAGACAACGTAGAGCTGCTCCAGGCGCGCTTCGAGGCGCGCGGCTACGACACCAGCACGGCCACCGACGGCGAGCAGGCGCTCGCGGCCGTGCACTCGGCGCCGCCGGACCTGATCCTGCTCGACATCATGATGCCCAAGATCGACGGCATCGAAGTCGCGCGCCGGATCAAGTCCGACAAGTCCCTCCCGTTCATTCCCATCATCATGCAGACGGCGCTCGACTCGACCGAGAACAAGGTCGAGGGACTCGACGCGGGCGCCGACGACTACATCACGAAGCCGATCAACTTCGCCGAGCTCGAGGCGCGGGTGCGGAACCACCTGCGCATCAAGGCGCTCGTCGAGGAGCTCGACCGCAAGAACGCCGAGCTGGCGAAGCTCAACGACCAGCTGCTGCGCGTCTCGCGCACCGACGGCCTGACGGGGCTCGACAACCGCCGCCACCTCGAGGAGCGGCTGGAGGAAGCGTTCGAGCACGCGCGGCGCCTGGCCGAGCCGTTCTCGGTCGTCATGTGCGATCTGGACAAGTTCAAGAGCGTCAACGACACTTACGGCCACCAGGCGGGCGACGCCGTCCTCAAGCAGCTCGCCGACATCCTGAAGCACGAGGCCCGAGAGATTGACCGCGTCGGACGCTACGGCGGCGAGGAGTTCATGCTCCTCCTGCCCGGCACCATCCTCGACTCCGCCGTGACGTTCGCCGAGCGGGTGCGCCACGCGATCGAGTCGCACGAGTTCGCGATCGACGGCGGGGCGCTGAAGAAGACCGGCAGCTTCGGCGTCGCCGCCTGGCCGCACCCCAAGGTCGCGGACTGCGACGCGCTGGTGCGCGCGGCCGACGACGCGCTCTACGTCGCGAAGGAGACCGGACGCAACCGCGTGATCGCCTTCGACAGCCCGGAGTTCATCGCGCACACCTCCCAGACCGAGGGTGAGGGTGGAAACACGGGAAGCTGACCCGCCGACGCAACCGACCGGGGGCACCCCCGGGGACAGCGACGTCGGCGCGCCGGACCCGCAGCGGGCGGAGATCGAGAAGCTCCGCGGCCGCATCGCGGAGCTCCAGCGCGAGCGCGACCACCTGGTGGCGGTCGTGGACATCCTGCAGGAGATCTCCGCGTCGCTGCACTTCGTGGACATCCTGCAGACGATCGCCCGCAAGCTCGGCGAGGCGTTCGGCCTCGACCGCTGCTCGATCTTCCTGGCCGGCGAGGCCGCCGAGGTCCGCCTCGTGGCGAGCTACGAGGACCCGACGATCCGCAACCTCGTCGTGGACCTCAACCGCTACCCCGAGCTCAAGCGGGCGTTCGAGAGCGGCGAGACGGTGTTCATCCCCGACGCGATGAACGACCCGATGCTGCGCGGCGCTCGTCAGGCGCTCGACATGCGCAACGTCCGCTCGATCGTCGTGGTGCCGATTCGCTGGCGCGGGACGGTGATCGGCGCGATCTTCCTGCGCACCGAGCGCGACGGCCAGCCGTTCTCCGACGGCGACGTCCGCTTCTGTCAGGTGGTGGCGTCGCTGACCGCGAAGGCGCTGCGGAACGCGCACCGCTTCGAGGCGCTGCTCCGCTCGACCCAGGACAAGACGCACGCCCAGCGCCGCTCGGAGCTCCAGCGCATCGCCCTCATCTCGTACATCCGCCGCCTCCTCGACAAGTACACGAACACCGAAGACCACATGTGGGCCGAGACGCTCCTGCCGAAGGCGTCGGACGAGGAGCTGGACCGGTTGGTCAGTGTGGCGATGCAGGTGCTGGAGGAAGAGGCGAAAGGCTGACACAGTCCCATGCTCATCTCAGACAAGCTCACCAGGCAGATGAACGAGCAGGTGGGGCACGAGTTCGGCGCCTCCCTGCAGTACGTCCAGATCGCGTCCTACTTCGACCGAGAAGGGCTCCCGGCACTGGCCAAGCACTTCTTCCGCCAGGCGAACGAGGAGCGCGAGCACGCGATGAAGTTCGTGAAGTTCATGAACGACGCCGACGCCAAGGTCGCCATCCCGACCGTGCCGGCCCCGCGCGCCGACTTCGACTCGGCCGAGGAAGCGGTGCGCCTCTCCTACGACTGGGAGATGACCGTCACGCGGCAGATCAACGCCCTGATGGACCTGGCGATCAAGGACAACGACCACATCAGCAAGCAGTTCCTCGACTGGTTCATGCAGGAGCAGCTCGAGGAAGTGTCGAGCATGGACACGCTCCTCAGCATGGTGCGCCGCGCCGGCGAGAAGGGGCTGCTGTTCGTCGAGCAGTATCTGATGCGCGGCGGCGCGCCGGGCGACGGGGCGGGCGCGGAAGACGACGACTGAGGCGCCGTTGAGCGTCCCGAAAAAGATCGCCGCCCGCGCCGCGGACCTCCGCGAGCGCATCGAGCGCGCGTCGCACGAGTACCACGTGCTCGACCGTCCGACGATCTCGGACCGCGAGTACGACCAGCTCTTTCGCGAGCTGCAGGAGCTCGAGCGCGAGCACCCCACGCTCCAGACGGCCGACTCTCCCACGCTGCGCGTGGGCGCGGCGCCGCAGTCGTCCCTGCCGAAGCACACGCACCTCGTCCAGATGCTCTCGCTCGGCAACGCGTTCGACGAGGCGGAGCTGGCCGAGTGGGACGAGAAGCTGGCGCGCCTCGTGGGCGAGGACGTGCGGAAGGCCGGCTACACGGCCGAGCTCAAGATCGATGGCGCGGCGGTGAGTCTCACCTACCGCGACGGCGTGCTGGTCACCGGCGCCACGCGCGGCAATGGCACGATCGGGGAGGACGTCACGCCGAACCTGCGCACGATCCGCGGCGTACCGCTCCGGCTGCGCGGCACGAACGTCCCCGAGCTGATCGAGATCCGCGGCGAGGTGTACTACCCGTTCGACCGCTTCGAGAAGATGAACCAGGAGCGCGCGGCGGCCGGCGAGCCAGTGTTCGCCAACCCGCGCAACGCCGCCGCCGGCTCGCTGCGGCAGCTCGACCCCGGCATCACGGCGTCGCGCCCGCTGCGCTTCTTCGGCTACAGCGTCGTCTCCACGAGGGGGAACGCCGCCCTTCCCTTCCGCCGCCAGTGGGAGCTGCTCGACGCGCTGGAGGAGTGGGGCGTCCCGGTCGCGCCGCACCGCCGCTGCTGCGAGACGCTGGCCGAGGTGCACGCGTGGGCGAGCGAGGTCGAGCAGCGCATCCGCCCGACGCTCAACTTCGCGATCGACGGCGGCGTGGTGAAGGTGGACAGCCTGCGGCTGCAGGACGAGCTGGGCGTGGTCGGCGGGCGGGAGCCGCGCTGGGCGATCGCGCGCAAGTTCGCGCCCGACATCGCCGAGACGAAGCTGCTGCGGATCAGCGTGAACGTCGGCCGCACCGGCGCGCTCAACCCGTTCGCCGAGCTGGAGCCGGTCGAGATCGGCGGCACCACGGTCCGCCTGGCGACCCTGCACAATTTCGATCTCATTCGCGAGAAGGACCTCCGCGTCGGGGAAACGGTGCAGGTGAAGCGGGCGGGAGAGGTCATTCCGCAGGTGATCGGCCCGGTGCCCGCACCTGACGGCACGCGGCCGCCGCCTTACGAGCCGCCAACCGAGTGCCCCGCGTGCGGCAGGAAAGTGGAGCGCGACGAGGAGGAGGTCGCGACGTACTGCCCAAACGTCGCCTGCCCCGGGCGCCAGCTCGAGGCCCTGGTGCACTTCGCGTCAGGCGACGCGATGGACATCCGCGGGCTGTCCTACGCGCGCATCCAGCAGTTCGTCACCGAGGGGCTGGTGCACGACGTCGCCGACATCTACGACCGCGAGAAGATCAGCGTCGAGAGCCTGGTGAAGCTCGAGCGCTTCGCCGAGAAGAGCGCCGAGAACCTCGTGGCGTCCATCGAGGCGTCGAAGGCGCAGCCGCTGTCCCGGCTGCTCTTCGGGCTGGGCATCCGCCACGTCGGCGCGACCGCCGCGCAGCTGCTGGCGCGCCACTTCGGGTCGATGGACAAGCTCGCCGCGGCGACCGAGGAGCAGATTCTCGAGGTGCGCGGCGTCGGCGAGACCATCGCCCAGGCCGTCATCCAGTACTTCCAGGACGACACCGCGAAGACGCTCGTGGACAAGCTCCGCACGGCGGGGCTCACGCTAACCGAGCCCAAGCCGGTCGAGAGCGCTGGCCCACTGCGGGGGCAGACGGCGGTGATCACCGGCACGCTCCCCACGCTCTCCCGAACCCAGGCCACCGAGATGCTCGAGCGGGCCGGTGCGCGCGTCACGAGCTCGGTCTCGAAGGCCACGAGCTTCCTGGTGGCCGGCGAGGAGGCCGGGAGCAAGCTGGAGAAGGCCCGCACGCTCGGCGTCGAGGTGATCGACGAGGCCGAGCTGCTGCGACGCGTGGGGGCGGCCTAGCGGTTTCCCGCGCTTGACGGCGCATCCGGCACCCAGTAGCCTCCCGCATATGCCTATCGAGCTTGGATCGAATGGTCTGCTGGCGCTGCCCCGCGCGTCGCTGAGCGCGCTCCGCACGGCGCTGCTGCGCGACGTCGGACCCGAGTCGGTGGCGTTCCTGCAGGAAGCGGGGTACGCCGGCGGCGAGGCCGTTTTCTCGGCGTTCCGCGACTGGCTGCGCGCGCGCGGCGACGCGGGCGACGCCGGCACGGCGGCCGAGCCCGAGGACCTCGAGGTGGACGCGTTCCAGCATCGGGTGGCCGAGTTCTTCCGCGAGGCGGGCTGGGGCTCGCTCAGCATCGGCACGCTGCGCGACGCGGTGGCGACGATCGACTGCGACGACTGGGGCGAGGCCGACGGCGCGGGCGACCTGCTCGACCAGCCGGGCTGTCACCTCTCAACCGGCCTCTTCGCCGACTTCTTCGGCCGCATCGCCGACCAGCCGCTGGCCGTCCTCGAAGTCGAATGCCGCTCCGCGGGCTCCCCCCGCTGCCGCTTCCTGCTCGGCAACGCCGAGGTGATGGAGCACGTCTACGACGAGCTGGGCCGAGGCGCGGGGTACGAGGAGGCGCTGGAGGCGGTGGAGTAAGGCTGCGACCTGCGAGCTGCGACCTGCGACTCGAAGGGCCTCGGGATGCATCCCGAGGCCCTTCGAGTCGCAGGTCGCAGCTCGCAGGTCGCAGCCCTACAGCACCCCCTCGTACTTCGGATTCGACACCAGCTCTCCGTCCATCAGGACCTCGCGGTCCCACGGGAGGACGATCGTGCTCTCGGTGGCGAGGCCGTGGAAATCGGGCTCGAAGGGGCCTGTCTTGAAGCTCACCGCCGTGCGGACCTCGATCGCGCCGGCGTTGACGATCGACGAGCGCGCGAGGCGCATCGTGTCGCCGGAGTCGCAGGTCTCGTCCACCAGCAGGACGCGCCGGCCGCGCACGTCGGTGGGCGCCGCGCTCAGCACGGCCGGCGTCTCGCGGACCCGGTCCGAGAGGTAGCGGCGGCTGACCAGGATCGAGTGGAAGGGGCGGTCGAGGATGGCCGCGATGACCGCGCCGGGCACCACGCCCGCGGTGGCGACGCCCACCACCACCTCCGGGTCGTAGCTGCGGGCGACCTTCAGCGCCAGCGCGCGGGACAGCTCGCCGAAGAGGGGCCAGTCGATCTCCATCACGCCCTTCGACGGGTCCACCGTGTACTGACGTGGGGCCATGAGCGCACGCCTCCCAGAGTGAGGGGCGGAAGTTAGTCCGGCGCCGGTGCGCCGGGCTAGGTCTCCACCCCGCACCTTCCTCCCCCGCCTTCACTTCGGTTAAGTTGCCGTCCGCCCCGGCCGTCTGAACGCGCCGGCCGCTCCCCCTCACCCGCTGACCAGCCGCATGTCCTGGTGGAGCCGCCTGATCGGCGGCAAGTCCGAGAGCGACGTCGCCAAGCCGCAGCGTGTAGACTACCTGAGCGAGGCACTCACGCTCGAACGGAACGGCGACTACGAGGCGGCGCTGACGTCGTACCGGCTGGCGCTGCGGGACAAGCCGGACGACTTCCGGGTGCTCCAGAACATGGCGATCGCGTACACGCGCACGTCGCGCATCGAGGACGCGGTGCGCTGCTACCGCCGGGCGCTCGAGCTCCAGCCACAGCTCTCGGGCGCCCACTACGGGCTCGCGTTCCTGCTCCTGCGCCGCGGCGACCGTGTCGGCGCCGAACAGCACCTGCGGGCCTTCCTCGACGATCCGCCGTCGGGACCCGAAGCCGAGCGCTACGTCCGCCACGCTCGCGAATCGCTCGACGACCTGCGCGGCGGCGGCAGCGGCGCCGGCGCCAACGCGGACCGATAGCCGGGAGCGCCGTGGGGCACGTTCTCGCGATCGTCAGTCAGAAGGGCGGCGTCGGCAAGACCACCACCGCGGTGAACCTGGCGGTGGCGTTCGCCCGCCGCGGACTCAAGACGCTGCTCGTGGACGTGGACCCGCAGGGCGCCGTGCGCTACGGCGTTGGGCTCAAGCGCGGGCACGAGACCCACGGCTTCGCCGACTTCCTCTCGGGCGCGCGCTCGCTCCGCGAGGTGATCCTCGCCACGCAGCTCCCCTGGCTGCGCGTGGTGCTGGCCGGCGGGGTGAGCGACGAGACCGATCACACGACCTACCTGCGCCGCATGGCCGAGACGGACCTGGTGCGGCAGCTCCTGACGGCGGCCCGCGAGCGCTGCCACATCGTGATCGTGGACACGCCTCCGGGACTCGGCCCGGTGGTGCGGCGGGTGCTCGAGGCCAGCCAGCACGTGCTGGTGCCGCTGCAGTGCGAGCCGCTCGCGCTCCAGACCACGCCGCAGATCCTGCGGGCCATCCAGGACGTGGTGATCACGAACGAGGAGCTCACCCTGGACGGGGTGCTGCTGACCATGTACGAGGCGAACAACCCGGCCTGCGAGCGGGTGGCCGAGTACGTGCGACGGCACCTTCCGGGGAATCTGGTGTTGGACGTCGTGGTGCCGCGCACGTTCGCGTCCGCCGAGGCGTTCGCCGCCGGCCAGCCGGTGGTGCTCCGCGATCCGGCCGACCCCGCGTCGCAGGCCTACGTCAACCTCGCTACGCTCCTGTCCGAACGCTTCACGTGAGTCGCCGCCGCAGCCTCGTCCCCAGCAGTCGCGCGCGCCCGTCCCTCGTCAGGCGCGGCGCCGCGCTCCTCGCGTTCGGCGCCGCCGCGCTGCTCGGCGGCGCGGCGGCCGCGTGCACGGACGTCCCGTCCGATCCCAACACGCCGATCTCGATCGAGTTCGACACCACGATGCTGCCGAGCCTGGCGATCGTGGACGGCGACACGCTGCGGGACGCGCAGGGGAACGTGGCGCCGCTGCGCGCCGTGGTGCGGAACGTCAACGGCGCCGTGATCGAGAACGCGTCGGTGACGTTCGTGATCCCCGACAGCGCGGCGGCGAGCCAGACGCTGAACGTGCACCTGGTGAACGGCGACACGGTGGTCTCCAACGGGGCCTCCGACCCGAAGATCTTCTCCAGCAGCCGGGTCGTCCGCCTCGTCGCCGCGATCGGGAACCTGCAGGCGGCATCGCTCGAGCTGGCGGTGGTGCTGCGACCGTCCGCGCTGCAGCGCACCAGCGCGGCGAGTATCCCTCCGATCGTCTACGGTACCAACGGCGACACGGCCGACCTGTACTCCGACTCTCTCGGCGTGCGCGTGGTGCGCGGAGCGAACGGGGATACCGGCGTGCGCCGCATCCGGGTGCAGTACCGGATCCTGGATTCCGCCCACGCCACCGTGGACAGCGTGCGGATCACGCGCGACACGACGGGGCGCGATTCATCGTCCATCGCCACGGCGAACGAGAGCGGCTTCGCGTCTCGCCGGCTGCGCATCCGCGGGAAGCCGGCCGGCGCCGGCGTGCCGGAGGTGGACACGGTCGTCGTGGAGGCGCGGGTCATCCTGGGGCCGCGGCCGGCGGACGTGCTGGGCCCCGTCCAGTTCCTGATTCCGGTCCGCTCCACCGCCCCGCCGGCGACCCCGTAGCCGGCCCGCCCCGCCGGCCCGACTACGTCGCCTGGCCCCCTCGCCTACGTCTCCTGTCGGGTCCGGCTGCGGCGAATACGCATTTGCGGGGGTGGGCCCTCGGGGGCATAATTGCCAGCGTAGGAACGAGCTACGCCCGGCGCCCGCCCGTGACCCGGTTACCGTCTGGGGCGTCGGTCTAGCGGACCCTTCTGCTCGCTGAGCCAGGAGATGGCGATGACCTCTGTCAATACGACCGGCGCCGACGCGCCGAGCAGGACGACCGGCAGCACCGCGGCCACCCCGCTGGCGCCAGGCGCCGGGGCGACGGCGAGCGGCGGCCCTCGCCCCGCGCCCGGCACGCTGACGCAGCTCTTCTTCGACGCGGTCGAGAAGTACAATCGCCCGGATGCCCTCCAGGTGAAGGTCGGCGGAAGCTTCCAGCCGATCTCGCACCGCACGGTGGCCGAGCGGGTGCGCCGGACCGCGCTGGGGCTGCGCGCGCTCGGCGTCAACAGCGGCGACCGCGTGGCGATCCTGTCGGAGAACCGTCCCGAGTGGGCGATCGCCGACTACGCCTGCCTCACGGCGTGCCTGACCGACGTCCCGATCTACCCGACCCTTCCCGCGGAGCAGATCACCTACGTGCTCCAGGACTCCGGGGCCGTGGCGATGTTCGTCTCGACCGAGGGCCAGGCCGCGAAGATCGAGGCGATCCGCGACCAGCTTCCGGCGCTCAAGCACGTCATCACGTTCGCGCCGACGAAGGTGCCGGGCTCGGACCTGACGCTGGCCGAGGTCGAGGAGCGGGGGCGCGCGGCGGAGACTCCGGAAATCGTCGAGCGCTACAAGCGCGACGCGCTGGCCGTGAAGCCCGACGACATCGCGACGCTGATCTATACGTCGGGGACGACCGGCAACCCGAAGGGCGTGATGCTGATGCACGACAACCTCGTCTCGAACGTGCGCGGGGCGATGAATCTCGGCATCATCACCACCGGGAACGAGGTGGCGCTCAGCTTCCTGCCGCTGTCACACGTGCTCCAGCGCATGGCCGACTACCTCTGCTTCGCGACCGGGACGTCGATCGCGTACGCGGAGTCGGTGGACACGGTGCCGCTCAACATCCAGGAGGTGCGGCCGACGATCGTGTTCTCGGTGCCGCGCCTGTACGAGAAGATGTACGCCCGGGTGCTGGAGAACGCGCTGGCCGGCGGCGGGCTCAAGAAGCGGATCTTCTTCTGGGCGCGCGGCGTGGCCGACAAGTGGGCCGACGAGAAGCTCGCCGGCCGCGAGCCGGGCGGCTTCCTGGCGTTCCGCTATCGCATCGCGCAGCGGCTGGTGTTCTCCAAGCTGCAGGCGCGCACGGGCGGGCGGCTCCGCTACTTCGTCTCCGGCGGCGCGCCGCTGGCGGCTTTCCAGCACAGTGGGATCCGAAGCTTGGAATTCACGTGACTTGAAGTCGCGGC
>JADMIO012500492.1_pt1 | contig 10416 bp, 9 predicted proteins | sample 8958161 | NCBI WGS metagenome assembly JADMIO01 (sample SAMN16585339, study PRJNA669376) | soil metagenome | isolation source: Crop rotation soil | place: USA: Cullars Rotation, Alabama | collected 2011
GTATCCGCCGCAAAACTGTCATGGAATACCTGTTCGAAACGGGAGGCGACGTGGAGTTCATCGGACCAGAAGCGCGGCCAGAGGGTCGGCTGCCCGGTGGATCCGGAGGAGAAAGCCACCATGTCGCAGGTCTGAAGCTCGCCGTTCCGGCACAGGTCGGCCAGGGGATAGCGCCGGTTATAGTTCTGTTTGTTGATGAGCGGCAGCGTCTGGAAATCGGCGAAGGTGCGGATCGAAGCGGGATGGATACCCTGCTCTTGCAGAAACAGCCGGTAGGCCGGAACCGTCTCGGCCACCGAACGGAAGAGGGCGAGGACTGCCTCTTCCGGGGATTCGCTCTGATGTCTTGCCAGCCGCCGGTCCAGCGGAGTCTCCAGAAACGCTTGCAGCGCGGCCAGGGTTCGCGGGCGTTGTTCGTTTGGCATGGCTTTCTCCTCTGTGGCTCCAGAGCCGGCTGTCGTTCGAGCATGCCTCTCTTTTTCGCCCAACCTCGGCTGTTTCCTGCGCGCCTCCCTACGACCGTACAAACCGTTCCAACTGCGTACCTTGCCGGGGAGAGGAGAGGCAGCGGGCGACTCCGGCCTCGTCGAAGCTCGAAGAGGGATACGGCCACAACGCGCCGAAAGACGACAGGCCGGCGGATCGCCTGCCGGAGAGGGAGGGGGAAGGCGCTTTGCGGAGGATTGAATCCGTTACGATTGTCGCCGGGGTGCTTCTGACCGGCGTCGTCTGCAGGGCTTGCGCACAGGAGGTGACGCTGATCGCCGCCGGCGACGTCTGCCTGGCGAAGGGAATCGAGCAGAAGATGAAGGCGCGCGGTCGCGGCTATCCGTTCGCCGCGCTGAAATCCCGGCTTCGAAAGGCGGACATCGCCTTCTGCAACGTCGAGTGCTGCATTGCAACGGTGGGGCAACCCGTGCCCAAACAGTACAACTTCCGCGCCCACCCGCGCGCCGCCCTGGCGGTGGCGGAGGCCGGCTTCGACGTCGTTTCGCTCGCCAATAATCACTCTCTGGACTACGGGAAGGCGGCGCTGGCGGAGACGGTGGAGCATCTGCGCCGCCACGGCGTCCTTCCGGTGGGCGGCGGCAAGACTCTGGCGGAGGCGCGGGCGCTGCGTATCGTGAAGCGGCGGGGGCTGCGAGTCGGTTTTCTGGCCTACCTGGGCCTGTTCCCCTCGATCCTGCCGCTGCGCTCCGGGGAGCCGGGGCTGGCCATGGCCGAGCTGTCCTTCATTCGCCACGACGTGCGCGCCGCGCGCAAGCGCGTCGACGTGCTGATCGTCTCCATGCACGCCGGCAAGGAGTACACCTTCCGCTCCACGGCGCGGCAGAAACAGATCGCGCGCACCGCGATTGATTGCGGCGCGGACATGGTAATCGGTCATCACCCGCACGTGGTTCAGGAGATGGAGATCTACAGAGGCCGCCCCATCTTCTACAGCCTGGGCAACTTTGTCTTCGATCCCTCCCCGACGTTTTTACGCGACGGCGGCAAAGGCTGGAGCGCCATGGTCGTGGCGACGCTCACGCGCGGCAAACCGCCGAGAGCCCGTCTGGTAGATCTGCGGATCGTGGATGGCCAGCCGCGCCTGACGGCGTCAGCTCCCAGGACCGGCAGGAAACCAGAGAAAGCCCATAGGGGCCGAAGCGTCCTCTGATTCCTGCCTGTGCTCTGTTTAGCGCTCTTCTCTACCGTCTTTCAGTACCCTTCTTGCCGCCGCCCATCGAGATAGCGCCGGGAGGCGGGCCGAGATCCGGCAGATCGGTGCGCGTGGATTTGATGGAGTTGGCGATATTCGCAATGTCTTTATTGCTGTTTTGGCCGGTAGCGCGTGTCCAGAGGAACGCGCAGATACCAATAAGAACCAGGACGACAACGCCGATAGCCACGGGGGTCGGGAGCTTTGTTTTCATGGGAGTTCCTTCCAGGATGAAGGGCCCCTATCCTCCGTGTGCCCAGAAGGGCCGCGGAGAGATAGGGGCGAAGGCAGGATCGGTTACTCTACATCCCAGAGGTACTTATCGAGGTCGTAGACGGCGCCCTGCAAACCATCCTTCACGTCACAGCCCGCGGTGGTCGCGCTGATCTTCATCGTTTTCACGTGGCCATCGGCAAACGCGACGTTGACCATGTCGTTATGCCAGGGCCAGGCTCCACCGAAGACATTCCAGGCGTTGGGATTGCTGGGAGCCCAGCCCCCGAACCAGTAATAGCCGCCGCAGGTAGAGAAGTCGGCAGGACGCAGGTCTTTGCCGTTGATGTCGCGGGTGCAGGGCGGGTCGATACCGTAGTTGCCACCGCCATAGGGTGAACCGCTGGCCGTTCGGCTCCAGAGGCTGTCCACCGCGTAGATCGACTCGGCGGGTTTATTCACCCGCGCTTGCGATACGGCGACCGGAGAGAAGGAGGCGCGCCCCGGACACTGATACCCCCAGGGGCCGAAGAACTGGATATTGACGCCGAAGTCGGATTTGATGGCGAAGTTGAAGGCGCGCTGTGCCTCCGTAGAGGGAGGAAGCGGCGCTTCCGTGTTCTCACGCTCGGTCTTGCTGGCAGGGTCGCCGGGGCAGGCGAGGATCGGCTCGTTCTTGATGTAGGGCTGGGTCAGCGTCTGAACCACGGCGTCATCCCGGACATCATAGGAGCCGGTCGTCTGCGTCAGCGGGTAGGTCTCGTCATAGTCCTGGAGATACATCATCACGGCGGTGTTGGTCTGCTTGAAGTTGGACTGGCAACTGGCTTTGCGGGCCATCGCGCGTGCCTGCGCGAAAACGGGGAAAAGAATAGCGGCGAGGATCGCGATAATGGCGATGACGACGAGCAGCTCGATGAGTGTGAAGCCGAGTTTACGATGTTTCATTTTATCCCTCCCAAACAAAAGAAAAGAAGACTGGTGTGAGGCCGCGCGTTTTTCGCGTCGTGCCCATCAACGTTACGTGGTGTGTGCTGAAGCGCGTAGTTCTCCTTTCCGAGGCATAATGAGGCGGGCCGGGGCAACTGCAAAGAGATAAAGTATGCCCCGCCTATGTCGACGACCGATCCCTGGAAAAGTTAACAGAATTTCCGGGTATTTTATATTTTGACCCAAATCTTGGACGATGGCAACAGGAAAGATGTTCATTTTTATTCCGGTTGTGCGGTTTTGCGCGCCAGGAGCGCGGCCAGATCCCGGACTCGCGGGTCGTCGCGATGGCCTGCGATGGCGCGCCGGATCAACGGAACCGCTTCCGCCGCGCCGCCCGTTTCCATATCCATGCGCGCCAGGGAGAGGAGCGCTTCCAGGTCGGGCGTGTCGGCCAGCGCACGCGCCGCCCATCGACTGCGGCGCTCTATCCGGGAGTCGACCCCCCGGAACCGCTCGAACCATCGGCCGGCTTCGGCACGCTTGCCCTGCGCTCGATAACAGAGCGCCAGCGCATAGGCGGTCTCCGCACGGCGCGCTTCCACAACCGTCATGTTCTCCAACTGGAGCAGCGGTCTCTCGCCCTGATGGAGCAGGTCCCACGCCGCCGTCAGCAAGGTCTCCGCACGCGCACTATTGCCTTCCTGCTGCTCCAGCCGGCCCCACTCGACCAGCGGGATAGGCATACCCGGCGCGAGATTCGCCGCCCGCTCCAGCAGGTCGCGCGCCTCGCGCCGGGCGTCCGGGCGTTCGGAGAGCGTCCCGAGATAGCGGCCGAGATAGACGAGGGCCTTGGGATTCTGCGGGGCCAGCGCCACCGCGCGCCGGGCCAGCGCCTCGGTCTGACGCTGGTCGCCGGCGTCCTGCCGGGTCTGAATCAGCGCCAGAAGAATATCCACGTTGTTGGGGTCGTGCTGGAGAGCCTGTTCAAACGCTTCGGCGGCGCGGCGGAACTCGCGCTGCTGCCAGTACCGGCGTCCCTGCTCGGCGTACGATTCCGCGGAGGCGGAAGGCGGCGCAGAAGCCGGTCCCGGTTTTCCGCACCCGATTAACAGGAGGAGAAGACAAACCAGGGAAGCGGAAAAGCCTCGCACCGGATCACCTGAACACCTGAACACCTGAACACCCTGCTCTTCTCCCCTACCACTCGCGCGCATACCCTTTGCCTTCCGTGACGACGTAGCCATGGTCCGCCGGGACGTTCCGATAGACGTCGCGCTGCCCGCTCGGCCACAGAACCTCGAGCCGGTCCACGCGACCGACCGCGCCGAGCCCGATGTGCAGACGCGGATCCTGGGAGGAGAGATAGCTGCACGAGGCGCGACTGACAGCCAGGCGCGTGCGGCCGCCGGCAGTCACACGCGCCTGCGCTCCAATGCCGTCCCGATTGGAGCGGACGCCGACCAGCCGCAGCGTAATGAAATGCCCCGGCGCGGCATCGACGTTCTGGAACAACTCGGCCGGTCCGGCCAGGTTGTTGACGAGCACATCCGGCCGGCCGTCGTTATTGAAGTCGCCGGCGGCCAGCCCGCGAGTCACCCGGGGATGAAGCATATCGCCGGAGGAGGCGGAACGATCCTCGAATGTGCCGTCGCCGCGATTATGGAAAAGCCCTTTCGGCTCCGCATAGGTGACGCCGATCCCCATCTGATCGATATCGGGATTCACATGGCCGTTGCCGAGCACCAGATCCGGGTTCCCATCGTTGTCATAATCCAGAAAGCTCACCCCGAAGGCCAGGAAAGGATAGGTGGGACCGGCCAGGCCGGCGCTCTGCGTGGAATAGCGAAACTCCTCCTGTCCCGCGCTGCGGAAAAGCGAATTGGTCTGCCCGGAAAAGTTGGTCACATAGAGATCCTCGCGCCCGTCGCCGTCATAATCGGCGGCGGCGATGCCCATTCCGGAGAGCGCCTGACCATCCGACCCGTAGGCAACGCCCGTGGTCAGGCCCGATTCTTCGAAAACGCCGTTGCCGCGATTGCGGAACAACAGGTTCGGGTTGAGGTCGTTGGCGACGTAGAGATCAAGGCGGCGGTCGCCGTTATAGTCCAACCACAGCGCGCCCAGACCGCGCCCCCGGACCGAGTCCAGGCGCGCGGCATGGGTGACGTCCTGAAACCGCCCGTTTCCCCGGTTTCGATAGAGGCGTCCCACGTCAGGCTCATACTGGGTCGGGGTGCAGTACGTGCGCTGCCCGGCGCGGTTGACGCAGGGGACGTCGGTCTGCGGCGTCCAGCGGCAGTAGTGACAGACGTAGAGGTCGAGCCGTCCGTCCGCGTCATAGTCGCCCCACGCGGCGGAGGTCGCCCAGCGCGGTCCCTGGTCCGCATCGCCCACGCCGGCCTGAGCGGTCACGTCCCGGAATAGGCGTGAGGCGTGAGGCGTGAGGCGTGAGTCCCTCTCAGGCGGGCTACTTACGCCTTGCGCCTTACGCCTCACGCCTGCCTCGTTGCGCAGCAAGTGATTGCCGCCATAGGCGGTCAGATAGAGGTCGGGATCGCCGTCGTTATCGTAGTCGGCGACGGCGACACCCTGAACATAGCCGAAATCTTGGTCGAGGCCGGCTTCGGCGGCGACGTCCCGGAACCGGGGAGCGGTCGCGGTCCCCTCGTTATGATAGAGCGCGCACAGAGGTCGTTTGCCTGGAGCAGAGGTTCCGGGCACGGGGCCGGACTGTACGAGGAAGAAATCCAGCTTCCCATCCCGGTCGTAATCGAGGAAGGCGCATCCGCCGGCGGTCGTCTCCACAAACCGAAACTGCCCGGCCGCGCCGGGGTCGTGCCGGAACCGAAGGCCGGCCTGTTCGCCAATATCCCGAAAGGGACCGAGTACGGCCTGCCCCCCCGGCTTCGTCGCCGGGCCGGTCTTTGGCGTTGCGGGCGTTGGATGACACCCGGCGAGAAAAACGCATTTAGACAGGATCCACAGGATCAACAGGATAGGAAAGGGCTTGTCGGAAGCCTTCTGCCGTGCGCTCTGGATAGGCGCCACCACGACAGGATCTAATGTGCCGTCACCGCATAGTAGATCCTGTAAATCCTGTGGATCCTGTCTAAAGATGTTTTTCAGGGGTTCGTTCCACGCGCCGGCGCGCCGCCGGATCCCTTCGGCTTCATGGGGCCGGTGTAGTAGTTGGGATCGGACTTCTCCTCCTCCTTTTTGCAGCCGTTTATAAACGGCAGCGTCAGTGAGAGGACAATCCAACCGGTCAGCAGCAGAAGTGAGCGGCGTGAATGCGAGGTAGTCCCGAATCTCTTCACTCTGCACTCCCTTTCTGGACGAGCGAGGAGTCTTTCGTGGCAGGCGAGGCTGCCGGGCCAGCCGGCGGAGCCACCACTTTGCCCTCTTCAGTGGCAAAGGTATCGCCGCTTTTAGACCGCATCGGGCCGGTATAGTAGCCGGAGGCGGAGGGGGCGGGCCGGGCGGAAGAGTTGGAGGTGAACAAGAACCGGAGGATGACGGCCAGCACCAGAACGGCGCAGAGCGCAAGGAAATAGATGCGCTGATTGCTTTTCATCGTACGTTTCCCCTGGCAGGCTGCCCAAAGGGCCGAAAATCAGAGATGATTTTCGGCCCTTCGGGAGACTGCGTTAACGGGTATCCTGTCCCGGATACCGCCGTCTTACTTGTCGACGGCGTAGTAGCGCATATAGACACAGCCCGAGGAGTCGGTGTCGAAGTAGCGCTGGGAGTTGCGCGCGAGCCACTTGGCGTGGCCGTCCAGGAAGATGTGGGTTCCGCCGCCGCTATGGCTTTCCGCGGCCTCGCATCCCATCGTCGTTCCGAGACCGCCGCCCGCGATCACGCCGGTGAAGCCGTCCGTGACAATGGCGGTCTCCGCCGGGCGGTTCACCATGGAGAGGCCCATGATCGGCGTGTAGCGCACGTCGTTGCCGGCGAAGAAGTAGTAAGGATCGGCGTTGGTGCAGGTTCCGCCATGCGCGGCGGCGCCGAGGCCGATACCGTAGTTGGCATGGTACCACTTCGGCGGCCACCAGGTGCTATCGAGGGCGCCGTTGTCGCAGTCGGGGCGGTTGGCGACTTCCACGAACTTGGATTCGTTGAAGGACGGGCAGGCCATCATCCCAACGGCTTTCACGCCGGTGAAGCCGGCGTTGGCCGGACGCGCGGGCATTCCGTTCTTGACGTAGGGCTGGATGTTCTGCGCCCAGGACAGCGCGTCGTCGCGCTGTTCGGTGCGGGGCAGCCCCGTGCGGACGAACCAGGGAATAATGACTTCATCATAGTCCTGGGCATACATGAGAATGGCGGTGCCGATCTGCTTGCCGTTGCTGACACAGGTGATGCCGCGCGCTTTTTCGCGGGCTTGCGCGAAGACAGGGAACAGAATGGCGGCGAGGATCGCAATGATAGCGATGACAACGAGCAGTTCGATCAGGGTAAACGCTTGCTTGCGGTATGACATAATTCCCTCCCCAGAAAAAAAACAACTGAACGACTGAATGATTGATCTGGTAGGCCGTTTGACTGCGGGCCTTACCGATTTCTGAGATTACGTGTAAAAGAAGCGGGGCTCCCTCCTTTCCGACTTCGGATGTTCCTGCCGTCGGTACAGCTGCCGCGCATACCGGCAGAATCGGCAAGCGCCTCTATAAATCTTCTACTTTATACTATAAACAGACATCCCGTAACTGTCAAGTATAAGGGTGTCTGTCTATCTACTCTTTGCGGCGGACAGACTCCGTTTCAGGCCCTGCCCCGACGCAAATCGCGGCGGCCTGACGCGCAAATGGCTTTTCGAGTATACTGTTACCGCCTCCCGCCGGAAAGATCGGGGAGGCAAGACGACAGAAAGAGGGGCGAATGAAAACTCTCTTTATCGTGCTCGATACGGTGCGGCGAGACTATCTGCAAGCGTACGGCAACACCTGGGTCCAGACGCCTGCCCTCACCCGGCTCGCGGAAAGAAGCGTCCTCTTCGACAACCACTGGGTCGGCTCGCTGCCATGTATGCCCGCGCGGCGCGAGTTCATGACAGGCCGGCATAATTTCCTCTATCGAGGCTGGGGGCCCATCGAGCCGTACGATGATACGCTTCCCCGCGAACTGCGCAGACAGAACGTCTTTACCCACCTTCTCACCGACCACGACCACTATTTTGAACTCGGCGGCGAAAACTACCATACCTGCTTTAACACCTGGGAGTTCTTCCGCGGCCAGGAACACGACCCGTGGGTCTCGCTGGTGGATCGCATCGCGCTGCCGGAGCACCTCGGACAGCTTGGGGCGCAGAACTGGCACAACCGCACCCGCCAGCGGAAGGAGGAGGAGTTTTCCGGTCCCCGCACGGCCCTGGCGGCGGTGGACTGGCTCCAGGCCAATCAGGGCGCGGACGACTGGTTCCTACAGGTGGAGCTCTTCGACCCGCACGAGCCGTTCTACTGCACCGATAAATACCGCGAAATGTATGGCGATACCTGGGACGGTCCCTTTTTCGACTGGCCCTCGTACGATATCGTGCGCGAATCCCCCGAAGCCGTAGCGCATATCCGCAAGTGCTACGCCGGGCTGCTGACCATGACGGACCATTGGGTCGGCAAAATACTGGAGACGCTGGACGCGCTCGGGCTCTGGCAGGACACCCTGGTCCTCTTCACCACCGACCACGGCACCCTGCTGGCCGAGCATGACTACTGGATGAAGAACCAGATGCCGATGTACAACGAACTGGTCCGCATCCCCCTGATGGTGCATCTGCCGGGCGATGAACGCGCGGGCCAGCGAGTGCAGGCTCTGACGCAGACCATCGACCTCATGCCGACGTTTCTAGACTATCACGGCTGCCCGCTCCCGCCGCACGTGCAGGGCAAGTCCCTGCGGCAGGCGATCGAGGGAGGCGTCCTCCGCGAGGACGGCATCTTCGGCTATTTCGGGATGGCCCTGAACCTCACCGACGGCCGCTACGTCTACTTTCGCAACCCGGTCAACGCCGATGCCGGACCGCTGCACGCCTATACCGCTATGCCCGTCGGGGGATTGAATAGCTGGTATCCGCGCGAAGTCCATGACCGGATGGAGATGGGCCGTTATTTCGGCCATACCTACAACATGCCGCTCTACAAGATCCCCGTCAAAGGCGCGCCGCCGCGCCCGCTTCCCGGCGAGGAGAGCTATGTCGGCCGCCACCAGCTCTACGACATCCTGAACGACCCCGAGCAGCGCGAACCCCTGAACGATCCGGAGATGGAAGCCCGTTTCGTCGAGCGTATCGCCGCCCACCTCCAGGCGTATGAAGCGCCGCCGGAACAGTATGCGCGGCTCGGCATCCCGCTTGAATCGGTTTGAAGCGGTCCTGGTCGCTTGAAATCTCTGCCTTTCGCTCCGGCGGCTCCCGAACATGCGAAAGCCGCTCCTGAGCACGCATCACAGGAGCGCGTAACAGCCGGGATGACGGAGGGAGGCGGGCCTCGCTACCACCCCGCCTCCCTCTCCGTTCAGTCAGAGGAACACAAGCGCTATAATGACGCGCCTCTCCCTCGCTGCGTTCCGTGCCCGCCTGCTCCGTGGACGCCTTCCCCGGTTCGCCGGCCGCAAAGAGAGCGCCCGCCCACCGTCTTCCGCTGTCCCCTTCCTGAAGCGCACAGCGTGTTCAGGTGGCGGCGGCGACCGGCTCGCGTTCTCGGGGCGGCGCGGGACGGCGCGGGCGGAAGCTGCGACCGGCTTCCGCCAGCATCATCAGCGCCAGGCCGACCAGCACCAGACCGACCCAGGGAACCGGATCGCCGCTTATGCCGCCGGCAAAGGCGCGGCGAACGATGGTCATAAGCGCCCAGACGCTCATGACGTACATCCATACGGTCGGCAGACCGGTCACGAGCCAGACCCAGCGCGCCTGCTGCGTTTTCCAGAGCCACACCGTCACGCCCAGCAGCGTCAGGGCGGCCAGCAACTGGTTGCTGGCTCCGAACAGAGCCCAGAAGGTCTGCCAGACCGGGATGACTTTTCCGTTTGCGTCCGTTGCGGTCCGCAGGATGAACAACAGCGGCACGCCGGCGGTTAACGCGGTCGCCAGCCACTTGCCACGGGCATCCTGCCAGCCGACCAGTTCCTGAACGATATAACGCCCGAGACGGGTGCAGATGTCGAGCGTGTCGTAGACGAAGGTCGTAAAGGCCATCAGCCCGAAGGCGACGCCGAAGGTGAGGGGGATTCCGACCACCTGGAGGAAACTGCCGATCCCGCTGGCATAGATGACGCTGGGCGGGCTCTTGAGCAGCGCGGCGTCCCGGGCGAGCATCATGACGCAGCAGAGCGCGACAATGGCCACCATCGCCTCCAGCAGCATGGTTCCGTAGCCGATCACCTTCGCATCGGTCTCGCGCCGGAGCTGTTTAGAGGTGGTTCCCGAGGCGATGATGGCATGAAACCCCGAGCAAGCGCCGCAGGCGATGGTGATGAAAAGGAGAGGGAAAAGCGTGTCGCCTTTCGCCGAAGTCCACCCGGTGAACATCGGGTACTGGGCGGTTTTGCCCCCGAAGAGCAGACCGGCG
>JADMIO010604216.1_pt1 | contig 10415 bp, 14 predicted proteins | sample 8958161 | NCBI WGS metagenome assembly JADMIO01 (sample SAMN16585339, study PRJNA669376) | soil metagenome | isolation source: Crop rotation soil | place: USA: Cullars Rotation, Alabama | collected 2011
GCCGCGACTTCAAGTCACGTGAATTCCAAGCTTCGGATCCCACTGTGCTGGAAAGTGTCTGAGCCCGTTCGCGTAGGTGACGGCGGCGACGAGGGCGATCACCCCTATGACGGCACCGGCGACGGCAGCACGGCCGCGTCCCGCAACCGCGTCGCGGCGAGGGAGCGCCCAGCGCACGCCGATACGCGGCGAGGGCGGGAGCGTGCCGGCCAGGCGGTCGAACGGACCGACGTAGAGCCCGCCTTGCGTCACGGGAAGTGGACGCCAGCGGTACGCCGAGAACGCCGCTGACCCAAGTACGACGACGACAAGGACCAGAGCGCCGGGCAGCAGCGCGACCGCGTCGAAGCTGATTCCCGGCGATGGTCCGAGGCGGCGGGCGACGGCCGTCGGGAACAACGGCGATGCAAGAGTGGCGCCGAGAAGAGCGAGCACGACTCCGGCCCCTGCCGCCGGAAGGAACGTCGCCGCCGCCAGGCCCGCCCGTCCCGGCTTGGCGACGCCCATGGCGCGGAGCGTCGGGAAGTCGTCCGACATGCCGGCGACGGACCGAGCGGTCATGAGGGCGAGCCCGAGCAGGCCGGCGATCGCAGCCGCCAGAGCGACCAAGCCCAACGAGAGCGCCTGGATTCGCGTGGCGTTACGCACGGCCGCCAGTACAGGAGCCATCGCGCGGCCGTTGAATTGCTCGGCGGACTCCGGAAACTCCTGGACGCCCGCGCGGGCGACGGCGACGAACTTCTCCGCTTGACCGGGGCGTTGCAGGCGCACGTCCAGCTGGGGCTCGGTGAAGTAGAAGACGCCTGGGCCGTAGGCCTCGTAGAACGCGGGCCCGGCCACCAGGTAGTTCTTGGCGTAGCTGACCTGGCCCAGATCCAGTCGGGTGCGCACGACACCGACCACCCGCACTGTCGGCGTCGGGCCCGCGAACTTGATCTCGTCGAAGTGACCAGAGTTCAGGAGCTTGCCGTCATCGGGAGACATGGAGCGCAACACCGTTTGTGAGCCGACATGGAGCTTGGACACGGCACGGCCCGATTCGTTGACCGCGACTTCGTCCTTCGCGTCAGGACGAGGCATGCGGCCCTCGAGAACGATCGGCCGGTCGATCACGCGCCCGTAGTTGCCGTCGGCCGCACCGAACACGATGAAGTCCTGGCCGGGCAGAAGATCCTCGCCGGGCGCCATGAACATCGCGGCGAACGCGCCTGCACTGCGTACGCCCGGCAGATGGCTGATCGCCGCTCGTGCATCCGCTTGCTGGCTGTCGAACTCGACGTCGGGGATCGCTTGGCGATCCTTGAAGCGGTCGTACGCCGATGCCGTCGTACGGGCGCCGGCGCCCGCCGTGAGGACAACCGTGCCGACCACGCCGATGAGCAGAGCCAGCAAGAGATGCAGACGCCAACGGGCGCGCAACTCGGCACCCAGCCACAACCGCGTCAACGCCACGGGTCAATCACAACAGGAGAGGCGTGAGCGGACAAGCGTGCTGCCAACACACTCACCCGGGGGCAGGCACCCCCTATGGCTACGCCTGGCGGCCGAGCTCGGCGAGGAGCTGGGTCTGGCGGTCGGCGCCCTCGGGCACCTTCACGTCGGAGCCGAACATGCCGCTACCAGCCAGCAGCTCCCTCTGGGGTTCGACGACCTCGAAGCACGCCTCGACCAGGTCGGCCGGCAGTGTCGTGTCCTGCCCGGTGGCCTTGGCCAGATCCCAGCCGTGGATGAGGACGTCGATGAAGCGGTGGCCGGCGTAGATCTCGCCGGGCACGGGTCCATAGGACACCGCGCACGGCTTCTGCATGGCGCCATCGGCGTTGAAGGCGGCGGCGGCCTCCTTGGCCGATCGCTCGTAGGTGGATGCCGGGTCGTCGCCGAGAACGTCGCCGTCGTACTTGTCGCCGACCTCCTCGATCGTCTTGCCCCCGACGAGTGGCGTCACCCAGAAGTTGCCGCTGACGATGTGGTTCACCAACTGGCGCACGTCCCACTCGTCGTCAGGCGTGGAGTCGTGCCACTGGCCGTCCTTCACGCCGGCGACGTAGCGGCCCGTGTGCGCCAGCGCCTTCTCATGAACCTTCGGGAGATCGACGGCCATCAGTTGCGTACCTCCTCGCGGTCACGGGTTCGGCCCCTGCTCGACACGACCCACACACCAATGGCAAGCACGATGGAGATGATCGCCAGCGTGACGTGCACGGCCTTGAAGCCGAACGAGTGCTTCGGGTCGCCGACGATGTTGCGGGTGAAGACGAGCCACACGAAGAAGGTCCACCCGACGGTGATGCGCAGCCAGAGACGGTCTCGGAACGACATGCTCCGACGGTAGCGCCGGGAATAGCCTGCGCCCCATGCCCGCCGACACCATCACCGAAGAGCAGTTCAAAGCTGAGGCCGAGGCCTTCTTGAAGGCCAACGCCAAAGCCAAGCAGGAGGAGTCCCTGGCCTGGGGTGAGGGCAGCGACAAGGTGGGTCTGCTCGCCGAGAAGACGTTCGAAGAAGAGCTCGAGGAGGTGCGCGCGGCCAAGGAGTGGCGGGCCCGCATCTTCGACGCCGGCTTCGGCTGGGTCACCGGCCCCGCGCAGTACGGCGGGCGTGAGCTTCCGTCGTCCTACGAGCGGGTGTGGAACGGTGTCGCCGCGGAGTACGACACGCCGTCCCTGCAACCCTTCGGCATCGGCCTCGGCATGGTGGCCCCGACGATCCTCGCCCACGCCACCGACAAGGTGAAGGACGCCTACCTCCGCAAGATGTACCGGGGCGACATCGTCGGGTGCCAGCTGTTCAGCGAGCCCGGCGCCGGCTCCGACCTGGCCGGCCTCGAGGGCCGGGCCGTCCGCGACGGCGACGAATGGGTGCTCAACGGCCAGAAGGTGTGGACGTCGGGTGCGCAGTACAGCGACATCGGCGAGATCATCATGCGCACCAACCCCGACGCACCGAAGCACAAGGGTCTCACCGGCTTCGTCGTCGACATGCACGCACCGGGCGTCGACGTGCGACCCCTGCGGCAGATGACTGGCGGAGCGTCGTTCAACGAGGTCTTCTTCACCGACGTCCGCGTCCCCGACGACCACCGCCTCGGTGACGTCAACGAGGGCTGGACGGTCGCCCTGACCACGCTGATGAACGAGCGGGCGGCCATCGGCGGCGGCAGTGGCGGCGGCGCGGGGATGGTCGGCACGCAGATGCTGATCGAGATGGCACGGAAGATGGGTCGCGACAAGGACCCCCACGTTCGCCAAGCGCTGGCCGAGATCTACGCGAACGGTGCCATCGCCAGGTACACGAACATGCGGGCGATGGCCAAGATCAAGGCCGGACAGCTGCCGGGGCCGGAGATGTCGATGGGCAAGCTGTCGTTGACGAACAACCTCAAGCGCATCTCCAACTACGTCTCGCTCGTGCTCGGTCCGCGTCTCGTCGCCGACGCCGGCGAGTGGGGCACGTTCGCGTGGTCGGAGTTCGTCCTGGGCCAGCCGGGCATGAGCATCGCCGGCGGCACCGACGAGATCCTCAAGAACATCGTCGGCGAACGCGTGCTCGGCCTGCCGAAGGAGCCCCGCGTCGACAAATAGGTGGCTACGGCATGCGCGGCGCCATCCGCGTCAGCCGGTAGCGGGCTTCAGCAGCTTGTCGGTAAACAGGTTCAGCACCTGATCCAGGGCCTGGCGCGTCGGCGTACCGGGCTTGTCGTCGAGGTGGAGCGTCAGCACCGAGTGGGCCGTGCGCGGGTGTCCGTGCGGGTTCCCCCTGGACGAGTCCAAGTCGACGGCGATGAACTTGTCGCCCAGCTCTTCCTTCAAGCGCTGGAAGCGCTCAGGCGGGACCGCCCGGTCCTTGGTGAACCGGAGACCGAGGACGCAGATGTCCTCGTTCTCGCACCGCTGCTTCACACGGGCGAGGTCCTGGTCGGACAGTCCGACGTCTCGGCGGTGCGCCTTGGTGATCGGGAACGGCAGCGACGGCTGGCTGAGCACCGGCGCGAGCACGCTCTCGTCGGCCATCATCCCTAGAGCGAAGCCACCGGTGAAGCACATGCCGACGACACCAATGCCGGGTCCGCCGTGCTCCTCGTGCATCGCGGCGCCGAGCGGGCGCAACCAGTCCATGATCGGCGCCGTCTTCCGCGTCGCGAACGCTGCGAACTCTCTCGACACGCACGCCGGCACCATCGACTGCAGGACATAGGGCGCCGTCATCTTCTTGCCCGGTTCGCCGAAGAGGTGGGGCAGCACCGCTGTGCATCCGATGTCGACGACGCGGTCGGCAAATTCGAGGACGCCGGGCGTCATGCCCGGCATCTCCGCGATCACGATGACCGCGGGCCCGGAACCCTTCTTGTAGACGTCCCGCGTCTTGCCGCCGTGGGCGAACGTCGTCTTCTGAAAGCTCTCGAGCCGATCCGCCATGAAGCCGGAGCGTAGCGACGCACAACAAAGTCGCCCACAGCAGGTGAGAAAACTCGACGCGCTGGGTACGCCCAGAGCATGGGACTTGTAGCACTACTCCTCATCCTGGCTCTTCTCTTTGGAGGCCTCGGCCTCTTCGTCGAAGGGCTCAAGTGGCTGTTGATCATCGCCTTGATCCTGTTCGTGGCGAGCTTCTTCACGGGCTTCCGCGGGCGTAGTTCAGCCGTTTAACGAACAGGCTTCACTGCGGTGAAGCGCTGCTGAAAGTCATCCACGTCGACCCCAACGTCCTCGAATCCGATCGCTCCCAAGCGGTCGCCGAGGGTGTTGGGGTCGATTGGGACAAAGATGTCGTCTTCGTGGAAAGAGCGAATCAGCTCGCTGTCCACTGAGTCGAGAGCGATGAACACGCCCCCCGGCCGAAGGACGCGGAACACCTCGGTGAACACCCGGTCCTGGTGCTCGGCCGACGGGACGTGATGCAGCATCGAGAAGCACGTCGCCGCTGAGAACCGGTCCGCGTCGAGGCCGGAGTCAGCGGCGTCGGCTTCGATCACCGTGACGTTTGTGCCGGCGAGGCGCTCGGTCAACGACGAGGCGAGCGCCGAGTCGAGCTCCACGGCCGTCACCTTTGACGTCCGTGTGCGGAGGAGGTCCGTGGTCAAGCCAGGGCCTGGACCTACCTCCAGGACGTCGTCACCCAGCTCTGCGACGCTCTCGAGCCACGGCAGCAGATCGTTCTCGAGCATCCGGGCCCAGTCCGGGCTGGCGAGGAACTCCCTGTGCGCCTTGTTCACCTCAATAGCCGGTGGTGGCCGTCGTGCCGCCACCGGCGGTCGTACCAGGCGCCACCGACGTTCCCGTCGGGCCCTGGATGACGCCGCCGTTGTCATCGCTGCCGCACGCACCGAGGACGGAAGCGGCGGCGACGCACAGCACGGCCACGAGCGCCCAGCCCCGCCCCTGCCTCACGCGCCCGCCTCCTGATCCCAGAGGGACGGCTGACGGGAGTACCGGCGCACGCCGCCCCACACCGTGTTCTCCATGAAGATCCACGCCCTGCGGTGAATCGAGGTCGGGCCGAACGCGGCGAGCGCCGCTTTGTGTCTTGGGCACGGATACCCCTTGTTCTTGTCGAAGTCGTAGGCCGGGAAATGTTCGGCCTCGAGACGCATGAGCCGGTCGCGTGTCACCTTGGCGAGGATCGACGCGGTGGCGATGGACAGACAGCCGGCGTCACCGCGCACGATGCGGCGGGTGGTGCCGTTGCCGATGAAGTCCCACTTGCCGTCGACGAGGACGACCGACGGCGGCGCGTCGAGAGCGAGCCCTTCTATCGCTCGCTTGGCAGCCAGCTTCTGGGCGGCCGACATCCCCAGCTCGTCGCACTCGGGCTGGCTGGCGTGCCCGACGCACCACGTCACACACCACTCCGTCAGCCGGTCGAACATCTTCTCCCGCTGCACGCTGGTGAGCATCTTCGAGTCGCGGACCTTGTAGACGCGTCGATCGCGCGGCAGCACGGCGGCGCCGACACTGATGGGCCCGGCCCACGCGCCGCGGCCCACCTCGTCCACGCCGACGACGATGTCGTGACCCTCGTCCCACAGCGCCTTCTCGACGTGCAGACCGGGGATCTTGCGCTTGTTGCGCATGAGCGGAGTGGTAGCCGCGACCGCCATCTTCGAAGCGAACCTAGTGCTCCGCGCTCAGGTCAGGTCGACACCGGGCTCGCCCTCGACGACCCGGCCCACGACGTGTCCCCAACCCGAAGCGGCGAGGTCATCGCCCACCGCCGCCGGCACGGCAACGAGCAGCCCACCTGACGTCTGGGGGTCGTAGGCCAGGGCCTCGATGGCCGCCGGGGCGGTGCTTCGCACCCGGCCCTCGAGATGCGAGCGGTTGCGGGCGTCACCCCCCGTGCGAACCCCCGCCTCGGCGGTCTCCAACGCTCCCGGGTAGAGCGGCAGCAGCTCGGCCTCGAGCTGCACCCGCGCGCCCGAGTGCTCGGCCATCTCCCAGGAGTGCCCGAGGAGACCGAAGCCGGTGACGTCAGTGACGGCGTGGGGCCCGTCCTCCGGTGAAGGCAACACCGAGAGCGCCTCCGCCGCGCCCCGGTTCAGCCGCCGCATGCCAGCGATGGCGCCCGCCTTCAACGAATCGTCCGGGCCCGCGAGCAGGATCCCGGTGCCCAAGGGCTTGGACAGCACCAGCACATCGCCCGGACAGGCCCCGCCCTTGACCCAGATGCGGTCGGGATGGACGAGGCCCTGCACGGCCAGGCCGAAGATCGGCTCCTCGGATCGGATGGTGTGGCCTCCGGCCACGATCCCACCGGCCTCGGACACGATCTCGGCCGCCGCAGACAGGATGGCGGCCACCGCGTCCACCGGCATCCGCTCGGGAAAGGCGGCGATGTTGAGCGCCATGACGACTCGCCCGCCCATCGCGAACACATCGCTACAAGCATTCGCGGCGGCGATGGCTCCGAAGTCGGCCGGATCGTCGACCAGCGGCGGGAAGAAGTCCGTCGTCGACACCACCGCCGTCTGCTCATCCAACCGATACACGGCTGCGTCGTCGAAGGGTGCGAGCCCGACCAGCAGCCCGCCACCCGCGGCGGCCGCCGAGTCCGCCAACTGCTTCACGAGCCCGTCCAAAGGCGATGCGCCCCACTTCGCAGCGCACCCGCCGCAGGTCGTCCACTCGGTCAGACGGAGGGTTGACACGTCGGGGAGGATAGAGCCGGGCCGAGGGCGAAATGTCCCCTTACACCGTTTAACCCCCCAGAGGAAGCGATGACGACGGTCTTGGACCAACCAAATGCCATGATGGCGGACGTGGACGCCGCCGAGCGTGGCGAATCTCTAGAAGCAGGGATGAGGGTCGAGGTTCGCAGACGGTTCGACCAGCACTGGGCGCGCGGTTTCGAAGTCGTGGCGGTGACCGAGGGTGGCTACCGCCTCAAGCGCCTCTCCGACGGGATCGAACTCCCCGCCGAGTTCCCGCCCGAAGATGTCCGCCGCGAACGCAAGCGGCAGGGCATGTGGTGGTACTGACCCGGTAGTCAGCTGCGCTTCAAACCGTCGATGAACTCCTCGACGGGAATCGCGGTGAGCGTCGTCGTCTTCAGCGTGCCCCGCGCTGCCAGCGTCATCGCCACTCGTGCAATCGACTTCTCGTCGGGCGCCTCGATGATGTTGAGGAAGTCGTAGCCGCCCAGCAGGGCGTACTGCTGCAGCACCTTGACGCCCATGGCCTCCACTTCCTCGTTGACCTTCGTCAGCCGCTCAGGGCTGCTCACGAGGGTGGCCGCCCCGTCGGGGCCGAGCGTGGAGAGCATGACGTACTTGGGCATGGTCGAAAGCTAACTCACGCGAGCAATCGTTTGCCCCTCGTCGGGGTCGACGTCGGTCGTGAGGAACGCCTCGATCATTTCCCGGGCGACGGTCGGTGAGGTGAGGCGGAGCCCGAGGGCGAGCACGTTGGCGTCGTTCCACCGCCGCGCGCCCCGCGCCGTCTCGGCGTCGGTGCAGAGAGCGGCCCGGATGCCGTCCACCTTGTTGGCGGCGATCGACACGCCGGTGCCCGTCCAGCAGCAGACGACGCCGCGGTCAGCCTGACCGTCGGCCACTGCCTCCCCGACGCGCCGGCCGACGTCGGGCCACGGCTCGTCCTCCACGTCGACGACGACGGTGTGGCCCAGCTCGCTGAAGGCGTTGACGATCGACTCGGTCAAGGGCGTGTGCTCGTCGGTGCCGAAGGCAATCCGCACGTTTCCGGCGCTACCTGTGCTTGGCGCCGAAATTTTCGAGCCGGCTCAGAAAAAGGCTGCCCCTCCTAGAACTCGTTGCGACGTATTCGAGGTCGACAGTCATATGCGTCACCGAGCAGCGTATGCCGTGGCTCTCGTTCGCTGGGCTCGAAATTTTCGGTGCCAAGTTTGGTAGCGCCGGAAAGGGCAAGGTTACGTACCCTTGGCTCGTGGCCCGCACCGTTGCCGACGAGCCCCAGGCAGACGACTGGTGGCTGGTGCGCGCGGTGCCCGGGCTGATGATCGGCCTCGCGCTGGTTTGCATGGCGACGGCGCTGCTCATCGCCGATCACGCGGGCATCAGCCAGCGGGCGAGCGAGGAGTTCCCCATCGGGCCGATCGACGTGTTGTTCGTCTACACGAGCCCGTCGCTGGCAATGATCTGCGCTGGCATCCTCACCGCTCTCTCGCTGGTGGTACTCGTGCACGGCGTCGAGCGGTGGGCGGCTCGTCGCATCACCGATCCAGGAGGTCGACCGAGATCGAAGCGAGTGCTGCGCGCGGAGGCGAATGTGAACCGCCCCCACGACCCGCCCGCCGTGACCGCCTTGATTCCGGCCAACAACGAGGAGGACCACCTGCCCGGCACACTGACCTCGTTGCAGCGCCAGACGGTCCCTCCGGCCGCCGTATGGGTCATCGCCGACAACTGCACCGACGCGACCGCAGACGTCGCCCGTGCCCAAGGAGCGAACGTCTACACGACCGTTGACAACCACCATCGCAAAGCGGGCGGGCTCAACCAGCTGCTGGCGCGGCTCCTTCCGACGATGGGCCCGCTGGACGCCGTGCTGGTGATGGACGCCGACACGGTCATGGTCGACCATTTTCTGGAGCGAGCCGCCGCTGAGCTCGCGGCTGTGCCCGACCTAGACGCCGTCGGCGGCGTGTTCTACGGCGACGACGATGCACCCGGCATGCTCGCACAGATGCAGCGCAACGAGTACCTGCGTTACGGACGCGACATCTCGCGGCGCAAGGGCGAGGTGTTCGTATTGACGGGAACGGCAACGCTCTTCCGGTCGGACGCCCTCACGGCCGTCGCCGACAATCGCGGCTCGGTCCTCCCCGGTGACAAGGGTCAGGTGTACGACACGATCTCGCTCACCGAAGACAACGAGTTGACCCTGGCTCTGAAGACGCTCGGTGCGCGGCTCGTGTCACCGCGGGACTGCCGCGTCCGCACCGAGCTCATGCCGACCTGGCACGACCTGTGGAACCAACGGCAACGCTGGCAGCGGGGCGCCCTCGAGAACATCGGGATGTACGGGGTTTCTTCGGCGACGGCCAGGTACTGGCTCCAGCAACTCGGTCTCGGGTATGGCGTGCTCGCCCTGGTCTCCTACTTGGCGCTCACCGTCCTGTCGTACGTCGCGTTCGGGGTCTTCACGGTCGTGCTCTTCTGGGCGCTCCTCGGCGTTCTCTTCGCAGTAGAGCGGACGGCGACCGTCTGGGCGGGCGGTTGGCGGGCTCGACTGCTCGCCGCCCCCCTCCTCATCGAGCTCGGCTACGCCGTCTTCCTTCAAGCTGTCTACGTGAAGTCGTTGGCGGACATCGCGAGCGGGCGGTCGAAAGACTGGAACCCGGCGAGCGGCACACGGACCGTCACCGCATGATGACGATCCTCGCCACGACACTCGTCGAGAACCGCTGGTTCCAGCTCCTCTTTGTGTTCGTCGGCTTCAACACGATCGTGTACGCCTGCTTCGCGTTCGCAAAGCTCTGGCCAAGGAAGCGCCGATGACCCGCACCGTTGCCGTCGTCCCTCACACCCACTGGGACCGCGAGTGGTACCAGCCTTTCCAAGCCTTCCGCCTGCGACTCGTGAGTCTGCTCGACCGGCTCCTTCCCCAGCTCGAGGCCGATCCGTCATACGCGCGCTTCCTGCTCGACGGGCAGATGGCGGTTGTCGACGACTACCTCGAGCTGCGCCCGCACGCCGAGGAGGCGCTGCGGCGGTTGACGGCGACGGGCCGCGTCTCGATGGGCCCGTGGTACGTCCTCATGGACGAGTTCTGCGTGTCGGGCGAGACGATGGTGCGCGACTTGCAGCTCGGCATCGAGAGAGCCGCGGCGTTCGGCGGAGCGATGCCGGTCGGGTACCTCCCTGACATGTTCGGCCATGTCGCCCAGATGCCCCAGATCCTGCGTCAGGCCGGCTTCGAGCACGCCGTGGTGTGGCGGGG
>JADMIO010768923.1_pt1 | contig 10414 bp, 9 predicted proteins | sample 8958161 | NCBI WGS metagenome assembly JADMIO01 (sample SAMN16585339, study PRJNA669376) | soil metagenome | isolation source: Crop rotation soil | place: USA: Cullars Rotation, Alabama | collected 2011
ATTGCTTTACGGGCAAACTCTGAATTTAATTTAACAGTAGCGTCATTTTCATATACCGAATAAATAACCTTGGAGTTTTTGAACGTAGGGTCATTTTTATAAGTTGTTTTAAGGTACACAGGAACTAACGCACTCATCCATCCGTGACAATGAACTACATCAGGAGACCATCCTAATTTTTTAACAGTTTCTAAAGCGCCTTTACAGAAAAAGATAGTACGTTCATCGTTATCTGCATAGAATTTATTGTCTTTATCTGTGAAGACATATTTTCGCTGAAAATACTCTTCATTGTCTAGAAAGTAAACTTGCATACGAGCCGCCGGTATTGAAGCAACTTTAATAATCAAGGGATTATCATTGTCATCAATGATAATGTTCATTCCTGAAAGCCGAATAACCTCATGTAAGCGGTTGCGACGTTCATTGATATTACCGAAACGAGGCATTAAAATTCGGATCTCTAATCCTTTATCCTGCATTGCTTGTGGAAGCTGACGTGTAATTTCAGAAATTTTACTTATTTCTAGAAAAGGCGACATCTCATGGGTAATAAACAGAAGCTTTGTTTTTGCCATCTCCAAAATGATTAATTTTAATGGTAAGAAAGGGAATTTTGAACTGCAAATATACACATTATCTTATGAATTGTCAACGATTTATGCAAATCCTTTTGGAGGTATTTAACTTAATTCCCATTTTTGGCGGTTAAACTATAAAAAAGAAAATTGAAAATATTTTATACCCGGGCTGATTTGTCAGAATATATTATCCAACAAAAAACATCCGGCAAACTATTAGGATTAGTAGCAACAATGGGAGCCCTCCACGAGGGACATTTATCATTAATTGAAAGTGCACGTGGCCAAACTGATTTTGTAGTATGCAGTATTTTTGTAAATCCTACTCAGTTTAATGATACCAGGGATTTAGAAAAATATCCCAGACCTATTGAAAACGACATCAAAAAATTAGAGGCTTCAAAATGTGACGCTCTTTTCTTACCAGAAGTGTCTGAAATGTATGATAGCAATGAAAAATGGCACATTGACCTTGATGATCTGGATAAGCGTTTGGAAGGAGAAATAAGACCAGGACATTACCAGGGAGTTACACAGATTGTTAAAAAGCTATTTGATACTATAAAACCGGATTACGCATTCTTTGGCCAGAAAGATTACCAGCAATTTTTAGTAATCTACAAGATGCTTAAAAAGTTAAGAAGTAAGGTTAAGCTCGTAATGTGCCCAATTGTTAGAGAAAAAGATGGCCTGGCTATGAGTTCTAGAAATATACATCTATCTGCAGATGACCGGCAGAAAGCGTTGGCTCTTAACCAGGCACTTAACCAGGCCAAAGCTGATTTCCCATTTAAATCGGTTAAGCAAATAGAACATGATGCCATTCAATTTTTGAATTCAAGTCCGGGTGTACAACTTGATTATTTTGAAATATGTAGTGGAAAAACCCTAAAACGAGCATTTTCAAAAAATGCAAGTAGTTTAATTGCACTTGTAGCTGCCCATGTAGGAAACACCAGATTAATCGACAATATCATTCTACGGTAATTATTAATATGCTTAAAGCCGGTATTGAGTGTATCACACTGAAACTTTTGTTAATTTTGGCTCATGATTATTGAGGTTTTAAAATCAAAGATCCATCGGGCTAAGGTTACACAGGCCGAATTGAATTATGTTGGCAGCATTACAATTGATGAAGATCTACTGGAGGCAGCAAATATAATTCCTAATGAAAAGGTCCAAATTGTAAACAACAATAATGGCGCCCGCTTTGAAACTTATGTGATAAAGGGAGAAAAAGGTTCTGGTATTATCTGCCTAAATGGATCGTGTGCCAGACTTGCACAAGTGGGTGATATTGTAATTGTTATGTCTTACGCTCATATGCCGATAGAAGACGCAAAAAAATACAACCCTGTACTAGTGTTCCCAGATGAAAATAACAAATTGCTCCTTTAATAAATAATATACCTAGCCTAGTTGAAAACATCTGTACCCTCAATTATCAAACATCTGCTTCTTTTAGCACTAGCCTTATTGCTTCTAACTTTAGCCTTTAAAGGCCAGGATATAGATCGTTTACTTTCAGATTTAAAAGCAGCTAATTATAGCTGGGTATTAGCATCTGCTATAATAGCTCTCCTGGGGCATGTACTTCGTGCTGTGAGATGGAATTTGTTAATAGAAACCTTAGGTTATAACTCTCCGCGGCTAAAACACACATTCTATGCGGTAATGATCGGATATATGGCTAACCTCGCGCTTCCCCGTATGGGAGAGGTATCCCGGTGCGGCGTGATCAATAAAACCGACAATATTCCTGTAAATCAATTAATTGGAACTGTAATTATAGAGCGTCTTGCCGATTTTATAACCCTTATCGTAATTATAGCCATTGCTATAATGCTTCAATTTAAACTCATTTTTAAATTTATCTATGACAATGTTTTTTTAGCTTTAACAGCTAAGTCAGTGAATTTTTCGGTTTTAGCTTTTTCTTCCCTGATACTACTTATCTCCGTTATAGTTTTTTTTTATATAATTATAAAAAAAGATCATTGGCATATCTCCAAAACTATTAGAAATCTCTGGAAGGGTTTAGCAGAGGGATTTACATCTGTAAAAGATCTTCAAAGAAAAGGTGCTTTTATTCTCTACTCCCTGTCAATTTGGTTTACTTATTACTTGTCTACATATCTGTGCTTTTTTGCATTAAATTCAACTGCTGATTTAGGTTTTACTGCAGCTCTTTCGGTACTTGTTTTTGGGAGTATAGGAATGATTGCTCCTGTACAAGGAGGCATGGGCGCATACCATTGGATGGTGGCCGAAGGCTTGACCCTTTATGCCGTAGAACGCGGCGACGGTTTAGCTTATGCAACTATCATACATTCCTCGCAAACCTTAAGTATATTGTTGATAGGATCTGTAAGCTTGATTATGGTAATGGTAATTTCTTCAAAGCAATTAGGAAATGGACAAACTCGACTTAGTAAAGCGTAAAATATTTACTACCAAAGCTTTACAAGCTGTACTTAATATCTGGCATTTTCAAAACCAAAAGATTGTCTTTACTAACGGATGTTTTGACCTCCTTCATCTTGGTCATATTGATTATTTGAGTAAAGCTTCTGATATGGGAAACAAACTAATTATAGGACTTAATTCTGATCATTCAATATCTGGTTTAAAAGGGCCGACCCGCCCTATAACTAATGAAATATCACGTGCTTGTATTTTAGCATCTCTATTGTTTGTAGATGCAGTAATCCTATTCGATGAAGAAACTCCCTTGAACTTAATTCATTTTATTAAACCCGATGTGTTAGTAAAAGGAGCGGATTATACTATAGAACAAATAGTTGGGCACGATTTAGTCCTGAAAAATGGAGGGCAGGTGAAAACTATAGAGTATCTTCCCGGGTACTCTACAACGTCAATTGAACAAAAAATCCGAAATAGTTAACAAGAGGGCTTATTGTATTTTATTGAAGCAAATGCGTTAAACTTATGTTCTTAAGATTAGTGTTAACTTGAGGCTCAGTTTTTGTTCACGTAAATAGAAGAATATATCTATCAATACTCTTCCTAGACTTGATTTTAAACACTATTTTGCCTAAGTCATAATTATCGTTTATATGTATTTTCAATTATCAGAGGAACAGATCATGATCCGGCAGGCTGCCAGGGAATTCGCTCAGAATGAACTTAAGCCTGGCGTAATTGAAAGGGATGAGTATCAAAAATTTCCAACTGAACAGGTAAAGAAATTAGCAGAACTAGGTTTCATGGGTATGATGGTTGATCCAAAATATAATGGATCGGGATTGGATTCGATTTCTTATGTATTGGTTATGGAGGAACTTTCTAAAATAGATGCTTCAACATCCGTAGTAGTTTCTGTTAATAATTCCCTGGTATGTTACGGCTTGGAAAAATATGGAACTGAAGCTCAAAAAGAGAAGTACTTGAAGCCGCTCGCAAGTGGCGAAAAATTAGGCGCATTCTGTTTATCAGAACCCGAAGCTGGCTCTGATGCGACATCCCAAAGTACAACGGCTAAAGATATGGGCGATCATTACCTGCTAAATGGCGTCAAAAACTGGATTACCAATGGAAACAGCGCATCCGTATACCTGGTCATTGCCCGTACAGATCTAGAAAGAGGACATCGGGGTACTAATGCTTTAATTCTCGAAAGGGGAATGGAAGGTTTTACCATCGGTAACAAAGAAAATAAATTGGGTATCAGAGGTTCTGATACTCATTCTTTAATGTTTACAGACGTAAAAGTTCCAAAAGAAAATAGAATTGGAGAAGAGGGCTTCGGTTTTAGCTTTGCCATGAAAACACTCGAAGGTGGTCGAATCGGCATTGCAGCACAGGCTTTAGGCATTGCCTCTGGTGCATATGAGTTGGCTTTGCAATATTCAAAAGAACGAAAAGCTTTTGGAAAGCAAATTGCAGATCATCAGGCAATTCAATTTAAGCTGGCTGATATTGCTACAGAAATTGAAGCAGCCCGATTACTATGCTTTAAAGCTGCATGGCTAAAAGATCAAGGTTTACCGTATGCAAAAGCCAGTTCAATGGCTAAGCTGTATGCATCGCAAGTTGCAATGAAAACTACCGTAGAAGCTGTACAAATACACGGCGGCTATGGCTATGTGAAGGAATATCATGTAGAACGTTTAATGCGTGACGCAAAGATTACTCAGATATACGAAGGAACTTCTGAAATTCAGAAAATCGTAATATCACGACAAGTATTGAAATAAAGTGACCTCATTCCTATCAATCTAAATGAATCCTGCATAGTAACGGGCTCTTTACTAACAAGAATAACCGAAGAAATCAATCAACCAAATGAAATTCAGATACCATATATGCTATCAAATTCTGATAGCAATTTCTATAACCTCTTGCTCCATTTCCAAAAAAATAGCGTTAGATGCCGTAACTGTAAAGGAAAACATATGGGGTTCTAAAGTATATCGTGGTAGCTATCCTAAACTTACAGATATAATTCACACGCGTCTTGATTTAAGTTTTAATTGGGACAGTTCCTTTGTGATTGGTAAAGCAACTATTCAGGCAAAGCCATATTTCTATTCATCTGACCAGGTTATATTAGATGCAAACGGCTTTCAAATAAATGAAGTTGCTTTGGTTAAGAAAGAAGGACAGGAAAAACAAACTTTAAGATATACATATAACGGCAAACAACTTTTCATTCAATTAGATAAAACATATCAGCAAAATCAGGAATATACCATATTTATTGATTACGTAGCAATGCCCTATAAATTAGATGCAGGGAAAGATATAGCCTCCGCTGATGACAGGGGTATTTATTTTATTAATAAGGACGGAAAAGAAAAAGACAAACCTCGTCAGATTTGGACACAAGGGGAAACAGAATGCAATTCTAACTGGTTCCCAACCATCAACGGGCCTCAAGAAAAAATGACCCAGGATTTGAATATCACGGTTCCAAATGAATATGTAACATTATCAAACGGAACTCTTGACTATTCAAGTCTTAATGGAAATGGCACTCGTACAGATAGCTGGCGACAAGAACTGCCTCATTCCACTTATTTAACCATGCTAGCTGTAGGAAAATTTACTATTACTAAAGATAAATGGAGGGGTAAGGAAGTGAGTTATTATACTGAACCTCAATTTGCATCTACCGCCAGGATGATATTTGGTAAAACTCCTGAAATGATTGAATTTTTTTCAAAAAAAACAGGAGTTGATTTCCCATGGGATAAATATTCGCAAATTGTTGTTCGTGACTTTGTTGCCGGAGCCATGGAAAACACCTCTGCTACAGTACTATTCGAACGGATGAATATGAGTGCTGGTGAATATTTAGATGAAAATCATGAAGATATCGTATCACATGAATTATTTCACCATTGGTTTGGAGATTTAGTAACCGCAGAATCATGGGCCAATTTACCTCTCAACGAATCTTTTGCTACATACGGAGAGTACTTATGGGATGAGTATAAATATGGGCGTGACATTGCAGATCTGAAAGGTATGGAAGACCAAACCGCTTATATGAACACTATAAAGAGCAAACACGCAGATGTAATTCGTTTTAATTATGCCGATCGCGAGCAGATGTTTGATAACGTTACTTATCAGAAGGGCGGACGAATTATTCATATGTTACGCAAAACCGTGGGCGATGAAGCCTTTTTTAAAGCATTACACTTATACCTTACACGCAATGCGTATAAAACCGCCGAGATCCATGATTTGCGCCTTGCGTTTGAAGAAGTTACTGGTCAGGATTTAAACTGGTTTTTCAATCAATGGTTTTTAGCATCAGGCCATCCCTTGTTAACGATTCAAACCTCGTATAATATTGAAAAAAAACAAGCACTTATAAATATCCAACAAATGCAAGATCTGGCGAAAACTCCCCTGTATCGCCTACCTATGGCAATAGATATTTATGCTGATGGTAAGGTAGAACGTAAAGAAATTGTATTAGATAAACAAAATCAGTCTTTCGCTTTTAATTCAATAACCGCCCCCGATCTTATTAATGTAGATGCAGAAAAATACATTCTGGGTGAAAAAGTAGAAGTAAAATCGGTGCAGCAATATATTTTCCAATATCTGAATGCTCCGTTATTTATTGATAGACTGGAAGCGTTGCTTATGTTAAAGGGTTTTAAAAAAGATAAGAATGCTAAGGAAACCCTTATAAAAGCTTTAAAAGATAAAAATTGGCATATCCGGCAGGTAGCATTAGAGTTCGTTTCAGAGCTAGATCAGGAGGAGAAGAATTCTGTTTATAAACAAATAAGCGATCTAGCCTTAAATGATGAAACATCCCATGTTCGTGCTGCAGCAGTTAAGGTATTAGGATCTGCGTATAAAGCCTCCGATAACTCTGCAATTTATAATCGCACAGAGAAAGATAAGGCCCCAAGTGTAGTAAAAGCCACACTTGAGAGCCGAAAATAATTACTATTCTCTTTCAGTACCAAAAGCCCCAAACACCATTTTAATTAAGGCCAAAACAATTGCAAACAACATGGCTGATATAAATCCGGTTGTATTAAAGCTGGTCATTAAACTGTCAACCAACAATACCATTAAAACGGTAATAATAAATGACATCAAACCCAAAGTAAGGAAATTGATGGGAAAGGTCAAAATCCGCAATATTGTTCCAATGGTGGTATTAGCTAAAGCAATTAAAACACCGGCAATAATTGCACTCCAGAAATTATCTACACTAACTCCGGGCAAAAGGTAAGCGGCGATAGCTACGGCTGCACCCATTAATAAAATCTCAATAATCAGTTTCATATATTAAAAGTTATAATGTTTAACATGAAGCCTCATAATCTGTTTGCCACTATAATATTTTCCGTAGGTTTCATGAATCTTATACTTATTCAAAATCAAGCCAAGTTTTGAAGGTAATATTTTTAATAAAAATATTTAAAATCAGCACTTTGACACTTTAAAAAAAATAGTTATGTTTGCATCGATCTAAGGAGAGGGGACAGTTTGTCCCCTCTTTTTTTTACTTGCCAGTTTTTGGAAGCTAATATAGATTGATATGGCCATTGAAAAACGCGTAACACAATTAGTAGAGGAAAAGATAGCAGACCGTCCGGATTTGTTTATCGTGAGCATTGAAATGAATTCTGTGAACGGTGTTTTAACTATTTTAATTGATGGAGATACTGGAGTAGCAATTCAAGACTGTGTAGCCATCAGTAGACACGTTGGTTTTTATCTGGAAGAGGAAAATGCAATTGAAGAAGCATATAATCTCCAGGTATCTTCACCGGGATTAGACATGCCTTTAAAACTAGTAAGACAGTACCATAAAAATTTAAACCGCTCATTAACCGTTAAATTAAAAGATGGTATCATACGTGAGGGGAAGCTAATAGAGGTAAATGAAACTGGCATCACTATAGTTGAAAATGTAAAAGAAAAAGGGAAGAAAGCAACAGCGATTGAAAATGTAATTCAATTCGCTCAAATAGCAGAAACCAAAGTTTTAATAAGTTTTAAATAGATAATTAGAGGTAGGCACCACATTTCGGATAAAGAAAATAGGTGCAATCATTTAAATCAATCATAATAAGCAATGAGTAATATTAATTTAATTGATTCATTTCAGGAGTTTAAGGACTTCAAAAACATTGATAGGCCAACGGTTATCAGTGTACTGGAAGAAGTGTTCCGTAGCATGTTACGCAAGAGATACGGTACAGATGAAAATTGTGATGTAATTGTGAACCCGGATAATGGTGATTTAGAGATCTGGCGTACTCGTACGGTTATGGAAGATGGTTTTTCTGAGGATGACGACCTGGAGATTGAATTGGCCGAAGTACAAAAGATTGATCCTGATCTGGAAGTTGGCGATGACTTCATAGAACAAATTACATTAGAAAGTTTTGGTCGAAGAGCTATTTTGGCTGCTCGTCAAACTCTGGTATCAAGAGTTCTGGAATTAGAGAAAGACGAGCTATTTAAAAAATATAAAGACCGTGTTGGAGAAATAGTAACCGGGGAAGTATATCAGGTTTGGAAAAAAGAAACACTTGTTTTAGATGACGAGGGCAATGAATTACTAATGCCTAAAACAGAACAAATTCCTGCGGATTACTTTAAAAAAGGAGATTCTGTACGTGCAATCATTTCTAAAGTAGAGATGATCAATAGTAATCCAAAGATTATTATTTCACGCACTGAGCCAGAATTTTTACAACGCTTATTTGAGATGGAAGTTCCCGAGATTTTCGATGGTTTAATTACCATTAAGAAAATTGTGCGTGAACCCGGAGAGCGTGCTAAAGTAGCTGTGGAATCTTATGATGACCGCATTGATCCGGTTGGAGCATGCGTAGGTATGAAAGGATCACGTATTCACGGCATTGTACGTGAGCTGAAAAATGAAAATATCGACGTAATAAACTTTACCAACAATATTTCGTTGTATATACAGCGTGCTTTAAGTCCGGCAAAAATTACCACTATTAAACTAGATGAAGAAGAGAAACGGGCTGCGGTATATTTGAAGCCTGACCAGGTTTCCCTGGCTATTGGTCGTGGAGGGCACAATATAAAATTGGCAGGTAAATTAACCGGCTATGAAATAGATGTATATCGCGAATCTCATGAAGATGATGAGGATGTAGATATCGAAGAGTTCTCAGATGAAATTGAAGGTTGGGTAATTGATGAATTTAAACGTGTAGGGTTGGATACAGCGAAGTCTGTACTTGCCTTAACTGCTGATGAATTAGTAAAACGAACTGATCTGGAAGAGAATACAGTTAAAGATGTAATAGAAATTCTTAGAACAGAATTTGAGTAATGTACTTTTTTAGCTTGTGTTGTGCTATTTTTTCACAACATAAAAACGTACTTTTGTAATAAATTATAACGAGGTTAAACAATAAATGTCAGAAGGCAAAAACACAAATTTACTTAAAGCTGCTAAGGAACTTAATATTGGGTTAGCAACTGCGGTTGAGTTTTTAGGGAAAAAGGGCTATCCTGTTGAGGCTAGGCCTAACACCAAACTTACCGATGAGATGTATAACGTCCTTTCAAAAGAGTTTCAAGGTGATAAGATTGTAAAGGAAGAAGCCAAACAAATTGTTATTGGCAAAATTCGCCGTGACGATATACCGGTTACTGCTACAGAAAGAACAGAACCTCAACGTTCTAAAGAATTTGAGCAGGAAGAAATCCTGATTAAAAATGCAAACTCATTTGCGCCCTCTTCTCCGGAAAAGCCAAGAGTGATTTTGGCAGAGCAGGAAAAACCTGAGCAAAAGCCGGAAGAAGGTACTTTACCGGGGGTAAAAGTAGTAGGTAAGATTAATTTAGATGATCTGAATGCTAAAACTCGTCCTTCCAAGAGTTCTGCTGAACCAGAGAAGCCTGTTCCAGCACCTATAGATCCTCCTAAAGAAGTTGTTAGTGCACCCGAACCTACTCCTATAAAAGAACCGATTGAAGAAATAAAACCTGCTGCTGTTCTCGAAAAAGCAGAGGTTGTTGCTAAGGAAATTCCGGAAGAAAAACCTGCTCCCGCTCCTATAGAAATAAAGGAAGAAGTGAAAGTAGAGGCCGTTATAAAACCAGAACAAATTTCTGAATCTCCTGCTGATGCTTCTAATATCAATAAAGCAGCTCAGGAAACACCAAAAGCAGCCGAGCATAATACAGGCGACGGCGTTATACGTGCAAAAGCAGCTCGTCTTAGTGGTCCAAATGTAATTGGCCGGATGGAATTGCCAACTGCAGCTCCTCGCCATGGCCAGCCTGTTGCATCTTCTTCTAACGTTTCCGGAGGCGATCATAAGCGCAAACGCAAACGTAAAGATCAC
>JADMIO012753054.1_pt1 | contig 10414 bp, 9 predicted proteins | sample 8958161 | NCBI WGS metagenome assembly JADMIO01 (sample SAMN16585339, study PRJNA669376) | soil metagenome | isolation source: Crop rotation soil | place: USA: Cullars Rotation, Alabama | collected 2011
CTTTCCCATGATCGGACCGCCATCATTTCGTCGACCTATGAGGTGCCGCTACGCCGCAGTTCATCGCGTTTGCGGGCCGTAGCCCCCGGATCAAAGAAATCATCGGGCGTGGGTGGTGATGCCGGGTGGGCCAAAATAGCGGTCAACCAACGGCGGCGGCCGTCACCATCGCGACAATAACCTGCGGTCACCTGTTCGCAAGCGATGCGGCCCAGCATTTCGCAAAAGCTTGGGAGCGAAAATACGTGAAGATGCTCGTCCGTCTCCCAGTGACCGTTAGGTGTAGTTATCAGCAGCTTTCCACCCGGCGACAACCATTCGAAGGCCCGGTCGACCGCTCCGAACGGCTCACGGAGATGTTCGATAACTTCTGACATAACTATCCAGTCGAAAGAGCGTTGTGGCTCGAAATTCTCGATCAGGGCCTGGACCGTAGTGACGTTCGGCAGCGCGAGATCGTCAAGCGTTTTTAGCGACGGTGCCGATACATCGAGAGCGGTTATATGGCTGACACGCGCAGAGAGCAGCTTTGTCATGCCGCCGTTACCGCATCCTATTTCCAGCAGATCGCCGCCATTGGCGTGTTCCAGTATCCAAGCCGCTCGTGGATACTCATAGTGGGTGGGGTCATCCAAAAACTCACACTTAGTAACGCGGCTGTTATAGAAATCAGTGACCGATCTGTCTGTTCCTTCTTCAAGCTGAGGCGCCGCGACCGAGTGGCCCAGCCTCCACCTGATAGACTGTTCGATCCTGCGAAAAATGCGGTACATACTTCTACTCGGGAGCGAGCCTCAATGTCGGACGCGAAATCAGCTATTTTGTGAACGGAACGTTCTTTGAGAATGCGTCGCTGCCGCCAACAACGTAATAGGATAAGTATAACGCAGGACCATCGGGTTCGCTGGCATAAGACGACATCGACCAGAGCATGCGCCGGCTATTCACAGTATTATCGGCCCTGGAATATAGCGTGCACTCTTTGCGTGAGCCAGGCTATCTCGTCGGACTCGAGGGCCGTGCGGTGGATCATCAATGCATAGAGGCACCCACTGGCCCCATATGAAACGACTACCGCGGCGTTAATTTCCCCATAATACACAGCAATCGACAGGGGCAAGAGCAGGATCAATGCCGATTGAAATATGGGATAGAAAACACTAAGTTTCGCGTGCAGCCGGTTGGCCCGTCCGGCGATCGAGAAGATCAAAACCGCGTCAATCGCGATGCGCAGGGTCCATGCCGCGGCTGCGCCGCGAGCGCCGTATTGCCATGTGAGGAAGAAAACGAGAAACACATATGGAACTAGCTCTCCAACATAGAGTTTCGCTAGCAGGTCCGTGCGGCCGGACGCCATAAGTAGTGAAGCGGGCAAATATGCCGGGACATTGAGGATCAGCCCCGCAAGCAAAATGTGAAAGATGGGGGTGCTTTCCGCGCCGAATTGCTGGCCTGCCCACATGGTAAAGAACGGCCGGGCGGCAATGGCGAGAAACACAAGGCCCGGCATCAGGCAGATGATGTTGATCCGCAGCCCCCGGAGGTACAGGCCTTCGAGCTGCTGACGCTTTTCCGACCCCTGCAGCTGGGCAAACGCGGGGATCAACGATTGTGCCATTGAACTGGAAAACATCGTCATCGTGCTCGCCAGTGTAAAAGCGACGGAGTAAAACGCGAGGGACTCGACTGAGACTATTCCGGGCAAGATCAGTTTTTCCAGATTGGCCACGAACAATGCAGCTATCGTGGCGACCACAAGCGGAGCCCCGAACCTGAGCAGAGGCCCCACCGCATCGAACTGTATCGATAATCCCTTGAATGTGGGCAGCAGGCAGGCTGATGCGTAAAGGTGCCCTATAAGTGTCAGCAGGCTGGCTATGAGCAGAACTGAAACGGCACCAACAACGCCGCCCCCGGCGAACAGAACAAGAGGCGTGGCGATGAGCGCCCCGATACGAGCGCCCGCGTTGATCAGTGTGTTTACGTCCATGCGAAGCCGCGCAAGCTGGGGCGTGTTGAATACCTGATTGAGCAAGCTGATCACAAGTATTGCCGCTGCCAGTCTAAAGGTGACAGTTGCGTCGTGTGTAAGGTGCGGAGGAATGTTAAAAATACCGGTAAGCTTGTCGGCCAGCAAGAATACGGCGATCGCGAACGGCAGCGAGGTCATGATCGAAATAAGCGCTGCCGTGCGAACGATACGAGCTTCACTCTCGGGTCTACCATTGGCGTATTCTTCGGATGCGAATTTTGTGGATGCAATGCTCATCCCAAGATCGGCAAATCCCAGGTTCGCTACAAGGAGACTAACCAATATCACAACGCCATAGGCCTCCGGACCCAGCATGCGAATCACAAATGGGGTCGTCACGAGCGAAACGGCTAGTGGCAGGACAAGCCCTACAAAGGTCCACACTGACCCCTTGGCGACTCGTAAGGTCATGCCGGCCTGAGAAGGTATGGGATTGCCGGTTTCGACCTCACCGGAGGTGTTGGCTGCGATCACGCGTTAAGTGTATTTACGGTGGCGGGCGGGTGTCAATCGACATCGGCCCGCCGGTTGCACATGGTCAATGGTCATGTTTTGCACCGTCAGGAACATTGCCGTGGTAGATCTCGGCACCGGAGGCGACGAACTCACGCGCCTTTTCGCTCATGCCGGCGGCAAGGGCCTTTTCGGTCTCGAGCCCCTGCTCTTTGGCATATTTGCGAACATCCTGTGTGATCTTCATCGAGCAGAAGTGAGGGCCGCACATCGAGCAAAAATGGGCGAGCTTTGCCCCTTCCGCGGGCAGCGTCTCGTCGTGATACTCGCGCGCCACCTCAGGGTCGAGGGCCAGGTTGAACTGGTCCTCCCAGCGAAACTCGAACCGAGCCTTTGATAGTGCGTTGTCGCGGTACTGTGCTCCAGGATGGCCTTTGGCCAGGTCGGCAGCGTGGGCGGCCAGCTTATAGGTAATTACACCCTCTTTTACATCTTTTTTGTTCGGCAGCCCAAGGTGTTCCTTGGGCGTGACGTAGCAGAGCATCGCCGTGCCGAACCAGCCTATCATCGCCGCGCCGATGCCGCTTGTGATGTGATCGTACCCGGGTGCTATATCAGTCGTTAGAGGCCCCAGGGTATAGAACGGGGCTTCGCCGCAGACCTCGAGCTGCTTGTCCATGTTCTCCTTTATAAGGTGCATTGGCACATGCCCCGGACCCTCTATCATGGTCTGGCAGTCCATCTCCCAGGCGATCCTGGTCAGCTCGCCGAGGGTTTCAAGCTCGGCAAACTGGGCTTCATCATTGGCATCGGCGATCGACCCGGGCCTCAAACCGTCGCCGAGGCTGAACGACACATCATAGGTCCGCATGATCTCGCATATTTCACGAAAGCGGGTGTAGAGGAAACTTTCCTCATGGTGGGCAAGGCACCATTTAGCCATGATGGAGCCACCGCGGCTGACTATGCCGGTCGTCCGCCGGGCGGTCAAAGGGATGTACGGCAGCCGCACGCCGGCGTGTATCGTAAAGTAATCGACACCCTGTTCGGCTTGTTCTATGAGCGTGTCCCTATAGATCTCCCACGTCAATTCTTCTGCCCGGCCGTTCACTTTTTCAAGCGCCTGATAGATCGGGACCGTACCGATGGGGACCGGCGAGTTTCGCAAGATCCACTCGCGCGTTGCATGGATGTTCTTGCCTGTCGAGAGATCCATAACCGTGTCGGCTCCCCAAAGGGTGGCCCAACGCATCTTCTCTACCTCTTCCTCGATCGAAGATGCGATGGCAGAATTGCCGATATTTGCATTGATCTTGACCAGGAAATTGCGGCCTATGATCATCGGCTCGCTCTCAGGGTGATTGATGTTGTTGGGTATGATGGCCCGGCCACGTGCCACCTCGTCGCGGACGAATTCAGGTGTTACGTAATCCGGTATCGAGGCTCCGAACGACTCGCCCCGATGCTGGTGATACAGCGATGAGCGGTCGTCGCGTTCGATGCCGGCAAGATGGCGCCGTTCAAGCGCGCGGCCCATGTTCTCTCGTATCGCTATATATTCCATCTCCGGCGTAATAACGCCCTGGCGGGCATAGTGCATCTGCGTGACGCAGCGGCCGTGTCTAGCGCGCAATGCTTTTCGCCGAGATGCAAAATTGTGAAGCTCGTGAGCCGAACCATTACTGGTCGGGGCGATGCCCTCTGCGCCCTTTGTCAGATACCCGTTGTCCTGTGGCTGGACCTCGCGACCGTCGTATACCTCGACATCGCCCCGCGAGACGATCCACTCGTACCTCAGTGCCGGCAGGCCTTTGAGGACGTCGCAGTTTGTTTCCGGGTCCGTCCACGGTCCGCTTGTGTCGTAAACATGGACCGGCGGATTAGCTTCCAGAGTTCCGTCCATATTCTTTGAGGGCGTAAGTTCTATCTCTCTGAACGGAACTTTCAAGCCATGGCCATCTGCGTTAGCCGTATTGCCGTATCTCTCAATATAGATCTTGCGCGAGCGCGGCAATGTTACTTCATCACTCATTTTTTCCTGTATAGTGGTCATATTGATTTCTCCCTTCGTCGGTATTAGCCGCGTCAGGTTCAAAGGATAACGCCCGCATCAGGCGATTCTCAGCTGTTTGCGATCAGCTCTCCTGAAAACTGAGTTGACATGTCAATTGTAGTCCAAACGGAGCTCCACGGCATCGCAAATAGGCAACGTAAACCGTCAGTTGCGAAACAAAGGCTATTGGGTTAAAACTGTTTACACAACCAGGGGTATGAAAAAGCTGATATTGAGTATAGCCGCCGTTTTTTTGCTGCAGACCGCGTATATCGTTTTTACGATGGTGCGTACGGTACCAGATGTTGCAGCGATCAGCATCAGCAGTCGAGTGAACGACGACCCCATGATCTGGGATGTATATGAAAACGCGACGGACGATCTCTCAACCGACGCTGAAACGGCGGCGCCGGTTCGCGTACATGCCAGGCGTGCCGTTTCCGAGGTACCGGAGCCGCCGCGCCAGATCGTCGCATCCAGGCGCCGCAGTCCTATAAGGCCCCTGCCTCTTGATCGTGATCCAAAGATCATTTTCAAAAACGAGTATGCCGCGGTCACGGTTGGACCGAGTAGCGACCAAAACGATTTCAAAACCGCAGAGACAAACAGACCCGAGAAGCGATCGTCCTCTACGTTCGTAAATGTAATAAAGAAGCCATATGAGCTGGTAAAGGTCATTGGCTCAAAGTTTAGATAACACCCATCACTTTCAGCCACTCTAAAACATTTAGTATCCGGCACTATTCCGCGGACCGGATTTGATGTGCCTTATCTGGGATCGGCGGATCCGAGTATCTCTTTGCTGACAGGCGGTGGTCAGCCTTCGCCGAAAGCGTTAACATGACCATGGATGTTGCTGGCTCCTGGATGTAATTGGGTAATTGTACGGAGCCAAACAATATGCCTTTGCCCTTTTGGGTAATTTGAAAAATGTTCTTATCGGAAAAGGAGGAAAAATGAAAAATATCTTCGTTTTGGGGCTTACTTTGACCTCAGCGATGTTTGTAGTGACGTCTTGTGGTGATACAGGCACGAATACCGCGAGCAATAGAGGGTCCAATACTAATGCAAACAGTGGCAGCACAATGGGTAATGCTGTTAACTCCGTCGGTAATGCAGTAAGTTCGGTCACTAATTCTGTTACCGGCCCCTCGAAAGACAGTCCGGAAGGCTTTTTGGCTGAAGCTGCCGAAGGAGGCATGGCCGAGGTCGAGCTAGGCAAACTTGCCGTCAAGAATGCTCAAGATGCCGAGGTCAAGAAGTTTGGTCAGATGATGATAGACGATCATAGTAAGGCAAACCAAGAGCTTAAGACTCTGGCAAACAAGAAAAATATCAAGATCCCGGAGGAGACTGGGTCGCACCAAAGCACGATCGATAAGATGACAAATCTAAAAGGTGCAGATTTTGACAAGGCATACGTCAACGAAATGGTCAATGATCACAAAACTGACGTAGAAATGTTTCAGAAGCAGGCAGATACTGCGACCGACGCGGAGGTAAAGGCATTTGCCGCAAAGACACTTCCGGTCCTGAAGAAACATTTGGATGCCATTATGAAAATACAGGGAAAGATGAAGTAGTACTTTAGATAAAGGGCTGCGGGAGTTCGCAGTACCTTTCAGTCAACGGGCGTCGGCCTCGCAGTTATTTGACCTTACACAATTTTGGTCAGCGAGCGGCGCTCGTTCGTCTTTTGTACAAGGCGACGATCTGACGCGATGACTATAAGGCAATTTGGAACGGAGGTTATTTTTTATGCAGGTTCAGGACATTATGACGACAAACCCCGCATGCTGCGAAGCTAGCGACTCGCTGCAGGATGTCGTAAGGCTGATGATAGATTACGACTGCGGCGAGATACCCGTTGTCGACGACCGTAACGAGTGCGTACCGATCGGTGTCGTAACCGACCGCGACATTGTTTGCCGTACCATTGGCAAGGGACTTAACCCGTTGGATATGACGGCCGGCGACTGCATGAGCAGTCCGCTAGTTTCCGTCGCCCCCGAAACATCTTTAGACGAGTGTTATCGGTTAATGGAAGAAGACCAGATACGCCGGATCCCCGTCGTGGATGCGGCCGGCAAATGTGTCGGAATAGTTTCGCTGGCTGACATAGCTCTCAACGTATCGAAGGCGGACTCAGCCGAGGTGCTTCACGAAGTCTCGGCAGCAAGCGTATCAGCGTCTAATGTCGGATAGGAGGTACCGACGCTCATCTCTAGCGAGAGCCGTATTAATGACGGCTCTCGTCAATGTTATAGTAACGTCCTGTATGAAGATCTTCGCGATCACAACCGGCGTGATTTGGTTTGCTTTGATCGCCGGTGGGTGTGCTGCCTCAGGATCGGCCGAAAACCAATCAACTTCCGCGATATCGCCGTCTGTCGGTAAATATCGCGTCGAGACGGTCGCAAGCGGTCTCGAAGTGCCATGGGCGTTCGCTTGGCTGCCAAATGGAGATATGCTTTTTACCGAACGGCCAGGACGAGTGAGGATCATCGAAAAGGGTAAGCTGAGGGCCGAACCGGTCTTTACTGTTCCCGATGTCGAGCCGTCGGGTGAGAGCGGGTTGATGGACATCACACTGCACCCGGGTTTCGCTTCGAATGGATTAGTATATTTGGGTTACTCGTACAATCAGGACGGCAAGCACGTTAAGGTCATGCGGTACCGGTATGCGGATGGCAAGTTTGTCGAACCAAAGGTGCTAGTTGAGAACATACCGGGTACGGCACTCCACGCCGGGATGCGGTGCCGGTTCGGTCCCGATGGCAAGCTTTACGTTGCAACTGGTGACTCGACCGACTGGAAACTAGCACAGCAGCTTGATTCGCTTGCCGGTAAGGTATTGCGGCTCAACGACGATGGGACGGTGCCTCAGGACAACCCCTTTGTCGGTCAAAACAACGCCCGAGCTGAGATCTGGACCTACGGTAATCGAAATCCGCAGGGTCTCGCCTGGCAGCCGGGTTCGGGGCTTTTGTTCGAGACGGAGCACGGCCCCAGCGGCTTCGAGGGCCGGGGCGTCGGCGGCGATGAGGTCAATATACTCGAACGCGGCAAGAACTATGGCTGGCCCGAGATACACCACACGCAAACTCGCGCCGGCATGGAGCCGCCGTTGCTCGAGTATACGCCGTCCTGTGCTCCCGGGAGCGCCATGTTCTATGACGGTGGCCTGTTTCCGGACCTTAGAGGAAATTTCTTTTTCGGATGTTTGCGCGGAACCCGCATTATCCGCGTCGTGCTCAACGGCAGAAAGGTCGTCTCACAGGAGAACCTCTTTAGCGGCAACTATGGGCGTATTCGCGAGATGGAGCAGGGGCCGGACGGCTATATCTACTTCTCAACGTCGAACAAGGATGGCCGAGGCTCGCCCGCGAGTGATGGTGACCGCATTCTCCGGATCGTGCCGGATGCACCTGGCACTCGCAATTAGTCGTGCGGGACCAGTTCCTCCTCTTTCAAATGCCGGGTCGTGTGTTCGGTGACAGATGTAAACAAGGTCGCCGGCCTGGGCAAGTGTAGATCCGGAGTATTTCCGCTCAGATCTTCTAATGATCTTTGATTGTCTATGCCGGCAAGAGCCGATGGACGGGACTTAGGCACAGTCAGATATTTTCCGTTGAGTATAAAAGCAAGCCCCACCAAAAAGCACACAAACCCGAGTCCCGCCGGGAAAAGAAGTTCAGGATCACCGGCAGCGACAGCGATAAGTGAGATCGCAATAGAGACGCCGAGACCGATTACCAGCAGCATCGTTCCCAGACGCATTTTTCGCAAGCGCTTCTCTTCTGGAGACTCGAGGAATTTCTCTATTTCGGGCAGCACATCTTCCGCGACTTTCTTTAGCTCGTATGTGTCCTGTGCCTCCCGTATCTTTGCGGCCACGGCACGGCCGATCTCGTCGCGAGCGGACATAGCAGCAACGGCAATACTGTCCGGCGTCTCCACGGCCACACGTACACGGCGGAGGTCCGTGCCGCAGGCGCGACAAAACGGGACCGACTGGTTTTCCTCTTTACCACACTCGGGACAGAACATAGTTGATCTTTTCTCCTCAGGGCGAATAACGATATTGCAGCCCTGCAGGTTTCAAGCTTCGCTTTCCAATATCCGCTTGCACTCCAGCAACTCGGCCTGATGTTCTTCGGACAGTTCCGGGTACTTCATATTTAGCGACTCTAGTTGCTGCACAATGACCTCTGAGACAGCGAGGCGGGTGAACCATTTTTTATCAGCGGGTATCACGAACCACGGGGACCGTTCCGTTGAAGTGGCCGAGATGGCGTCCTCATAAGCTTTCATGTATTCGTCCCAGAGAGCCCGCTCACTAGCGTCGCCTGCCGAGAACTTCCAGTTTTTGTCCGGCTGCTCGATACGATCGAGAAACCGCTTTTTTTGTTCCTCCTTAGATACATGTAGAAAAAATTTGATGACGATCGTTCCATTGTCTGCGAGTGTGTTTTCCCACTCGCATATCTGCTTATAACGCTTTTTCCAGATGTCTTTGTCATGTTTTATCTTGTCGGGAAGCTGTTGTGCTTCGAGTATTTGTGGATGGACCCGAACGACAAGGACCTCTTCGTAGTGCGAACGGTTAAATATGCCGATGATACCCCTCTCGGGCAAAGCACGCTGGCAGCGCCATAGGAAATCGTGTTCCAGCTCCTCGGAAGACGGTGCTTTAAACGCCGTGACACGACAGCCCTGTGGGTTGACGCCGCTCAAGACGTGTTTTATCGCGCTATCTTTTCCCGCCGCGTCCATGGCTTGAAAAACTACGAGAAGTGCGTGAACATTTTGAGCATAAAGAACGTCCTGCAGCCTGGTGAGCCGTTCGATATTCTTTTCGAGGACGCCGGCGGCCTGGTCTTTGTTTTTGTAGTCGCCTGTGTAGTCGGTCGGGTGGTCTTCAAGGTCTAACTTCTTGCCCTCGGCGATGCGAAATCTCTCGATCTTCATAGGTTTTCGAGTGAGTCTAAACCAAAAAGTTATGAAATGGCTAATCTTGATCGCGCTGCTGCCATTGGGCTCACTAGGACAGGCACTGGTGCCGCAGCGTGTTGATCTCGCCCGCGGAAAAAGCATAACTCTCAAGCTACCGTCGGAAATGGAAGTAGTGCCGGCCCTGCAAGGGTTAAAGCGGGTACGGTTCTTTGCCAGGTCGCCGGACGGCCGCATCTTTGTGACCGATATGTACAATCTGACCGACAACCCGCGCGGAGCCGTGTATATATTGGACGGGTGGAACGCTGAGACAGGGCGATTTGGGCGGGCGATCCCCTATATGACGAACCTGCGCAATCCGAACAGTGTCCAGTTTTATCGCGATGGTGCCGGACAGGACTGGCTCTATCTCGCTGAGACCGATAAGCTCACCCGCCGCCGATATATGGCCGGCGAGACCAGGCCGACCGACACATCGCCGCAGGTGCTGGCCACGTTTCCCGACTATGGGCTGAGTTATAAGTACGGCGGTTGGCACCTGACGCGGACCATCGCATTCTCACCTGCCGGAAAGCTCTATATCTCTGTCGGTTCGAGCTGCAACGCCTGCATCGAGAAAGAAAAGGTGCGTGCAAGCGTGATCGAAATGGAGCCCGACGGCACTAATCAACGCCAGTTTGCCAGCGGCCTCAGAAATGCGGTGGGTCTAAGGTGGATCGGGAAGGCGCTTTGGGCTACCGGACAGGGATCGGATCATCTCGGACTGCGAAAGCCGGACGAGACATTTTACCCGCTAATGGACGGAGCCGATTACGGCTGGCCATATTGTTATGTGACGGACGGAAGAATTGCGGCAGACAAAAAGTTCAAACGACAGCAAGGCTGCAGAAACGTTCCCACGCCTTATGCCTATGGGAAAG
>JADMIO010830300.1_pt1 | contig 10413 bp, 9 predicted proteins | sample 8958161 | NCBI WGS metagenome assembly JADMIO01 (sample SAMN16585339, study PRJNA669376) | soil metagenome | isolation source: Crop rotation soil | place: USA: Cullars Rotation, Alabama | collected 2011
CTTTCCCTGACTCCGCGGAGCCACCCGCGCCAACCGAGCCCGACGAACCACCCAAGCCGTCCAAGCCACCCGAGCTCGAAAAGCCACCCACGCCACGCGAGTCCCGTGAGCCAATCGAGCTCGACGAACCACTCAGGCAAACCGAGCCACCGGAGCCCGAAGAGCCACCCGAGCGATGCGGGCCACCGGATCCCGAGGAGCCACCCAAGCGGAGGGGGTCAGCCAAGCCCGACATGTCACCGACGCTCGACTCAGAGCCCGCCGAGAACGCCGTCGAGTAAACCGCCGGCGAGGGGGAGTCGGCAGGCGAGGAAGACGAAGGCGAGGATGACGAAGACGGCCCGGGCACCGAAGCACCCGAGCCGTCGCCGCCCACGCTCATGCGTGGTTCAGTCATTCCGCCGGCCGAACAACGATCCGCCGGTTGGGCTCCACGCCCTCGGATTCGCTTTCCACACCCGCGATCGCGTTCACGACGTCGTGCACACACTTCCGCTCGAACGCTGACATCGGCTCGAGCCGCACTGCGTCACCGTGCTCCTTGACCTTCTCCACAGCGTTGCGTGCCACCGCCGTCAGCTCCTTGCGGCGCGTGGCGCGGTAACCACCGATGTCGAGCAGGAGCCGGCTGGGCGAGCCGGTAGCGCGGAAGATCGCCAGGCGGGTCAACTCCTGCAGTGCCTCCAGCGTGGCACCGCGCTGGCCGACGAGCGGCTGCAGGCGGCCGCCAACGACCTCGACCATCGGCCGACCCGCCGACACGAGCTCGTCGATGTCGCCGTCATAGTCGAGGATGTCGAGCAGACCCTCGACGTAGTCGGCGGCGATCTCGCTCTGCCGGAACAGGTCGGAGTCGGACGCCACACTCTCCGACTTCTTGGTCTCCTCCGTACCGGTCGACTCCGCGGTGGCGGCGGTCGTCTCCTCGACGCTGGGAGTGCTGGTGTCGGTCACGGTCTCATCTCCGTACTCTCGGGCCGGACCTGCTCGGTCCGCTGTTTCCCGTACCCACGGTGTCCATTCGCCGGTACGGGGAGGTCTTTGTCGCCGCCCCCATGAGGGCCGCGCGCGACCCGGACCGTCGCCCGGGCCGCTGCTGCGTCATCCCTTGGGTTTGTTCGCCGGCCTGGCGCCCTTCTTCGGGTTGACCGGCTTGGCGCCGGGCTTGGGGGCGAGGGCCTTGGTGTCCACGACCGGGGACTGCGGCTCCGGCTCCGCCTGCTTGCGGCCGAACAGGCCGCGGGTGGCGGGCTGCACCGGGTTCTTCGGGCCGCTCTTGCCCGTGGCGCCGGCGGCCGGGCGGGCCGAGGAGGCGCCGGACCTGCCGGCCATCTGCGGCGGCGGGAACTTGCGGAGCACCCACTGCTGCTGGGCCAGGCTGAACAGGTTGTTCGTCACCCAGTAGATGACCACGCCGATGGGGAACAGCGAGCCGGAGACGAGCAGCGACAGCGGGATGCCGTACAGCATGAGACGCTGGATCATCTTCTGCTGCGGGTCTTCGGCCCAACCGGTCTTGAGGATCATCTGGCGGCTGGTCAAGTACGTCGTCGCCATCATGACGAGGACCAGGACGGCGGCAATGATCTTCACCGTGACGCCGCTGTGGGCGTTCAGCGCGGTGAGCTCGGCTGCTGAGGAGCCAAATTTGGCCGGCAGGGGAGCGGTGAACAACGCCGAGTGTGTCGCGCTGTTGAACTGCTCGGCAGTCCAGCCGTACAGGGTGGGTTCCTTCTCCGGGCTGAGTCGACGCAGGACGTGGAAGAGGCTGAGGAAGACGGGGATCTGCAGGAACATCGGCAGGCAACCCATCAGCGGGTTGGCCTTCTCGACGCGGTACAGCTCCATCATTTCCTTCTGGAGCGTCTCCCGGTCGCCCTTGTGCTTCTCCTGCAGCTCCTTGACCTTGGGCTGCAGCGCCTGCATCGCCCGCTGGGACTTGATCTGCTTCACGAAGACCGGGAAGAGGATGACGCGCAGCGTCACCACCAAGAAGACGATCGAGAGGATCCATGACCAGTTGGTGCCGAGCACCGGGCTGGCGGGAATGCCGATGGTGTCCCAGAGGTCATGCCAGCGCAGAAGGATCCACGAAATGGCGTAGTAGATCCAGTCGAGACTCAATTCATGCTCCAGTCACATCGGCAGGACGGTGACGGATCGGATCGGGCACCGGGTCGAACCCGCCAGGGTGGAAAGGGTGGCAGCGCAGCAGCCGCCAGATCGCCAAGCCGGTTCCGCGAAGCGCGCCGTGCTTCGCGAGCGCCTCCTGGGCGTACGCGCTGCACGAGGGGTGGAACCGACAGCGGGCCGGCAGAGCCGGGCTCACATAACGACGGTACGCGACGATCCCCGCCGTCAGCAGCCGGGCGAGCGGTGTCATCGCCGCCGCCGCGGTGCGCGCGCGGCAGCGAGGGCCGCGTCGAGATCGGAGCCGAGTTTGTCGAAGGAAGCGGCCGCAGCCGCGGGCAGGGCCCGGACCACGAGCGAAGCGCCCGGCGGGAGCGAACTCAGCCGGGGCCGCACCAGGTGACGCAGCCGGCGGCGAACCTTGTTGCGGACAACCGCATTGCCCACCGCCTTGGACACGACAAAGCCGGCGCGCGCCTCGGAGGCTTGCGCCGGCTCATCGATGAGGAGATGGACCACCAGGGTTCCGCGACCGGCTCGGCGGCCACCGCGGACCGCCGCGGCGAAGTCGGTGCTACGCCGCAGTCGTTGCGCAGCAGCCAGCACGACTACCTGGCATCCGGCCCGGCCCGCGTCGGCTCAGGCCGACAGCTTGCCGCGGCCCTTGGAACGGCGGGAGGAGAGGATGGCGCGGCCGGCCCGGGTGCGCATGCGCAGCCGGAAACCGTGGGTCTTGGCGCGCCGGCGGTTGTTCGGCTGATAGGTGCGCTTGCTCACGTCAGAACTCCGTCTTCGTACTACGTCCAGGGGGCATCAGCTGCAAGACGCCACTTTAGCAGAGCGCGGCGGAGCAACCGCTCGACCCTACGCAGGGGTGCAGCGGTGGTCAACTATCCGCCGGGCGGCACGCCGACGTCGGGTACGGTTCGTCACTCACGCCGGTCGTCGCGCGTACGGAATGAATTTTCTCGTGCCAGGTCTCCCCGCGGTGGGACCCGGCAGTTGATGCGGACATGGCCGCGCTGTTAGCGTGCCCGTTTGCTGGTCTTCAGCGCTGTTCGCACACCGCTCCCGCCGGACCCGGCAGGAACCGACGAGGCGGTGAATCGTTCGGCACGGTGAGCCTGTTTTCCCGCGCCAGCACAGGCTCTGAGGAAGTCTGCCGACCATCCGGCCGGGGAGCGACCGCCGACGAGTGCACAGGTTGTGGATAACCTGTGGACAGCCGGTGGCGCCGTGCATGTTCAGCACGTTGAATGTGCTGGGTTGGGGGGAGCCGGTCCGTCGCCCGTACGGGTGACGGCAGGCAAGGGCGGAAGCCGGACAAGGCCACCGGGACCGGTGGCGATGGGGGTGGCGCGGCGGTGGCCGACACGGTCGACCTTGGCGGGGTCTGGGCTGCGGCGACGGACGAGCTGGCGGACGAGATCGCGTCCGCTCAGCAGCGTGCGTACCTGCGGCTGACCCGCCTGCGCGCCATAGTCGAGGACACCGCGCTGCTCTCGGTGCCGGACACTTACACCCGGGACGTGATCGAGTCACGGCTGCGTCTGGCGATCACCGAGGCGCTGTCTCGCCGGCTCGGCCGCCCGATCCAGGTCGCCGTGACCGTGCGTCCACCCGAGGACGGCTCCGGCCGCCCGGGGACGGTGTACGGCAACCCGCCGCCGGAGCAGTCGACCCAGCCGCCGGCGCACTACGCAGACGTCCCGCCCCCGGCGTACCCGGATCGTTATCCACAGCCCACCCCGTACAGCAAGACTTATGAACCGGAAGACGCGCCGACCGGGTCGGCGCAGGCGCCTTTCCCCCGGAGCGTGCCGGCGGCGCGCGACGCGCAGGACGCGCTGTTCCCGGAGCCGGTGAAAACCTCCGTCACCGAGGAAAAGAAGCCGAAGGCGGAACCGCCGCGTCAGCTTCCGCACTTCCCGGACAACCCCAACGAGGCGGCCGGTCACCGCATGGCCACCGAGCCAGCCCAGCTCCGGGAGAACCAGCGCCGCCCCGATGACCGCCCGGCCCTCATCGGTCAGGACCGTCGCGACGACACGCTGCAGATGCGCCACGGCGGCGACAACGGCCCGGGCCGCACCCCGCTCGACATGCGCGGCGCCCAGCCCGGCGCCCGCCCCGGCGGCAACGACGGCAACCGGCTCAACCCGAAGTACATGTTCGAGACGTTCGTCATCGGCTCGTCCAACCGCTTCGCTCACGCGGCGTCGGTCGCGGTCGCGGAGTCCCCGGCCAAGGCGTACAACCCGCTCTTCATCTACGGCAGCTCCGGACTGGGCAAAACCCACCTGCTGCATGCGATCGGCCACTACGCGACCACCCTCGGCCACGCCCGCAGTGTGCGTTACGTCTCCACCGAAGAATTCACCAACGACTTCATCAACAGCCTGCGCGACGACAAGACCCAGGCCTTCCAGCGCCGCTACCGCGACGTCGACATCCTCCTGATCGACGACATCCAGTTCCTGGAGAACCGCGAGCGTACGCAGGAAGAGTTCTTCCACACCTTCAATACGCTCCACAACGCCAACAAGCAGATCGTCATCAGCTCGGACCGCTCCCCACGCCAGCTGGCCACCCTCGAAGACCGCATGCGCACCCGCTTCGAATGGGGCCTGCTCGCCGACATCCAGCCGCCCGACCTCGAGACTCGCATCGCGATCCTGCAGAAGAAGGCCGCGCAGGAGCGCATGTACGCCCCCGACGATGTCCTCGAGTTCATCGCCAGCCGAGTCTCCAACTCCATCCGCGAACTTGAAGGCGCTCTCATCCGAGTGACGGCATTCGCCAGCCTCACCCGCAGCTCAGTGCAGCTTTCCCTGGCCGAGGAGGTTCTCCGCGACTTCATGCCCGACGGCGCCGGCCCGGAGATCACCGCCGACCAGATTATGGTCTCGACCGCCGACTACTTCGGCGTCAGCCTCGAGGACCTGAGAGGCCACTCCCGGTCCCGAGTCCTGGTCAACGCCCGCCAAGTCGCCATGTACCTCTGCCGCGAGCTCACCGACCTGTCGCTACCCCGCATCGGCCAGGCCTTCGGCGGCCGCGACCACACCACAGTCATGCACGCAGACCGCAAAATCCGGCAGCACATGGCGGAGCGGCGCTCGCTCTACAACCAGATCGCCGAGCTGACGAACCGCATCAAGCAGAACACCTAGCCAGCGGCTCAGATCAACATCTGACATCGAAGGTACGGCCGCACACCGACCCAACCGCACGGCAGTGGCCGGACGTCACGCCCGCAAAGGCCGTAGCCCCTCCAGGCCGTAACCCGCCGCCGGGCTGCCGCGACACCAACGCCGGCACATACCGCCTGTGGACACCGTCGCCACCGCACCCCGTCGGCCCCACCGCGCCCGCCGCCTGTGGACACCGTCGCCACCGCGCGATCGTTCTTCGTGCCGCGACGGTGCCACGCCCTTTCGCCACTACGCCTTGTGGACGAGGCACGCCATCGCTACGCCACCCGGGGACTCGGCGCACCGTCGAACATGACGCCATGCGGCGAGCCACACCGAGTCCCCAGGCCACGCGCGCCGGGCACGCCCGTCAGCTCCGCACGCTACGGCGCCCGGGCACGCCCGTCAGCTCCGCACGCGAAGACGCGCGCGCAGCCCATCCGATCCGTCCACCCACCAGCCCGTCCGGCCAGCCCATCCGCCCAGACCCATCCGCCCAGCCCCGCCAGCAGCGCCTCAGCCCACAGGCAGCGGTCCTGCAGTCCGACGGCGGCCAGCCGCGCCGGCTCTTCAGCTACCCCAGCCAGCCGTCCACAGACCTCCACCGGAGGACGGGATACCTCAGGCCGAGCCGCCCACACGTCGCCACCGACCGACTCATCCACACGCCCACCTTGTCAACGTCGCGACGAGACCGTTTCGTGCCAACGTTATCCACACCAATCCACAGGACTTCACAGGCTTCATCCCCATCGGTGGACAACCTCCCGAGCGCGTCCCCACAGATGTGGAGAACTCCTGGGGAAATCGATGTGGACAGACACACAGCGTCACATCCGTCCCCACACCCTGTGGACGCGTGTGGATTTCCTGTTGAAGGATCTGGGGACGACGAGCCGGTAGCGTCCCGGCGTTATCCCCAGGCCGGGGGACAAACCCCGTGGATAGCCGGTGGACAACCGGTGGACAACGGTGGACAACCGCCGTCGAGTCGGCGACTGTGGACGCGAACCCGGGTTTATACCCCGGTTGCCCACATGTGAATCACCGGTGGATAACCCGCTGACCTGCGCAGACGTGAGTTCTCCACACTGTGCACAGCCCCGATGATTACGACTGATATCTCTCTCGGAAAATCCAAAGACCAATCATCAGCGTTGGGGAAGGTGTGGACGAGCCGCTCGCGGCCCGATCCACCCCTGGCTTGAAGCACCGGAGCACCGGGGGCCGCGCGGACGAGGCACCCGCCCGCGCCATAGAGTTCAGTGGGCTCATCAGCTCATCCGAAGTTCGCAAGCTGATTCGTCGAGGAAAGTGACGCGGAGGGCATGGCATGAAGTTCCGGGTGGAGCGAGACGCACTCGCAGACGCCGTGGCATGGACGGCCAAGAGCCTCCCCAGCCGCCCGTCGGTGCCGGTCCTTGCCGGCGTCATGCTGCGGGTGACCGACGGCAGGTTGCACGTCTCCGGATTCGACTACGAGGTCTCCAGCCAGGTGAGCGTGGAGGTGCAGGCCGACGCCGACGGTGCCGCTCTGGTTTCCGGCCGCCTGCTGGCCGAGATCACCAAGGCGCTGCCGGCCAAGCCGGTGGACATCGCCGCCGTCGGCTCACACCTGGAGCTGGTGTGCGGCAGTGCGCGCTTCACCCTTCCGGTGATGCCGGTGGAGGACTACCCGACCCTGCCGGAGATGCCGTCGAGCGCCGGCACCGTCGACGCGCAGGCCTTCGCGGTCGCGGTGGCCCAGGTAGCCGTCGCGGCCGGGCGGGACGAGACGCTGCCGATGATGACCGGTGTGCGCATCGAGCTGAACGGCTCGACGATGGCCATGCTGGCCACCGACCGCTACCGGCTCGCCATGCGCGAGCTCGAGTGGAACCCGGACGACCCGGATATCAGCCTCAACGCGCTGGTGCCGGCGAAGACCCTCAACGACACCGCCAAGGCGCTGGGTCCGATCGGTGGCGCGGTCACGTTCGCACTTGCCCAGGGCAACGCCGGCGAAGGCATGATCGGTTTCGCCGGGGGCACCCGTCGCACCACGAGCCGGCTGCTCGACGGTGCCAACTACCCGCCGGTGCGTTCACTCTTCCCCGCGAGCCACAACGCGGAGGCTCGTGTCACCGTCTCCGCGTTGGTCGAGGTGGTCCGGCGCGTGGCCCTGGTGGCCGAGCGCACCACCCCGGTGCTGCTCTCCTTCGGCGAGGACGGCCTCGTCGTGGAGGCGGGCGGCACCGAGGAGGCCCGGGCCAGCGAGGCCATGGAGGCCACCTTCACCGGTGAGCCGCTGACCATCGGCTTCAACCCGCAGTATCTGATCGACGGCCTGCAGAACCTCGGCGCCCCCACCGCAGTTCTGTCGTTCGTTGACGCCTTCAAGCCCGCTGTGATCTCGCCCGCAGGCGAAGACGGCGAAATCGTGCCCGGATACCGCTATCTGATCATGCCTATCCGGGTAACCCGCTGATACTGGGCTGAAGGAACACACACCTAGGGGGACATCATGCAGCTCGGCCTTATCGGACTGGGCCGGATGGGCGGCAACATGCGCGACCGTCTGCGCGCCGCCGGCCAGGAGGTTGTCGGCTACGACCACCACAAGGAGACCACCGACGTCGCCAGCCTCGCCGAGCTGGTCGAGAAGCTCGCCGCCCCGCGGGTCGTCTGGACGATGGTCCCTGCCGGCCAGATCACCGAGAACACGATCGACGAGCTCGCCGAGCTGCTCTCCGAGGGCGACATCATCATCGACGGTGGCAACTCGAAGTTCACCGACGACGCGCCCCGCGCCGAGCGGCTCAAGACCAAGGGCATCCACTACCTCGACGTCGGCGTCTCCGGTGGCATCTGGGGCAACACCAACGGGTACGCGCTGATGGTCGGCGGCGACGCCGAGATCGTGGCGCACTGCCAGCCGATCTTCGACGCGCTCAAGCCGGCCGGCCAGTTCGGCTTCGCCCACGCCGGCCCGCACGGCGCCGGCCACTACGCCAAGATGGTCCACAACGGCATCGAGTACGGCCTGATGCACGCGTACGCGGAGGGCTACGAGATCCTCAAGGCCTCCGAGCTGGTCGAGAACGTGCCCGAGGTCATCAAGAGCTGGCGTGAGGGCTCGGTCGTCAAGTCCTGGCTGCTCGACCTGCTGGACCGTGCGCTCGACGAGGATCCGGAGCTGGCCAACCTGAAGGGCTACGCCGAGGACACGGGCGAGGGCCGCTGGACTGTGGACGAGGCTGTGCGTCTCGCCGTGCCGGCCAACGTCATCGCGGCCTCGCTCTTCGCTCGCTTCGCCTCGCGCCAGGAGGACTCGCCGGCCATGAAGGCCGTCGCCGCGCTGCGCAACCAGTTCGGCGGCCACGCCGTCAAGCGCTGATCCATGTACGTGCGCCGGGTCGAGCTGATCGATTTCCGCTCGTACGAGCGGGTGGCGGTCGACTTCGACCCGGGCGTCGCGGTGCTGGTCGGCCAGAACGGCATGGGCAAGACCAATCTGGTCGAGGCCCTGGGATATGTGGCCACTCTGGACAGTCACCGGGTGGCCACGGATGCCCCGCTGGTGCGTGCCGGCGCCGCTTCCGCGGTCATCCGGTGCGCGATCGTCCATGACGGACGCGAGCTGCTCGTCGAGCTGGAGATCGTGCCCGGCAAGGCGAACCGGGCGCGGCTCAATCGGTCTCCCGTACGCCGGTCTCGGGAGGTCCTCGGCGCCCTGCGCATGGTGCTGTTCGCCCCGGAGGATCTCGAGCTGGTGCGCGGTGATCCATCGGAGCGGCGGCGCTACCTCGACGACCTGCTCGTCGCCCGGCAGCCGCGCTATGCCGGCGTGCGTGCCGACTACGACCGCGTCGTCAAGCAACGCAACGCCCTGCTGCGGACGGCGTACCTGACACGCAAGGTCGGTGGCACGCGCGGGCAGGATCTCTCGACGCTCGCGGTCTGGGACCAGCATCTCGCCCATCACGGCGCCGAGCTGCTGGCCGGCCGGATCGAGCTGGTCGCGGCCCTCGCGCCGCATCTGACGAAGGCTTACGACGCGGTGGCGGCCGGGCGGTCGTCCGCCTCCATCGTGTACGCCTCACGCCTCGGCGACGGCCTGGCACCGGACCGCCCGGCGTTGGAACAGGCCCTGCTCGCCTCTCTCGCCGACCGCCGTCAGGCGGAGACCGAGCGCGGGGTCACCCTGGTGGGCCCGCACCGTGACGACCTGACGCTGGCGTTGGGAGACCTTCCCGCGAAGGGGTACGCGAGCCACGGCGAGTCTTGGTCGTTCGCCCTGGCGCTGCGGCTGGCGGCGTACGACCTGCTGCGTACCGACGGCATCGAACCGGTCCTGATCCTCGACGACGTCTTCGCCGAGCTGGACGCCGGCCGCCGCGAGCGCCTCGCCGCCCTGGTGTCGGACGCCACCCAGTTGCTGGTGACCTGCGCGGTGGCGCAGGATGTCCCGGCGGCCCTCCACGGCGCCCGCTACGACGTCGGACCAGGAACGGTGACCCGTGTCTGAGGAACCCGCGGAAAAGGGTGCAGCGGCCGCCTCAGGGCCTGAGCAGACCGGTCCCCAGCTGGCCCGGGCGGTGCTCGATGCCGCGTTGGCGAAACGGCGGGCGGCTCAGCGGCCCCGTCTCCGGCGTACCGGAAGCTCCGAGGGCGAGGGAAGACGGCTCCGCGGCTATTCCGGTCCGGGCCCTGACCCTCGCGACCCGCAGCTGTTCGGCGCGGTCCTGGAACGGATCATGAAGCAGCGCGGCTGGCAGAAGCCGGCAGCGGAGGCGACGGTCTTCGGCGCGTGGGAGAAGGTCGTCGGTCCGGACATCGCCAAGCACAGCAGCCCGGTGAAGCTCGAGGGTGGTGTGCTCACCGTCGAGGCGGAGTCGACGGCCTGGGCCACGCAGCTGCGCCTGCTCGCCGCGACGCTGCTGCGAAACATCGCCAAAGAGGTCGGCCACAACGTGGTGACCAGGCTCAACATTCACGGCCCCGCGGCTCCTTCGTGGAACCGCGGCCCCCGTCGCGTCCAGGGCCGCGGCCCGCGCGACACCTACGGTTGAGTGGGGAGCGATTCGCTGTCAGCGGCGCCTGGGGAAAG
>JADMIO011096104.1_pt1 | contig 10412 bp, 8 predicted proteins | sample 8958161 | NCBI WGS metagenome assembly JADMIO01 (sample SAMN16585339, study PRJNA669376) | soil metagenome | isolation source: Crop rotation soil | place: USA: Cullars Rotation, Alabama | collected 2011
GCGACAACTTGTCCACGTGGAATTCTAAGCTTAGGATCCCAATGTGCTGGAAAGAAGTGGGACGACCGGCTGCCCGCGCTGACCCGCGGCGCCGATCTGGTCATCGTGGACTGCACGTTCCTGGACCAGGCGATCGGCGACCACCTGAGCTACGCGCAGATCCTGGAGCACAAGGACGAGCTGGGCGCCGAGCGCATCATCCTGTCGCACCTGGGGCCCGACATGGACCGCACCGCGCGCGTGCTCGAGTTCGAGCGCGCGCACGATGGGATGGTCGTCGAGGTCTAGCGACTAGTAAGGGCTCACCATGTGGGGGAGGTAGACCAGGGCGCGCGCCACGCTCCACAGGAAGCCCTGGTTGGTGAGCCCCGCGAGATCCACCGGCGGCACTTCCGATTCGGGATCTTTCAATTCGATGACCGTGAAACGAGCGGGCACGAAGATGCGCTCCCAGCCGATCAACGCGTCCATGCCGAGGCGCGCCGCCTCGCGGATGTAGTGGCCGCGCGCGAAGCCGCGGGTGCCGCGCGGGGCCCACTGCATCGCGTGCTCCACCTCCCCCGCATTCAGCACTCCCCGGAACATGCCGGCGCCTTCCATCTGCTGGAAGTAGCCGCCGTCCTGGCCCAGCTCGTGGTAGCGCAGGTCCAGCTTCTTCAGCTGGTAGAACAGGCGGTAGAGGTCGGGGAGCTGCTCCCAGCGCAGCGCGCCGCCGCGCATCGCTTCCTCGAGTCCGGGCGCGTCGGCGGGGCCCAGGCGCGCGGTGATCCAGCGGCGCACTTCCTCGGGGCGGTCGATCGCGCGGCCCAGCCCCACGTTGTGGTCCTCGAGGTAGCGGATCGCCGGCAGCGCGCGCGCGACGAGGTCCCAGCCGTGATCACCGGGCAATCCGGCGTCCTCCTGCGCCTCGTCCATCAGGTCCTTCTTCGCGATCCAGTCGAGGCGGTCGCCCAGCGACATCGGGTCGTCGTCGAGCGTCTCGAGCATCTCCTTCCACGCCTCGAGCAGCGCGCGCGCGTCCGCGTCCTCGGGCCGGTGGATCTCCACGTAGCGCTTCGCGCACGCGAGGTAGCGCGCCTGGATCTCGAGCGCGGACCAGCCCTCCGCGCCGTCCAGCGAGAGCGTCTTCGCCAGCGACAGGTCCGCGTTCACCACCGACAGCGCGGCCAGCGGCTCCGCGAGCTCGACGCGCTCGGGCGTGAAGCCCGCTTCGAGCATCCGCACCACGAGCTCAGTGGTGCCCAGCTTGAGCCACAGCGCGTACTCCGACATGTTGGTGTCCGAGTACGACACGTGGAGTCTCTTGCGCCGCGACAGCAGCGCGAGCGGGTCGCCGAAGAGGTTCTTGATGTCGAGGATCGGCTTGCACGCGGGATCGTTCACGCCGATCACCGCGCCGATCGACGCGGCCTTCGGCGACAGCGTGAAGCGCGCGCCCTCGCGCGGGCGGTCGGTGCGCAGCCAGCCGGTGCCCGTGAACACCAGGCGCGTGATCAGGAACGGCACCAGGAACCGGCGGTAGCGCTCCAGCACGATGCGCGACGCCATCGCGGACCACAGCGGCAGGTACCAGTTCTCGTCGGCGTACTTGATGCGGAACAGCGCGTCGGCCGCGAGCTCGATCGCGCGCTGGGTCCAGCGGATCAGCGCGGGCGGCTCCGCGGGCACGGCCTCGACGCGCTTGATGGCGCGCCACATCAGGGTCGCGATGCCGTTGCCGAACTGCACGGTCTGCGCGGCGATCGCGAACAGCCGCACGCAGAGCCGCGCGACGGTGAGCGGCAGGTGCAGCACCGAGTAGATCAGGATCGCGACGAGCGCGAGCGCCTTCTCGCGGGCGCCCAGGACGTCCTCGACGAGGTAGTTCTCGTGGGTCCCGAAGGTGTGGCCCTCGTAGTCCGACGAGTGCTTCCCGACCACCAGCCGGCCCGCGTACGCGCCGTCGCGCAGCTTCGCTTCCACTGCGGCCAGCGCGCCCAGCACCACCCGTTCCTGCGCGCGGTGGTGGGCCACGGCATCGCGCACGGTGGCGCACTCCGGCGTGGCCATCTCGAGCAGGCCGTGGTGCGTCGCTCCCGTTTCCTCGTAATGGACGAGGCCGCCATTCGCCAGGAAGAATCCTCCCTTGCGATAGGCGGCCTCAAGACATAGATACTCTCGTCGGAGGACTTCCGACAGGGCCTCGAAGATCTTCTCCTGAACCGGCGCGGGGGACCCCACTTCGGGCGTGAACACCAGTGCGTACTCGGTCTCGAGGCCGAGCACGCCCCGCCGAGGGGCCGAGGCTATTCCCTACTCCCCGCCTGCCGGCACCGTGAAGGAGACGATGTAGCCGCGCGACGCCTGCCGCGAATCCTTCAGGATCCGCTTGCGCAAGCTGTGAGACCGGCTCCGGTTCTTCGGCGGTGCCTCCTCGGAGCGAGCCGTGTCCTCACGCGGTACGAGCGCCAGAACGGGCTTCATCGAAGTCGTGTCCTCCTGATCACTTCCGGGCCGGCGCACGGCCCCTGTCGAGCTCGCCGCCGGGTCTACCCACTGATCTCTACGGGACAGATCACGGAAAGGTTCCTTTGATGCGCGGCGATTTGATATCGTGCGAGCCGGTGAGCGACCGGACTTTCATGCGCATGGCGCTGCGCCAGGCGCGCCGCGGCCTGGGCCGCACCAGCCCCAACCCGCCGGTGGGCGCGGTGGTGGTGGCGGACGGGCGGGTGGTCGGGCGCGGCTTCCACCCGCAGGCCGGCCAGCCGCACGCCGAGGTGTTCGCGCTGGACGAGGCCGGCGAGGCCGCGCGCGGCGCCACGCTCTACGTCACCCTCGAGCCCTGCTGTCACACCGGCAAGCGCACGCCGCCGTGCACGGACCGGGTGCTCGCGAGCGGCGTGGCGCGCGTGGTGATCGGCGCGCTGGACCCGAACCCGCAGGTGGCCGGCCGCGGCGCGCAGCGGCTGGCGGACGCGGGCCTCCAGACCGCGACGGGGATGCTGGGGGAGGAAGCCGCGATCCTGATCGAAGGCTTCGCGAAGCACGTGACGACGGGGCGGCCGCTGGTCACGCTCAAGCTCGCGGCATCGCTCGACGGGCGCATCTGCGCGCGCGACCGCTCGGCGCGCTGGGTGACGGGGGAGGTGGCGCGGCGCGAGGTCCACCGCATGCGGGACGCGCACGACGCGGTGCTGACCGGGATCGGCACGGTGCTGGCCGACGATCCGCTGCTGACCACGCGGCTCAAGGGGGGACGCGACGCGGTGCGGGTGGTGGTGGACACGCACGGCAGGCTTCCGGCCGGGGCGAAGATGCTGTCCGGTTCGAAGGCGCCGACCTGGGTGTTCGTCGGCCGGGGGTCACCTCCCCCGTCGCATGCCGAGGTGATCGAGGCGCCGCTTTCGGACGGGCACGTGGATCTGGCGTGGGTGCTGGGGGAGGTGGGGCGGCGCGGGCTCTGCACCGTGATGGCGGAGACGGGGCCGCGGTTGACGACGGCGCTGCTCGCGCGGGGGCTGGTGGACAAGGTGGTCGCGTTCGTCGCGCCGAAGATTCTTGGCGGCGACGCGTCGAACCTCGCGGTGGGCGATCTGGGGCGGGATTCGATCGACCGCGCGCTCGGGTTGTCGCGGGTGACATGGCGCACTTTGGGTCCCGACGCGATGGTTTCGGGGTATATAGGAAATCGCAATGAGTAACTTGAGGCGGGACGGCGAGCTGCCGGAGGCATTCCGGGAAGCGCTCGACCGGCAGGACAAGCTGCACCGGCGCAAACCGGAGCTGAAGATCCACGGCGCGACCCACGCCCGCGTGATGGTGCGCGAGCTGGGGATGGTCAGCGTGAACGCGGCCACGGAGCTGCCGAACCTGATCGATCCCATCGTCGGGCGGCGCGCCAGCGGGGCGGAGCGCGTGTACCAGGAGCCCGCGGCGCAGCTGAAGAACTGGCTGCCGGCGATCCTCGAGGACCGCGACCTGCTGGAGCTGAAGCTGTTCCGGAACGAGGCGACGCTGCTGGTGCGGCAGCTCTGGCCCTTGGTGGACCCGATGGCGCGGCACTTCGGCGTGCAGGGGCGCGAGGGCGAGCTCCTGTCCCCGATGGGACGGAAGTTCCTCGCGTTCCTGGATCGCAACGGGCCGACGCGGCTGGACCGCCTGAAGAAAGAGCTGGGGGTGCGCACGGTCGGCGATTCGAAGGCCTTCAAACTGGGGCGCACCGAGCTGGATGGCTACTGCCTGATCGTGGCGTGGGGCGACCCCGACACGCCGCGCGACCCGAACGGGATCATCTGGGAGACCTGGGATCGCTTCAGCGGGCGGAACCTCGATCAGCGGCTGATCCCGAAGTCGCTGCCCGAGGCGTGGGCGGGGCTGTTCGAGGCCGCGCTGCGCGCCGCCGTGATCACCCCGGAAAAGTTGGTGCCCCAATGGTTTCCGTGGACCCGCGACGAGGCGAAGGACGCGGTGGACACGGTCCTGCAGCGCGGGTTCGCCGAGCGAATGGAAGTCCAGCGGGAGAGCTGGATCGTTCTCAAGATGGGGATCTGAAGCGGAGCCTCGGCTTCCGCGCCAGAGGTCAGACAGCCACGATCGCGAGGCCGTGCTTGTCGGCTTCGGCGATGACCGATTCCTTGTCCACGATGACCGTGTTCTCGGCGTCGATGCCGAGGACGGCGACGTGGGCCTCGCGCAGCGTGCGCAGGGTCTCCATCCCGATGACGGGCATGTCGAAGCGGCGGTCCTGCTCGTGGCTGCCGCACTTCACGACGACGAGCGGCTCGGGGACCAGCGTGCCCGCGCGCAGGATGGTCTTGTCGGTGCCCTCGATGGCCTCGACGGCGATGATCACGCCGTTGCGCACGACCACGGTCTGGCCGATGCCGTGCTGCGCGAGGTCCTTGGCGACCTTGAAGCCGTAGCGCACGTCGGACATCTCGGACTCGGTGGGCTGGCGGCGGGTGAGCACGCCCGGCTCGGCCTGGAGGTTCTTGAGGAAGAGCGTGGGCTCGCGCACGTTGAGGCCGGCGCGCTCGAACTCCTTGGTGATGGCCTGGAGCAGGGTGACGTCATCCTTGTGCTTGAGCGAGAGGATGACCCGCTTCATCAGGTCGTCGAGCTGGACCGGCGTGAAGAGGTGCGCCTTGTGGATCTTGCCGGTCATCACGATGTCGGTCACGCCGGCATCGCGGAAGGTCTTCAGGATCTTCTCCAGGAAGCCCACGCCCGACCAGTGGATCTCGTCGACGTGCTCCTTGAGGCCGGCATCGGCTTCCTGCTCGATCGCCACCGCGACAACCTGGAACCCGCACTGGCGGGCGCCCCGTGCGAAGTACGCCGGGTACGCGCCAGAACCGGCCAGGAGACCGATGCGGGACGGAAGCGAAACAGACATGCGGGACCTCTTAGCTCCGGACAAAATTGCCGGATATCATAACATCATCTGAACGGTGCGAGCAAGCATCCAGAGTGATAGTCTCCGGGGGCCCATGCGCTTCTCGGACCGCTATGCCGCGCGCACGCGATCGCGCAAGACCTCCATCATCCGCGACCTGATGCGGGTCGCGAACCTGCCCGGGATGATCTCGCTGGGAGGGGGTTATCCCAGCCCGAAGACGTTCCCGCTGGAGAACGTCACCATCAAGGCATGGGACGGGGAATACGCGCTGGCCGGGCCGGAGCTGATGGCGGCGTGCCAGTACGGCCCCTCGGAGGGCGCGGGATCGCTGCTGGAGCGCATCGAGGAGTGGCACCTCGCGAAGTCCGGCGTGGAGCTGGAGCGCGAGCGCATCTGCGTGACCAACGGCTCCCAGGAAGGGCTCTTCGCGCTGGCGTACCTGTTCCTGGATCCGGGCGACGCGGTGGCGCTGGCGGAGCCGACCTATCCGGGCGCGCTGGCGGCGTTCACCGCGTTCACCGACAACTTCCTCTCGATACCGCAAGACCGGCACGGGATGAAGGCCGAGGCGCTCGCGGAGTACGTGGGCCGGCGCACGCGCAAGGGCATGTCGAAGCCGAAGTTCGTGTACCTGAACCCGAACTGCCAGAACCCGGCCGGCATCTCGATGAGCCTGGAGCGCCGGCGCGCGGTGCTCGAGGTCTGCGACCGGCTGGACCTGCTGGTGATCGAGGACGACCCGTACGAGCTGTTGAAGTTCCGCAAGCAGGACCGGCTGCCGACGATGCAGTCGCTCGACGAGAACGACCGCGTGGTGCGGCTGGACAGCTTCTCGAAGGTGTTCGTGCCGGGCTTCCGTGTGGGTTATGTCACCGGCCCGCGCGAGATCGTGCGCGACATCCGCACCTTCAAGGGCGGCTCGAACCTGCACACGTCCAGCTTCGACCAGTGCCTGCTCGCCACGGCGATGAAGCGGCTCGGCAGCGGCGGGATGTTCGAGCTGATCGAGAAGAACGTGGGTTTTTACGCGTCGAACTGCCAGACGCTCATGGATGCCCTGGAAAGCGAGCTCGCGGGTCAGGTAAGCTACAACCGACCGGATGGAGGGTTCTTCCTCTGGCTCGAGCTCAAGGAAAACGAAGGCCCGATCGACACGTTCGAGATGATCGGCTCCCTGGCCGAGACGATGGGCGTGCTGCTCATCCCCGGCACCGGTTTTTCGCTCACCGGTTCACTCAAGAATTGCCTGCGGGTGAGCTACAGCATGCAGACACCCGAGAATCTGCGCGAGGGTGTGAAGCGGCTCGCAAAGATGCTGGTCGAATATCGCAACTTGCAAGCCCATCCGCGACCCCAACCCGAGTGAAGACTCATCCTGAGAGGTGTGCGCGTGGCCAGGTTTGACATAGAGAAGATCAAGACAGCAGGGGACTATCTGGAAGCGTCGTGGGAGCACGCGCATTTGCAGCGCAACACGCACCACTACATTTCGGACATGATCGATTTTTACGGCAAGGACCGGGTCTTCGAGGGCCTGTTCGGGCTGGACGAACAGATCGACAACATGGTCCTGTTCTTCCACGCGCACAACACCTCGCTGGAACGGCGATTGCTGCTGTTCGTGGGTCCGCAGGGCGCGGGAAAGTCGTACACGGTCGACAAGATCAAGAAGCACCTCGAGGCGTACTCGCAGACGCCCGAGGGCATCCTGTACGCGATCAAGGACTGCCCGTTCCACCAGCACCCGTACGACCTGGTGCCGCACGAGGAGCGCCCGAAGCTGCGCGCGGAGCACCAGTTCCGGTGGTTCCCCGAGTCGATCCCGTGCCCGGTGTGCGAGCAGAAGATCCGCAAGCTGAAGGACTGGCGCGCGGTGCCGGTCGAGCGCATCCACATCTCGAGCGCGTCGAAGACGGGTCTCGCGAAGCACACGCCGACCGACCTGCGCCGCGAGGACATCACGAACTTCGTCGGGAACATCAACTTCTCGAAGCTGAAGAAGATCGGCTCGACCTACGACCCCGATTCGTTCGACTTCGAAGGAAAGATCATCTGGGCCAACCGCGGCGTGCTGGACTGGACGGAGATCTTCAAGTCGCGGCGGCAGCTGCTGGGCCTCCTGCTCGAGCTGATCCAGTCGAAGCGCATCGACATGACGAACTTCCCCACGGTGCACGTGGACGAGATCGTCATCGGGCACACGAACTTCCCCGAGTACAACGTCTTCATCAACGAAGACATCATGGAGCCGCTGCGCGGGCGCATCTTCAAGATCGAGTTCCCGTACGGGCTGTCGGTGGACAACGAGAAGAAGATCTACCGTAGCTTCATGCGCCGCACGGACAACCTGACGAAGCAGAAGAAGCACATCGCGGACGACACGCTGACGTTCCTCTCGAGCTACGGCGTGAAGACCCGCAAGGACTCGAAGGGGATGGCGGGGTTGAGCCCGCGCTTCTTCCAGGACGTGCTGTCGATGGCGTACACGCGCAGCGAGACGTGCATCGACATGGAGATCGTCTCGGAGAGCGTGCTGCGGATGTTCGAGCACAAGACCGAGAAGGACCTGAACGTGGTCAAGGAGCTCTTCGAGAAGACCAAGGAAGAGTTCATCCAGAGCCGCATCAAGACCTTCATCAACAAGGTCGTGCCCAAGAACTACGCGGACTACGGGCAGAACATCTACGCGAACTACCTCGCGGCGGTGAAGCGGAAGCTGACCGGCACCGAGGTCGCGAAGCGCGATCAGGAGCTGATCGACGAGGTCGAGGACCTGCTGGTGGCGAAGGAGAAGATCTCGCCGAAGGGCAAGGCCGCGTTCGAGTCGGTGCTGATCGAGCGCTACGACGAGATGGTCAAGATGAGCTACACCGCGAACGACCAGCTCTCGGAGCCCATCAACGAGGTCGTCTTCAACCGCATCAAGAACTTCCTGCGGCTGTCGAACAAGACCAAGAAGATCGACCCCCAGAGCCGCGAGGTCCGCCAGATCCTCGAAGACACGCTGATCCGCGAGTACGACTACTGCAAGCACTGCGCGGGCGTCCTCTTCAAGATCCTTGGCGAGCAGATCTAAGTCGTTCGGGCCCGTACTCCTGGCGGGCGTGCTGGCGGTCTCCGCGGGGTTCCTGCTGCGGAACTTGACCCCTCCCCCGCGGCCCGAGGGCATCGCCGTCGTTCCGCGCGAGCTGCCGGGCGGGCTGCGGCTGGTGCTCCCTGAAGGCGCACTGCTCGAGAACGAGGGCTATGCGCTCGCGGGGCGGATGGGCAGCGCGGATCAGACGCGGGGCGTGCGCGCGCAGGCGAGCTGGAACGAGGCGCAGGGCGTGGGCGCGAAGGACCTCGCCGAGATCCACCACGCGTGGCTCGACGCGGTGACCGCGAGCCGCATGGCGCCGGCGATGGGCGCGGCCGACGCGGTGACGTGCGCGGGCCACCCCGGCGTGCGCGCGCGCGGCGTGACCGGCGACGCCGTTGAGTACCGGGCAATCACGTGGGCCTGCCCCGCGTCGCACCGCGTGGTGCACGTGCTGCTCTCGGCGCCCGTGGGTCTCGATCTCGGGGCGGGGGAGGAAGCCCTGCGCACGCGCAGCGCGTGCCACGCGCTGGCGGCCGTGGACGCCGGTGGACCGCGGGCGCGCTTGCCGGCGGCGCCGGGATGGAACGAGGTGAAGGTCACCGGCACGCGGCGCAGCTACGCGGGTCCGGGCGGCCTGGTGGACGTGGTGGTCGAAGAGGGGCCGGCGCCGCAGGGGTCCGTGGTGGAGCACGTGATGGCGCATCCGGAGCTGTGGCCGGCGCTGCTCACCGGCGTGGTGGGGCGGCCGATGCCGGTGGCGACCCCGGGCGCGGAGAAGGCGAAGGCGCCGCACGACGCGGTGCGCGTGCACGGAAAATTGCAGCCGCCGGCGAGCGGGTCCATCGCGCCGCTGCTCTTCGTGGAGACGACGATCTGGGTGTGCCCGGAGACGAAGCGCCTGGTGTCGGTGAGCGCGGTGAGCCCGGACAAGACGGCGATCGAGCGCGCGCGGCCGGTGCTCGACGCGGCGCGGTGTCACTGACCGCTGCGGGGCTTCCAGACCAGGCCGATGCGGGGGAGCTGGGCGTACTCGCGATAGCCGTCCATCCCGGGCAGGACGCGCATGCGGACCTCGAGGTAGCGCGGGGGGCCGGAGAGCGCGCGGGGGTCCACGGCGTGGTGGAACAGGGTGGGGTGCGGGCAGTCGCGGATGACGGCGACGCGCGTGAGGTGCTGGAGGTCCGGGCCGATCGCCACGTCGAAGCGGGCGTTCTCGAAGAGGTCCTTCGCGACGCCGATGATCGCGAGGGACGCAAGGTCGGCGGGGACGTCGAACGGTTTCGGGTTGGCGCAGGTCAGGAAGGACTTAGCGTCGGCGCTACCTTCTTGGAGGACCTCCGCCGGGTCGACGTCGCGCATGTCGGCGCCCGCGTGGAAGCGGTCGCGGTGCGGGATGGCGTGCGCCGTCCAGGCGGGGCGGCGGAACGGCGCCACCATCTCCTGGAACTCGGGCTCGCCGGACGACGCGAACGCGAGGATCGCGCCCGGTGACGGGTCGGGCGGGAGTCCGGCCTGCTGCAGGCGCAGGCGCTCGGCGAACGCGGGCAGCGTGAACGGGACCTCGAACTTGCGGCAGTAGCGCACGAGGTCCTCGAGGTCCTGGAGGCCGAAGTAGTCTTCCAGAGAGAGCGGCTGCGCGCCGGAGAGCAGCGGCGCGAGGCCGCAGTCGCGCGCGCGGGCGGCGAGCTGCGCGCTCCAGCGCTGGCGCAGCTCGACCATCTGCGGCGCCGGGACTTTCCGGAACCAGCGCGGCTGGCCCACCCGCTGCAGGTCCGCGTGGATCGACTGCACGAGCTGCGCCGGCCCGAAGCGCTCGAGCGCCGCGCGCAGGAGGTCGGCGGTCGGGGATGGAGACGGAGACGGAGACACCGCGGGTGCCGGCTCGGGGCGGCGGAGCAGCACGAGCGCCGCGACGACCGCGACGACGAGGAAGCTGGCCAGGGCGGCGGCGCC
>JADMIO011426321.1_pt1 | contig 10411 bp, 12 predicted proteins | sample 8958161 | NCBI WGS metagenome assembly JADMIO01 (sample SAMN16585339, study PRJNA669376) | soil metagenome | isolation source: Crop rotation soil | place: USA: Cullars Rotation, Alabama | collected 2011
CGGTCGCTCCGCAGCCGGACGGACCACAGCCCGCCGCAGGCACAGCCGTCACAGGGAAGCGAGCGGTCCGGTGATCCCGCAGGTTCGCCAGCCGCCTACCGTTCATCTGGCAATCATGCGGCGCCGCGAACCTCTTGCGCGGTCACCCCGCGAGCGACCTTGACGGCGAGAACGGCGGGCTATCCTGAGAAGGCTGCGAGCAGTGGGGGGAAACACCTACAACACACACCAACAACACACAGACCAAACGGTAGGGGGCGACTTGCCGCTGCGACAGCAGCGGGGTGACGCGAGCGTGCGAGCGGCACGGGTGCAGGGCCGCGCCCCTGCCCATTTGTCCTGGAGCGTGTGCCCGGACCGAACCGGGCTAAAGGAGGCATCGCGAGATGCGACGTTAATTGGAAGACAAATGGGCAGGGGCGGGAACGAGCGCGAGTCGAGTGAATGCCCCTGCACCCAAGTCGCGGGAGGGAAACAACTTACAGAACAGCCCACATAAACAATGGCTGTGGCCGACCGGAACAAGTTTGGAACAGCGTACAAACGCGCAGCGAACAACCGCTCAACGGCATTTCCTCAGATATAGAAGGGGGCTTAATCGGACAGCGGACGCGCTGCGATGGCCAGTTGCTGGGCGACCGTCCGCCGGCGAAGCGTTTGCCAGACATGTTTCGTCATCAACGACGTGTCGTCGAGGTCATCGGCGACGCCAAATCGGAAGTGCTGTTCCAGGAAGAGTTGGGAGCGTTCGATGTCCGCAGGACTCGGGCGGTAGGGGAATGGCCGGCGCCACAACACCGTTGGATCGGACGTGAGGCGATCGAGGACGTTCGCACGACGCGTCGCGCTGGCAAAGATAAACAGAACGCGGGGCACCATGGCACCCACATCAGTGAGGCCCAACCACGGACGGACATGGGCGCCTTTAGAAATCAGCGCATGATACCCTGGCAGCTTGCTGAGCAGTTGACCGTGCGTTTCCGTGCCCAAGTCGACTTCGCAGAACAGCACAACAGGCCGAGACGTCGGCGCAAGGTTGAGTAAACACGCGGCGTCCGGCCGCGCCTTAACCAGCGTCACGGCTGGGTCATCGTATCGTGGCACGCCGTACTGCTCCGTTGGTTGTCCGGGGGCAATCTCGACCGGAAGAAAGTCGAGTGCGAGCCGATACTGTTTGGGTTCTGGTACGTCGCGGGCGGCGTCGGGCCACCGATCGTGTTCCAAGAGCCACAGCGGCTTGGCCATGCCGGCATGTGCCGCACCGTCATTCACGGCCAAAATCACGCGGGAGACCTGAACGCGGTGCAACAAGGTCTCGGCTTTAGGATCCGTCTTCAGCAGGCGCGCGGGCGCGCCGTTCGTTCGGCTCACCACTTCGGCGCCAAGGGGCAGCAGACGATAGATCACGTGTCGAGAGGAACGCGGCCCGAAACACGCCGTGACTTCGACCGGCGCGACCAAACTTCCGGACGTGAGGTATCGAAGACGACGCAAGCAACTTTTTTGGGTGGCGTCGTGCGGGAAATGCCGACGATGAATCTGCAGCATCGACAACGTCATGCATTCGGCGAGGTCGCCAAGGATGGCGTGATCCCGAGCGGTGAGTCGAAACGTCTGTTCAGCCATCGCCGGTTCCGCGCGGTTGCTCAAAACGCCGTCGCGCGACCATCGTCGTCGACATCGATGGCCGGTGCATCCACGACTTCGCGCGGGTCCGGTTGCGTCGCCGACTGAAGCGCGAGTAACGGACTCGCGGGGCGATGATCCGCCTCCTCAATTAAGGCGTGAAGTTGCGTGACCAAGCTTCTGAGCATTCGGTCGCGCTCGCTGCGCATTTCGGCGAGGGTCGCGAACGCGGGCTGACGTTCTTGCGTCGCCCGATGTGTGGCGACTTTCTTCCGCCCGAACTGCGGCGTCTTCGCGTACGGGTCCACGCTCAACGGAAATTGGACGGGCGTCGCGGGCGTCCCGCTGACGTACAATAGCGCCTGCCCCGTCGCGAGCTTAGTCAGGTCACGTGCTGCCTCTGCTTCTTGCTCTTCGCGCGTAAAGAACTGGACCGAAGTAACGACGGATCGTGTTTCGATCACCGGCACGAGTTGCTGCTTCTTCGTCCGGGAACGGGTCGTTCCGGTCGAAGCGTTCTGCGTCGTGCTCTGTTGCGTTCCTGAATTGCTTGAGGTGCTCGAACCGGCGCTGCGTCCCTCGACTTCGCTGCGAGCGCGTTCCACCGCCTCAACCAACGTTCGTCCGTCGCTGCTCGAAAAGGATTGCGACGAGGACTCGCCCACAGTTTGCGTCGAACCGTTCGTGGCGCTCGAACCCGTTGACGAATTCGTTCCTGCGCTTTCGTCATACAGTTCCGCGATCCGATGCCCGACTTGAAACTGCATTGGTACGCGCTGCTCGTGTTTGATCTTGAGCGGATCGTACGTGGGCAACGCGAGCAGCCGGCCGAAGAACTCAACGTCCGACGGCAATCCATGCCGAAACAGCAAGTGAGTCCGACACTGCCCGGTGATGGCTTGCAGCAATCGGTCCTCGCCGCGGTCGGGAAACAAGTTGACGCCTTGATGGCACACGACTAGGCGCGCGAGGAATTTTCGCACCTGGCCGCTGATCCATAACAGCAGTTCGAAACTCGAACGGAAGACGGGCAGTTCGTCGACGATCAAATAGTAGGGATACCGCGTGTGCGCCGGCGCATTCAACACGGTGAAGATCGCTTGGGTCAGGAAGAGGTTGGCGAGAATTTCCTGATCCATCGTGCGAAGCACGCCACCCAATTCGAGATTGATGATGACAATCGCATGGTCGTCATAGAGCTGTTGAAAGTTAAGCGCGCCGCGAGAGCGCCCGACAATCGCCTCGAAAAGGGGATTGGACAATAGACCTAAGAAGCGATTTTTCGCGCTCTCTAGTTGTGCTTGACGCTCCGGCGCGCGAAGTTCCGGAAGTTCCGCCATTTCGTGGCGGGCGATAAGATCGGGGCACGCACGCACGAGTGGCGCATAGAGCGGAGACTGAACGTCCAGAAATAACTTCGCGTCGGCCAGCGACAGGCCGGTATACGCGAGCGTCGTCAGAATGCGCGTGACGTTTTTGAACAGAATGGGTTTGCTGTCGAAATCTGTTTCACCCCAGGCAGCCAAGAGAATCTTGGCGACAACTTCCACAACCACGGTGAGACGGGCATCCCATCGGAGCGTGCCGGGCTGACCGGGGACATCAAGGGGATTGATGCTGAAGATTTTCCCGCCATCGACCACCTCGCTCGGCTGCAAATAGACAACGCGGCGGGCAACAGACGAGCCGGCGGCCAAAGCGATGTGATGAAGTTTGCGGGCCGATACTCCGTGTGGATCGACGAAGAGCAAGCCAGCGTCGCGGTTGGCAAATAGCCGCTCAGTGATGATTTCCAGCGCGTTACTTTTGCCGGAGCCACTGTCGCCGGAGATTTGTATGCCGGCACTTTCCCCGAACATCCAGTGAGGCAACGCAGTACCACGCGGCCAGCGTAAACGGTGAGACCGCATCGGTCACGGCTCCCTGCCCGAGTCGCTAACATTCATCGGGGTGAATGTTCAGTTGCCGGGTGTCCTAGGTGGTTGCTCGGTTCGTCAAAGAGGGCGAGAAGCGCGTCGCGGTGACGTCGCTCCTCTGCTTCCGTAAGTTGCTCTACCAAGTCTTCGTCGTGCCGATTGAGGCCCCGTTCAATTGCCGTGATGCGCTGGCGATGTTCACGCTCCAGCGCCTGGATGCGGTCCGCGCAACTGGCCTGCGGTCGCACCGAGCGGGCGCGCGTCACGGCTTGGTCTCGAATGTAATCGGCTTCGAACTTACCCACGCCGAGTGCGGTCACGAGCAATTGCAGCGATTGATGAAGGGCATCTACGTCGGCACCAGCGATCGCGCGTTCGATGAATCGCCGCGTGATCAACACTTTGAAACGCTGAAATTGCCGTCGCCGGAAGGCAACCGGAACGTCACGCGCTGCCAACGCTGCAGAAGCGGCACGGCGAAAATCCGGCGCTTCACGCAGGTGGAGGAGCGGTATTTGCAACTCTCGCGCACGCGTAGCAATGGCGTGTCGCACCCGAAGTGCAGCACTCCGCCTTCGCGCGGCCGCGAGTGCCGAAGGCGTGAGGGGCTGAAACCGAACCAGCCTCGATGTCCGTGATGACTTGGTGGCCGCCGCGGCGATGATCGCAACCACACAACACGCGGCGATGAGTGCGACGACGATCTCCATCGATCACTCCAAGGAAGAGACGGACGTTCTTTCACCGTCGGGCATTGGACATCGAAACCGCCGGCAATCGGCACATGGTGGCTCGCCATTCGTCGGATCGCGACGGGCGGTCGCGGTCCACGCAAAATAGCCGTCGCTTGGCGTTCCGGCACCCAGACTTCTCCGAACAATGGAGGCTAACGGCCACGCCGGATCAATGTGGACTTGAATATACTGTCGGCCGTCGAGTTGATCGATTAAGCGGCCAAAGCGATTATCGGCGCCACGGGTGAGAAGCCCGAGACTGATGTGACCGGCGATGGCATCGACGAACGAGAGTGAGAAGATGTCCGCTCCATCGCTCGACACGGCAAACGACCGTCCTTCCGCCATCGCGCGTTCAAAGGCGCGTACGCGACCACTCATCGCGCACACAAAGCACGATGGCAGCCCAGGCATCCAGTAGAACACTTCGCCGCCGGCCGCGCCGGCGGTCAGTCCCACCCAAATCGCGTCCCGTTTCAGTCGCAACGCAACTTGGTTTCCCCGCAACTGCGCTGGAAAATAGTCCGTCGCGAAAATGAACAGGTCTACGTCGTGAAATCGCCGGTCGACGTCCGCATCGCTTAAGGAAGTGAAGTCACACGCGTGTGTCGTCACCCTGGCGTTCGGAATGACCTCGCGTATCCGATCCGCCACGGCGTCGACTTTTGGTCGTCCGACGTCTTTCCGACCAAATCCCTGACGGCCGATGTTGACCAGTTCCACGCGTTGATTGTCCACCAAGTGAAACTGACTCACTCCACAGCGGGCCTGATCCACCGCGAAGTCTGCGCCGCCACCCGTGCCAACCAAGCACACCGTTTTGCGCGACAGTTCCTGGAGGTCGAGGACGTTCTTCAGACGTTCGCGAGCATGGTCGATCATGAAGGTTCTCCAGAAAAGGGGATCGACAGACAAGCAAGCCACGATGCTAGATGACCTTGAGCGTGGCGACGCGGACGCTGAGATCGGGATAGGTCACGACGTACGGGTAGAGTCGGCCACGACAAAAAATCGGCATGAAAAAGTTCGTCGCGCCGATATTCTTGCTTCTGGAAAGCGTGGCTTTCACAAATTCCAGGTCACCATAGCTCGGAAAGTTAATGCCCGGCGGATGACTGTGCACAATGCCTTTGAAGTCGAGGCCATCCACGCCGACTTCAGCGAACACGGCATTGAGCCGTTTCAGCCACTGATTGTGCGCCTCGGCACGGGGCTTAAAGCTGACCGGCGTTTTCTCCGCGTCGGGGTCGTGGATTGCATGCGTGATGATGCGGTCAGACGTCTTGAGGCCGAAGAGTGCCAAGCCATCTTCGGGCGGAGCCGCGCTGAGTTTCGTGATGATTTCGTTGCGAGCAGCTTCGACGATGTGATACGTGAAGCGCTGACGTGACTTCATTGCGTCTGGATCAGACGATGGCGCCTCGCCGGAGTCGTCGTCCTCGGCCGCGGCAACGTCGGGTACGATGAGCCCGTCGTCACCAGTAGATGCGCAAAGGCAACCTGCCGCGAGGTCGTAGCTATCGACATGCGGATCCATTCGGTTCATGGAAGTCTCCCGTATCGGTGAACGCAGGAAGAGTGACGGGGCAGTCACGATGACTGCCCCATCGGGTCAAAAGACGTTCGCAACTTGAAGGCTTAGCCGTGCAGCGTGCCTTCCGTATCGATTTCCTCGATACCTTTCACGCAACGATCGAACATGGTCGACTCCTTGGCGGTGAGTTTCCCATCGAACTCAGGCGATCCGCACTCGTGGAAACTCGTCCCGAGCGCGAACGACCTCGGTTCGCGTTAGACGTGGACGCGTTTTCGACCGCCGGGAAACACACCGGTGCGAACGTATTGGCTGTAGCCCTCCATCCAGAGAAAGGCGATCGCTTTCGCTCGCTCAAGCGTGCGGGGTTCCTTCCCGTCGTGAACGCAGATTTTCCCCGAGCCGTAGAGGTGGCATTTAGCCGCTGATGCGTCGTACGGGTTGGCCGGATGCAGGTCTGCGTAGCAACTCCACGTGCCGTCCGATTGCTCGACGAAACGGATCTCGTAATTGTCGCCGTGCTTTGTTTCCCGGTACCTATGCGCGGACATTGTTGATACTCGTGTGTTCATGGGTCGAGGGCATCGCATCCCTCCCTACCTATGGTGCCGTGTTGCGTGATTTCCCGTTTGATCGCTTTTAATCGCAAATCGTAGCGACGCTTTACCGACGATCGGTGTTCGCCTGTAGCTCGTGCGATATCCGCGAAACTGACGGCTCCGCTGGCAATCGCCAACAGAGCTTCATAGTCCGCCAGACACGTCACCCGCCTGAGAAGTGCTTCCTGCCGTTCAGTCAGTTGCCTCGGCGAACGCTCCGAATTCGCAAGACGAAGTGCTTCGTAGCGGCGAGGGTCGCCATGGTGCGGAGTCCCGTCGATCCGCGCATAGCCGACTACGTCGATGAAAGTCGATTCTGATAAACTGAAGTACATAGACGTATCCCCCGGGCGAAGCAGAGCATCTAGTGTTGTGGACACCGCGCTTCCGTTCGCGCCATTCCAGAAAATTGCCTTTTCTGCTGTTTTTGCAGAAATCCGGGCAACCGCATTTCCGCTTTGGGGTTAACTTGGTGCCGGCCGGGCTGGCGCCCTACGAATTGTGAGACGCTATCGCATGCCAGGCTTGCCTGTATCTGACGTCGAACGCATTTCGCAATACCTGCAAGTGCACGGGCCCACTTTGCTTAGGCGCATGGCTATTCCCGCTCATGAACATGATGACCTGATTCAGAACGTGCTAACGGCTTTGCTCGTTCGCGCCCGCGATTCGCAATTAAAAATCACGAATCTTGAAGGTTACGCCCATTCGTCGTTGACACATGCGGCTCACAACTGGCGGCGCGCACAAGCGCGTAAACGCACTCGCGAAACCAATCTAAGTCTGGAGTATGGGCAGTGGCGGCGATTGCTCGACACGTGGAACGACGTCGGTACTCACACGCTCCATTGGCGAATCGGCACATTATTTGAGATGATCCTACATCAGACTGCCGGAGAAGAAGCCAACAGTTTAAGGCTTTATTTGCAATTGGGACGCTATGACGCGGCCGCGCGGCAGCTGTTGCTCGCTGAAGGCAACAACGTACCAACTGAACAAGATTTGCAGCAGCGCATGAAGAGATTGCGCTCGTATATGAGCAAGCATCGAAAACGAATTGGTGCACTGCTCGGCAGTGGCTCATTGCTGCCCGCGATGATAAACGTGATAGCCTTAGAGCATGGCCGCTTGACCTTGGTTGAGGCCATTAACGAATTGGAGCAGGAAATCGACGCATTTACGGGTCAGGATATGACTGATTGGAGAGACGCCGCGACCAAAGACCTCAATGACCTGTTGACCGAGCCGGCACCTACGACAATGACTCACGCGCAGTTGCGATCGTTGCGGCTCGATCCGGCTGGCCTGCGGACGTTCGCTTTGGATATCGTCAATGGAAATACGATATGTTATAATTCATTGGCCATCAGCGACAATTCTGACGTTCCCCGGCACGTGGTATTTGCTAAAGGAATGGGACGCCTAGAACACGTTGGTCAGATTATTGGCCACCATTTTCCTCAATTGCAGCCAGATTTTGCGTACGTTCGAGGAATGCAAGACATAAAGTTGGGCTACAATGCCGAAGGGACCGCGCTCCTCCGCCACTTAAATGACAATCTACTTGAGGAGTTCTTCGATACAGGCAGTATGTCCTTACCACTCTTGTAAAAGCCCCGGCCAAAGCCGGGGCTACCGAATCTAAGAAGATTCGGCTTGACGTTCTAAGTCCGCCCAAGAGTCGCGGACTGCCAGTTCCACCATCCCGAATTCGAACGCCCGAAGAATGGCCTGCGATAATGCTGGCAGATCATGGACTCGGAACGCCCCAGGACTTACGTCTTTTTGATGACTGGAGACTCGCTGGATGCGAGCTTCCATCGACCTCATGTCCTGACCATCGTTTCGCGCCACTGTGACATGCCACAGCGTCACGTCCACGGTTGTGGACTCGTCCGTCGGGTACGTGAATTGCGCAACTGGCTTCTCGTCGTCTGACATAGAAAAGTCCTCCGGTGTCGTGATTGGGAAGCAAGGTCGGCGTGTGTCAGCCTCAAATGACGGGGGCTGTAAAGGACCTAGACCTTCGACGTTTTGTCGAAGGTCAGACACTAGCGCAAAACATGACGGCATGCAAGCGGCTACTTGGCCTGTTCAGACGCTCGACAGGCTTTGTGTTTGCGCGTCGCGAAGCGTCCACACTTAGTCAGAGCGTTGTTGGTCTGACGACTCAATACACTGGTGCTCGAACGGCAACGCCATCGCTGAGCATCTACATGGACATCACCATCACGATTCCCGACCGTGCCGCTGGCATGCGGAAGAGTATTCCTTTTCGCGGGTCACTGGTCTGCCAAGTCATCATTGACCGAAACGACGCCGAGGAGCTTGATGTCGTCCAAGTGGACGTTGTCGGCTCATCCGCTGAAAACGGCGAAGCAGTCGTCGAAGGAGTAGCGGAACTGCTAGAAACGAATGCCGTAGTAATTGGCGGAAGCACTCAAACTAGCGAGGGCCACAGCGCCCAACTTCGAGTCCGGGCTCGGTGTGGCGATTTAGCCTGGTTTTCCGAACCATTTTCCGTTTGTGCTCACCCTTGTGCAATTCATAATGGGCCCGACTTTGCGCCCCACACTTACCGCTGCGATCGAACGTCCGCCGACGGAAAAATTTCCAGAGAAGACGTTCAAGTCGGCCTCCACGTTCAGTTGCGGGTCGAGTCCGATTCAGGTCACACGATGGATCTCGATTGCGTCGACGACCAAGAAATGGTCTCTGAGCCGCGTGACCATTCGCCGTCCATGAACGGCCATCCGAAGTCGAAACCATATCAAGCTGCGCCTGAGAAAGCTTCCGATGCGACATTCGATCGGCATGATTTCGGCTTTGATCGAGCGGTCCGTTTTGCCCAGGCGTTGAATGGTCAGGACGGGTCGTGGGCAAACGATCAGGTGGATATCTTCCGCTGCAAGCGCTGCGATCCTGAGACGTGGCATGACGTTCCGAATTCCGGGTATCGCATCACCCGTCGCATCACGCGAAGCCCGCGAGGTCTGGCCAGACTCGTGGTCGAGAAGGAAGCTAAAGACTGCTCGATTGGGGACCATGCGAGCGCTGCGGGCCCAAGTCCAAAAATCAGCACGTTTCTTGACTTGGAGATTGAAGTGCGAAGCGCGGACGAGGAGAAAGCCGACATGATTGCCCTCGCCTTGGGCTAAGGGAGCCACCCGCGTCGACCTTTCTAGACCCATTTCGGAGTGGATTCCAAAAATGCCGGGCGACGAAGCTGAATTGACGCAACATTCACTAAAGTCGTATAATTCCGCCAACCGATAGAGGACTGATGTCCCAAAACGGGTCGGAGGGCGGCGGTGTTTCGTGGCGTTGCGGTAATCCTGGCAGTGTTGATGCTGATGCCATCCGGCATCTGCCTCTGCCAAGCCGCGCCCTGTTGTCTCGCTGCAACCGGCGGCGAAAACGCCTCGTCCACGACCAGTGGCGCCACCTGCGGTTGCGCGGCCCGGAAGCTCAAGGAAGCTGGCGAAGCAGGCAGCAACAGTTCGTCGGCGACGCCGACGTCACAGTGCCCGCCTTCGGAACACGCTCCAAATTGTCCGGCTCGTTCTGCGTGCACGCCAAATAAGGTCATCGTCGCACACGTGACCATGACCTTCTCCGCCGACCTGACGGCGTTCCGCGTCCCGCTGACCCTCGTCCCCGTCGTCGCGAAATGGCAATCTGGCCCGACCATTCCCGTAACACATGATCCGCCGCTCTTCGTGTCGCATTGTGCATTTCTGATTTGATTTCCTCTTGAACGCGTAGTCCGTTGACCAAGCTGCGCTGCCGTGTCGGTTGCGTCACGCCGTCAACGCCTTACGATTGTTCAACCATCCTACGCCAAGCGTCCGTACTTACTTCTCGCTGAGCCAAGGTCATGACCTCGGGCCATACATCGGTCGTTTCAGAAGCGACTACTTCCGACGGCCTCACCGGTTGGATTCGTCGCGCCGTGCCGACTGCCGTCGTGCTCGCGGCCTTGGTGTCGCTCGCCCTGTGGGG